>Ga0302324_100028840_pt1 | contig 10541 bp, 11 predicted proteins | sample Palsa_T0_1_FD_201949 | JGI IMG/M metagenome (GOLD analysis project Ga0302324, IMG submission 201949) | Peat permafrost microbial communities from Stordalen Mire near Abisko, Sweden - Palsa_T0_1 | ecosystem: Environmental > Terrestrial > Soil > Palsa > Peat permafrost | place: Sweden: Abisko... | reverse complement strand
GCCGGACGGCTCGGCGTTACAAGGAATGAATCGGCACACCATCTTGCGCTATTCCTGGCGCGATCGGCTGCGCCGGCTGCTCGGCGAGGGCTAAGGTTTGGCGGACTGCGTTATGCGCGCGGTCACTTCGATTTCGATCTTCATGCGCGGATCGGAAAGGCCGGCCGAGATCATGGTGGCCGCGGGACGGACTTCGCCGAAGTACCTGCGCAGCACTGTCCAGCATGGCTCGAAATCTTCGATTCTTGGAACAATGTAGCGAACCCGGACCACGTCGGCGATACCGCTCCCCGCATCCGACAAAGCCTTTTCGATGTTGAGCATGCATTGCTCCGCTTGTGCCACCACATTGTCCGCGATGGTCATGGATTCGTAGTCGAAACCGGTGGTGCCCGAAACAAACACCCAGTGTCCGTCCACAACGGCACGCGAATAGCCGATGTCCCGTTCGAAACTAGATCCAGAAGAAATCAGGCGGCGCATACTTGATGCTAGCCTGACCGCCCAATGTCCATTGGAGCCCGATATGTGACAAAATCTACCAAGGAGAGAAATCGGATGAAAGCTGCGTTTGCTTCTTTGATTGCGGGACTCGCTTTGCTGGCGCCGGCTGCGGCCCTCGCGCATCACTCATTTGCCGCCGAGTACGACACCAAGAAACCGGTGACGTTGAAGGGCACGGTCACAAACGTGGAATGGACCAATCCCCACGCCCGCTTTTATCTGGACGTGAAGGATGAAAGCGGCAACGTCAACCATTGGAATTTGGAGCTCGCCAGTCCCAACGTGCTGGTGCGGCAGGGATGGTCCAGGCACACCCTGAAGGTGGGCGATCAAGTGACCGTGGAAGGCGCGCAAGCCAAGGACGGATCGCAGATGGCCAATGCCAGAACTGTCACCCTGGCCGACGGCAAGAAGGTATTTGCCTTCTCGCCGAGCGACGCTCCAGCGCAGTAGATTGCCCGCGAAGTAAAGGAGAACAGAGTGAAATACAATCTGACAGGCGCAGGGCTGATCGAAGTGTCGCTCGGGATCGCGTTCGTGTTTACCTCCGTGGCGGCAGCACAGGCTCCGGCAACGCCACCCGCAAAGTCTTCGGGTTTGAATGCCTCGGAATCAACAGCTCCGGCGGGCGGCAGCGCGAATCCCGACGTGGCCCGAAGGCGGCCGCGCGAAGTAGCGCCTCAGGGTCCAACGCCTCGCCTACCCGATGGACACCCGGATCTCTCTGGTGTCTGGAACGGCGGCGGCCCGGTGGGAGACCTCGCGCAAGGTTTGGCTCCTGGCGAAACGATTCCCATCCTGCCGGCGGCGAAAGCGCTCATGGACAAGCGGCAATCGAAGGACGATCCGGAGGCGAACTGTCTGCCGACGGGGATTCCACGCATCGCGCCTTATCCGTGGCGAATCGTGCAGACTCCGACGCACATCTTCTTCCTCTTTGAGGGCAACATTCACAGCTTCCGGCAGATTTTAATGAACGGCAAGCATCCTGATGATCCGGACCCCACTTGGTATGGGCACTCGATTGGAAGCTGGGACGGCGACACGCTGGTGGTGGACACAATCGGGTTCAATGACAAGTTCTGGTTCGATTTTCGCGGCCATCCGCACACCGAGCAACTGCACACCATCGAGCGCTACACGCGGAAGGATCTAGGTACGCTCGAGAACAAGGTGACGATCATCGATCCGGGTGACTATTCCAAGCCTTTCACGCTAACGTTTACGGCTCGCCTGCGGCCAAAGGAAGAACTGATGGAGTACATCTGTCAGGAGAACCAGCAGGACGCGCAGCACATGATCGGCACTTCGGGCCCGCCCCAGAATCCGTAGGGACCGCTTGCAAACACGCGCGGTTCCGTAAGCATGGCCCGGCAAGCCCTTGTCATTTTGATGGTCGTGATCGCGTTCGGCATTCTGGTGCCGATTTACAAGGGCTTCGGTTTTCTTGATCCGCGCATCATCGCCGCGTATGCATGTTTATCGCTGCTATTCGTGGCGCCGGCGAGCGCTGAACTTGCGGCCGCTAATTCCGCGGGACTTCTTGGAAGGATCGCGATCATCGTGGCGTGGGGCTGGGGCGTCACGGTACTCATTCTCGGCACGGCCATCGTTACTCTGAATATTGTTAATCCGGGAGGTACGCCCCGGCGCGGAGGGTTCGTCGCTCCCCGTTTGGAATTCCTCGCGGCGATTTTGGTTTTCAGCCTCAGCGCCTCTATTGCGATCGCCATGCTGGGCGCGGTTTTGGCACTCCGATTCTCGGCCACTCAAGTTAAGACCATCCTTCGAACGGCGTTCCTCCTAATCCTGTTGGCGCTCGCCTTCGGATCGCGATTCCTGCCGGAAAATGTAACGCTCGCGATTTTTGATCGTTTTAATACCAGGAGGGCGCTGACGCATCTGGCGTGGGAAGCGTCGGTCGTCTGCGCAGTGGTTACGGCACTATTGTTGCTGCTGTTACTGAAGACACGACCCGAGGGTGCGTTTGCTAAGATACCTAAGATAGAAAATCCTAACGAAGGAGGACGATGAGTAAGGAAGACAGCATAGAAGTTACCGGAACCGTGGTAGAAAAATTTCCGAGCGGCCAGTTCAGCGTTTTGCTGGACCAAGACCGCACAGTGCTAGCACACCTGGCTGGTAAGTTACGCCGCAATCGCATCCGCGTTTTGGCAGGCGATCGTGTCACCCTGGAGCTCTCTCCGTACGATTTAACCAAAGGACGAATCACTTACAGGCATAAGTAGAAAGTTTCCCATTCCTCGGCCCTGAAATCGGGCAAGTTCTTTCTTAGATTCAGATCGAGATGCACAAAATTCTGCTGATCTTCGGCACCCGGCCGGAGGCGATTAAGCTCTGCCCGGTGATTCGCGGTTTGCACGAACACCCCAGCAAGTTCGACGTGAAGGTCTGCGTCACCGCGCAACATCGCGAGATGCTGGATCAGGTTTTGGACGCGTTTCAGGTTAAGCCCCACCACGATCTGGATCTAATGCTGCCGGGACAAACTTTGTACCAATCTACATCGCGGATTCTGGCGGGACTGGAACCGGTGCTTCGCGAGGAGAAGCCCGCAATGGTCATCGTGCAGGGCGATACAACCACTACTTTGTGCGGCGCTCTGGCGGCGTTTTATGCGCGCATTCCCGTGGCTCATGTGGAAGCCGGCCTGCGCACGCACGATATGCGCCAGCCCTTTCCCGAGGAGATGAACCGGGTGGTGGCATCGCGCCTAACGGCATTGCATTTTGCCGCGACCGAAAATGCCGCCGAGAATCTGCGCGAAGAAGGCGTTGCGTCGGATACCATCCACGTGACGGGGAACACCGGCATTGATGCCGTATTATACGTGCGCGACGGCCTGGAACGAGGGACGTTGCGTGGGGGCACATTCGGCTGGCTGGATGCATCGAAGAAATTGATTGTTGTGACGGCGCATCGCAGGGAGAGCTTTGGTGACGGATTCGAGCGCATTTGCAGGGCGCTCGGCAAGATCGCGGATCGAGACGACGTGCAACTGGTCTATCCCGTGCATCCGAATCCGAACGTGCAGGATCCAGTGCAGCGCTACTTAGCGGGGCACGCGAACGTGCAACTCATTGAGCCGCAAAGTTACCTACCGTTCGTGGATCTCATGCGCAGGGCCTATTTGCTGATCACCGATTCGGGTGGAATTCAGGAAGAGGGACCATCGCTAGGCAAGCCGATTTTAGTTTTGCGCGAGAAGACCGAGCGGCCCGAAGCTGTGACGGCAGGCACGGTGAAGCTGGTGGGTACCGATGAAGATCGCATCGTGCACGAAGCTATGGTTTTATTGGGGAACAGTGGGGCATATCACCAAATGGCGCGTATTCACAATCCCTATGGCGACGGGCACGCGAGTGCACGAATTTCAGCGCTAATTGACTCATTCCTCACACTAAATTCTTAAGATCTGTAAGGCGGAAAACGTTCCAGTGCGGTCGCTGGAGAGCTTCTTTTGCTGGCGCAGGATCGATAATTGCGTTGAGGATTCACCTTAATTATGCGTTACACTCCAAATCGGTCGCGCGGTCCGTCGGATAGCGATTGGTCGAGCGATATCGCGATGGCGCTTTCGCGACGACTCGTCGGCCAACCGGCTGCAATCGCAGCGGTGGTTCCGTATGTGGAAATGTACCGAGCCAGTCTGAGTCCAGAGGGGCGGCCCGCGGGCATCTTCCTCTTGCTGGGCCCTACCGGAACGGGCAAGACCAAAACCGTGGAAGCGCTGGCCGACGTATTACACGGTAGTCCGAAGAAACTGCTGAAAGTGGATTGCGGCGAATACCAGATGGAACATGAAGTGGCGAAATTGTTGGGAGCGCCTCCCGGATACCTGGGTCATCGGGAAACCCAGCCCTTGTTGACGCAGCAGAAACTGAGCGGAGTGGCGAGCGAGAGTTGCGATTTATCGATTTTGCTTTTCGATGAGATCGAGAAGGCCGCGCAGTCGCTGGTGCGTTTGCTGCTGGGAGTTTTAGACAAAGCCACACTACGACTGGGCGATAGCACGCTGGTGAATTTCGAAAAGACCATGATTTTCCTGACCAGCAATCTGGGCGCGCGTGCCATGAGCCGCGAGCTTCATCCTGAGTTTGGGTTCGAATCGGCGCTGCCACGCAAGAGTGTGGAAAGCGGCAACAAGCTGGAGCGCATCGGAAAATCGGCGGTGCGCAAGAACTTTACGCCGGAGTTCATCAATCGCATCGATTCGGTGGTGACGTACCAGCCTCTCGATGCCGCGGCGCTGGCGGCTATCCTGGATCAGCATATCGAGGAGTTGCAGGACCATATCGACCGGCGGCTCGGGGAACGGGCGTTTCGCATCGACGTGACGGCGCGGTCGCGGAAGTTTCTGCTCGAAAAGGGGACCAGCGCGGAGTATGGCGCGCGCGAGCTGAAGCGCGTACTGCATCACCAGCTGATGCAGCCGCTGGCATCCTTGGTAACGGGCGGCGAGATCAATCCAGGTGGGACTGTGAGGGCGGAAGTGGGTCCTGGGAGAGCGAAACTGGTGTTGCGGATCATGGATGATGGGGAGTTGATACCAGCTTGCTAACGCGCCCGCGGCATCAAAGAGACGCGATACTAAGCGTGTGAGCGGCACGCTATACATCGTTGCGACTCCTATCGGCAACCTGGAAGACATCACCCTGCGCGCGTTGCGCATTCTTCGGGAAGTAGATCAGATCGCGTGCGAGGACACGCGTCAAACGCGCAAGCTGCTGGACCGCCATGGCATCGTGAAGCCGATGGTGAGCTATCACGAACACAACGAGCAAGCCCGCGCGGAAGAATTATTGCGCGAGCTGGAGGCGGGCAAGAACATCGCGCTGGTGTCCGACGCGGGAACGCCGCTAATCGCCGATCCGGGTTATCGGCTAGTGGCGCAGGCTCGCTCGCACGGTGTTACGGTCTCTCCGATACCCGGAGCGTCGGCACTAGTGAGCGCGCTGAGCGCATCGGGATTGCCGACCGATTCGTTTTTCTTTGGCGGATTTCTGCCTGCCAAGAAAACGCAGCGCAGGAAGACGCTGGAGGCGATGAAGAACTATCCCGCAACATTGGTCTTCTATGAAGCGCCGCATCGAATCCTGGAAGCGCTGGAGGATATCGCCGAGGTGCTGGGGCCGCGGCGGGTGACGCTAGGGCGCGAACTGACCAAGATTCACGAAGAATTTATCGAGGGCGCGGTGGCGGAATTGCGGGAAGCTCTCGCGAAACGCCCGTCGATTAAAGGCGAGATCACCCTGATGATTTCGAAAGGCGATGCCCCGCCCGTGGATGCGACACCGATTGAAGAGGCCTTCGACAGGCTGCTTGAAGCCGGCGTGCCTCGCATGGACGCGATGAAAACCTTGGCGCGCGAGCGCGGTTTATCGAAGCGCGAGGTTTACCAGAAGCTCAACGAGCGATGACTTGCGCCGGGATGGGGCGGCGGGCGGGTGCGGGACAACAGTCGGCCCGGCAAACGTCATGGCTCGGCGGATACTGTCCCACGGCGCGCGGCTGACGTAAGCCCAAGCGTTCTTCGATCAGCTCGCGAATCATTTGCAAAAACTTGGGATGCACCCCGACGGTGGGGGCGCGCACCATGTTCACGCCGCGTTCGCGGGCGATGGCCTGTAGTTCCGTATCCAGATCGTAGATCACTTCAATGTGATCGGAGACGAACCCGATGGGTACCACCACCACGTTGGCGCCAGGTTCCATCTCGCGTACAACTTCGCCAATATCGGGTTCGAGCCACGGCTGGCTGGGCGGTCCGCTGCGGCTCTGATAGACCAGCCGCCAGTCGTCGAGTCCCAATTGCTCCGCCACCAGCCGGCACGATTCCAGAAGCTGCTTTTGATAATCGCTGGTTTCGGCCATCGCCGTTGGCACGCTGTGCGCGGTAAAGATAAGCTTTGCCGATTGGACGCCGAGGGCCGGCCTGCCGGCGAGCGTGTCGCGCACTTCAGCAGCCTGCGCTTCGATGAATAGCGGATGATTGTAGAACTTGCGCAGCTTGTGGATTTGGGGCGCGCCGTCTACTTCAGCGCGCGCCCGTTCTATATCCTCCAAATATTGCCGGCAGCCCGAGTACGAGCTAAAAATGGAGGTGACGAAAGCCAGCGCCTTGCGCACACCGTCGGATCGCATCTGACGCAAGGTGTCGGCCAGCATCGGATGCCAGTTACGATTGCCCCAATAGATAGGCAACCGCAGGCCATGGGCCGCCAATTCGCCTTCGAGCGCCGCGATCAACGCGCGGTTATGATCGTTGATCGGGCTCTTGCCGCCAAAATGATAGTAATGTTCCGCGACGGCGAGCATGCGCTCGCGAGGGACGTTGCGCCCGCGCAAAACGTTTTCGAGAAACGGCATGACATCGTCGGGTTTTTCCGGTCCTCCGAATGAAAGCACCAGAACGGCGTCGTAAGCGAGATCAGGCATCCACCACTATTGTAGGGCGCTAACGCGAGGCGTTAACCCCAGTGTCCGCGACGATAGCGCCAGCCGTTGCCATTGCGCTCCCAACGGTCGGCCACCCAAACGGCGCGCGGACGCGGCGGCACGGCCCAGCGGCCATTCACCCAAGCCCAGCGGCCTCCATTCAAGTTCCAAAAACCGTCGACCCAAACATATCCTGGGCCGGGCGCGTAGCCAACGGCGCCGACAGCGTAAGGGGCTGGCGGAGGTGGCACATTGTACGCCACATATCCAGCCCTGTATCCGCCGCCGCACCCCACCAGCGCGGCCGAAGCTAAAAGAATCCCCGTAAGAAACGTAGATTTCATTGCAATCTCCTCATCGCGTTGGATGGACCGAGTGGAGCGATCGGTTGCGTTGGTGAACGATCGATAACGTTAGGGCGGATTCATCTTTTGTGGGATGACTCGGCCCCCGGCGGCACGCTTTCGAGCAACGTGCCGTTTCGAGTACCGTAAAAGGGCGCGTGCGGCCCTACTGCGCGATCACGACCGCCACGGTTGGGCTGCACACTACGTTCGCAGCCGTGGCACCGCCGCACACGGAAACATTCACCGAATTGCCCGTCAAATCTGTAGGCAGAATCAGATCAATCTGCTGCAATCCCGTAAATCCAGGCGCGGCACCCGCATAATAGGGCTGCGTCACCACCTCGGAACCGATGTTGGCGGTGATCACGCCGGTGCCCGAGAGGCCCGTGGCGTATATCTGGATGATGCTGCCGGGCGCGGCCGGTTTTGTCGCGCTATTGATGCTGTAATCCTGATTGAGGACGCCGTTCGAGAAAATCCCCGGCGCGAAAGGCGCGAGATTGACGGTCAAAGGAGCGCTGGCCGTGCCGTCTACTGTTGCGATCACCTGCGCCGATGTCGGGGCGCCCAGACGACCGCCCAGACCGGCCGGAACCACGACGTTGATTTGCGTCGCGTTGCTGAAGAGCACCTGAGCGGAAAGGCCATTGAACGTCACCGAGACGGTCTGGCCCGCGAACTGCGATCCTCCAAGCGTCGCAATGGATCCGGGCGAAAGCGGACCCGCTGCGAACGTCGCGGCATTCACGGCTGTTTGGATGGAAGGCGGCTGAACAGTGGTCGCCGAGACCACAAACGAGATCGCAACGTTGCGGGTTCCCGCCAATGGCCCCGCGTTGATCGTGAGCGTAGCCAGGTAAGTACCCGGCGCGAGCGTCCCCGGGACCGCGTCTATACGAATGGTCCCGCTGTTTTGTCCGGACGTAGGAGACACATCCAGCCAGCCGCTTCCGTTCGTGTAGTTCACCGATGCGGTCCACTGCAAGAGGCCGCCAGCCAAATTCTGGACTTGGACGTAATTGGTGGTAGTGACGCCCCCGACTTGCGCCGTATAATTCAGCGACGATTCAGCCACCGACAACATGGGGAAGTACCGAGCGCCGCAATCGCCAACGATAGTGCAATCGGCCGGAGGAACGATCTGCTGGAAGCGAGGGATGGGATCGGTGGCGGTGGCCGTCTCGACGGTAGAAATGGGACCGAGCGATACGTTTTCCGCAGTGGTTGTGGCGGTCGCACTGCCGTTGGGCGCGAGTACCAGGAACGTGGGAAACTGAGCGCTCTCCTGGATGGAGTCGTTGGCGTCCACCACTTCATAGACCGCGACGCCTGTGCCATTGGTAAGCGTCACCTGGCTCATGGAATCTAAAGTCACCGTGCCCGATCCGGGAAGGCCGGGTACATAGGCTGGGGATCCGCCGGCGCCATTGGCATCGGTATTCGGGACAAATGAGAGCAGCAACGACGACGTAGATCCGGGCGTGTACTTGCCGCCCGAAGCCGTTACGCCGAGATCGCCGCCCGCCGTGGGCTGAGTTGCGTCCGAACCAGCAACTACAGTGGGAACGAATAACGTGGCACCAGCCGGAAAGCCCGAGTATTGGACCCAGATGCGCGTTCCGGTGTCGGCGTTCAAGCTTTGCGGGTCCGATTTCGGAGCGAAGGCATCGGCGAATCCCTCCGTGACACGCGTTGAGACGAATGCCGAGCCGGCGGTCAAAAAGCTGGCGAAACTGGCGACCTTCTGTGGCATCGGCGATCCGGCCTGAGCGCAAATGAGCTTGCCCGAGAACGCCACATAGAGACCATGCTGCGGCTCTCCCACTACGAGTTGGTTGTTCGGAACCGAAAACTCGGTGCTGGGATTTAGCCCGATTAATACCTGCATCGATTGACTCGGGTTGAAATCTAACTCATTGGCGGCCCCGCGCAAGCCGGCGATTTGGAGCGTAACGGAGCCGGTAGAAGACAAAGTGAAGGTGGCTCCATTGAATACCAGGGTCCCAGGCCCCATGAGCGTGGCGGGAGCGGTGATGGCTTGGGGTCCCGAACCGTTGTCCGCCGTGAAGGAAATTCCCAGAAGGTTGTTGGAGGAAGCGGACAAGAGACGGTTGGTGATGTTGACGTTCAGAAATAAGTAAAGATCGACGGTGAGGGTCGAGTTCGGGCCGCCGCCAGAACAATTGAAGATCAGGTTGCCAGTGAGCTCCGTAATGCCTTCCCCACGTACAATCGGAGGTGCGGACAAAGGAACGCAGTTCAAAGTAGCAGCTTGCGCCGCTGAGCACACGCCCGCCACGATGAGGGGCAAAGCGAAAGAAAAGCGAAACATAGGAAAAAGACCTCTTGAGGGATACCAGGACGCGTGCCTCCATTATACATGCCTTGTTACAATGAATTACGCGGGGCATGCCACGCAGAGATAACTTGGATCAGCCACTCATAGACACGTTCGGACGGCTGCACGACAATCTACGGATCAGCGTGACGGATCGGTGCAATATCCGATGCTTCTACTGCATGCCGGAAGAGGACGTGAAATACGCGCCGCGCGAGGAAATTCTCACGTTTGAGGAAATCGAGCGTTTCGCGCGCGTTGCGGTGTCGTTAGGCGTGACCAAGATTCGGGTAACGGGCGGCGAGCCGCTAGTGCGCAAGGATCTGCCGGTGCTGATTGCGAAGTTGTGCGCCATCCCGGGTGTTCGGGACGTCGCGCTCACCACCAACGGCGTCCTTCTGGGCCGTCATGCACAAGCACTGTACGACGCCGGGCTGCGGCGCCTGAATGTGCATCTGGACACGTTGGATCGCGAGCGCTTCCTCAAAATTACCCGCCGCGACGATCTGTGCAAGGTGCTGGAAGGCATCGAGACCGCGCAGCGAGTGGGCTTCGGGCCGATCAAGATCAATGCGGTTGCAGTGAAGAAACTGGTGGAACCGGACATCGTTCCGCTGGCGCGCTATGGCCGCGAGCACGGCATCGAGATCCGGTTTATCGAGTTTATGCCGCTCGACTCGCAAGGGCTGTGGGCGCGCGAGAACGTGCTGTCGGCGGACGAAATCATTGAGACGTTGTCGCGCGAAATTTCGCCGCTGATGGAGATTCCGGGTCGCGATCCGCGCGCGCCCGCCACCGAGTATTGCTACGCGGATGGCGTGGGCAAAGTTGGCTTCATCGCTTCGGTGACCAGGCCGTTCTGCCTCAATTGCAATCGCGTTCGGCTCACCAGC
>Ga0302324_100028839_pt1 | contig 10542 bp, 6 predicted proteins | sample Palsa_T0_1_FD_201949 | JGI IMG/M metagenome (GOLD analysis project Ga0302324, IMG submission 201949) | Peat permafrost microbial communities from Stordalen Mire near Abisko, Sweden - Palsa_T0_1 | ecosystem: Environmental > Terrestrial > Soil > Palsa > Peat permafrost | place: Sweden: Abisko... | reverse complement strand
CGGCCTCAATCATCTGCCGCGCCGGAGCATATTTCTGCGAACCGATCGCGTATACCGAACCCGGCAGCAGCACCGGCTGCACTCCGGCCGCCTTCAGCGCGGCGATGGAAGCGGCATCCGATTGTTCGAGATGATCGGCGGTTTTCGCACCCAGCTCGGCCGCTAACTGCGCCGCTCCCGAGCAGGTGAACTGATCGGCGTGCACACGTAATTCAAACCCCATGGCTTGGGCGGCGGAAAGAATCTGTCTGGCCATGCCCACGGAAAAGACCTTTGGCTCACAGAAGACATCGCAGGAGCGCGCCAGATGCTGTCCGGCGACGGCTGGCAGCATGTCGCCAATTACGAGGTCGACATATGCGGACTTTTCACGATATTCCTCGGGGATCTCGTGCGCCCCCAGAAAAGTCGCCACGCAGCGCAGCGGCGTCTGCTCGCCAACCCTCCGGACGGCGCGCAGAATCTTCAGTTCGTCGTCCAGCGTAAGACCGTATCCGGACTTCGCCTCGACGGTAGTCGTGCCCCCGCGGAGAAACCATTCCGCATGCTTTCGGCCGATCGCGACCAGCTCATCTTCGCTGGCCGCTCGTGTGCTCTTGACCGTTGAGCGGATCCCCCCGCCCCGTTCCGAAATCTGCTGATAGGTCATCCCCTGACAGCGCATCTCGAACTCATTCGCCCGATTTCCAGAGAAGATCAGATGAGTATGTGCATCCACAAATCCCGGAGTGACCACCCGCCGACAGGCATCGACGACCTCGGCGTCGCGGCCGGCAAGGGCCTCCACCTCCGCCCGCCCACCTAGAGACACGATGCGGCCGGAACGAACCAGCATCGCGCCGTCGGGAATGATGCCCAGCTCGCCCATCTCGGCGCCCACCCGCGGACCGGCAGACCCAGCCAGCGTGACCAGCTGCGAACAGTTCACCAACAGAATTTCTTTTTGAGTCTCAACCATCATCAATTGAAGAGCCCGAAGGTTAGTGCTGTTCCCAAGTACCTTGTCCCAATGCTTCCTTGCCTATTCCTTCTGCGCCATCGGCACCCGAACCCCCGCGCTCTCGGCAAACTTCTCGGCAATCGCGTAACCCGCGTCGACATGGCGGAGGACGCCCATACCTGGATCCGTGGTCAGGACCCGCTCCAATCGACCCGCCGCCTGGTCGGTGCCATCGGCGACGACCACCATTCCGGCGTGTTGCGAGTAGCCAATGCCCACTCCGCCGCCGTTGTGGATACTCACCCACGAGGCTCCGGCAGCGGTATTGGCAAGCGCGTTGAGCAACGGCCAGTCGGCGATGGCGTCGGAGCCGTCGAGCATGCCCTCGGTCTCGCGATAGGGCGAAGCTACCGATCCCGTATCGAGGTGATCGCGGCCGATCACGATCGGGGCGGAAATCTCGCCCGACCGCACCAGTTCATTGATGGCCAGCCCAAGCTTGGCTCGGTCGCCATAGCCAAGCCAGCAGATTCGTGCCGGCAAACCCTGAAAGCGGATCTTCCGCTGCGCCAGATCGATCCAGCGCCCTAACGCGGCGTCATCAGGAAACAGCTCGAGGACAAGACGGTCAGTCCGGTAGATGTCCGCCGGATCGCCGGAGAGCGCCACCCACCGAAACGGCCCTTTTCCGACGCAAAACAGCGGCCGAATATACTCCGGCACAAACCCCGGAATATTGAACGCCTGCTCCACCCCGGCAAGTTTCGCCTGGGTCCGCAGGTTGTTGCCGTAGTCGAAGGTGACCGCGCCGCGCCTCTGAAGCTCGAGCATTGCCTCAACATGCCGGCCCATCGTCGCCATGGATAGCCGGGTGTATTGCTTGGCATCGCGCTCCCGCAGACGCAATGCCTGCTCCAGTGGCATCCGGTTGGGCACATAGCCGTTGAGCGGGTCGTGTGCGCTGGTCTGATCGGTCAATAGATCGGGGACCACCCCGCGTTCGATCAACTCCGGCAGCACGTCGGCGGCGTTGCCAACCAGTCCCACCGACAATGCCTTTCTTTGCGCGCGGGCCGCCTCGAGCCTGGCCAAGGCGTCAAAAAGGCTCGGTGAAATCTCATCGCAATACCCGCTGGCAATCCGCTTCTCAACCCGGGCCGGATCGACGTCGATGCCCAGGAAGCAGGCGCCGGTCATGGTTGCGGCCAGCGGCTGGGCGCCGCCCATGCCGCCCATGCCGGCGGAGACAATCAGCCTGCCTTCCAGATTTCCGCCAAAGTGCTGCCGTCCGGCTTCGGCGAAGGTCTCGTAGGTCCCCTGCACGATGCCCTGGCTGCCGATGTAAATCCACGACCCCGCCGTCATCTGGCCGTACATGATCAGGCCTTTGCGCTCGAGCTCGTGAAAGTGTTCCCAATTGGACCACTTGCCCACCAGGTTGGAATTCGCAATCAGTACCCGGGGCGCCGACTCCTGGGTGCCGAGGATTCCCACCGGCTTACCCGACTGGATCAGCAGTGTCTGGTCATTTTCGAGCGACCTCAGAGCGCGCACGATGGCGTGGAACGATGGCCAGTCCCGCGCCGCCTTCCCCGTGCCTCCATAGACGACCAGATCGTCGGGCCGCTCCGCTACTTCAGGGTCGAGGTTATTCATCAGCATCCGCAGGGCCGCCTCTTGCTGCCATCCCTTGCAGCTCAAAGTCGACCCGCGCGGCGCACGCACCACTTCAACTTGCGCTTCTGTCTGCACCATCCACTCTCCTCCCCATCGGCCGCACATGGGAGTGCCCCATGTCTCGATTTTGAGATATGGGTGACCCCTTACTCCAGCCAGTCGTTAAACTCGCCGCTGCGTACCGCCCCGGCCAGCACTTCAATATCTTCTGAAAGCACGCGGTCTTCCCCCAGCCTGGCTACATATTCGCGGACCTTCACCCGGGCCCGCTCCACCTGCCGTGCGGCCTTTAACGGAGCGCGATAGTCCAGAGCCTGAGCGGCGGCCATCAGCTCGATCGCCAGAACCATCTCTGCATTCTCGACGATTCGCTTGAACTTCAATGCCGAGGTCATTCCCATCGAGACATGGTCTTCTTTGCCCCCGGATGTCGGCACCGAATCCACGCTGGCTGGATGCGCCAGGACTTTCGCCTCGTTGAGCAGCGCCGCCGCCGTTACATGCGCGATCATCAGGCCCGAAGACACTCCGGGACTGTCGGAGAGAAATGCCGGGAGGCCTTCATTGATGTCCGGATTGATCAGCCGGTCGATGCGCCGTTCGCTGATGCTGATCAGATCGGTGACCGCGATCGCTGCGTAATCCAGTGCCAATGCAAGCGGTGCGCCGTGGAAATTTCCGCCGGAGAGAATCTCCGCGTCCTGCTCATCGTCGCCTATGAAAACCAAGGGATTGTCGGTTGCCGAACCGGTCTCGATCTCGATCACCTCCCGCGCGTGGTCCAACGCACCGCGGGTCGCGCCATGCACCTGCGGCATGCAGCGCAGACAGTAGGCGTCCTGGACGCGCGAGTCGCCATGGCGATGCGATTCGCGTATCTCGCTGTCAGCCAGCAATTCGAGCAGATGCCAGGCCACCGCCAGCTGACCCGCATGGGGCCGCGCCTCATGGATTCGCGCATCGAAGGGTGTCGGCGTCCCCTTGAGCGCTTCCAGCGACATGGCTCCGGCCAGGTCGAACAGGCGCGCTACGCGAATTCCCCTGAGCAGCGCCAGGCCGCCCATGGCCGCCATCGCCTGAGTACCGTTCAACAACGACAGGCCCTCTTTCGCCTCCAGGACCAGCGGCTGCAACCCGGCGGATTTCAGCGCCACCAGCGCCGGCGTCCGTTCCCCGCGAAAGAAGACTTCACCCTCGCCAATCAAGGCCAGCGCCAGGTGCGCAAGGGGCGCAAGATCGCCACTGGCTCCGACCGACCCCCGCGACGGAATCACCGGATGAATCCCGTGATTCAGCATCGAGACGAGCAGCTGGGCAACCCGCGCCCGTACCCCGCTGTGCCCCTTGGCCAGTACGTTGGCGCGCAGCAGGAGCATCGCCCGCACCTCCGGCACTGGCAGTGGCTCGCCGACGCCGCAGGCGTGGCTGCGCACCAAGTTTCGCTGCAATGCTACCAGTTCATCCACAGCGATCCGCACTTCGGCCAGCTTGCCAAATCCGGTGTTGATACCGTAGACGGTTTCGCCGCGACCAATGACCGCGTCCACAACCCGTCGCGATGCCTGCATCCGCGCACACGCGCCGCTGGAGATGGTGACGCCCCAGCTTTCGTGGGCCACGCCGCCAATCTCTTCCAGCGTCAGCGGCTGGCCATCCAGCTCGTGCTGAACCAGCTCCAGCTGGGCCGATTCCATGCTGTAACTCATAGTGATCCATCATAGGAACTGGGTTGGGACACTGAACACCCGCAAACCACGGAATTAATGTCAAAATTGAGGCGAATGAATCGTAAGATCGCACTATGACCGTTGAATCCGCGCCGATGCTCGACGAATACGGAAGAAATCTTCTCGATGCCCTGCAACAGGATTCGCGCCGCTCTTACGCCGACCTCGGACGCCGCGTCGGACTCTCCCCCTCGGCTACTGCGGAACGCATGCGCCGCATGGAAGAAGACGGGATCATTCGCGGCTACACCATCGAAATCGACCGCGAGGCCCTCGGACTGCCCATCCTCGCCTATATCCGCATGACCTGCGAAGGACACCGCTATCAGCCGTTCCTGAAGTTCGTCCACACCCTGCCCGAGGTGCGGGAATGCCACCATGTCACCGGCGGCGAAGCGTTCTTTCTCCAGGTCACCACGGCATCCATTGCCGAGTTGGAACGGACCATTGAACGCCTGCTTCCCTACGGGATTCCGACCACCAGCATTGTGCTATCGTCTCCGGTCGTGCGCAAAGCTTATGAGGTGCTGGCGAAGCCGAAGAAACCCTCCGGCGCATAGAACTTACCCGGTGAGGTTGAGAATTCTATCTGCGGTCCAACACGGTCCGCAGGAGATCGCCAAGTTGCTCAGATGTAAACGCATTGCCCTGCAGGTTGACTGCCAGCCGGCCTTGTCGGTCGAGGATCACGGTATGCAGGGAGTGGGTGATAAGGCCCTCCTCGCTCCAGAAGTTCATGCCGAATAACCCGGCGATGCGATGAACTTCGGGGAGCGGCCCGGTAAGAAAATGCCACACCTCCGGATTCGCCTTCCAGGTACCCGCAAATCTGGCCAGCGCCTCACCCTGATCATGCTCCGGATCGATGGCAATGGTCATCAACACAAAATCCCGGCCGGCGCGCTGCGGAAAGCGCCTTTCGACAATAGCGAGATTGTTCGACAGCCGGAAGCAGTACGTCGGATTCGGACAGCGTGAGTACCCAAAGGTGAGCACAACCGCCTTGCCTTGAAACTGCGACAGGCGGATAAGAGTGCCTGCCTGATCGGTCAGTTGAAAGTCGGGGACAGGCTGCCCGACCGCTAGCTCACTGGTGACCGCGGCCGGATTCAGCGCCTTATGCAAGGCCGTCAATTGCCCCGCCTGCAATGGCTCCGATTCCAGATTCGCAGTAGGCCTCAGCTGGATGTTCTCTGCATACAGCGTCTTCCCGCCCTCCGTTTTCCTCCTTTGGGCGATCGTGAAGGTTACTGCCGTTCCTGGCTTAAGGCTCTCGATTCGGGTCCCCTCGCCTACCGCGAAAGTCATGTCCATCGCACCCATATATCCGGGAATCTCCGCGCACGAAATCGTCAGCGACCGGTGCGCGGCATCGATCGAGAGAACGATGCCACTGGCCGGATGCTCCTGTGCCGACCCAATCCGTGCCACCAGGCAGGCCAACAGGAAGATCGCCGGTCGAATCGCAGGCTTACGCATGAGCTCTATCGTCACCTCGAAACCGCGACGCTCTTATTCCCGATCGGGGTGGGGCGGCGGTCCAGCTTCGTATAGTCGGTAGAGAATTCCTTAATGAGGATAAATTCGTCCTTCGCCAAATTCGTAAAGTGCTGGTGCGTATTGGTGGCCGGCCACCACACATCCAGGCTGGCAATGTGGGCGGCATGGCCCAGGCCAATATGCTGCTCCAGAGGATTCACCCCAAAGGAACTGGTATCGCCAACCCGGCGGTAAATGGGCCGCACCGCACGGCCGTCATTCTCCACCATGATCTTGATCTCGGCGCCCACCGCGCCCCTGTTGCTCTTCACCCCGACCAGCCGGACATTGATCCAGCCGTTCTCGTTTCCAGGGTTCTGGAAGACCCGCATCGCATGTTTGTCGGAAAATACCGCCCCGCCGGTTTCCGCAACCATATCTTCATGGCCGCTCCGCTCCAGATCGGCGAAGGCCACGCCGTGCCCCTTGTGCAGTTCGCCCGTCCCCGACGACCCCGTGACGTCCACGAACCGCTTTCCCTCATCGTTCCGAAAAAGGACATGAGGCAGGATGCCGGTAAACGAAGGCTGGCCCTGGCCAAGGTAAATATCCAGGAAGCCGTCGTTATCCACGTCTCCAAAGTTGGAACCCATCGGCATAAAGACTCGATCGAGTCCCACTTTTGAGGTTACGTCTTCAAACGCCCCATTGTGAAGATTCCGGTAGAGCTTCAAGGTCTCCACGTGGATGGGAAGGCCTAGGCCGCTGCGCAATACCTCATCCGGCGAATTGAAGTAGCAGGTAACAAACAGGTCCGGCCATCCATCGTTGTCATAGTCGAAGAACCAGGTTGCGAAACTGAACCAGGGCGCCTGCACGCCCGCCTGCTTTCCCACTTCTGTGAAAGTGCGGTCATGGTTGTTGTGGTAGAGGAAATTCTCCCCATTCACGTTCGACACATAAAAGTCCACGAAGCCGTCATTATCGTAGTCCGCCGCCGCCACACCTTTGGTGTAGGCGACCCGGTCAATCCCCGCGGCGTGTGAAATATCTTCAAAAGTGCCATCTCCCTTGTTCCGAAAGAGCTGGCTCGGCGCGTTTTCGTTGCCCAGGAAAAGGTCGAGAAAGCCGTCGTTATCCACATCCGCCCAGGCCGCTGTCTGCGAGCGCGACACCGTCGCATCCAGTCCGCTGGCCACCGTCGCATCGGTGAAAGTGCCGTCGCAATTGTTGCGAAGCAGCGACTTGCGGACCGGAAACTCCCAGCCGCCGCGCAGTACGAGAATGTCCATGCAACCATCGTTGTTGTAATCCGCGGCCACAATATTGAGGCCGCCCAACTGATCCCCCAGTCCCGCTTGCACTGCCCGGTCGGTAAAGGTCCCGTCGCCGTTATTGTGGAAGTAGTGTATCGGTTCACATACATCCATGCTCGACGTCACCACGTCCAGCAGTCCGTCATTGTCGAAGTCTTCCACGATCACTCCGCCGGCTTCTGAAAATACGTTGAGCCCCGCCGCCGGCGCCACATCTTTGAATAGCCCCACGTTCTGCTTCGACTCGAACTTGCTCTCGGGAATCAGATAGTTCGCAGGCACCCTGTCCGGATAGCCCCCGACGGTCATGTAAGCCAGATTCAGCAACCATTTCACTTCCAAGTCATCCGGCTTGCTTTGAAGATACTTGTTGAAGTAAGCGATCGCTTTCTGAGCGTCCTCCTGTTTGGACAAGGGCTGGCGCGGTTGCGGCGATGGAAACAGGTCGGAACTTCCGGGATTCCGGTAGATTCCATTCTCCAGCTCCGTCTTATGCAGATACAACGCACCGATTGTTTCCGCCAGGTAGGGGGCCGCATCCGGAGCACTGCGCTCCGCGATCTCATAAGCTGCGGTCGCCTGCGCGATCGACTCGTCCATGTCGCCAACGAATGCATCCAGCTGGGACAGCGCCCCATGCCCCTGAATCAGATCCATCGGGCTGAAGCGCCCAGAAGAATCGCTCTGCGCCTGGGCCATCATTGCATTCATCTTCTGGATCGCAGTCGCGTGGGACTCCTTCCGGATCGCGCAGACCTCGTGCAGGTCATGTTCCCAACCAGCCGGTTTGGGATACTGCTGGAACACCGCATTCTCGTCTGTATCGCCGGAGACATCAATCCCGTAACGCACCACCCCCGAGGCCACCAGCGCATGAAGCCGCTCGGGATTGGTCTCCTCTACCTTCGGCTTCTCAGCCAGGATGGTCAGCACCGCGAATCCGGAAGGAATGGCAACCACCTTCGAATACTCTCCGGGATGAATGCCTTTAAGAGCGCTGGCAAGCTCCGGACGCAGCTGCTCGGGATCGATCAATCCCATCGATCCGCCATCGTTTGCGGTCGGATCGATGGAGCGCTCCTTGGCCAATACGGAAAAATCTGCCCCCGCCCGAAGTTGAGTGAGGGCGGCGTCTGCCTGCTTTTCGCTGGACAGAACCATAATGCCGGCATTGACCTGGCGCGAAGCTTCCGGCTGCTGCGCCGGGCTCGCGGCAACCGACAAAGCCAGCAGGAGGGCGAAGATGGCTAGCTTGATGCGGGTCGGCTTCCACATAACCTCAATCTCTCTCGAAATCTCTGGAACTCCGTCCCTCGAGGCGCCGACCGATCGGGGTGCCTGGACCGCTTTTGGGGCTATATTGGAAACCAGTCCAATTCTATTCGATCGGATTCGTGATGATTTTGCGCAAACGCAGTGCCCCCCTCTCGATGTTGGTTCTCGTTGTTTCCACCGGAGTTTGCCTCTCGCAAACCAAGCTTTCTGCAAAATGGGAGGAACTCACCGGACCGGACTTCATCCAGGGCGTCCATCAATCGCAGGGTGTCTGCGTGCTGCCATTCGGCATCATCGAGAAGCATGGGCCGCACTTGCCGCTGGGCACCGACCTGCTGGACGTGCGCTTCGCCGTGATCAACGCCGTGCAGCAGGAATATGCAGTCGTCTTTCCTGAGTACTACTTTGGCCAAATCTTCGAAGCCCAGCAGCAACCCGGAACGGTCGCCTACAGCTTGTCCACGCAGCTCATCCTGCTGCAGGAAACCGTGAAGGAAATGGCGCGCAACGGCTGCAAGAAGGTCGTCATCGTCAATGGCCACGGGGGCAACGAATCGCTGCTCCCGCTCTTTGCCCAATCGCAGTTGGCCAGTCCGCGCGACTATGTCGTCTACGTTTTTGGATTGCCGAATGTGCATGTGCCGGGGCGTCCAGCGCTGAAAACCAAGACAGACATGCACGCTGGAGAAACCGAGACGTCGAACATGCTCATCGCCCGCCCCGATCTGGTCCACATGGATCGCGCCACTGAGCAGTCCGGCGCTGACCAGAAGCGGCTCACGCTGCCCGACAGCGTCTACACCGGCATCTGGTGGTATGCGCGTTTTCCCAATCACTACTCGGGGGAGGGAGCGGCCGGCAACCAAGAGTTGGGGGAGTTCGATCAAAAGGAATGGTCCCGCCAGATCGCCGAGGCCCTGAAGGCCATCAAGGCCGATCAGGAAAGTCTCAAGCTGCAGAACGAGTTCTTTGAGGAATCCAGCCATCCTCTGGATACCAAGCAGTAGCTCTGAATGGATCCAGCTCGGGAAGGGGCATGGCTTCACGGCTTGCGGGAAAAGTGGCTTGGTTGCAGGGGCGCCGCCTCAGTCATGCCATAAGTCTTGTCGAATCAGCACCGCTTCAGCCGGTGAGGTCGACGGTCTTTACCGCTACCGGCTACCTGCTTCCCGGTGGCCCCCGGTATCCGCAATCTACGCGCCCGCCGTTCGCCTCGGCCTCGATCCCACGAACCCGTAATAAGCAATATAGATATAACAAATCGCGGGAATAATAAACGCATGGTGGATGCCGATCGAGTCGGCAAGCCTGCCTTCGAGATAGGGAAGGATCGCGCCGCCGACGATCGCCGACACCAGGATTCCCGATCCCACGCCGGTCATCGGCCCCAACTCGGCAATGCCCAGGGTAAAGATGGTCGGGAACATGATCGAGTTGAATAGCCCCACCAACAGAATGCTCCACACCGCCGGCTGCCCAGAGCTGAGGATGGAGATCGACACCAGCGTGCCGGCTACAATAGCCACCACTCCCAGGGCCCGGTTAGGCCGGACCTTGGTCAACACCGCGGAGCCGATGAACCGGCCTATCATCGCCCCGCCCCAGTAGAATGAAAGCAGCCGGGACGCGCTCTTCTCCGTAATGTTGCCGATTTCGGGACGGCTGAAGTAGTTCACCAGGAAGCTGCCGATCGAGACCTCCGCCCCCACGTATACAAAAATGGCGACCGCCCCCAGGATCAAGTGCCGATAGCGCCACACGCTGTCTGGTTTGTCCCCCGCTTGCGGGCGGAAGTCCCGTGTGGTTTCGATGCGCGGCAGTTTGAACAATGCGATCGCGATCGCCAGCAGCAGCAGCGCGAGCGAAATCGCAACATACGGCACTTTGACCGTTGCGGCTTCTTGCAGGCGATACGCCTGAAGCACCGGCGCCGTCATCGCCCGCACCTCATCCATGGTCTTTGGAGCGGCGCTCAGAATCAGCGCGCCGCCTACCCACGGGGCGACCGTCGTCCCCAGAGAGTTGAAGGCCTGCGTGAGATTCAACCGGCTCGAGGCCGTCCGCTCCGGCCCGAGCACCGAGACAAACGGGTTTGCCGAAACCTGCAGCAGCGTCACTCCGGCAGCCA
>Ga0302324_100028838_pt1 | contig 10542 bp, 10 predicted proteins | sample Palsa_T0_1_FD_201949 | JGI IMG/M metagenome (GOLD analysis project Ga0302324, IMG submission 201949) | Peat permafrost microbial communities from Stordalen Mire near Abisko, Sweden - Palsa_T0_1 | ecosystem: Environmental > Terrestrial > Soil > Palsa > Peat permafrost | place: Sweden: Abisko... | reverse complement strand
CGACCGCGGTCAATTCAGTTCCCTGCAGGTGGGATTGCGCGAAGTGCTCAATCGCGGACGCGATGCGGCGATGATCACACTGGTCGATCGGCCGCCGGTCGGCCGCGCCACGCTCGACAAGCTGCGGGCAGCCTTTGAAGTCACCCCGGACAATGTCTGGGGAGTCGTGCCGCAGTTCGATGGAAAGCACGGACATCCGTTTCTTGTCGGGCGAGAGTTGATCGAAGTCTTTTTGCAGGCCGAGCCCACAGCGAGCGCGCGCGAAATCGAGCACCGCTTTCAGGATCGGATCCGATACATCGAGGTCGATGATCCTTTCGTGGCGCTCAACATCAATACTCCAGGCGATTACGCGGCTCTCCTGACCAGAAGCTTATAGGTTGCAACGCGAGCCCATTTCTCGCGCGTGCAATTGCGCAAGCCCGTGCAGGCAAGTTATCGTCAAAGCGCATGGAGAAATCTCGCGCTCTCGAATCGCATCTCACCAAAGACCAATTCATCGACCATGTCATCGGACTCAGACCGCGAGTCGCAGCTCTCGACTGCGACGGCACGCTCTGGTCGGGCGACGCCGGAGAGACGTTTTTCGACTGGGAGATCAAACAAGGAATCGTGCCGGCCGAGGTGGGTCGCTCCATGCGGTCTCGTTACGCAGCGTACAAGGCGGGCCGAGTGGCCGAGGAGGATATGTGTGGCGAGATGGTCACCATGCACACCGGTATGAGCGAGGCGACGATGATGCAGGCCGCTTCCGAATTTATGGCGAACTCTTTTCCCGGGCGCGTTTTCCCCGAGATGCGGGAACTGGTTCAACGGTTACAGCACCACGGCTGCGAGATCTGGGCGGTTTCGTCGTCCAACGAGTGGGTGATCCGTGCGGGCATGAAGCAATTCGGCATTTCCGAAGAGCGCATTTTGGCGGCCAGGGTTCAACTGGAGGGTGGCATGGTCACGAATCGGCTGGTTCCGGTCCCTTCTGGGCCGGGCAAGCCGCAAGCCCTGCGAGAAGTTGGAGCAAAAGAAATCGATGCGGCGTTCGGCAATTCACGCTGGGACGCGGATATGCTCGCCATGGCGCGACACGGGTTCGCCGTGAATCCCAATCCAGATTTAGAGGTTGCGGCCCGCGAACGTGGCTGGACAGTTTATTTTCCGCAGGGCACTCGCTGACTTTATTGGGCGATGTTGTACCTAACCAAGAGAGCTATCGAGCTGGCGCTCGATGAACAGCCGGGAGCCTGCCATGAGCTTGTCGAAGGGGCGGCTGTCCCCACATAGACCAGAGCAGTCACAGCCTCGCGGCGAATCGCATTTACAATTCAAAGGGCATGTATTCTCCACAGTTGCTGGATCATTTTCAGAACCCGCGCAACGCGGGTGATGTCGCGGACGCGGACGCAACCGCCGAAATCGAGAATCCGGCCTGTGGAGACGTACTTCGGCTCACCCTTGCGATCGACGCCGGACGCATTACAAAAATTGGATTCAAGGCCAAGGGCTGCGTCGCTTCCATAGGATGTGCTTCGGCGCTGACGGAAATGGTTCTGGGCAAGACTGTAGCCGAAGCGCGGGACCTGGGGCAGAGTCGCGAAAGTCTGATCACGGCGGTCGGCGGTCTGCCACCAGCTTCAACGCATGCGGCGCAGTTGGCTCTGGACGCGCTGTCTGTTGCCCTTAAACAACCGCCGTCTGAGGGCAACTCAGCCTAGGGCGACCCGGCTCGCCGCAACTATGTCCGCTACTCACACTCCCCGCCGTATCGCGTGCCTGCAGCCCAGCGCCACCGTCATCCTCGACGCCATCGGCGAACTGGCGCGGGTGGTGGCCTGCACTCGCTATTGTGCTGATGTTGTACCCGCTGTGGCCGATGGCTCGCGAATCATCCTTGCTGACTCGTGGACCGCCGATGCCGCGCAGATTGCCGCGTCTCAACCGGACCTGGTGATCGCCTCCGTGCCTTATCAGGAAAAGGCTCTAAGCGAAATCCTCAAAGCAGGCGCTCGTTTTCTGGGCCTGGCGCCGAAGACCTTGGACGACATATACAGCGACATTGCCATCATCGCTGGCGTGGTCGGTGCAGGCGATCGCGGAGAAGAAGCGATCTCCGCCATGCAGCATCGCATTGACGAAGTCCGTGCCCGCACAGCCGGAACCTCTCGACCTAGAGTCTTCTGTGAAGAATGGGGCAAGCCCCTGATCGCGTCGCAAACCTGGGTAGCGGAATTAGTCGCGGCTGCGGGAGGCGATTTCGTGGGCGCCCCGGGTCGTCAAATCGCGAGCGAGGAGATCCTCCGCATTGATCCCGAAATCGTTGTCGCTGCCTGGTGCGGGGCGGGAGACCGAGTGCCGCTGGAGAAAATAATCCGTGATCGGGGCTGGCAGGCGACGGCCGCCGCGGTAAGTGGGCAAGTTTTTTGCATTCGCGATGAATTCCTCAACACTCCCGCGCCAACCTTGCTCAAAGGCCTGGACGCGCTGGCTTCTGCCATTCATCCTGAACTATTTCCGCGCACGAAAGGAATCCGGCGAATTACTGACGTTCCGGCTTCTCCTGTCTCGAACTCGCTTCCCTGAGTTAAGATTTCTTTCATGCAAGTTGCCAGCAAGATGGAAGAAGTGCGGAAGGAAGTCATTGAGTTGGCCCAAGCCGCGCCCACCGCCAACGATCTCATGCAGAGGATGGTGCGGCTGCTGCACGACCGCGTGCTGAAATATAACTGGGTCGGCTTTTACATGCTGGAGCCGGGCGCGCAACCTCCCATGCTCCAGCTCGGCGCCTTCGAAGGGGCAATGACGCCACACACTCGTATCCCGCTGAATCAGGGCATTTGCGGCGCAGCAGCCTCGAGTGGACAAACCGTCGTGGTCGACGACGTGAGCAAAGATCCGCGTTACCTGGCGTGCTCGCTGGAAACCAAGTCGGAAATTGTAGTCCCGGTGTTTGTTCATGGCCGGGTGGTCGGCGAGTTGGATATCGACAGCCATTTCCCGGCGGCTTTCACTCCAGAACATCAAGACCTGGTGCAGCATTGCGCCATGCTGGTGGGAAGGAAACTGGAAAAAGCCAGCCATTGAGCCTGCAACGATCGTACGAATTCTGCGCGCCCGCCTGCTTACAGAACGTTTCTATTTCTCACGTTTCTGTTGGCGTTTCTGTTTATATTGATTGATCCGTGGCCCGCGCACCTGCGGCAGCCACCGTGCATGAGCCATGAAGCGAGTCGTTGCAGGACTTATCGTGAAGGACGGCAAGTTGCTGGTGTGCCAGCGCACCCGTCACCAGACCATGCCGCTGAAGTGGGAGTTTCCCGGCGGCAAGATCGAGGAACGCGAGCAGCCCCGCGACGCCCTGCGCCGTGAGCTGGACGAGGAGCTTGGCATTCACGCCACCATCGGCGACGAAGTCGCGCGCATTCAGCACGAGTATCCCAACGGCGGCAAGGTAGAGTTGCGCTTTTTCGTAGTGCGGGAGTATCAGCGGGAGATCGAAAACCGGATCTTCAAGGATATTCAGTGGACCGCGCCCCAGGATCTTCCGAAATTTGACTTTCTGGAAGCCGATTTAACGCTGGTGCGGGACCTGGCCGCCGGGAAGTTGATTTAAGAGAACCAGAAGACAACCACGGGGGGCACGGAGTCTCACAGGGTTGATTCCCTGTGTCCCCTGTGGTTTCGCAGTTGCTCCTTATCGCTATCCCCTAACCGACGCATAGACCCAGGCCAGGGATAACGCGACGATCACAACAGTCGTCGTCCACGCGACAAAATTGAACAGACGGCTGTTCACATATTCGCCCATCAATTCTTTCTTGTTGATGAGCAGCAGCATGAAGATCAGCACAAAAGGTAGCACCACGCCGTTCAGAACCTGCGACCACAAAACGATCCTGACCAGCCGCTCACCGGGGATAAGCAACACCAGCGCTCCCCCGGCGACGATCAGCAAAGTATAGAGCCAGTAAAAAACCGGCGCTTCCCCAAACTTCATGCCCACGCCCGATTCGAAACCGAGTCCTTCGCACACTGTGTATGCGGTCGAGAGCGGAAGAATCGAAGCTGCGAACAGCGACGCGTTGAATAGTCCCACGGCGAAGAGAATGTACGCGTAGTCCCCGGCCAGCGGCTTGAGCGCCTGAGCCGCGTCAGCGGCGTACTTGATGTCGCGGAATCCGTGAACGTAGAGCGTGGCGGCGCAGGCTACGATGATGAACCAGGCCACAATATCCGTGAAAACACACCCCGTGATCACATCTAGCCGCGAATCTTTAAACCCGCGCTTGCTGACTCCTTTCTCCACGATTGAGGCCTGCAGGTAGAACTGCATCCAGGGCGCGATGGTAGTGCCGACGACTCCAATCACCATGAAAAGGTAGGCCTGATCGCGAAATGCCTTAAGCGAGGGCGGCGCGAAAGTGGCAATGGTCGCGTCCTTCCATGCGGGGTGAGCCAGCACACCCGCGAATATGTAAGTCACATAGAAAAACGATGCGGCCAGGAAGACTTTTTCCACGCTCTTGTACTGCCCCTTCACCACGATCAGCCAAACAATCACGGCGCATACCGGCACGGTGACGAACCGGGTCAACCCGAACAGCTCCAGGCTGGTCGCGATGCCGATGAATTCTGTCAGCACATTGCCAAAGTTGATGACCAGGATGCCGATCATCATGAAGAAGGTTATGCGGAAGCCGAACTCCTCGCGAATCAGATCGCTTAAGCCCTTGCCGGTGACGGCGCCCATGCGGGCGCACATTTCCTGGATCACGATCAGGGCGAGCGTGACCGGAATCATGGTCCACAGCAGAAGATGTCCGAATTGTGCCCCGGCCTGGGAATAGGTCAGGATGCCGCCGGCATCATTGTCGACGTTCGCGGTAATGAATCCCGGCCCGACTACGGCGAGGAAGAGCAGGATCCGGGTCTTCGAGCGTCTCAGGAACTTCATGGCCAAGCTTCGCGCACATATGGATGGAACGGTCGTAGGTACGAACGACGGATACGAACGACGGCTACCAACGACGCCACAGGATAAACGCAGTTCGCGAATCTGGCCAAAGGAAAAGTGCAGAGGTGTGAAATTTTATGATGGATGACGGTTCGCGTCCGCGTCTTTGTCATCCTTCGCGAAGCGAAGAGCTTGCCCTGAGCTTGTCGAAGGGACCTCTGTACTCGCCGGGAGCTCCGGTGCTGTCCTGCAACTCCAGAGATCCTTCAGCCCGCGAAGGCGGGCTTCAGCGCGGGCTTTTAGGATGACAACGAAGCCAGGTTCCGGCGCCTGCTGATGCTACAACTTCGCGCGCAGCATGCTGATCACGTCGTCGGACGTGATCACGCCTTTCAGCTTATTGTGTTCATCCACTACCGGCAGGGTCACGAGGTTGTATTTATCGAACAACTCCGCGACCTTATTCTCCTCCGAGCCTTCCTGTGCAAGGATTAGCGGCTCCTGCGTCAGCGAAAGCATGGGGGTGGAAGTGTCAGCCAGTACAATTCGGGCCAGAGGAACCGCTCCCACCAGGGTTCCGTGGGAGTCGACGAGGTAAATGGTGCTGACGGCCTCGACTCCGCCTTCGAACTCGCGCAGCGAATCGATCGCATTCTGCACCGTCGCGCCCAGTTCGAGGGCGAGAAACTCGGTGGTCATGCGGCCTGCGGCACTCTCTTCGCGGTGTTCGAGCAGTTCGACCACGTCGTGCTGGGCCTCCGGTTCCATCTGCACCAGGATCTGCTCGGTGCGCTCCTCCGGCAGATCGGCCAGCAGATCGGCGGCCGCATCGGGATCCATTTCGCCGACGATATCGGCGGCTCTTTCGGAATCGAGCGATTCGACGATCGATTTCTGAACTCGGGGTTCGACCTCTTCCAGGGCCTCGGCCGCGACTCCCTGGTCCAGCGTCTGGAAGACGGCCTGACGTTCGTCGGGAGCCAGATCCTCCACAATATCGGCTATGTCCGCCGGGTGCAGCTTAGCCAGACCGTCGTGCGAGATCTTGAGCTTCACTCTCCGCGCGGGGTCGGTCTCAATCACATCCACGAAATTCCAGGGGATGGTGCGGGGAGGGATTCGGGCCAGCAGCGCGTTCAATGCGGTCCTCGGGGCCACGCCGTGCAGCAGACGGCGGATAGCACCCCGCGCTCCCACGTCTACGGAGAGCACGCGCAGCACGGGATAGGCGCGAGCGCCGTTTTTCTGAAGCTCCCGGTGCGGGTTGTTCGAGTCCTCTTTAGTCGCGTCTTTGGAGCCATCGACCTGCAGGTCGACATCATTCACCCGAACCACCTTCCGCCCGTTGATGTCGATGACCTGCTGATCGAGCAAGTCCCGCTCCAGAAGAAAGAGCCCTTCGTTGCCATTGGCAGGAGGCCATTCGGCAGCTGCCGTAGCAGCCTTGATGCCACCGTTGATCTCCGAGATCGCTGCAAACGGCAGAACACGGTTGCCGGACTTGGTTCGTACGATCAGTGACGAAATCCGCGAGCGATCCTCCTGCGGTGTGAGCGTGACCTCGCGCACATGCCCGCTCGCGGCGCCCGACGGGTCATAGACCGTCGCACCCAGCAAGTCGCTCAAAGAAAGTGTCGTCATTTCGGAGTCGTGCCGCGTTCATCCCGCGTTCGCTACGGTGCAATCGCCCGCTTGAGAATAACCAAGTCGCGCCCGATTCGGAACCAAAATCGAAGTTTGGTTGTAAGATCCTTTGCCCTGGCGCGTCCTGATACATGTAGGCCCCGAAGCATTCCTCCCGGCCGGGGATTGAAAATCACTGCCGATTGGACAAACCGATCGGGCTCTCCCGCGTCCAACCATGGGAAAGTTCTCGGTTCCGACAAAGTACGCCGACGAGGGTAGCGATATAGGCACCTTTCAGCCGGAACTTCCCGGTGTCCAGCCCCGTATAATATTCAGGGTAGCGTGCGCCTAATCTTAGATATTGTCGGTCAGACTCTTCGTGTCCTCTGGGCGCATAAACTGCGCTCGTTCCTGACCATGTTCGGCATTGCCTGGGGCGTCGGTTCCCTGCTGTTGCTGGTCGGCCTGGGCGAAGGATTCCGCTCCGGCAACCGCAAGCAGTTCGACTCTTTGGGCGAAAACGTCATGTTTATCTGGTCCGGCCGGGCTCCGGTCATGCAGGGCAGCTTTACCGCGCTGCGCCAGTATTACCTGACTTATCGCGACTACGAGGACGTTCTCCGCGATTGCCCCAGTGTGGGGGCAGCCGTTCCCGTCATCCGCCGCAGTGACATTCGTATCGTCAGTGACTTCTACCAGGCCAGCGGACAGCTCATGGGAGTTCCCGCTAAATTCAGCGAAATCCGCTACCTGCCGATAAACGAGGGCCGCTGGATTAACGATATGGACGACACCCAGAAACGACCCGTGATCGTTCTGGGGGATGAAGCGCGCCGCACCCTCTTTCTGGGGCGCCCCTCGATCGGAGCCAGTGTCCTGCTCAACGGCATCCGCTTTGAAGTTATCGGTACCCTGAAGCGCATTGGCCATGGCGATAACATGAACCAGAACCTGCAGAGCTACGTGCCCTTTAGCGCCATGCACGAATATTTCCCACCGACCAACGTCGGCATCGCCACAGACGTGATTTCGTTTATCAATTACCAGCCCAAATCGCGTGCCGTGCATGAACTGGCGCAGGAGGAAGTTCACAAAGTTATTGCCCGCAATCACGGGTTTGATCCCAGCAATCCGGATTCATTCGATGAGTGGGACACCATCAAAACGGTGGATCAGATCGGCAAGATTTTTGACGCGATGAACATGTTCCTGGGCAGTGTAGGGCTGGTCACCCTGGCGCTGGGCGCCATCGGCATCATCAACATCATGCTCGTGGCAGTGGCCGATCGGACGCGCGAAATTGGGCTGCGCAAAGCTGTGGGCGCGACCAATAACAGCATTATGTTCCAGTTTTTCGTCGAGGGAGCATTCCTTACCCTGCTGAGCGGCGGCATCGGCATTGGCGGCGCTGCTGGCTTGATGGCACTGCTTGCTAACGTCAGCCTGGGCGATGGATTCGATCCGCCGAAGCTGGTCGCCTCCACGGCCCTGCTGGCGGTGATTTCGCTCGGAGTGGCGGGAATCGCAGCCGGCTTATATCCCGCCCGGCGCGCAGCTATGCTGGAGCCGGTAGAGGCTTTGCGCAAAGAATAGTCGGCCACAATGACGGGAAACATAAGGCGAAAGGAAGGGCTAAGGCTTTAAGGGTTAAACCTAAAATGACCAGCGATCTCCTGCACCAAGCTTACTCGGCCATGCGCCACGATCTGCGCCGCACCCTGCTCACCATGGCCGGAATGGCGTGGGGCATCGCCACCGTCGTGCTGCTGCTCTCCTATGGCAACGGCTTCGGCAAAGCCATCGAAGCGATTTTTGAGAGCTTCGGCGCCACTGCCGTAGGAGTATTCCCCGGCCGGACTTCACAACAGGCCGGAGGCAATAAGGCCGGGATGCCGGTGCGCTTTACCAATGACGATGTTGAGCTGCTGCTCAACAACGTCCCGCTCTGCCGCCACGTAGTCCGTGAGTCCGACAAGCAATCCACGGTTCAGAATGACAACCGGTCTTTCAGTTTTCCGGTCATGGGTCTCGACCCCGGCATTCAAGCCATCTGGAATCTCGACATAGCGGAGGGCCGATTCCTGAACGATGCTGACAACCAGCAGCACGGGCTCTATGCCGTCATCGCCTCGGAGGCGCGCGACAAGCTTTTCTCCGGCATGCCCGCCCTGGGTCAATCGATTCGCATCGATGGCGTCACCTTTGAAGTGATTGGAGTGGGCGCTCCGCGCATGCAGGAGAGCGATAACGACAATAACCGCGTGGTCTACATCCCCTACAACTCCATGGATGTTCTGAAAGACAATCACTATCTCGATGGCTTGTGGCTGGATTCGTTGGGGCTTGACCATGACAAAATGGAAAAGACCATTCGCGAAACTCTGGCTACGGCGCACAATTTCAAGCCCGACGACCATCGCGCCATTTTTGTTTTCGACGCTCAGAAGCAACTCTCGCAGTTCGGCATCATCACTATGGCCCTGAAAGTCTTGCTGGCGTTTATTGGTACGGTCACGCTGGGAATTGGCGGCGTCGGACTGATGAATATCATGCTGGTTTCGGTAACCCAGCGCACTCGCGAAATCGGAGTGGAAAAGGCTCTGGGCGCGAGGCGGCATGACATTCTGTTCCAGTTCCTCGCCGAAGCCATGGTCATTACCGCCGCCGGCGGCGTGCTCGGAATTCTGCTCTCCTACGCGGTATCGATCGGCGCCGGACGCATTACTTTCTACAGCGCGCTGGCCAAGCACGCCGAGGCCGCCGACATTCGCCTCATCGTCTCGCCCATGATTCTGATCGTGGCCACCAGCATCCTGGCGGTCGTGGGAGTGATCAGCGGCATGGTGCCCGCGCTCCGTGCGGCTAATCTGGATCCCATTGAAGCGCTGCGCTACGAATGAGCGGTTATTACGACCGCCCACTATCAGAAGGCTGGACGGCTAGAAAGTTTAGGTGTGCTTGATTTTGCTTTTCTTCGCGATCTTTGCGGCCTCTCCTTTGCGATCTTTGCGGTGAAAGGCTTTTTCTGCTCATCACAATATCAAAAGCTTTTGAGCGCAAAGTACGCAAAGAAAAAGCCGCAAAGGTCGCAGAGTTGAAATCGAGGCGCTACCGAATCATCTCTTCCGCATGTCTGACGACATCCTGACTCTCCCGCCACCGCCCGCCGATGCGCGTCTCGCATACGGCACCGATCCGAATCAGTTCATCGATCTTCGATCTCCGTCGACGAAACTGAAAAACAAGTCGCCATATCCTCTGGTGATCAACATCCACGGCGGATTCTGGCGGGCCAAGTACAATCTCGAGCACGCTGGCCACCTCTGCGCCGCGCTTACTAAGCGCGGGATGGCGACGGCCAACCTGGAATACCGCCGCGTCGGCAACGAAGGCGGAGGCTGGCCCGGCACTTTCGCTGACATTCGCGCCGCCTACAGTTTTCTGTTGCAGAACGCGGCCCAGCACAATCTCGATCGGGAGAAGGTTATCGTCATGGGCCACTCCGCCGGAGGCCAGCTCGCCCTCTGCCTGGCCGCACACGAGCCCACCCTGACCCGCGTTGTTTCGTTGGCCGGCGTTATCGACCTGGAGCGTGCCTATCAACTCCATCTCAGTAATGACGCGGTAGTCGAATTCCTGCACGGCACGCCCAGCGAGGTTCCCGACCACTACAGCGAAGCCGACCCCATGGAACTCTCCCTTCCGCAGGCCCGCCAGTGGCTGATTTGCGGCTCTGCCGACGAGATCGTTCCGCCGGACTTCAGCCCCGATTACGTTTCCACCAAAAACAAACGAAGCCGAAATCAAAAAGAAGACGTGAACTTGCTCGAGATCCATGGCGCCGGACACTTCGACCTCATCGATCCACGCACCCAGGCATGGAAGCAAGTCGAAGAGACGGTGGTCCGGCTCGCAGCGTAGGAGCGGAGCCGACTCAAGCATTTTCCGTATCCGCGCAAATGCTTGAGTCG
>Ga0302324_100028837_pt1 | contig 10542 bp, 10 predicted proteins | sample Palsa_T0_1_FD_201949 | JGI IMG/M metagenome (GOLD analysis project Ga0302324, IMG submission 201949) | Peat permafrost microbial communities from Stordalen Mire near Abisko, Sweden - Palsa_T0_1 | ecosystem: Environmental > Terrestrial > Soil > Palsa > Peat permafrost | place: Sweden: Abisko... | reverse complement strand
GGCCGAGAGCGAAGTCTTCAGTCGTGATGTCGACGAACGCCTTCGGCTCGTTGGTGGCGATGGCGTTGTTGACCAACCCGTGCACCGCGCCGAAGGCCTCGACCGCGGCCGCGACGATCCGCTGAGCTGATTCAGGATCGCGCAGATTGGCGACCAATTGTTCGACGCGGCCGGCCGCTCGGAGTTCATCGGTGGTCGCGCCAAGCTTCTCCTCGAGAATGTCAACCAGCAGGACCGCTGCCCCACGTTCAAGCAACGCGGCGGCGATGCCTTTGCCGACGCCCTGGGCGCCGCCGGTGATGATCGCGACGTGGCCGCGCATCGAGTCGGGGTGGGTGTAGCTCATTCGACCGGTCCCATCCGCAGCGGCACACCACGGTGCATCTCGTAGGTGCTGCGCACGCCACCAGGCAGCTCGATGAATTCGACCGGGGTTCCGTCCGGGTCCTTGACGAAAAACATTCGCACTCCACCGATCTCGAACGGATCCTGTTCTGGCGGATAGCCGGCCTCGCGGATGCGGCGGTGAGTGTCGTCGAGATCGACGACCGACAGGGACACGTTCTGGATGCCGGTGATGCCTCGGCGGGCCGGCTTGTTCGCGGCGGGTTCAGCACCCAGCGACAGCAGCTCGACCATCAGCCCACCCAGCAGTCCGCCGACCACGCGACCCTCCTGGTTGTGCTTCGCGTGCAGCACAGCGTCGAAAGGTTCACCGGAGATCAGGGTTTCGAAGACGACGTCCATGCAAAGCGCATCGCGATAGAACGCCAGCGCGCGGTCCATGTCGGTCACCCCGACGACGAGATGACAGAACGAGATGTCGGGCAGAACGGCCATCACGTTCTCGATGCGAGACGAGCGGCCGGGCGGCCCGCGAACATCGGCAGGTCCAGGTACGTCTTGATGCCAGGTTCGGCAGCGCAGACATCAGGGATGGCGTTGACGCAGTGATTGGCGGTGACCACGACGCCCGGATTCTTCACCAGCCCTTCGGCGATCGTCTCCGGCTGCAGGCCCTTGAACGTGAGGCTTACGGTGGGGTCGCCGGTGATCTCGACCTCGAAGCGTTCGCCGCGGTCGCCGAAATTCCAGGCGGGCTCCAGATTTTCCTCGCCCATCAGCCAGTTGACCGCCGCGGTGATCACCGGCTCGCCGTCGGCCAGCGCCTGCCAGCGGAACCGGCGCGCGGCCACGGTTCCCGCGCGGATCGGGAATGGGTCGTAGTCGATGTCGGCGGTCGCGACCGCGATGTCCTGAATCGTCCTGATGTTGGGCTCGATACGAAAACCCATGTGGTCGGCGATCATTCGCACTGACATCTTGAACCCGTTTTCCAGCAGGCTGGCCATCGGCCCTTGGAAGGCCTCCTCGGGGGTGCCACCGAAACCCATGATGTGGCGCACCACGTCCGGGGCGTTGTAGGTACGGATGTCGGAGAACTCTTCGGCGCGCACGTGGGTAACAGCCGAGGACAGCGACGAGATCATCAGCGGGAACCGCTCGGTGATGCCTCCGGGATGGATGCCCGACCCGTGCAGCGTCACCCCGCCCGCGACGGCCGCGTCGGCGATCGCCCTGACCGCGGGACTACTCAGGTCCGGGTACACCCAGCCAACCGGGGTCACCACGTTCTTGCCGGACCGCAGAATGGCCACGACCTCGTCGTCGTTGGGGATCAGCGGGCTGTACACGACGCAGTCGGCGTCGAGGGCGAGAACGTCGTCCTTGTTGGATGTCGCAGCGACGCCGAGCGATTCGATGCCCAGGATCTCCCCGACGTCGCGCCCGTTCTTGTCCGCGCTGTGCACCCAGCAGCCGGCCAGCTCGAGCTGCGGATGATTCAGCACGCATTCGATAGCGGCCTTTCCGACACCTCCGGTGGCCCACTGAACGACACGCAACTTGGCGGGGTTAGTCATGCGTGGCACAGTATGACTGACTGGCAGTCAGTGTCAACGACGACGAAGGGTCCGCGAATGGGCGTCCTCGACGGCAAGATCGCGATCGTCACCGGAACCAGCCGGGGCGTGGGAGTCGGCATCGCCCACGAGCTACTGCGGGCCGGCGCCACGGTCGTCGGCTGCTCACGTTCGCCGCTGGACACCATCCCCGGCATCGACGGCGAATGGGCGGCCCGCGCTTCTCAGCAGGTTTGCGACCAGGGCGACTATCGCTCGATCGACTCGTTCGTGGCCGGCGTCGTGGCTACCCACGGCCGCCTCGACATCCTGGTGAACAACGCCGGCGGGACAGTTCCGGCGCCGCACGCGGAGAGTATTCCCGAACTTGTGCAACGTATTCAGGGCGCACCGCGCAGCGACGACGACTTCGAACGCACCGCGCTGTTTCACGCCTTCGCGGTGCAGATGAATCTGATCAGTCCGCTGTGGTTCGCCATCCGGGTATACCGGCAGATGGCCACCCAGGACGGCGTCGGCTGCATCATCAACATCTCCAGCGGTGCCGGGCATCCGGCGGGCTCACCGACCCTGGTGTCCTACGGAGCGGCCAAGAGCGGGCTCAACCAGTTAACCCGGTCGCTCGCCCAGGAGTGGGGACCGAAAGCCCGGGTGAACTGCGTCGCGCTGGGCCCGACGATGACAGAGAACTTCCGGTCGTTCGTGCTGCCGAAGGACGACCCGACTGGTGAAAAGTATTTCGCCGCGGTCCCGTTGCAGCGCGCGGGCGAGCCCGACGAAGTCGGCCGGGTGTGTGTCTTTCTGGCCGGAGGCGCCGCAGACTTCGTCAACGGCACGACGATCGAGTGCGACGGCGGCATGTTGCCCGGCGTGCTCTACGACGCCGGCCTGAAGACGATTACCGACCTGCTCTAGCCGCGGTGAGGCTGCGTTGGGGCTGACCGGAGTATTCGGACAGCGGCCGGATCAGCGCGTTGGAGCCGGCCTGCTCGATGATGTGGGCGGTCCAACCGGTAATCCGGCTCATCACGAAAAGCGGTGTGAAACTGGGGATGTCGAATCCCATCAGGTAGTAGGCCGGCCCGGTCGGAAAGTCCAGGTTGGGCTTGATACCCGTGGCGGCGAACATCTCCCTTTCCAGGATGTTGTAGATGTCCAGCCAGCGCTGGCCGTTGCGGGCCTCAGCGACGCGGATCAGCGCCTCTTTCATTGTCGGCACCCGGGAGTCGCCGTTCTTGTAGACGCGGTGGCCGAATCCCATCACCTTGTCTTTACGAGAAAGCTTGCCGTGCAGCCACTCCGCTGCGTTCGACGGGTCACCGATCTCGATCATGTCGTGCATGACGGCCTCGTTGGCCCCGCCGTGCAGCGGGCCTTTCAACGCGCCGATTGCCGCCGTCACCGCGCTGTAGATATCGGACTGCGTCGAGGTCACCACCCGGGCGGCGAAGGTGGAGGCGTTAAAGCTGTGCTCGGCGTAGAGGATCATCGACTGTTCGAACGCGGTGACGATCACCGGGTCCGGGACCTCGCCGAAGCACATGTTCAGGAAGTTCTCCGCGTAGCTGAGGTGGCTGTGCGGCGCGATCGGTGCCAGGCCGCGACGGCGACGCATGTCGATGGCGACGATGGTGGGCAACACCGCGAACATGCGCAGAGATTTGGCGTAGTTGGCGGATTCGGCGCTGTCGTCCTCTTCGGGATCCTCGGCACCCAAGTAGCTGATCGCAGTGCGCACCACATCCATCGGGTGGCAGGTGTCGGGCAGCTTGGCCAGCAGTGACTGCAACGACCGATCGATGCGACGACTGGCCCGCTCACGTTGGTTGAACAACGCCAACTCCCCGTCGCTCGGCAGCTCGCCGTGCCACAGCAGGTAGGCGACCTGCTCAAAACTGCAGCGGGCGGCCAGATCCTGCACCGGGTAGCCGCGGTAGGTCAGCGAGTTAGTCTCGGGCACCACCTTGGAGATAGCGGTGGTGTCGACGACAACACCGGCCAGCCCTTTGTAGATCTTCTTCTCGATGACGGGTGCGCTCATTGCTTAGGTCCCTTCACGTCAAAGTTGAAGATCTCGTCGTCGAATTGGTTGTAGTCGGCGTAGCGGAGCAACTCGTAGAGCCGCTGGCGGTGCTGCATGTGGTCTAGCAGACCGGATTGCGTTCCCCTGGATTTGATTTCGCGCAAGCCTTCCTCGACGGCGAACATCGCCAGCCGCAGCGTGGTGACCGGGTAGATCACCACGTTGTACCCGATTTCGGCGAACTGCGAGGTGGTCAGCAGCTCCGATTTACCGAACTCGGTCATGTTGGCCAGCAGCGGAACATCCACGGCGGCACGGAATTTCTCGAAGTCGGCCGCACCGGTAAGCGCTTCGGTAAAGATCAGGTCGGCGCCCGCGTCGGCGTACGCGCGCGCCCGCTCGATGGCCGCGTCGATGCCCTCGATCCCCGCGGCGTCGGTGCGGGCGCAGATCACGAAGTTCGGGTCGCGGCGTGCGGCCACCGCGGCCCGAAGTCGCTTGACCATGTCGGCGGCTGGAACAACGGCCTTGCCGTCCAGGTGTCCGCATCGCTTCGGGTTGACCTGGTCCTCGAGATGGCAGCCGGCCAGCCCGGCGTCCTCCAGCAGAGTGATGGTGCGCGCGGCGCTCATCGGCTCGCCGAATCCGGTGTCGGCGTCGATCAGCGTGGGTAGGTCGGTGACCGAAGCGATTTGCGCGCCCCGTCCGGTGACTTCGGTCAACGTGGTCAGCCCGATGTCGGGCAACCCCAAGTCGGCGGACAACACCGCGCCCGAGACGTAGACGCCCTCGAATCCGATCTCGGCGATGAGCTTGGCCACCAATGGCGAGAAAGCGCCCGGGAAGCGTTGCAGCCGACCTGAATTCAGCCCGGCCCGAAAGGCAGCCCGCTTGTCGGCGGCGCTGGACGCGGACGACAGCAGCCCGCTCATCGGAAGATCCCTGAGGGGATCGTCGGCGCCTTGTCCAGCACCTCAGGTAGCACTCGCACATTTAGCGTGCCGAGCTGATCGCCCTTCAACTCGCGAACTCGCTGCACGGCGTCCAGGAACCGTTGCTGCTCAGCGGGATCCACCACTCCGTCTGTGAGATGAGTGAATTTGCCGATGTACTGCTCGCGCTCGAATGGCCTCGCGCCCAGTGGATGTGCGTCGGCAACGGCCAACTCGTCGGTGATCACCTCGCCGCTCTTGAGCGTCACCTCCGCGCGCGCCCCGAACGCCTTCTCAGCCGGGTCGTTCGAGTGGTAACGGCGGGTCCACTCCGGATCCTCGACAGTGGAGATCTTGTGCCATAGCTCGACGGTGTCCGGCCGGTGCGCGCGCTCCGGGGCATAGGAGAGTTCGTGGTCCCAGGTGCCGTCCTGCAGCGCGACGGCGAAGATGTACGGCAGCGAGTGATCCAGCGTCTCCCGCGAGGCGTCGGGGTCGAACTTCTGCGGGTCGCCGGAACCGGTGCCGATCACGTAGTGGGTGTGATGGCTGGTGTGCAGCACGATCGTCGCGATCTGGTCGAGATTGCCGATGCTCATCCGCAGCCGGCGGGCCAAGTCGATGGGCGCCTGGCTTTGGTATTCGGCGGAATGCTCCTTGGTGTAGCTGTCCAGGATGGCCCGCTTGGCCTCCCCGGGCGCTGGCAGCGGCACCTGGTAGGTGTGCTCAGGGCCGGAGAGCAGCCAGGCGATCACGCCGTCCTCGCCTTCCCAGATGGGAGCCGGTGATCCTTCGCCGCGCATGGCGCGGTCGACGGCCTCGATGGCGACCTTGCCGGCTAGGGCGGGCGCGTAGGCCTTCCAGCTCGAGATCGATCCCTTGCGGGATTGGCGAGTCGCGGTGGTCAGGTGCAGCGCCTGGCCGATCGCCTGGTAAATGGTGTCGACGTCGAGCCGCAGCATGGTGCCCAGTCCGGCCGCTGCCGACGGGCCGAGGTGCGCGACGTGGTCGATTTTGTGCTCGTGCAGGCAGACCCCCTTGACCAAGTCGATCTGAATCTCATACGCCGTCGCCAGACCGCGAATCAGGTCGTTGCCGCGGACACCGAGCTGCTGGGCCACCGCCACCAGCGGTGGAATGTTGTCGCCGGGGTGGGAGTACTCGGCGGCCAGAAAGGTGTCGTGGTAGTCGAGCTCACGGACCGCGACGCCGTTGGCCCAGGCCGCCCACTCGGCCGAGTAGCTGCCGTCGACACCGAATACCGTCGCGCCGGGGCGGGCCCGGTGCGCAAGGGCCTGATGGCGGGCGGTGGTGACCGGTCGCCGCAGCACCGAGGCAGCGCTGACCGCCGCGTTGTCGATGATCCGGTTGACCACCATGGCCTCGGTCTCGGGTCCTACAGCGACCGGGTCGGCGGCAACCTGCGCGATCTTGTAAGCCAGGTGCTCGGTGATCGGGAAGTCGTCGGCGCTGCGGTGGGTCCGCACCTCATGGTTCAACATAATTCGCATAGTATGCAAAGTCGGCGGTCAGGGAAAGTACCTGTACATGTGTATTTTTGCGTCCTGATTCGCCGCAAATTGCGAATGTTGTGTAAGCCATCGCGGAGTAGAGTCTCAACGCGTGACGAAGATGTTTGCGGGTGCCCGGCTTCGGCGGCTACGAAACGAGCGCGGGCTCAGCCAAGCGGCGCTGGCCCGAACGCTGAATCTGTCCACCAGCTACGTGAACCAGCTGGAAAACGACCAGCGGCCGATCACGGTCCCGGTGCTGGTCGCCCTTGCGGAGCGGTTCGACTTGCCGTCGAATTACTTCTCCACCGATTCCGATGCCCGGCTGGTGGCCGATCTGTCCGACGTGTTCACCGCGACCGCGCCCGACGACTCCGTCAGCTCGACGCACATCGAGGAACTGGTGGCACGGATGCCCGAGGTGGGCCGCAACCTGGTGACCGTGTACCGGCGACTGCGGGACGCCACCGAGGAACTGGAGGCCTATCGCTCGCACGCGACGACCGAGACGTCGCTGCCCGCGCAGCGGCCGATGCCGTTCGAGGAAGTGCGGGACTTTTTCTACGACCGCAACAATTACATCGGCGAACTCGACATCGCGGCCGAGCGGATGTTCGTCCAGAGCGGGATCACGGTGGGCGGCCTGGACGTCCAGCTGTCGGAGCTGATACACGAACAATTCGGCGTGCGGGTGGTCATCGACGCCGATCTTCCCGCGCACGCCAAGCGCTCCTACGACCCGGAGACCAAGGTGCTGCGGATCGCGCAGTGGTTGTTGCCAGGTCAGCGCTCATTTCAGATCGCCACCCAGCTGGCCCTGGTCAGCCAGCCGGAGCTGCTGTCGGCGATCGTGGCCACCGACGACCAGCTCACCCCAGAATCCCGTGGGGTCGCACGCATCGGGCTGGCCAACTACTTCGCCGGCGCTTTTCTGCTGCCCTATCGTGAATTCCACAGCGCGGCAACAGAATTACGTTATGACATCGACCTGCTGGCCCGCCGTTTCGAGGTCGGCTTCGAAACGGTGTGTCACCGGCTCTCGACGTTGCAGCGGCCGCAGCTACGCGGCGTGCCGTTCATCTTCGTCAGAACCGACAAGGCCGGCAACATCTCGAAACGTCAGTCCGCCACCGCATTTCACTTCAGCCGAGTCGGCGGCAGCTGTCCACTGTGGGTTGTGCACGACGCCTTCGCCCAGCCGGGGCGGATCATCACGCAGGTCGCCCAGATGCCAGATGGCCGTTCGTATATCTGGCTGGCCAAGACCACCGCGCCCGAAGGTCAGGGCTATCTTGGTCAGCACAAGAGCTTCGCCATCGGCTTGGGCTGCGACCTGATGCACGCCGACAAGCTGGTCTACTCGACCGGGATCGCGCTCGACGATCCGAGCACCGCCGTCCCGATCGGCGCGGGCTGCAAGATCTGCAATCGCTCGGCCTGCGCGCAGCGGGCGTTTCCCTACCTGGGCGGACGCGTCGCGGTCGACGAAAACACCGGCAGCGGCCTGCCGTACTCGCCGGCTACTGAGCTTGCTTGACCGGCGGGCGGTAGAACAGCGCCAGCTGGCCGAGCGCCCCTCCGATGCCCAGCAGCAGCGAACCGAACAGTCCGTGCCAGCCGGGGTGGAAGAGGTAGGGGCCAAAGATCTGATAATCCAGGCTGTACCGCCCCGGGCCCAGGGTCGCGACGACCACCGCCGCGGTCGCCAGGATCAGGTTGTACTCCCAGCCCTCCTTGACGATGAAGAAGCCGTTGTGGCGGTGCACGGTCCACGCCGCGACCAGCATCAGCGCGACGAAACCGGCGGCGGGGATGGGAGTCAGCAGGCCGGCAGCCAAGCCCAGGCCCGCGCTGATCTCCGTCGTCGCGGCAACGACGGCCTGAAACGTGCCGTACTTCATGCCGATGCTTTCGAACCATGCCGCGGTGCCGGGTATCTTGCCGCCACCGAAGAATTTGTTGAAGCCGTGCGCGGCCAGCGTCAAACCCAGCACTAGCCGCAGGATCAGCAACCCGACGTCATAGGCATCATTCATAGACGTCAACCTAGATCATCAGGTAGGCACGGGATAGATAGAGGTATCCTGCCAGCCGCACACCCCGCAAAGGAGCGACAATCAAGATCGCGATCATTGGCACCGGCAACGTCGGGCGCTCATTGGGCACCGCGTGGCACAACCGCGGCCACGATGTCACGTCCGGCGTCCGCAATCCCGACGACCCGAGGTACGCATCGCTGGGTACGGTCCGGGTCATGCGCGGTCGAGCCTGAACATCAGGATGTCCACACGACCCGTGATACTGCTGCATGGCGACGCGTCGTCTCCGCCGGAGGTTCTCGGCCACAAGGGGCACGGCATCGACATGATGCGGGGCAACGGCTTGCCGGTGCCGCCCGCGTTCTGCATCACCGCCGAGGTGGGCGCGCGTTACCGCGCCGAACCGGAGGCGACCGTCAACGCGATCTGGGACGACGTGTTGGCCGGAATGCGCACACTGGAAGCCGCAACCTCGCGCACCTTCGGACGAGGGCCGCATCCGTTGCTGGTCAGCGTGCGCTCGGGCGCGGCGGTGTCGATGCCCGGGATGATGGATACCCTGCTGGACCTCGGGTTCCGCGATGACGTCGAAAATGCCTTAGCCACTGAGGGTTCGGCCGAGTTCGCCCGCGACTCGCGGCGGCGGTTCACCGAGTCGTACCAGCGCATCGTCACTGGACCGGCTCCCGACGACCCTTACCAGCAGTTGCGCGCCGCGATCGAGGCGGTGTTCGCCTCGTGGGATTCGCCGCGCGCCGTCGCCTACCGCTCCCACCACGGTCTCGACGACCGCGGCGGCACCGCAGTAGTGGTGCAGGCCATGGTCTTCGGCAATATCAACGCCAATTCCGGTGCGGGCGTGGTGTTCTCCCGCAATCCGATGACCGGCGCCAACGAAGAGTTCGGCGAGTGGCTGCCGGGCGGCCAGGGAGACGACGTGGTGTCGGGTACCGTCGACGTCGAGCCGATCGCCGCACTGCACAGCCGGCAGCCTGGCGTCTACGACCAATTGATCAGCGCCGCACGCTCGTTGGAACGACTGTCGGCGGATGTGCAAGAAATCGAGTTCACCATTCAGGACGGCACGCTGTGGCTGCTGCAGACGCGAGCGGCCAAGCGGTCGGCGCAGGCTGCGGTGCGACTGGCGCTGCAGTTGTTGGACGACGGCCTTATCGACGAGGCCGAGACGCTGCGACGGGTGGCGCCGGCGCATGTAGAGGCACTACTGCAGCCGTCACTGCAGCCGGAAAACCGACTGGCTGCACGGCTTTTGGCCACCGGGCTGCCGGCCGGGCCGGGCATCGCGTCAGGACGGGCCTACACCGAGGTGGACGCGGCCATCGAGGCCGCCGATCGCGGCGAGGACGTGATCCTGGTGCGCAATCACACCAGTCCTGACGACATCCACGGCATGCTGGTCGCCCGTGGCATCGTCACCGAAACCGGCGGTGCCACTAGCCACGCGGCCGTGGTCAGCCGCGAACTGGGCCGGGCGGCCGTCGTCGGCTGTGGCAGTGGCGTCGCCGAGTCACTGGCCGGCAAGGTGGTGACTGTTGACGGCAATCAGGGCGAAGTGCGCGAAGGCAGCCTGCGGTTGTCCGCGTGGTCGGAGGACAACACGCCCGAGCTACGCGAATTGGCCGATATCGCAAGGCGAGTCAGCCCGTTGCGAGCGCATGTCCGCGGCGACTATCCGCGACTGGATCGCCATACCGAGGCCGACGTGCGCAGCGCCCTGGCCAGCGGGCACAGTGACGTGGTGTCCGCCAGTCCGCTGCTGGCCATGCTGGCCGCGATACGGCTCAGCGGAGTGTCGTGAGCCGCGCGGCGCAGATGAGCGAGTTGGCGGTGTTGCAGGCCGTCCGGCTGAAAGGCCGGGTCAGCCGTGACGATCTGGCCGCGACGGTGGGGGAAAATCGCTTTGACGTCATCGACCGGCTCGTCGGCTCGGGTCTGCTGCTCGACGGTCCGACGCTGCGGCTCAGCCCGGCAGGTCGGGGGCGCCTTGACGGATTGCTCGCCGACGAACGGTCGCATGTCGACACGGCGGCAGTCTTGGCGGCTTACGACGAATTTCGCTCCGTCAACGCCGAATTCAAGGCACTGGTCACCGAC
>Ga0302324_100028831_pt1 | contig 10543 bp, 10 predicted proteins | sample Palsa_T0_1_FD_201949 | JGI IMG/M metagenome (GOLD analysis project Ga0302324, IMG submission 201949) | Peat permafrost microbial communities from Stordalen Mire near Abisko, Sweden - Palsa_T0_1 | ecosystem: Environmental > Terrestrial > Soil > Palsa > Peat permafrost | place: Sweden: Abisko... | reverse complement strand
CTTCGCGAGCTTCCGCAGCCTTTCTTCGATCTGCCTCAAATTCTTGGGCTGGAACCAGGCTTGCGTCAGCAGCCGGTATTTCCGGTGATCGGGCTCGTTCATCGCGACGATGCTGCGAAACTGCGTGCCGGCGCCGGATTCCTGCATGAATTTGAGCGCCTCGTTTGTCTGCAGGCCGCCCAATCCGCTGAGGAATACGTCGTTCCGGCGGGCCACGGCCTGGATGTCGTCATAGCGCGAGGCGACCCAGAACGGCCGGTATTCCGGCAGGCTCGCGCGTGCAAACGGAAAATCCCGCCGCACCATCGTCAGCGTGCGATGGAGGTCGTCCCATTCTGCATAGGAGCGAGGATCGGCGATTTGGCGCGCGATATTATCCGGCAATGCCGCCTGTTCGGTCATGCGATCCTCCTCAATGGCTGCCGCGGGCTTCGTGCGTTCTTCTTGACAGCTTGTCGACATCGTCCTTAGTTGGGGCAATGGATCAAAGGTTAGACCAATGGATTTTCGATTGCCAGCCGAAAACGATCCGCGCCGCGCCGCCGTGCGCAACTGGTTGTCCCAGCATCCCAAACCGAGCGGACGGCAACTGGCCGAAGCGGGATACACGGTGCCGCATTGGCCTAAGCCCTGGGGTATGGCGGCCGAACCCGAACTGCAATTCATCATCGACGAGGAGATGGGCCGCGCGGGCGTGATGCCGCCCAATCCGATCAATCCGGTCGCCATCAACAATTGCGCCCAGACCCTTCTCACGCACGGTACGGATGCGCAGCGCGAACGCTTCCTGATGCCCGCGCTCGCCTGCGAGGAAATCTGGTGCATGCTGTTCAGCGAACCGGCGGGCGGTTCGGATCTCGCGGCGTTGCGCACGACAGCAAAACGCGACGGCGAGAATTACGTCGTGAAAGGCCAGAAGATCTGGACCTCTCTGGCGCACAAGGCGCATATCGGTGTCCTCATTGCGCGCACCGACACCGCCGCGCCGAAGCATGCCGGCCTGTCCGCGTTTCTGATCGACATGAAAAGCCCCGGTGTCACCGTGCGGCCGATCGTCGATCTCTCGGGCCACGAGAACGAATACAACGAAGTCTTCCTCGACGACGTCCGCGTTCCGGCGGACCGCCTCCTCGGTAAGGAAGGCGAAGGCTGGCGGATTGCGACCAGCCAGCTGCAGACCGAGCGTGTGGCGCTCTCCAAGCCGGGCGCGATCTGGGGAGCAGGGCCGTCGGCGCGAGACCTCGTCAATGGATTGGCCGCATCGGGACATCTGTCCGATCCCGTCGTGCGGGATGAAGCCGCCAAGATATTCATCGAAGGCGAGTTGCTGCGCCTTTTGGCCTATCGCGCGCTCAGCGACCGCATGAATGCCAAACCATCGGGACCGGAAGGGGCTATCCGCAAGATGCTCGCGGCGCCGCACGGCCAACATATCGTCGAGATGGCGAAGAAGGTGCAGGGGCCGCGCGGCATGATTGCAGGCGAGCAGCCTTTTCCGTCGCAGGTTGGAAGCGGCAGGGGAAGTTACTCGGACTGGGATTATGCGTTCTGGTTCAGCCCGGCCGTGACGCTCGGTGTCGGCACGCAGGAAATCCTCAAGAACATCGTGGCCGAACGCATGCTGGGGCTCCCGCGCGAAAACGATCCCACGGCGAAACTTCCCTGGATCGAAATCAACCGCGCGAAAAGCACCTGAGGACGCCGCCATGAATTTTTCGCTGGACGAGGATCATCTTGCGCTGAAGCAATCTGCCGCCGCATTTCTCGACAAGGAAATCGCGCTCGAGCCCCTCCTGAAGCCCGGCGCGAGCGTTGCGCACGCGAATTATCGAAGCCATTGGGAAAAGGTCGTCGCGATGGGTTGGACGGGAATCGCGGTGCCGGAATCTTACGGCGGCCTGGGACTTTCGTGTGTCGATGTTGCGATGGTGCTGGGCGAGATGGGGCGCACGCTTGCGCCGAGCCCGTTCCTCGGCAATCTGATCGGAACCTGGGCGCTGCTCCGGCTCGGAACCGAAGAACAAAAACAACGCATTCTTCCGGCCGTCGCTGCCGGCACCGCGAGACTGGCGCTGGCCGTTGGCGATGCCGCCGGCGACGTCGCGGATCATTCGCGAGAGCTCAGCGCGGAACGGAGCGCGCAGGAGTTCCTGCTCAAAGGCGCGCGCGCCTTCGCGATCGATGCCGTCGGCGCAGATTGGCTGATCGTGGACGCGCACAATGCCGAGACGGGCCGACGCGGATTCTTCCTGGTCGATACGAAAAGCGACGGCCTTGCCGTTGACGTCATGAATTGGCGCGACCTGACGCGGCAGGTTTGCGACGTGCGGCTGAACGGCTGTGTCGGCGAAGAGACGGCGCCTTTCACGCCCGCCGATTGGGCCTGGGTGCGGGACCGAATCCTCTTTGCGCTTGCCGCCGAATGCGCGGCCGGAACGCAGCAGATACTTTCCATGACGGCGGAGTATGCCAAAGAGCGCGTCGCATTCGGCAAGTCCATCGGATCATACCAGGCGATCAAACATTCGCTGGCCGACATGCTGGGACAGGCGGAATGCGCGAATGTCGCCGTTCTCTATGCCGCATGGGCCTTGTCGGAAGAGGCGCCGCAAGCCTCGCTGGCGGCCGCGATGGCAAAAGCGTTTGCAGCAGACGCCTATGTCGACTGCACTCATCGCAGCATCCAGATATTCGGCGCCATCGGCTTCACCTGGGAGATGAAGAACCATCTCTATCTGAAGCGGGCCCATGCCAATGCCGAGCTGTTCGGCAATTCCCGCGCGCATCGCTCGCGGGCGATCGATCTCGCGCAACAGGCGGCTGCGTGAACGCTGTCCTGCCGAATTTGCGCCCACTCGACGGCATCCGTGTCGTGGATTTCACGTCGCTGGTCGCGGGCCCCTGGTGCACGCGATTGATGGCGGATTGCGGCGCGGAAGTGATCAAAGTCGAAGCGGTGGGCGACGGCGACATTCTGCGCCACGCCCCACCTCTCGCAGACGGCATGAGTCGCGTTTTCGCGCAGTTCAATTGCGGCAAGAAATCGATCTCGCTCAATTTGAAGTCGCCGTCCGGCCTGGCGCTCGCGCGCCGGCTCGTCGAGAAGGCCGACGTCGTCATCGAGAATTATCGTCCCGGCGTGATGGCGCGGCTGGGGCTCGACTATGCGAGCGTCGTGGCCGCCAACACGACCGTGATCTATTGCTCGATTTCCGGCTTCGGACAGAACGGGCCGCGCGCCAAGCAGGCCGCCTACGCACCTGTCGTTCACGCGCTCAGCGGTTTCGACCATGTCTTCATGCAAGGTCAGGGCGGTGCGGAAGCGCCGCCTGTGAGCGGGATCATGATCGCCGACGTGGCAGCGGCCGTTTATGCGTTTGGTGCGATCCAGACTGCGCTCGTTCACCGCGAACGGCACGGTATCGGCAGCTATATCGATGCGACCCTGATCGAATCGATGATGAGCTTGATCGGCATTCAATTCCAGGAAACGCAGTCGGACGAAGCGGTCGCGTCGCGCCGCTTTGCGCCGGTCCGCGTGCGTGACGGTCATGTGATCATTCCGCTGGTCTCGGTTCCCAATTATCTCGCGCTGTTCGAGCTCATCGGTCGCCCCGAATGGAAAGAAGAATTCGGGAGCCTGAAGGGCGTCGCCCGCAACCGACATACGATCGAGGCCGAGCTCGCGCGCTGGGCCGCGGACAAGACGGTCGACGATGTCGAGCGCGCAACGGTCGCGGCGGGCCTTCCTTTCGCGCGCTATCTTGCGCCCGCCGATATGCTCGAAGACGAGCATCTTCGGCAGCGCGGCAGCTTTGCGTCACTCACGGATGCCAATGGCGACTTCGTCGTGCTCAATCCGCCGTTCCAGTTCTCGGCGATGTCCTGCGTGGCGAATCCGCGCGTGGCCCGCGCCGGAGAAGATACCGCCGATGTCCTGGCCGGCGTCCTCGGCGTAGGCGAGGCCGAAATCATGCGGATGCGGCAGGACGGCGCGTTCGGCTCATGACGGTTTTGGAAATGCGGGCTTCGTCTATAGTGCGGGACTCATGATCCGCAAACAGCCCCACGCCTTTGCCGCCGTCAAGACCTCTCGTCTGTTCGAGGAGATCTGCGACCGCATTCGCGAAAGCATTGCGGCGGGCTCGCTGAAACCGGGCGACAAGCTTCCCGCGGAGCGCGAATTGTCCATTCAGTTTGGCGTCAGCCGCACGGTCCTGCGTGAAGCGTTGCGCAGCCTCGAGATCGCGGGCCTCGTGCGCCTCTACAAGGGCGCCAAGGGCGGGGCGGTCATTCTCGACGGCGGCTCTGCGCTCACGCGGGCCTTCAAGGACATGATCACGCTCGGTCGCGTGACGATCGAAGATCTCACCGAGGCGCGCATCCTGATCGAGGAAGTGATTGTCGGACTTGCATGCGAGCGGGCGACACCGGCGGATTTCAAAGCCATCGCGGCGGACGTCGCGCGGGTCGAGGAGCTGACGAAGTCCGGCCGGATCGGCCAGAAGATCGAAGACAACGTCGCCTTTTACGAACTGCTGGCACAGGCGACGCACAACCAGACGCTGGTTCTGATCAGCCAATCGCTGTCGCGCATCGTCTATCATATCGTGCTGTTGATTGGGCCCGGTCCGCTGAACGATCTGGCGGACGTGCGCCGGCAGTTCCTCGGTCATTTCGTGAAGCGCGACGCCAAGGGCGCTTCGCGCGTTCTACGCGAACATTTTATGCGGTTGCAGGCGCATCTCGTCCGGCATCAGAAGAGCCCGTCCAATCGGCTTCAACTCGCCTCGTCCGAACTGAACGAGGCGGCGCAGCCGGCCTCTTCCGCCCGGCCACGGGTGCGGCAGCAGCAAAGAATTGCGCGCCTGGGCGGCCAGAGCAGGCCCGCCAAGGGTGCCTGATTTCGCAATTGACCAATGGTTAGACCATTGTTGCGTCGGCTCCGTTTTCGTGCGAGTTTTTGCAGGCCGATGCGCACGCCGCCGGCAGGCCAGGGAGGCCGCTATGGGATTCGAGACGCCGAGATCGAACGCGGGCACGCCGTGGGTTCGCGAGGATCGCGACAACCATCGTTTCAAGGTGGCGCGGCGGGCCTTCATCGACAAAGACGTGCTTGAACTGGAGCGCCGTGCGATCTTCGACCGCTGCTGGATTTATGTCGGCCACGAATCGGAAATCCCGAATGCGAATGATTTCCTCACCCGCAGCGTGGCCGGGCGCGATATCGTGTTCAATCGCGACCGGGCCGGGAAAGTTCACGCCTTCTTCAACATCTGTCCGCATCGGGGCGCAACGGTCGTGCGCGAAAAGCGCGGCAATGCGCTGGGCTTTCAGTGTTTTTATCATGGCTGGGCGTTCAGCAATACCGGAACGTTCGCAACCCGCATCGCCAACGGCAATTACCCGGACGATTTCGGCAAGGACAAATGCACGGACCTGACCGCCGTCCCGAGGCTGGAGAATTATCGCGGCCTCTATTTCCTGAATCTGGATCGCGAAGCAATTTCGCTGGCCGATTATCTCGCCGATGCCAAGAGATACATCGACGTCGTGATGGACCAGACCGAAGCGAGCATGGAAATCGTCGGCGGCACCCAGGAATACAGCATTCGTGCGAACTGGAAGCTCCTGGTGGAAAACAGCTTCGACGGCTATCACGCGGCGACCACGCACTCGACTTATTTCGATTACCTCACCAGTACAGTCGGCAGCATGACCCAGCCGTTTGGAAACGGGACCAACCAAAGCCGCGCCGTCGACCTCGGCAACGGTCACGCTCTCGTCGAATATCCCGCGCCCTGGGGCCGGCCGATCGCGCAGTGGATTCCGGCCTGGGGCGATGCCGTCAAGGCCGAGCTGGATTCGAAATTCGCGCGCCTGGTGAAGCTCTACGGCGAGGACCGCGCGCACCAGATCGCGCATCTCAACCGCAACATCGTGATCTTTCCCAATCTGGTGATCAACGACATCATGGCGCTGACGGTTCGAACCTTCTATCCGGACGAACCGGGTTTCATGACGGTCAACGCATGGGCGATGGCGCCGAAGGACGAGTCGGCGGACTTGCGCAAATGGCGACTCTACAATTTTCTCGAGTTCCTCGGTCCTGGAGGTTTTGCAACGCCTGACGATGTCGAGGCGCTCGAATCCTGTCAGCGCTCCTATCGCAATCACGAGCAGGCCGGCTGGAACGATATTTCCAAAGGGATGATGAAAGCCGCGCCCGCGACGGATGACGAGGAGCAGATGCGGTGCTTCTGGCGGGGCTGGAATCGACGCATGTCGCAGGCCGTCGCGTCATGAGTGCGGCTCTGCGGCAGTCACGCATTGCTCTTCCGCGCGCCGATTGCGAGGATTTCCTCTACGAAGAAGCGGCCATGCTCGACGAATGGCGGCTTGACGACTGGATCGCGCTGTTTGCCAAGGGTGCTATCTATGAAGTGCCGGCGGCCGGCGCGGCTGACGACGTGAACCCGGCGAGCGCGCTGTTCTATATCGCGGACGACTACCACCGGCTTTGCCAGCGGGTGGAGCGGCTCAAGAAGGATGCCGCGCATTCGGAATTTCCGCGCTCGGACGGGCTGCGTCTCATCAGCAATGTGCGCATTCTTGGAAACGCCGAGACCGGAACGTCGGTAGGTTGCGCCTTCGTGACCTACCGCTCCAAGAACGATGTCACCGACATCTATTTCGGCCATCATCGCTACGTTCTGCAGCCGGCCGACGGCGCCATCAGGATCGTCTCCAAGCGGACATTGCTGGACATGAGCAGCCTGCGTCCGCAGGGCCGCGTCAGCATCATTCTCTAGCGCAGAGGAGTTTCCATGGCCGACATCCGCTACGACAGACTTGGCTATGTCGCACTCAATGTGAGCGATCTGGAGCGTTCGCGGCGCTTCTACCGCGATGTGCTCGGTCTGCAGCCCGTCGAATCGGGCGAAGCGGGCCGCGCGTTCTTCCGCTGCAGCGGCTTCCATCACGACATCGTTCTGCACGAGTCCTCCAAGCCCGGTCTGAAGCGGATCGGTTGGGCCATGGAAGATGCCGCGAGCTTGCGCGAGGCAAAGCATCATCTCGCCTCGCTCGATCTGCCGACCATGGAGGTGAGCAGGGCGGAATGCGACGCACTTGCCGTCGCCGAAGCGTTCCGCAGCGTCGAACCGAACAGCGGCGCAGTGTTCGAGTTCTTCTGCGGCATGGCAGAGGCCGATGGGCCGTTCGTTCCGACCCACACCAAGATCGCGCGTCTCGGCCATGTCGTGTTGAATGTCGCGGACCGATCTGCGGCGGAGAAATTCCTGACCGAGCAGCTCAATTTTCAGGTCTCGGATCGCATCGAGGGCGCGGTCTCGTTCCTGCGTTGCTTTCCCAACCCGTTTCACCACAGTCTCGGGATCGGCGGCGTGGGAGTGCGCGGCCTGCACCACGTCAATTTCATGGTCACCGAGGTCGACGACATCGGCAAGGCGATGTATCGCTGCAAGAAAAACGACGTACCCATCGTGTTCGGTCCGGGCCGCCACCCGCCGTCGGAATCCATGTTCTTCTATTTCCTCGATCCCGACGGAATCACGCTTGAATACAGTTTCGGCATGGAAGAGTTTCCCGAAGTGGGTGCGCGGGCGCCGCGGTTGATGCCCAACAAAATGGAATCGATCGATTATTGGGGCGCCGTTCCCGATCCGCGCTTCGCCAAGATTGGCGCGATCGAACCGCTGCAGACCGGATCGACTGCGTGACTGCGGAAAAACAGGTTGCCATCGTCACAGGAGCCGCGAGCCCCATCGGACAGGCGATCGCGCGGCGTTTTGCAGGCCAGGGCATGCGGCTGGTGCTGGGCGATCTCGCAGCCGACCAACTCGCCGCGTTCGCCGCCGAGCTGGGCGGCGAAACGCGCCATGTCGTCGGCGATCTTAGTCGCGAGGACGTCGCGGCCGACCTCATCGGCGCGGCTAAAAACGAATTTGGCCGCATCGACATTCTCGTCAACAATGCGGGCGGCGGCATCATCCGCGAATTTCTGAAGCACACGCCGGAAACGCTACGCGCCACGATCGACCGCAATTTGTGGACATGCCTGTGGTGCTGCCGCGAAGCATTGCCCCACATGATTGCGCGAAATTACGGCCGTATCGTCAATATCGGCGCAGATTCCGTGCGCAATGGTTTGTGGCAGCACGGCGCGTACAATGCGGCGAAGGGCGGAATGCACGGGCTGACAACCGGACTTGCGCGCGAGTTCGCTGCTTACGACATTACGGTCAACACCGTCGCGCCCTGCATGGTAAGCACACCGCAGGTCAAAGCGGCGGCAGCGGCCGGCAATCCGCTCATCCGCCAATTCACCGACATCATTCCGAAGGGCCGGCCTGCGGAAACAGACGAAGTCGCCTCCATGGTGTCCTATCTGGCGTCCGACGAAGCGCGCTTCGTCACCGGCCAGGTGATCAGCGTGAACGGCGGCAGCACGATGTTGTAAGCACAAGGGAACACGCCATGGATCTCGGCATTGCAGGACGAACCGCCATTGTCTGCGGCGGCAGCGCAGGATTGGGTCGTGGGGCGGCCACGGCTCTTGCGCGCGACGGCGTCGTCACGTTCATTGCCGCGCGCGACAAAATCCGGTTGGAGAATGCGGCAACAGAGATCGCCGCGGATACCGGCGGAACGATTCATCCGGTGGTGGCCGATGTGACGACGGATGCGGGCCGCGAGGCGCTGTTGGCGGCCTGCCCGAAACCCGACATTCTCATCAACAATGCGGGCGGTCCGCCGCCTGGAGATTTTCGCAGCTGGTCGCGCGAGGACTGGATCAAGGCGCTCGATGCCAACATGTTGTCTGCGATCATGCTGATCAAGGCAACCATCGACGGCATGATCGAGCGCCGCTTCGGCCGCATCGTGAACATCACGAGCCATATGGTGAAGCAGCCGGTCGGAATTCTGGGTCTCTCCAACGGCGCGCGCTCGGGATTGACCGGCTTTGTCGGCGGTCTGGCGCGCGACGTGGCGCGCCACGGCGTGACTGTCAACAATGTGCTCCCGGGCCAGTTCGATACGGACCGGCTTCGCTCCAATCACCAGAAATTCTCTTCCGCCAGGAAGATCGACTACGAGCAGTTCCGCAACCAGATGCGCGAGCAGATTCCCGCGCAACGCTTCGGCGAGCCCGCCGAATTCGGCGCCATGTGCGCGTTCCTGTGCAGCGTCCATTGCGGTTATGTGACGGGCCAGAACATCCTGCTCGACGGCGGGCAATATCCGGGCCTGCTGTGACGGCCAATCCGAATTTCGGCAAGCTCATTGACGTGCATTGCCACGTCATTCCCGATTCCTTTCCCGACAATCCGTCGCCGGAGCGCAACACGCGTTGGCCGTGTCTCAAAATAACGCCGCAATCCGCATCCCTGATTATCGACGGCAAGCCGTTCCGCGACGTGGATGCGCGCTCCTGGAATGTCGCGCGGCGCATCGATGACATGGATCGCGACGGCGTGGCGGTGCAGGTGCTCTCGCCTTTGCCGGAACTTCTTTCCTATTGGTTCGACGACGCCGACGCACTTTCCATGTGCGATCATGTCAATGCCGTGATCGCGCGCATGGTTGCGCAGCATCCGGATCGCTTTCGCGGGCTCGGCCTTGTGCCGCTGCAAAAGCCGGAACTTGCGGCGCGTTATCTGGAACGCATCAAGACCGAATTCGGTTTTGCGGGAATCGAGATCGGCAGCAACATCAACGGCGTGCCATTGGGCGACGCGCGGTTCGACCCGGTCTATGAGGTGGCGCAGGCCCTGAGCCTCGCGATCTTCGTGCATGCGCTGCATCCTGTGGCGACCAAGGCCATCGGCGCCGATCCCGGCTTCACCGCGCTCGCCGGATTTCCCCTGGATACCGGGATGGCTGCCGCATCGATTCTGCTGTCCGGCGCGGTGGAGCGTTTTCCCAAGTTGCGGCTGGGCTTCAGTCATGGCGGCGGCACGATCGGCAGCATGCTGGGGCGCCTCGACAAAGGCTTCGCGCTCACCAACGCCTATGGGGGCAAGCTCGTGCGAAAGCCCAGCGAACTGGCGCGCGAACTTTATTACGACAGTAATGTCTATGACGGCGATTTCCTGAGGCATCTCGCTCGGCACACGGCGCCGGACCGCATCTTTCTCGGCACCGATTATCCGTTCGCGCTGATGCAGACGGAACCAAGCCATTATCTTGCGGGTTGCGGTCTGACGCCGGACGAACTTCAAGGCATTTGCTTCGCCGCAGCCGCTCATTTTCTGGCCTGATCTTCAACAGTTGGCGAAATCTTCACCTACCGCAAAATCGGAAAGATCGTCGGCCTTTACCGAAAAGTTTCCTGAGCTCGGTTTTGGCGCGCTCAAGCTTCTGTTTGTGCCGGGCGGATAATTTCCTGCCGGCACGGTTGATATAGAAAACGAGCATCGACAAGGCCGAGCGATAGGGATTCTCCTTGCGTCGGTGGCTGTGTTCGGCGGACCGCTTGAGGGACGTTGCAATCGCCTTCGAATCGCCCGTCTTGAAGACA
>Ga0302324_100028830_pt1 | contig 10543 bp, 10 predicted proteins | sample Palsa_T0_1_FD_201949 | JGI IMG/M metagenome (GOLD analysis project Ga0302324, IMG submission 201949) | Peat permafrost microbial communities from Stordalen Mire near Abisko, Sweden - Palsa_T0_1 | ecosystem: Environmental > Terrestrial > Soil > Palsa > Peat permafrost | place: Sweden: Abisko... | reverse complement strand
GATGACGTTGAAGATCAGATTCTCGATGGTGGGGGCAAAGGATCGGGTCAGGGATTCCAGGCAACCGGTACATTCCTGGAATGACAGGTACAAGACCGACGGTCTGCGCGCGTGTATCAGCTGTTCGGCCATCGCCACTCCCATGGAAGGCGGCAGCGCCATGGCCGAAGCCGCGGCCGTGCAGAACTTGATGAAGCCCCGTCGGCTGATGCCGTGCTGGCGCAACATCTCACCAACCGTTACCTCTGTGTCACTGCGTGGCATCGTTTGCCCCGCTATTGGGCGCGAGCAACGGGGTGGAGCGCGAGTTGCTCACGGAGCAGGCGCGCTCCCGTGGCAATTTCCTCGGGCGCAGTCATGAGAATCTGCGGCATCCGGGTCACTTCGATCAACTCGGCTATTAGTTCTCCATGGCGGTCCCGGTGCTCCACCCACCAGACGCCCGGCACCTTCGTCTCCCGAATCGCGGACAGGCCTTCCGCGTCCAGAGTTGCCCGTACCTCGCCTTCTCCCAACGCACGCCGCAATCCGGCGAGGTCATCGATACTCATCGGCAGGCTTCGCAGGTCGATGGCGGCGGATTCCTGGCTGTCGCCCAGCCGCTCCAGCAGGGTGATCAGCTCGCTGAGAATGGCCGTGACGCCGCCTCCCACACCACCGACCGCGGGCGGCGGCTCGATATGGATCGGGATCTCGCTGAGGCGACTCACAGCAGTGCCCAGCGTTGCAGCAGGACCTGCGCCTGCCGTGCTGCCTCGGGCATTGCCTCGGCAACGGAAGTCGACAGCGTCTCGCTCCAGTCGATGCGACAGGGCTGGATGCACAACAGCGCACGCCGGGGCGGCAGGCAGCCCTGGAGCCGCGCCATATCCAATAGATCGATCAGGCCCACTTCATGCACGCTCCGCCGGCGCGTGCTGGCCAGGAACCCGTCCATGGCGGTGCCCTCGAACAGCGCCACGGCACCCGCCCGACGATTCAGATCGGCGGCGTCGATCACCAGCAGCGAGTCCGTTGCCTCAAGATAGGGCAACAAGCTGAAGCTCAGCGTGCCGCCGTCGACGAAGTCGGCAGCATCCGCGCCGAGCTCGCGGCGCAACCGCTCGGTCAATTTCACGCCCGCGCCGTCGTCGCTCAGCAACACATTGCCGAACCCGAGCACCAGCGCGAGCGGTGCCGAGGGGATGGTCTTCACGCCCGCGCCATGTACGGTCGGGCTGACGCCTCTCCCGTTTTGTTCTGACCGTAATGTCACCGTCAACCTCGCTGCCTTTCCAAAATGACAGCATTCGCATGGCGGTTCGTCTGTGCGGCAGCGTACATAAGGCGCAGGCGCCGATGCGCTAGGCTCGGCCGGTGCATGAGCTGTCCGTCTGCCAAGCCCTGTTGAGACAGGTCACCGACATCGCGATGGAGCGCGGCTGCCGTGTCGTGGAACACATCACGATCGAGGCGGGGCCGCTCAGCGGCGTTGAACCCGTCTTGCTCGCCAGTGCATTTGAAATCCTGCGCGCCAGCAGCTTCGCGACCGCCCAGGCATTGCTGTCCATCGAATCTCCCGCGGTGATCATTCGCTGTACCAGCTGCAGCATGGAATCGCCAACGACGCCGAACCGGCTTGTCTGCCCCTTGTGCGGCGAATTTCGCACCCGCGTCGTGGCAGGGGATGAATTGCGCTTGCGTCGCGTCGAGTTGCGAGAACCTCAGTCACCAAATGGGAAGACGCTATGTGCCAAGCTTGTGGTTGCAGCCTGAAAGCCGACGTTGTGCGGGAAGAATTGGACCATCAGCGCGGCCGCACGACTGTAGTCGACGTACTTCAGGATCTGCTGGCGGCCAACGATCGCGTCGCAGCACATAACCGAGAGCACTTCGATGAACACGGGGTACTCGCCATCAATCTCATGTCTTCGCCGGGTGCCGGCAAGACCGCCTTGTTGGAGGCAACGATAGCCACGCTCCGCGACCGCTATCGCATCGCCGTCATCGAGGGAGACCTGGAAACCGACAATGATGCCGTACGCATCCGCGCGCTTGGCGTGCCGGCATTGCAGATCACGACCGGAACTGCCTGTCACCTCGATGCGCAGCTGGTGCATCGGGCACTGCACGATCTGCCGCTTTCCGGGCTCGATCTGCTGTTCATCGAGAACGTGGGCAATCTGGTGTGTCCGGCGAGCTTCGATCTTGGCCAACATCGCAACGTCACCCTGCTCAGCGTCACGGAGGGCGACGACAAGCCCGAAAAATACCCGGTCATGTTCCGTGCGTCCGATCTCGTGGTATTGAGCAAGGCCGATTTACTCGGCGTGTTGGACGATTTCGATCCTGGGCGGGCGGCTGCGGCATTGCGAGCGCTCGGGCGCGACACCCCGATGATTCAGACAGCGGCTCGACGCATCCCGGCGCTTGCCCCCTGGCTGAACTGGCTCGAGGAGCAGCTGGCCGAACGGCGGGCGGTTGTCCCCGCGGAGTTGGCCTGACCATGTGCCTGGCCGTACCGGTACGCGTCGCGGCACTACTGGACAACCAATGGATCGAGATTGAGGTGGGCGGAATTCACACTCGTGTATCGATCGCACTGATCGATGAGGTCGTGGTCGGCGACTACGTTATCGTGCACGCGGGCTTTGCGATCGCGCGCCTCGATGTGGAGGAGGCCGACCGCACGCTGGCGTTATTCGATGAGATTGCCGCGCACTTGCGTGAGTCCAGCGATGCGCTACATCCGCGGTTTCCGTGACGGTGCCGCCGCGGGCGCGCTGGCACGGGTGCTGGCCGACCGGGTAGATCCGAGGCGGGAATATCACCTGATGGAATTTTGCGGTGGCCACACGCATGCCATCTTTCGTTATGGCGTGGAGGATCTGCTTCCGGACAACATTCACCTGGTACATGGCCCTGGCTGCCCGGTCTGTGTGATGCCGGTTCCGCGGCTCGATACAGCGATTGAGCTCGCTCGCCGATCGAATGTGACACTGGTGAGCTATGGCGACATGCTGCGGGTGCCGGGATCGCGTCGGCGCAGTTTGCTCAAGGCGCGTGAACAGGGTGCGGATGTGCGCATGGCGTACTCAGCGCTCGAAGCGGTGGAGATCGCCGCCGCCCATCCCGAGCGGGACGTCGTGTTTTTTGCTATCGGCTTCGAAACGACGACGCCAGCGACGGCGCACATTATTCTCGAAGCGCGACGCCTGGGCTTGGGCAACTTCAGCGTCTACTGCAACCACGTGGTAACACCGGCTGCAATTCAAAGCATCCTCGACTCGCCCGAAGTTCGTGAGTGGGGGCAGGTGCGTGTTGACGGCTTCATAGGGCCCTCACACGTGAGCGCTGTGATCGGCAGCCGCCCGTATGAGTTTTTTGCCGAGGAATACCAGCGGCCGGTAGTGATCGCCGGCTTCGAGCCACTCGATGTCATGCAGGCTATTGACATGCTCGTGCAGCAATTGAATTCGGGCCAGTCCCGCGTGGAAAATCAATTCACCCGTGGAGTGACCCGAGAAGGCAATCGCAAGGCACAATGTCTGGTGGCCGAGGTCTTCGAGCTGCGCCCGGGCTTCGAGTGGCGCGGGCTCGGCGAGCTGCCGTATAGCGGATTGCGAATCAAATCCGCGTACGCTGAATTCGATGCCGAGCGCCGCTTTTCGCTGGAGGTTAAGCCGGTGGCGGAGAATGCAGCGTGCCAGTGCCCGGCGATCATTCGTGGCATCAAGAAGCCTACCGACTGCGCGATCTTCGGCACCGTGTGCACACCGCGCGATCCGGTCGGATCCTGCATGGTGTCCGCAGAGGGAGCTTGCGCCGCCTATTATAAGTACCGCCGTGGAATAGCCCCGCGGGTGCTCTGATGCGCATTCTGCTACTCGTCCACTCCTTCAATAGCTTGTCGCAGCGGCTCTACGTTGAGTTGCAGCAGGATGGCCATGAGCTCTCGGTCGAGATCGATATCCACGAGCACGTCACGCGCCAGGCGGTTGATCTGTTCCGGCCGGACATGATTCTCGCCCCGTTCCTGAAGCGCGCCATTCCGCCATTGATCTGGCGCCACTGTCCTTGTTTCGTCGTACACCCAGGGCCCCCCGGCGATCGGGGCCCGGCCGCGCTCGACTGGGCGATCCTGCGCGGAGCAGGCGAGTGGGGCGTTACCGTGCTCCAGGCAACTTCGGAACTGGATGCTGGACCGATCTGGGCGCACGCCTCGTTTGCAATGCGTGTCGGACCTAAGAGCAGCTTATATCGCCACGAGGTGACCGAGGCGGCTGTCTTCGCCGTAAGAGCGGCACTCGCCCGCATGGCGGATGGCTTAGGTCCGCTGTTCAGCATCCCGGATGGGCCGGAAGCCAACTGGCAGCCGCCCTTGCCGCAGGCGCGGCGTGCGATCGACTGGGAACAGGACGAGACCGTAACGGTACTGCGCAAGATTCACTGCAGCGATGGCATGCCCGGTGTCGAGGATACGCTGTTCGATCGTTCCTTCCGTCTGTTCGATGCCCACCCGGCCGCAGGAATGACCGGTCGGCCCGGCGCGCTCATTGCCCGCCGCAACTGGGCGGTCTGCCGCGCCACACGCGATGGCGCGGTTTGGATCGGCCAATTGCAGCCGGCGGGCGGTGGACAGCGCAGCTTCAAGCGTCCGGCGGTACTCGCGTTGGGCGCTCTGGCCGAATCGTTGCCGCGCGACGATGTCGAAATTGCCGATGCGGGGGATGTCCTTCGGGATGGCGAGATCCAATACGAGGAGCGCAGCGCGGTCGGCTTTCTACACTTCAATTTCTACAACGGTGCGCTCGGCACCATGCAATGTGAGCGTCTGCGCGCCGCCTACTCACACGCGCGCGGACGGCCGACGCGGGTCATCGTGCTGATGGGCGGTTCTGACTTCTGGTGCAACGGCATGCATCTGCACTGCATCGAGGCATCCGACAGCCCCGCCGATGCCTCATGGCACAACATCAACTGCATCGATGACCTCGTTCACGACATCCTGGTTACCGACACCCATCACACGATCGCGGCATTGCACGGCAATGCGGCTGCTGGTGGAGTATTCCTGGCCCTTGCGGCCGATCGCGTGCTGGCGCGTAGCGGCATCGTGCTCAATCCTCACTATCGCAACATGGGAAATCTGTACGGCTCAGAATATTGGACCTACACGCTGCCGGAAAGGGTGGGCACAGAGCGGGCACGCGCGATCGCAGCCGGACGCCTGCCGCTGGGAACAACGGAGGCCCTCGCCCTCGGGTTGATCGATGGGCAAGCTGGGCCGGATGCAGCTCAGTTTCTGGCGCTGGTGGATGCTCAGGCCGCCGAGCTCGCCTCGGGCGAGCGGTTCGAGCGGACGCTTGGCGAGAAACGTGCGCGGCGCGCGCGCGATGAGGCTCGGCGTCCGCTGGCGCACTTCAGGAGCGATGAGTTGGCGCGAATGCGCATGAACTTCTACGGCTTCGACCCGAGTTACCACATCGCGCGCCATCGTTTCGTGCACCGTACGCCCCAGGCCTGGACGCCGCTGCATCTGGCCCGGCACCGGCGCGCGGGTGCACCAGGTCGGCTGGAGTCGGCAAGCGCATGAGCGTCGACGCCGCCAGAAGCGCGCGGCCGGCAACCGCCGAATCCGCGATCGAGGCACGACGATGGCGTCTCGGTGGGCGAGTGCAGGGCGTCGGATTTAGGCCGTTCGTGTTCCGGCTCGCCCATCAATGGAATCTCAGCGGCTGGGTACGCAATAACGGCGGCGAGGTCGAAATCCGGGCGCAGGGCTCCGCGGAGGCGCTGCAGGCTTTCGGACAAGCACTGCTGATGCGCGCGCCGCCCGCTGCGCATCCGCTGTTGATCGAGGTGCTATCGGACCGGCTCGGCTCGAGCGAGGACTTTCGAATTCTCGCCAGCGGCACCGGTGCCGGGACGCATGCACACGTTCCCGCGGATCTCTTCACTTGCAATGATTGCCTGACCGAATTGCGAGACCCGGGCGCGCGGCGCTACCGCTACCCATTCATCAACTGTACTCAGTGCGGACCGCGCTATACGCTGATTCGTCGTCTTCCGTACGATCGATCGAACACGACATTGGACCGGTTTACGCTGTGCGAGGAGTGTGCCGCCGAGTATGCCGATCCGTGCGACCGGCGCTTTCATGCTGAACCCCTGGCCTGTGCCGCGTGTGGCCCGAGTCTAGGTTGGCGCGATGGGGCGCGGATGATCTATGGCGACGAGGCGTCGCTGGCCGCCGCGATTTCGACTCTGCGGGATGGCCATATCGTTGCCCTGCGTGGCGTCGGTGGTTATCACCTTCTTTGCGATGCCTCGAATGAATGCGCGGTCGCCCGGCTGAGATTGCGCAAGGGACGACCGCAAAAGCCATTGGCGATCATGGTCCCCTGGCGTGGCGCCGATGGGCTCGATTTCGTTCGCAGTCTGGCAGAACTGTCAGCCTTGGAGGCGACCGCGCTGTGTGACGCCGTTCGACCAATTGTGCTGCTGCGGCGGCGTGCCAACAGCATCATCGCCGCTGCTGTGGCGCCCGGCCTGCGCGAACTGGGCCTGATGCTCCCTTACAGCCCGCTGCATCACTTGCTGCTCGAGGACTTCGGCGCGGCACTGGTCGCGACCTCCGGCAACGTGAGCGGTGAACCTGTTCTGACTGGGCAGCAGGAAGTTGAAGAACGGCTTGCACAGGTGGCCGATGGATATCTGCACCATGATCGCCCGATTGCGCGCCCGGCAGACGATCCCGTGGTTCGAATTGTCGCGGATGTGGTGCGGCCGGTGCGGCTCGGACGCGGCACCGCACCCTGGGAATTCGACCTGCCGCAATGCATGCGGGTGCCGACTCTCGCCGTTGGGGCGTACATGAAAAACACCGTCGCGCTAGCGTGGGATAACCGAGTCGTCGTGTCTCCGCATATTGGCGATCTGGCGAGCCCACGGGGACGGGCGGTCTTCGGCCAGGTGATTTGCGATCTGCAGGAACTGTACGGCGTCCGCGCTCAGTGCGTAGCCCACGATGCGCATCCAGACTTTCCGAACACCCGCTGGGCGCACGATTCAGGGCTGCCCACCCAGCCGATCTGGCATCACTTTGCGCACGCTGCCGCGGTCGCCGGCGAATACCCAAGCGACGAGCCGTTGTTGTGTTTTACCTGGGACGGCGTCGGCCTGGGCCCGGACAAGACGCTGTGGGGCGGCGAGGGGATTCTCGGGCGTCCCGGCGCCTGGACCCGGGTGTCGAGCTTCCGGCCCTTCCGGCTGCCAGGCGGGGCGCGCGCCGCGCGCGATCCGTGGCGCTCGGCGCTCGCATTATGCTGGGAGTCTGGCCAAGTGTGGTCGCCTGGCGAGAATCTCGGCGGCCCGTTAGTGCGTGCTGCCTTCGACGGCGGTGTAAATACCCCGCCAACTACCGCGGTCGGTCGACTGTTCGATGCCGCGGCTGCGCTGGTTGGCATCTGTCTGCACGCCAGTTACGAAGGTGAAGCGCCAATGTGCCTGGAGGCGCTCTGCGAACAGCCCGAGCGCCCAGAGCCGATGCCGCTGGCGCGCGACATGTTGGGCGTATGGCGCAGCGACTGGGCGCCGCTCGTACGTGCGATGCTCGATGAGGGCTGCGAGCCCGCGACGCGCGCCGCAATGTTTCATGCAAGCCTCGCTCAGACCCTGTGCGAACAAGCTCTTGCCGTGCGCAACGACAGCGGTGTGAGGCGCGTTGGCCTCGGCGGCGGGGTGTTCCAGAATCGTGTCCTGACCGAGCGGGCACGGGAACTATTGATGGCTGAAGGCTTCGAGGTGCTGCTACCCCATCGCCTTCCGGTCAATGATGCCGGCATCAGCTATGGCCAACTGATCGAAGCTGCTGCCATCCATGGCACGTTCTAAGCTTCGCGATACCCATATCAGTCTGGCGCACGGCAATGGCGGCCGCAGGATGCGCGAGCTGATCGAAGAGCTGTTCGTGCCGGCGCTCGCCAATGCGCAACTTGACGTCAGCGCTGACGCGGTGCCACTGCCCATTCCCGCCGATCGCGAGCTTGTCGTGACGACAGATGGGTTCACAGTCAAGCCACTTGAATTCCCCGGTGGAAACATCGGCTCACTAGCCGTCCACGGCACGGTCAATGATCTTGCGGTCAGCGGCGCCTTGCCGCGATTCATGACGCTGAGTGTATTTCTGGAAGAGGGGCTGGAGATTGCGCTGCTTCGGCGCGTGATCGACGCGCTGGCCAAGGCGGCACGCGACTGTGACGTGGCGGTCGTGGCGGGCGATACCAAGGTTGTCGGCCGCGGTGACTGCGATGGGATGTATCTCGCCACTACGGGGGTTGGCTTCCGCGCTCGCGGTACACGTCTTGCCATGGACCGCGTACGCGCCGGCGACTGCATTCTCGTCAGCGGTCCGATTGGCAATCATGGCGCAGCAGTGTTGCTCGCGCGGCGGGAATTCGGCCTGCGCGGTGATCTGGCGTCCGACGCTGCCAGCGTACTGCCGCAGGCCCAGGCTCTGATGACCACGATCGGCCTGAAATTCATGCGCGATCCGACGCGAGGCGGACTCGCGACCGTTGCACATGATCTCGCGCGGGCCACGGGCCTTACCGTCCGTCTCTCGGAAGCGCAGATTCCCGTAAGCGACTCCGTCCAATCAGTGTGCGAGTTACTGGGCTTCGATCCGATGTATCTAGCGTGCGAAGGTCGGATCGTCGCAGTGGTTGCGCCGGAGACAGTTGAGGACGCCCTGGCGGAACTCCGCACTGTAGCACCCTTAGCCGCGTTGATCGGCAAAGTGGGCATGGGCTCACCGCAGGTCATTTTAGAGACAGCGTTTGGCGGCGAGCGTGCGCTCGACGAGCTGGAAGATGATCCGCTTCCCCGCATTTGTTGATCGTGGCGGACGGGAATTGGCATGATGGTCGGTTGGACTGAGACGGTCTTCTTTATAGTCGCGGCCGCTCTTTTCGTCGGCGGTCTCACTCGCTCGCTGCGCTTGTATCGTCCGCTGTTGTGGGGCAGCGGCGTGCTGATGTTGATCACCGCGCTGTTTCCGCGCCAAGGCAACCCCCTTGGTCAGTATCTCTTTGGGACGGCGTCTGGAAGACCGCGCCTGCCAATTGAGCTGTTTGGTGTCGCATGGTGGATGCTCGGCGCATGGCTGGTCAATGGTATGCTCAACCTTATCCTTCGTCGGACACTGTTTCCGGCCGACAACCAACCGCACGCGCGCCGTCTTTTCGCCGATCTCGCTTCCGTCCTCGTATATCTGGTAGCGCTGGTTGGCATCGTGGATACAGTACTCAAGCAGCCGATCTCCACTGTACTGGCGACTTCGGGCGTGCTGGCAATCATTCTGGGCCTGGCTCTCCAGAACACTTTGTCGGACGTGTTTTCGGGCCTGGCGATCAATATAGAACGTCCATTCGGTGCAGGTGATTGGATAACGCTCACTAGCGAGGTCGAGGGTCAGGTAATCGAAATCAATTGGCGAGCCACTCGAATCAAGACGGCATCCAATGATCTGATAGTGATACCGAACAGCGTTGCCGCCAAAGCCATCATCACTAATCATCGTCGCCTGAACGACCCTCATCTTTGCACGATAGCGATCAAGGTCGATCAGGCGGTTGCGCCGATGCGGGTCATCGAAGCCCTGCAAACGGCTGCGGGCTCCAGCGGCGGTCTTACGCCACGCAGCACACCAAGAGCGTATGCCCGTGGATTCGAAGACGCACTGGTCGCCTATGAATTGACCTTCGCGATTGACGACTTTACACAGACGTATCATGTACGATCGGACGTGATCCAGCGTGTTGTGGACGGCTTGGGAAAGCTGCGGATTGCAGTTGGCAGCGGCGCTATGGATGTTCGAATTATACAGCGTGAAGCGGAAGGTGCCTTGGGCGAGGGCTGCGTAACGCAGTCCGATTGAGAGGGCCGCAGGTCGATTCACTTTCAGTGCCGGGAGCATTTGACATGGCGGACACCGTTCGCGAAGAGATAACTCTTGCCGCAGCGACACGCTCTGGAACGACAGTTTGAATCGGCGCTGGCCAAGCGGCGCGTCGAGCTGAACTACGAGATGCACGAAGGTGTCGTTCACTTCGAAAGAGTGGTAATTGCCAGGCATCGTCTACTAAAGGCGCGGCTTCTCAACTATGTCATGGGGGCACGCCTAACGATGATCCTGAGTGCGCCGGCGATCTATGCGCTGATCATACCCTTGGCGCTTCTCGACCTGTTTATCGGGTTCTATCAGACGGCATGCTTCCCGGTGTACGGCATTCCTCGCGTGCGTCGCAGAGATTACTTGGCGTTCGACCGGGGACAGCTAGCGTATCTCAATGCGATTGAAAACTTAACTGCGAGTACTGCGCGTATGCCAACGGCATCCTGGCGCACGTGCGCGAGGTCGCGTACCGTACTGAGGAGTTGTGGTGTCCCATCAAGCACGCTCGTCGCGTACTCGGTGCACATTCCCGCTATGGCAGGTTTGTGGACTTTGGCGACGGCGACGCGTATCGGCACGATCTGGAGCGACTTCGGACTGAAGCGC
>Ga0302324_100028826_pt1 | contig 10544 bp, 11 predicted proteins | sample Palsa_T0_1_FD_201949 | JGI IMG/M metagenome (GOLD analysis project Ga0302324, IMG submission 201949) | Peat permafrost microbial communities from Stordalen Mire near Abisko, Sweden - Palsa_T0_1 | ecosystem: Environmental > Terrestrial > Soil > Palsa > Peat permafrost | place: Sweden: Abisko... | reverse complement strand
CTGCCTGCGGCGGCACCGCTTGCGCTGACGCCGGCCGCACTCGCGGCGGCGCTCGAGACGCCGGAAACGCCGGCCGTGGCCGCAGCCGGCCCACTGGCCGCGGCGGTGCTGACCGAGGCGCCCGAAAAGCCGGCCAGCGCCGTCGTCGTTACCGTTCCGGTGACCACCGCGCCGAGCGCGCTGACCGTGACGAGTTGACCGGTGGCCAACGCGATCGTTTGCGCGCCCACCGAGACGGTGACGCTATCGGCGGCGCACACCAAACAAGCAACCGTCGTGTTCCCTCCGAGGACGGACAAGAGACCAACGGTACCGCGCACCGCGATCTGCGATGTCGTCGTCGTGAAGTGATAGTTGGCGGCGCCGCCCTCCGGACGGTGGATGTCGAAGCGCAGAGTTCCCTGTTCGACCGCGATCGTCGACCCGGGCCCGTCGGCGGTCTCATTGAACGCGCCGACGCGGACGCGCGTGTTTTGGCCGATCGCCACAAGCGAAGAATCGGGCAACGCCAGAACCGCCGCCGAGTTGCCGCGGGTGATCGCGTAGTCGTCATCGGGGATCAGTTCGCGCCCGAAGATCTGGTGTAGCGGCGCATCCGCCGCCGCGGCAAATCCGACGACGCCCTTCAGGCGGCCGAGCTGTTTGTCGTCGTCGGCCGGCTGTGCGGTCGCGATCATAAGGCCGAAAAGGAGCGGCAGGATAAGGGAAATCCCGCCTAGCTTGGGCATGCGGCCTAGGTTCGTCATCGGGGGGCGGCGTAACCCCTGCAAAATGTTGCGCTTCGATTAGAGTGATGCGGCTCGACAAATTCATGAAAGTCTCGCGCTTGGCGAAACGCCGGGCCGAGGCCAAAGACGGGATCGAAGCGGGGCGCATCACGCGCGACGGGCGCGCGCTCAAACCCGGCTACGACGTGAAGGTCGGCGACGTGCTCGTGATCCACTATCGGACGAAATTTTTGACGGTGCGCGTTGCAATGGTTCCCGAACGCGTGTTGCCGTCGCTCAAACCGGCCGAGATGTACGAAATTCTCGACGAACGCAAAGACGACGCGCGCGATTGGCTCTGACGCGCTCGAGCCTCTCGATCGATACGAAGGATGCGCTGGCGCGTGACGTTCCGGCAGCCGCGCATTGCCGCCAAGCGCTGCGCGCGGGACTCGCGTATTTCGCCGCGGCCGTTTCGGGCGGACGGCACGTCGTGCGCACGCGCCGTTCGTCGATCGCGCGGCTCGTGCGGACGCTGGCCGGCGAGCGCGAAGGGAACGTCCGGCGCACGATCGAGCCACGGCTCTACCGCAGCACGCTGTTCGAGATCGACTCCGAGGCGGGGGGCGCGCTGCCGCCCTGGCCGCGGGCGCGCTGCGACCGGCGGATGGAATTACGGGCAGCGTTCCTCGCTTGCGGGTCGCTGGCCGCGCCGCAAGCCGGCTACCACTTGGAGTTCGTGCCGCCGAGCGCACCAGGCGCCGAGCGGATCGGACGCCTGATTCGCGCCGAGGGCATCGAGCCGCGAACGATGCAGCGCAAAGGCCGGCCGGTGATCTACCTGAAGGGCCTCGACGCGATCGTCGTCGTGCTCTCGGCGATCGGCGCGCACGGCGCGGTCCTGCGGCTGGAAGACGTGCGCGCACTCAAGGAAACCAAGAACCGCATCCACCGGCTGGTCAACACGGAGACGGCCAACGTGGTCCGGGCGGCGGGCGCCGCGGCCGTGCAGCGGGATGCGATCGCCTACTTGGCGGACGCCTATGGCCTGCGCAACCTCTCGCCGGCGCTGCGCGAGGCCGCGCAGCTACGCCTCGCCCATCCGGAGGAAACGTTGGCCGAACTCGGTCGCCGCGCCACGCCGCCGGTCGGAAAAGCCACGATCAACGGGCGGATCACGGCGCTGATGCGGCTCGTCCGCCGACTTCGTGAGCCACGCGAACAGGAGCCGCGCACGCATCCGGCTTAGTCCCGGAGTCCTATGCGCATTGGCATCAATGGTTTCGGCCGGATCGGCCGCAATTTCACGAAGGCGCTGCTCGAGCGCCACCCGGACGTCGAAATCGTCGCCGTCAACGACCTCACCAGCGCCAAAGAGTGCGCTCACTTGTTCAAGTACGACTCGAACTACGGCACGTACGCCGGTAGCGTCGACGTGAAGGACGACGGGATCGCAATCGACGGCAAGTCGATCAAAGTGCTGGCCGAGCGCGATCCAGGCAAGTTGCCGTGGAAGAGTCTCGGCGTCGACGTGGTCGTCGAATCGACCGGCCTCTTCACCGATGCGGCCAAGGCGCGCGCGCACATCGACGGCGGCGGCGCGAAGAAAGTGATCATCTCCGCGCCCGCCAGCGGCGAGGACATCACGATCGTGCTCGGGGTCAACGACCAGAACTACGATCCGGCCAAACATCACGTCATCTCGAACGCGTCGTGCACGACCAACTGTCTGGGACCGGCGGTCAAGGTCGTGGTCGACGAGCTGGGCTGGGTCAAGGCGTTCATGTCCACGATCCACTCCTACACCAACGATCAGAACATCCTCGACGCGCCGCACAAAGACATCCGCCGCGCGCGCAACGCTGCGACCAACATCATCCCTACGTCGACGGGCGCGGCCAAAGCGCTGTTCCTGACGATCCCCGAGGTCAAGGGCTGCTTCGACGGTTTCGCTCTGCGCGTGCCGACGCCGACCGTTTCGATGGTCTATCTCGTCGCCGTGACCAAGAAACCGACGACCAAAGACGAGCTCAACGCGCTGCTCAAGAAAGCCGCCGACGGCCCGCTCAAGCACGTCTTGCAGTACACCGACGAAGAGCTGGTCTCGGCCGACTTCAAGCACAACCCCTACAGCTCGATCGTCGACGGCAAACTCACCAACGCCCAGGGCGACCTGATTCAGCTCGCGCTGTGGTACGACAACGAATGGGGCTACTCGTGCCGGCTCGCTGACGTCACGAAGATGGTCCTAGCGAAGATGCCAGCAGCGGTCTGATTTTGCCGTTTCGGACGTTACGCGACGCGGGCGACGTCCGCGGCAAACGTGTGTTGCTCCGCGAAGACCTCAACGTTCCGATGAAGGACGGCGCGGTAGGCGACGAGACACGCATCATCGCCGCCCTCCAGACGCTGCGCTGGTTGCACCAGCGCGGCGCCAAGACGATCATCCTCTCGCACCTCGGCCGCCCGGACGGCGCGCCCGATCCGAAATACTCGCTGCGCCCGGTCGCCGTGCGGCTGGCCGAACGGCTGGCAACGCCGGTCGCGTTCGTCGACGACTGCATCGGCGCGGGTGCCATCGCCGCCTCGCACGCCGTCCCCGACGGCGAGTTCGTGCTGTTCGAGAACGTCCGCTTTCATCCGGGCGAAGAAGCCAACGATCCGGTGTTTGCGCACGCGCTCGCACAGAGCGGTGACCTCTACGTCAACGATGCGTTCGGCACCGCGCACCGCGCGCACGCTTCGACCGTCGGCGTGGCCAGCGATCTGCCGGCCTACGCGGGCTTGCTGATGGAAGCCGAGCTCGCGGCGCTCACCAAACTGACGGAGAACCCGGTGAAGCCGTTCGTGTGCGCGATCGGCGGCGCGAAGGTCGCCGACAAGGTCGGCGTGTTCGAGAATCTGCTCGCGCGCGTCACCTCGTTCGTGATCGGCGGCGGCATGGCCAACACGTTTCTCGCCGCCGGCGGCACCGACGTCGGAACCTCGCTGCGCGATCCGGATCTCGCTCCGGCCAAGTCGATCATCGCTGGGGCCAAGTCGCGCAACGTGCCGTTGCACCTGCCGACCGATGCCGTCGTGGCCGATGCGTTCGACGCCGACGCGACGGCGAAAACCGTCGCGCTGGCCGACGTCGGAGGGCGCATGATCCTCGACATCGGCCCGCAGACGGCCGAAGCGTACGCGGAGGTGCTGCGCGGCGCGAAGACGATCGTCTTCAACGGACCGATGGGCGTGTACGAGAAGGCGCCCTACCAGAACGGGACACGCACGGTCGGCGCAGCGATCGCCGCAGCGACGCGCGCCGGTGCGACCACCGTCGTCGGTGGCGGCGATGCCGCGGCGGCAGCGCACGAGCTGGGCTTCGCGGCCGCGATGACCCACGTTTCGACCGGCGGCGGCGCGACGCTGGAATTCCTCGAAGGCAAGACGCTGCCGGGCGTTGCGGCGCTCGAGATTCACTGAGATGCACGCTGCCCGGCCGTTGGTCGCAGGGAACTGGAAAATGCACAAGACGGTCGCGGAATCGACCGCGTTCGTGCGCGCGGTGCTGGCGCTCGACCCGGATCTCGAGACCGTCGACGCCGTCCTCTTTCCGCCGTTCACCTCGCTGTTCGCAACCGGTGACGCGCTGACCGGAAGCCGGCTCGGTCTCGGCGGTCAGACGATGTGCGACGCCGAGAGCGGCGCGTTCACCGGCGAGATCAGCCCGCTGATGCTGCTCGACTGCGGCGCGCGCTGGGTGATTCTGGGCCACTCCGAGCGGCGTGCCTGCAACGGCGAAACCGACGCCGCCGTCAACCGCAAGGTCCATATCGCGTTGCGGCTCGGGATCACGCCGATCGTCGCGGTCGGCGAATCGGCCGCCGACCATGCCGCCGGGCGCACGCACGATCACGTCGTCGCGCAAACGACGGCCGCCTTCGACGGCGTCACGCCGGCCGACGTCGCGCGCTGCGTCGTCGCCTACGAACCGATCTGGGCGATCGGTACCGGCCTCTCCGACACCCCGCCGGCGGCGAACGTCGTCATGGAACAGATTCGCGGCTGCGTTGCCGGTCTCGAGCAAACGCGCATTCTCTACGGAGGCAGTGTGAAACCCGACAACATCGGCGCTTTCGTCGCGCAACCGCACATCGACGGCGCGCTGGTCGGCGGCGCCAGCCTCGATCCACGTTCGTTCTGCGATCTGATCGCGAACGCGCGCGCGGGCGTCCACCGATGAGTCGCCGTCCGCCGCTCGTGCTCGCGATTCTCGACGGCTGGGGGATTCGCACGGACACCTACGGCAACGCGATCGCCACCGCCGATCTGCCGAACTGGCACCGCATGCTCGAACGCTACCCGAACACCGCGCTCGAGGCCAGCGGCGAAGCCGTTGGATTGCCGGCCGGCGTGATGGGCAACAGCGAGGTCGGCCACATCAACATCGGCAGCGGACGCGTCGTGCCACAGGGTCTGGTCGTCATCGACGCCGCGGTCGCCGACGGCTCGTTCGCCACCAACGCGACGTTGGCGGAATCCATCGCGCACGTCAAAGCGACCGGCGGAACGCTGCATTTGTTCGGACTGCTCTCGGACGGGCGCGTGCACAGCTCGCTCGATCATCTCGAAGCGCTGATCGACGCGGCCACCGCGGGCGGCGTGCCGCTAGCGATCGACGCGTTCCTCGACGGTCGCGACACGCCGCCGCGCAGCGCGCAGCTCTACCTCGATCGTATTCAGGCCTACTTGGATGCCCACGGTTCGCCGGGCCGCTTCACCAGCATCGGCGGCCGCTACTACGCGATGGACCGCGACAAGCGCTGGGAGCGCATCGAGAAAGCGTACGTGATGCTCACCGGCGGCGAAGCGCACCATGGCGCAACGGCAACCGAAGCACTCGCAGCCGCGTATGCGCGCGACGAGAACGACGAGTTCGTGCTGCCGACGACCGTCGGCGCGCCGCAGCCGGTCGCCGACGGCGACGCGGTGATCTTCTTCAACTTCCGCCCCGATCGCGGGCGCGAGCTCACGCTGGCCTTTTCCGACCCGCACTTCAACCACTTTCCGGTGAAGCATTTCGCCAACCTAATGTTCGCGACGATGACGCGCTACGAGGACGAGTTCCCCAACCCGATCCTATTCGGACCGCGGCCGCAGTCGCGTACGTTCGGCGAGATCGTCTCCGATGCGGGCCTCTCGCAACTGCGCTTGGCGGAAACCGAAAAATATGCGCACGTCACCTATTTCTTCAACGGCGGCCGCGAGGCGGTGTTTCCCGACGAAGATCGTGTGCTGATCCCGTCGAATCGCTCGGTCGCGACGTATGATTTAGCGCCCGAGATGTCCGCCAGCGACATCACCAACACGGCGGTCGAAGACGTCGCACGAGGACACCACGACGTGATCGTCATGAACTACGCGAACGCCGACATGGTCGGTCACACCGGCGTGTGGGATGCCACGGTATCGGCGCTCGAAACGCTCGACCAGTGTCTGGGCCGGCTCGATCACGCGGTGCGCAAAGCCGGCGGCCTCCTGGCGATCACGGCCGACCATGGCAACGCCGAAGAGAAGCTCGATCCGGACGGGAACGCCCTCACCGCCCACACGACGAATCCGGTCCCGTTCGTGCTGATCAGCGATCCGCCGGTCGGCACGCTGCAAAGCGGCGGACGTTTGGGCGACATCGCGCCGACGCTGTTACCGCTGCTCGGTCTCGCGGTACCGCCGGAGATGACCGGCACCAACCTGCTCGTGCCCGCGGCCGCGCCGGCATGAAACGCAAGAAGCTCGACGAGGCCGCCGACCTCCTACGCGAACGTGCCGGCGGGACGCTCGACGCCGCGATCATCCTGGGCTCCGGCTTCGGCGGCGTGCTGCGCGACCGCATCGATGCGACGCCGATCGCTTACAAGAAGATCGCCGGGATGCCGGAACCGACCGTTCCCGGTCATGCCGGCGAAGCGCTCGTCGGGCAATTGCACGGCCGCCGCATCGTGGCGTTCAGCGGCCGCTTCCATCTCTATGAGGGCTACGAGCCGCTCGACGTGGTCTATCCGGTTGCCGTCGCCGCGCACGCGGGCGCGAAGACGATCGTGCTGACGAACGCGGCCGGCGGCGTGAACGCGAGCTATCATGCCGGCGACCTGATGCTGATCGTCGACCAGCTCAACCTGACCGGCCGCAATCCACTCGTCGGCAAGCTGCTGATCCCCGGCGTCAAGGATCGTTTCGTCGACATGGTCGACGCGTACGACCCCCACTTGTGCGCGCTCGCGCGCCACATCGCAGCGCAGTATGCGATCGTCATGCACGACGGCGTCTATGCCGGTCTCACCGGGCCGGCCTTCGAGTCGCCGGCCGAAGCGCGGCTGTTGCGTACGATGGGTGCCGATGCGGTCGGCATGTCGACGGTGCTCGAGACGATCGCTGCCCGCGCGCTGGCGATGTCGGTCGTCGCGTTCAGCCTGGTGACGAACGTGCACCTCACCGGCGACAGCACCTCGCACGCCGCGGTGCTCGCGGCCTCGCAGCGCGGCGCAATCGACGTCACGCGCTTGATCGAAGGCATCGTCGCGAACATCGATACGCCGCTCCCGCCTCCGCCCGACGTCGCATCCACGAACGGCGAAGCCCCCCCGGACGTGGTCGAAATCGTTTAAAGGCGATCGAGGTCAGCCCACGGCCACCGGCTGGGCCTGCAGTTCTTCGATCGCGATACCGTAGAGACGTGATACCGTCTCGCTGAGCAGCTTCTTGCGAATGTCGGGCTGAAGATGTCCGAGATCGCGCGCGATGACGTCGCGTGAATGCGGCCAGGTCGAGTTCGGATGCGGGTAGTCGTTCGACCACATGCAACTATCGAAACCCCAGTCCTGGAGCATCCAGCGGCTCGGCGGATCGTTGAAAAACGTCGCAAACACCTGGCGCCCGAAGTACGCGCCCGGTAACTCCTTAGCGGGAATCGCGTACCGGCCGCCGCGCGCGATGTACTTATCCCACTGGCTGATGACGAACGGCATCCAACTGATCTCGTTTTCGACCAGCACGAGCTTGAGCTTCGGGTACCGATCGAGCACGCCGGAGCCGACGATTTGAAGCAAGGCATTGGCGGCAAAGAGCAGCTTCTTGTTGACCGAAAGCTCGATCCGCTCGAGCGGCGTCTCGTCACGTTCCTTCAGGATCAAACCGGGCGTGTAAGGGGCGCCGGTGAGGATATGGAGGCTCACCGGCATCTCCATCTCCTCGGCGGCGGCCCAAAACCGCTCGTGATAGGCACCGGCGAATGAAAGTTCGGGCGGCGGGACTTGCCATATCAGCGCACCGCGCAGGCCTTCGTGCTTGCAGCGTTCCAACTCGCGAACGGCCGCATCGATATCGAACGTCGAGATGCAGGCGAGACCCAAGAGCCGCTTCGGTGCGTACCGGCAGAACTCGATGAGCCAGTCATTGTACTCACGGAAACAGGCCGCTTGAACGACCGGATCCGCGATGCCGAACTGCTCCAAGCCGTACGTCGGGTAGAGCACCTCGCACGAAACGCCGTCCACCGCCATTTCATCGAGGCGCGCCGCCGGATCGTTCGCCCCAGGGCGCGGAGCCTCGCGGCGCTTCATGTGTTCGTACGACGGCGCGCGATCCCGCAACGCCGCCGGCAGCCGCGACGCCCACAGATCCGGATCTTCGACGACGTGCGAGTCCGCCGAAATCAGCAGCTCCGATGCGGTCATGCGAGCCGCTTCGTGCGGCGCTGGAGCAAACCATTCACCCCATAGGGGTGCCGGCGGATACCGCGAAGCGAGTCAAAATGATCGAACAGAAACCCGCTGCAAAGACCGCGCAGACCTACCGGCTGCGGACCGCTCTGCTGAGCGCCGGCCGAACGCATCGAATCCTGGCCGCGACGAAATCTGAGGGTCACGGCATGAACGTCGCGATCAAATGCTACGCTGAGGGCGGCGAGAACGAGTTTCACACGCACGCGCACGAAGATCACACGTTCGTGGTACTCCAGGGGCGCGCCGTGTTTCACCAACCCGACGCTCCCGATCAGGAACTCGAACGCAATGGGGGCATCCTCATTCCCGCCGGCGCGCTTTACAAGTTCGAAGCTGTCCCGGGCGAGCCGCTGGTGTTGCTACGTGTCGGTAACAGCTCCGCGCCGGTCGACGATCGCATCGGCGCAACCGGTGCTCCGCTGCCGGGAAACTCGATCGAGAACAAGCACGTCGACGGCGTCCCGATCGAAGGAGCCTTCTACCAGTAGCAGCCCGCGCCGCGCGTGCGGTGCTAGTACGACGCGATGATTTCGCGTGCGTCGAACCCCTTCGGGATGATTTTGTATTTGGCGGCCACGTCGATCACGGGCTGAATGTCTCGCGGGTCGAGCGCGGTTGAAAATCTGGCTCGCGTCATTTGCGCAACGGTAGCCAGTTCGATACCCGAATACTTCGCCAGGATCGGCGCCGTCTGTTGCTCGTGCGTATTGGCATAGGCGGCCGCCTTGGACAACACCGTCGCAAACGTCCGCACCGTCGCCGGGTTCTTTTGCACGTAGTCCGTGGTGCTGATCCAAGCCGTGGCCAGGAAGCGCGGTCCGATCCCGATCGAGGGATCGCCCAAGTTGCGATACTTTCCGGTTGCAAGCAGGCTCGCCAACGTCGGATTCGCGACCCCGGCGGCGGCGATTCTGCCGGTATCGAGTGCGGCGGCAATCTGCGTTCCGCTCAGCTCGACGAACTGCATCGTATCGGAGTGCCCTCCGCTCCGATCGACCCATCCCTTGATGCTCGTCGCCAGGATATCGTTGAGCGCCGCGCTCGAAACGGTCTTCCCGCTGAGGTCCGTCGCCGCATGCAGCGGCCCGTCTGCCAAGACGACGACGCCGACGGTCGGCGCCGCGGTGAGATAGACGGTCGAACCCGCAATCAGCGTGAGCGGCACGCCACGGGCATGCGCGTTCACGACCGCAAACAAACTCACGATCCCAAAATCGATCGCGTTCCCCGCCAGGGCAGCGGCGACCGCCGTGCCGTTGTTGATGAATTGCATTTCGACGTTGAGCCCGGCGTCGCGGAACAGCCCTGAATCCGACGCGTACAACATCGGCGTCGCAAAGTCGTTGGCGACCGATCCCACCCGCACGTCGGTCGGCGTTTGCGCAACGGCCGACGAGACCGTCGCTTCAAGTGCAACGATGGCCGCGACGGGGGCCAGACCGAGCCAACCAAGGGCAGCCCGGCGGCTTTCACGCTCGTTCATGTAAAAGTACTCCCTTAAACGCGCTCGATGAGTATTTGAGCTTTGACTTTGGCTGCCAATCCAAGGCCATATGGCTCGCCGGCCGCCTTCAGCAACGACGCGATGTCTGCGGGGTCCGCAGTGACAACGATCGAGGGCTTTGCCTGAATCGCAATTTGAGCAACGCTGCCGTCTACGATTTGGGTCGAACCAGCGATACCGATCAGCGCGCCTACCCGACGCGCTAATACCGCATCGAGCGCGATAATTTCATCGACCAATTCAACGACCGTTTTCGAACGCGGGCGAGATGGCGTGCGCCACACTTCAGCGATCACGGGGGCCGGGATGAGAATGGCTGCTCCCTCGGCGGTTGCGGCTGCGATCAACTCGGTGAAGTGACGGTCCCACCGTTCAGCGGCAATGAAAGCTCCCGCGTCGAGCACGAGCGTCCGCATCATTCGCCGCGGATAGCGCGGCGCGCTCGATCAACTACCTTTTTATCAAGTACGCCGAATTGTTCCTCAAAATCTGCAATGAACTTCGCCCGATTCAGGCGCACGAGTTCGTGGCGCAAAGCTCGCGCTACAAAGCGTGAGAATTCACCCTTAC
>Ga0302324_100028825_pt1 | contig 10544 bp, 9 predicted proteins | sample Palsa_T0_1_FD_201949 | JGI IMG/M metagenome (GOLD analysis project Ga0302324, IMG submission 201949) | Peat permafrost microbial communities from Stordalen Mire near Abisko, Sweden - Palsa_T0_1 | ecosystem: Environmental > Terrestrial > Soil > Palsa > Peat permafrost | place: Sweden: Abisko... | reverse complement strand
AGACACAGCCCTGCGGCGGCTTCCAACGCGTTGCGCGTAGTGTCGTTCAGCTTTCCGATTAACGACCGAAGATTTACCGGCATAATTCGCTCTTTCTTCCCGACAAATTGTGGGGCAGCGCCTCGCGCTGCGGCGGCGTCTCACGCCGCCCGGCCTGAAGGCGGACCGAGGGTCCGCCGCAGCGCACGGCGCTGCCCCACGCAGTACTCATCTAATTCAACAACAAAACCGTATCTCCCGGATCGCGGCCGAAGCCATCTCCGGACTTGATCCAACTGAGCCAGCCCAACAACGGCGCCGTCTCATCCTGCGCCCGCAGTTCGCAGGCGGGCACTTCATCGCTTCTTAGCACAAGCTGCACTTCCAATTCGAGCTCGCCGCCGGTGAAAAAAGTGGCGATGGCGCGCAACGGCTCCCAGGCGTCCCCGGCGGGCAGAAACGACCGGTATTGCCGGGCAGTGAGCGGACCCAGCTTGATGCGCGCCCGCGACTGCCGGTCCCAAATCTCGTCGCCGGCTATGGCCCCCAACCCCAGTTGATCGGAGTAGGGAGTGCCGCCTTCCATGCGGCACTGGTTGTCCGGATCCAGTTTGTGCCATGCGCCCACGAACTGCTCGATCTCCACCGGCACGTCGAAGTAATCGGCCAAAATCTGCTCCAGCGCGGCGGCCGAGCGCGACTGCAGGCCCAACAACCCGCAGTAGAACAGAAACGACTCGTCGTCCACCGGTTGGCGGTCCTGCAGCCCCGCCGTGCCCAGGCCCACGAAGCTCATGATGTACCGCGAAAAACGGTCTTCTTCCCCGCGTTCGTAGGGCACAAAGAAGCGGTACTTCTCCCACGCTTGATAGAACAACGAGATCATGCGGTGGTTGAACAGGTCGAAGAAATCCTGCAGCGTGGGGTCTTTGGCGCGGTTCCGATCGCGGATCAGTTCGGTGTAGCTGTGCGGCAACACGCCCATGGGTCCGGTGAGACCCATGAAGTTGACTTTCATGCGCGCGTGACCGTCCGCGGACCAGTCCAGCGTTTGAATCTGGCTGGGCGGGAAGGCAAGCAGGTTATTGGCCGAGAACCACACCGCTTCGCGCGACGGATTCGAGAACCGGCCCACGACCGCGCGATCCGGCAGCATCCGGTGCATCAATCGCACGGCCTGGAAGAACTCAAACCGGCCTGGATGCGCGCGCAATTCCTCGCCGAGAAAGGAGCGGCTTACATCAAGATCCTGCGACCCGCTCTGGGGAGCCATTCGCGCAAAACCTCCTTTCTCTGCTGCACTGTGGCGGACAACTGGCTGAAGCTGTTCAGCGATGCGTACAGGGCCAGAAAATGTTCAATGACGCTGGCAAAAAGGTAAACGCCGCCGCCCACAAACTGTTCTTCATCCAACTCCAGTTCCACACGTGTGCCGCGGGCGAAAGCCACGCCATCCTCCGAAACCACGCGCGCAAACCGGCGGGAGCTTTTGAGGCCGGTGATGCCTTCCACCACGCGTCCGGCGAAGGCCGATCCGGTAAAGTCGTAGAGCTTCAGGATCTCCTGCAGCGCCTCGCGGCCTTCGGTCACCAGCGAGAGATAGTTGAGAGACAGGTGCGAGATCAAGCGCCACTGCATGGCCTTGCCCAGCGGCGGGCGGATGGGTGCAGTGGGCTTCCGCAAGGCCACGATGCGCTTGATGGGCGCGCCGGTTTCCAGTTCGAAATCGCCGGCTTCGTTGCCGAACGGCAGGCGGGCCGGCAGATCGCGATTGGTGCAGGTGGTGCGCACGGTAAGCGTGTCGCTGGGGGGCCGGGCGGGCCGGAACGACAGATCCACCAGCGCCAGGTCGATCTCGGTGCCGTCGTCGTTCAGGCGCACGGCGGGGCGCCGGTTGGCGATCCAGAAAGTCTGCTGCCGTTCGCGGTGCGAGGCATGCCGGAACGAATAGAACGGATGATATTCGGAGATCTCCTGCTGTTGGGGCCGCAGGCTGGCCACCTGGTCCACGGAAAAAACCTCCATGGCGAGCGGCCGCCGGGCATCCGGCACCACCGGATATTCGGACTTCTGCTGATCGAGCAGGATGGGCTCGGCGGTCTGCGGGAAAAGATTCACTACCGGGCTGCAGCCCAGGCGGAAGGTACTCGCGGCGATGCCGGTCTCCAGCCGTTGGCGGCGTTCGTCGCCTTCGAATCGGGAAATGACGAACAGCAGCTCGGCGCTGCGCTTAAGGCCGGCTGCGCACGCTTGTCCCAAACCGTTCACATCCACAAAGAAGAACTTCTCCGGAAAGGTGAAGTACTCCTGCAGCAGCCGGTAGCCGGCGAAGGAACGCCGCGGGTAGGGGAGCATTCCCTCTTCCTGTTCGAAGCCCACGGGAACCAGTGCGGATGCCGGTAGCGTAACGGCCGGTACGCGCGAGCCAGGCGTGGTATCGCGCACTACAATCTGCAAGAGATTGCAGCACAGCAGTTCATAAATCGTGTGGATGAGTGCGCTCTCCCCATCCAGGAAAAAACGCAGCCGGTCCACGCCCAGTTTGGAGAACTCCATATCGGCCGCGGTACAGGCCACTTCGATGCGCAGGACTCCCGCGGCGGCGCCGGCTTTGAGCGGCGGTTTCAGACGGTCGGGCGTGGTCCAGCCGGCCCCGGTTACGGCCACCGGCCAAAGCGTGGTGTCGTAGCAGGCGCGGAACTTGCAGGGAACGCCGTCGACGGCCTTGGAGTAGAGCAGCGTATCGCGCTTGATCGGCAATCCGGTGGAGAGCTTGCCCTTTTCCGGGTCCAGATGGAACTGCACTACCGACATGGAGGGCAGCGGGCGGATGAAATGCGGATAAACGATGCCCAGCAGAGCTTCCGTGATCTCCGGAAATTCGTCGTCGATCTTGAGGTGCACGCGAGCCGCCAGAAAAGCGAAGGCTTCCAGCAGCCGTTCGGTGTGCGGATCGTCGCACTTGGAAGGTTCCAGCAGCAGGCGCGCGGCGATTTTGGGATATTTGTCGGCGAACTGGGTGCCCATCTGGCGCAGATAGGTCAGTTCCCGCTCATAGTACAACTGCAGGTCATCCCGCATTCCGGACCTCGTACTCGCCGCGGGTTAGTTCCAGGACGGTGTCGAAGGAAACGCGTTCGGGGGCCGGATCCATCATCAGCAGTCCTTCGATGCGGAAACGCAGCGTGCGCGCGGCGCTGGCGGTTTCCTCCAGGGAAACCACCCGCACATTGCTCAACCGGGGTTCGAAGAGTTTCACGGTGCTGTGCAGGTAACGCACCAGCTTGGCCTGGTCCTGCGGAGATCGCAAGCTATAGGCCGTGAAATCGGGCAGGCCGAACACATATACGGACCGGTTCACTTCCTTCAACGACTCATCCGGCGGCACGGCGATGCGCCGGGTATTGAGCAGCCATTCCAGGTCGCGGCGCAACGACTCTTTCAATTGCCGGACCGATTGCGAACGGGTGGGAGCCACCTCGGTGGAAACATCGGGATCCTCGTCGATCAACCGGTCCAGGATGGACAGCGAGACGGCCGCAGCGGCATCGGTGGAAGAGCGCGCCATGGCCTATACCGAAAACGCCTGGACCGGGTCCAGGCGGCAGATCCGCTCAAAGATGGCCTGCTTGGCCTTGGCGTCGCCCTGGATCTTTTTGCTGGATTGCAGCAGGAACGCGAGCACTCCCGCCACCATCTCGCGGTCTTCCCAATCTTCCAATTTGTGGGTCTCGACGGTCGCTGCGATATCGTCCAGCAGCGGTTGTGCCAGGGCCTCTTTGCCGGCCGCGATGCAGATCTGCGCGAGCTGCAGCTTGCGCTGGAATCGGCCGCGCCCGCTGCGCTGCTTCTCCAACTCGCCCTGCAGAATCTCGAAGGCTTTGCGCGGCTGCCCTTTGCGCATGGCGTCCGTCGCCAGAGCATGCGCATCGATGAACTTCTTGTGCCAGCCCCCGTTGGACGCGCGATCCATTTCCGGAAGAACGGGCAAGCTGGGGCTGGCGGGCGCCACGGCCGGCTCCGCCAGCAGTTCGCGCAACCACGCCTGGGTTTCCGCATTGGCCGCCGGCGTCTCGTCGGTAAGTGTGGCATCCAGCAATTGCGGCCGGTCGCGGAGCAGCGCGCGCAACTCGGACCGGATGGCGATGGCGATGGCGTCGTAATCGCTGCCCAGCGCCGCGCAGGCTTCCACCACGAAGCGCTGCAAATCGAGCCAGGCCCGTCCGCATGGCAGCGCCATGGCGCTCTCGGCGACCGACAATAGATCGGCCCACCGGTTGTCCAGCGCCAGCGACTTGATCTGCCGGCGGATTTCGGTGGGCGGGGCTTCCAGGACGGCCGGATCGGACGATGCGCGCAATTCGCCCCAGCGCAGACCCCGCAACATCAGGTAGGGGGCCGGGCTGAAGGGTTCGCGCTTGCGCAGGAACTGAGACGCCGCGGCTACTGCCGCTATGGCTGCGCTGCGGTCGGGCGGCTCGGCGGCCGCTTTCATGGTGAATGTCAGATCCAGGGTAGGAGCACCGTCCGTCGCGGCAGCGACGGGCGCTTCGCCGCCCGGTTCGGTGGCGGCTTCCGCAACCGCAGGTGCGGCCGCCTCCTCCACCACTGGGTCCGGCTCGAACTCGCGCTTCTTCTGCAGAAAGCCGTGCACCAGGCGGCGGACGTCTTCGATGGCGGTCTTTAACTTGCCGAACGAAGGACCCCCATCGCCGAACTTGGCATCGCACAGTTCGTTGAGCCCCTTTAGCACTTCCAGGCATCCGTCCAGTTCTTTCTCGGCCCCCGCATAGAAGGCTTTGGGCGTTTCTCCAAAGGACCGGTCGAAGATCTCGGGCGCCAGTTTCCCGTCTTTCAGCGCCTTGTCGCGCTGGGCTTTCTGCTCTTTCGTCTTGGCTTGATCTTCCGGGAGAACCTCGCGCGAATCTTTGTGCTGGTAGAAGTTATAACCGTCCTTACAAAGGGCCACGCTCTTTACCGGAACATCCAGCCGCGAGCCGATCCACTCCAGCGGCATGGCCCGCAGTTCCAGATCGTCATCCTCCTTTGCCGGATAGAGCGTATCCCAGAAGCCGTCGACCAAGCCGTGGCACAGCGCCAGCCCATCGTGCAAGCCTGCAAACCCTTGGGTCTTGACCAGAGATTCGGTGAGCCACGCCGCCAACTGCAGATCTTTGGATTGGGTGGCGATGGCCTCCTGCGCCAGCTTGATCGCCAGCTTGTGATCGGCTGCTTTGCGGTCTACCAGGTCGCCTGGGAGGATGGGGACGTCGGTATCTTGCCGGCGTGCCTCTTTGATCTTGTCGTAGACCGGCGCATAACGGAGGTCCTGGCCGCTGGGGTTTTCACCCGGAATGGGCTTGAGAATATCTTCACGCAGCGGCATCGGCAGCAAACTCCAGCGACCGGATCTCGAGCAGCGGCACTTCCTCGTCGTCCACCAAGAGCATCTTCTGGCCTACCGGATACTCATGGCCCTCGTCGTCGGATGCCCACGCGGTGGTGCGTCCCAGCCACACCCGCTCGTCTTCCGATTTCCAAGAAAAGGGATACACAGCGGGAAGCAGAACTTCGCCGATATCGGTGCCCTGAAAGGACGGTCCGGTCAGAACGATGGCCGGCGGCCAGAGAGTGTCGCGCAGTCGACGCGGCGCCTGCACCTGCACCGACGCGATGTGCTGGAAAGGAATCCAAAGGTATGCGCCGGCGGCAAACACTTCCAGACGTGCCCCGACGGCCGGGTCGGCATCCCGGATGGACTGGAAAGGCTTGCCATTCAGCGTCCCCGGCGGGGACGGCGCGGCTGCCACGCTGGGGAATTCTTCCTTGCGGAAAATCTCGTGCCGGGTCTTTTCCGCGTGCAGCGCCGAATAATACAGGATGGCGCCCATCTCTCTCTCTTTACTGCCTTGAGACAAAACTCCCAATTGCTTCTCGGCACGGTCGTACTGTCCCGAGAAGCATAGGAGTTCGAATAAGAACGTGCGACTCTCGACGTCGGTAGGGTGTTCGCGGAGGTGTGCCGCCAGGGCCACCTCCGCGTTGTGAACCTGCCCGGCATCAAGCAGTTGTTTGGCCGTCATGAAATCGCGGGTAACTAGAACTTATCGGGCGCCGCCCAACTGGCGCTTAACGCACCGAGATCGAAGCCCTTCGGCACGGCGGCATCCAGCGTTCCGTCGTCCTTCTCCGCCTTGTAGGCGATTTCCACCGCCTGAAACGCGAAGCTGACCGACTCCGTCGGGTTCTCGTTGCTGCCCGACAAGTTCACGTTCGTAATGAGCGCATCCTTCAGGTAGACACGGAAATAATCGGCCTGAGCGTCGCCCACGGGTTTGTCGTACAAGATGTACACTTTGTCCAGAATATTGCCGCTGGCGCAGTGGTCGCAAAGCAGCGGACTGGTCTTGTCCAGAACCTTCATGATGGTGAGGTTCTGGAAATCCGCTCGCCCTGCCTTGGCTTCCTTCCCGGACGCTCCGGCCCCATAAGTCGAGGTCTGGCTTACGCCCCAACTGAACGACAGTATGTCGATGAAGCCTGTTTTGCTTGTGCTGGGACCGGTTATCCCATCGACGTAGAGATATGCATTAACAGCCACGTTTGTGCTCCTTTACCTTCAAATAGTGATTCCCCGGGGATAGTTGTTACAGCCGCCAGTTACTTTTGCGGTGTTTTATTTTGCGGCAGCCGGCAGTTCAGCCACCAGCCGCAGCGAAACAGTCAATTCGTCCAGTTGGAAGTGGGGCCGCAAGAACGCTACGGCGCGGTACACGCCGGGCTTGCCGGGCACTTCGGACACGTCTATGCGCGCTTCCCGCAAGGGACAGCGCGCCTTCATGGCAGGGGACGCCGTGTCGTCGGGGACCACGTAGCTCGTGATCCAACGGTTCAAGAAGATTTCGGCATCGGTGCGGGACATGAAGCTGCCGATCTTGTCGCGCATCATGGCCTTCAAATAGTGCGCGAAGCGGGAAACCGCCATGAGGTACGGCAACTGCGCGGAAAGCCGCGCGTTGGCGTTGGCCGAGTCGGTATCGTACAGCTTTGGCTTCTGGCAGGTCTGCACGCTGAAAAACGCCGCGTAGTCCGTTCCCTTGCAGTGCACCAGGGGCGCGAATCCCAGATCCGCCAGTTCTTTTTCCCGGCGGTCGGTGATGGGCACTTCGGTGGGGCACTTCATGGCCACATCGCCTTCGTCCGTGTAGAAATTGTGCACGGGCAGGCCCTGGACCAGGCCGCCGCCTTCCACGCCGCGCATGGCCACGCACATGCCGTATTGCGAGAACGAGTTCGTCATGCGGCTGGCCAGCGCATACGCCGCGTTCATCCACAGGTACTTGGAGTGATCGCTGCCGTCCACGTGCTCTTCGTAGTTGAACGCCTCCACCGGCTTGGTGTCTTTGCCATAAGGCAACCGGCCCAGCGTGCGGGGCAGGCATAGGGCCACGTAGCGGGAGTCCTCCGACTGGCGGAAGCTCTTCCACTTGGCGTACTCCGTGGTGTCGAAGATTTTGGCCAGATCGCGCGGCGCGTCGAGCGAAGTGTAACTCGGCAGGTTGAACAGGTCCGGAGACGCTGCGCTCACAAACGGCGCATGCGCGGCCGCCGCCACGTTGGAAATCTTCTCCAGCAACTCGATGTCTTCGGGATGCTTGCCGAACTCGAAATCGCCCACAAGGGCACCGAACGGAGAACCGCCGAACACGCCGTACTCTTCCTCGTAGACCTTTTTGAACAGGGCGCTCTGATCGAATTCCGGCGCCCGCTGCAGATCCTTGAGCAGCTCCTTCTTGCTCACGTTGAGGACCTTGATCTTCAACATGACCCCGGTTTCGCTCTGGTCCATCAGGTATTTCACGCCGCGCCAGGTGCCCTCGAGCTTCTGGAAGGACGGATTATGCATCACCTCGTTCAACTGCAGCGAGACCAGGTGATCGATCTGCGCAATGCGCGCGTTAATCATCATCTCCGCATCGCGCGCAATGGTCATGGAGCCATCCAGGACCTGGGCGACGAATTCCTTGATCAGGTTCTTGCCGCGCTCTTTGGAGGCCGGCTCGACGCCAAAACGGCCTTCTTCGACGATCTGGTCCAGCAGTCCCAGCTCCTGAACCTGCTCGCCGGCGGCGACCGATGTGGGTGCTACTTGTGGATCAGCCATTGGGTTCTCCCTTCTTTATCTCACCCTTCAGTTTGTCGAGCTTTTCGGTGTTGCCCACGGCATCCAGCAGCAACTCCTCCAGCTTGTCGTTCCCTTGCAGACTGCCCCGTAAATCCGCCAGACGCGTGCGAAGGTCCAGCAGTTCTTTGAGCGGTTTCACCTGGCGGGCCACGTTTTCCGGCTCGAAATCGTCCATGCTCTTGAATTTCAGGTCCACCTTCAAATTGGCCGGTTCCGATTCGTCGCTGAGCTTGTTTTCCACAGAGAAGGACAAATGCGGCTTCATGCCCTCAAGAACCGTGTCGAAATTATCCGGGTTGACTTCCACGAACTTGCGTTCTTTCAATTTGGGCAGGGGCTGCTCGGGCTGTCCCGTGAGGTCGCCCAGAACGCCCACTACGAACGGGAGTTCCTTCAGCTCAATCGCACCGCCCACTTCCACGTCGTAGGTAATCTGGACTCGGGGTGAACGCACCCGGTCCAGTTTATGCTGTGTGCTCTCTCTTCCTGGCATGTACCCTCCAATACTTAAAAAAGTCCGGCTATGCAACTATATTGCTATCAGGCCGTTTCGTCAAGTCCGAATATCCCGGAACCTGGTGGGGCAGGCTCAGAAGATGGCGGCCTGAGAGGCCGCCGCAGGCTGGGAGCCTGCCCCACTATCTATGCAGAGTGCCGGGCGAAACCGCCTGCCCTACCCTCCGCACCCGCGATTCTGTTACCTTGGATTCCAATGCACCGGCTCGAGCCCGTCATCTGGACCAAGGGTGTTTTCTTAAGCCCGCAGCACCTCCAAAGCCAGGACCGCTTTCTGGAAGAATCCCTGCAATTCGAATTGCAGGCGCTGCAGTTTCGCCCCTGGGGTTTTCAGCGCCTGCGTATCGATCAGGCGGCCCTGGCGGCCGGCACGCTGGCCATTTCCGAAGCCGCCGGCATTATGCCGGATGGCCTCCTGTTTGAGATTCCGCAATCCGATCCGGCGCCTGCCGTCAAGCCGCTGGCCGGGCACTTCGCGCCGGAGGTCGAAAGCCTGGACGTGTATCTGGCCATCCCCAACTACCGGGAGCGCGGCTTCAATGTGGCCAGCGCGCGGCGGGATGCAGAGACACGGTACCGCGCCGAGGTCGAGACGGTGCGCGATGAGAATACGGGGCAAGGCGAGAAGCCGCTGATGGTCGCCCGTAAGAATCTGCGGCTTCTGGTGGAAGGCGAGAACCGCGAAGGCAACTCCACTTTGCGGGTGGCCCGCGTGCGCAAAACAGCCGCCGGGCTGTTTCAGTTGGATCCCCGCTTCGTTCCGCCGCTGCTGGATTGCCAGGCCAGCGATTATCTGGTTTCCATATCGCGGCGGCTGGTGGAACTGCTGTCCGCCAAGAGCAGCGACCTTTCCGGCTCCCGCCGTCAGAAGAACGAAAGCCTGGCCGAGTTCACGGCCGCGGACATCCCGCGCTTCTGGCTGTTATACACCGTCAATGCCGCCATGCCGGTGTTCCGGCATCTCTTCGAAACCCGGCATGGACATCCGGAGGCGTTGTACGCGGCGATGCTGGAGTTGGCCGGCGCGCTCACTACCTTTTCGCTGAAGGTACACCCGCGCGACCTGCCGCCCTACGATCACGACGATCTGGGCGCCTGTTTCACCACGCTGGACGAGAAACTCCGGCTGTTGCTCGATACCGTGGTGCGCAGCAACTATGTTTCGCTGCCTCTGAAGTTGGTGCAGCCTTCCATTTACGCCACGGCACTGGACGACGAGAAGTACCTGCAGCGCACCCGGATGTATCTGGCGGTGAGCGCGGACATGAGCCAGGCGGACCTCATCGGCAAGGCGCCCCAACTGATCAAAATCTGCTCCGCCGACGGCGTCGAGCATTTGGTTCAGAGAGCGCTGCAGGGAGTCCCGCTGACGCATGTAAGCACCCCGCCTGGCGCGATCTCCGTCAAACTCGATTACCAATACTTCGGTTTGAGCCAGAGCGGCGGTCCATGGGAAGCCGTGGTGCGCGCGCGCAATGTGGCCGCCCATGTTCCTGGAGACTTCCCGAATCCGCGGCTGGAACTGATTATCGTGCTGCCCGAGAGCAGCTAAGCCGGTCATTTCAGCTCAGAAATACCCCGCCGGCCAGAGGCGGACCGAGGGTCCGCCGCAGCCCACGGGGCCGCCCCACTAAGTACGTCGTTTCAGAAATACGTCGCATATTCGACTGGCGTATTTTGTGGGGCAGCGCCCCGCGCTGCGGCGGCCTCTCAGGCCGCCCGGCCGGAGGCGGACCGAGGGCACGCCGCAGCCCACGGGGCCGCCCCACTAAGCTCATCGCGTCAGCGCGAAGATCAGGATCAGAATCACCACCAGGAGAAACAGCCCTCCCAGGATCAGAATCAGCGGCAGATTGGATTTCTG
>Ga0302324_100028824_pt1 | contig 10544 bp, 9 predicted proteins | sample Palsa_T0_1_FD_201949 | JGI IMG/M metagenome (GOLD analysis project Ga0302324, IMG submission 201949) | Peat permafrost microbial communities from Stordalen Mire near Abisko, Sweden - Palsa_T0_1 | ecosystem: Environmental > Terrestrial > Soil > Palsa > Peat permafrost | place: Sweden: Abisko... | reverse complement strand
AAGAACTGATGATACTGACCCGCCGCAGCTTCTTCGGCGCTGCTGCCGCCGGTGTTTCTAGTCCTATATGGGCGAAGGCCATCACGGCGCGTGTTTCGGATTCCCAGTTGCTGACCGATATTGAGCATCGCACTTTTAACTTTTACTGGGAGCGTACGAACCATAGCAAAATAAGCTTGCGAATCACTAAGGTTCGCGATGCTTTGGCTCTGTTAGCAGCGATTCATTAGCCTTGTCAGAACATCGAAATCGACGGGTTTTACCAAGTGTGCGTCGAACCCGGCGGCTGCCGCCCGCTGCTTATCTTCAGTACTGCCGTAACCCGAGAGCGCCACCACGGACATCAACGGGTGGGCCGCTTTGATGCGCTGAACGACTTCATATCCGCTCATTCTCGGAAGGCCGATATCGAGCAGGACCAGATCCGGCTTTTGCACGTCGGTCTCTTCAAGTCCTGCCTCCGCCGTGTACACGGCCTTCACGTCGTGGCCGTCCATCTCCAGCAATGCCGCGAGCGAGTCGGCGGCGTCCTTGTTATCGTCCACCACTAGAATGCGCCGCTTGGCATTGCTCGCTTGCGGTGCGGCTTCGCGAGAAGCGGCCGCTTCTTCCTTGGCGAGCGGAAGATGGATTGCAAATGTCGAGCCGTGACCGACTCCCTCGCTCGACCCGGTGACATGCCCTCCATGCATCTCGATCAGGCGCTTGCATACTGAGAGGCCAATACCAAGTCCCCCTTCCGATCGATCGAGCGATCTCTGTCCCTGCACGAACAGATCGAATAGCTGCGGTAACAGGTCGGCAGCAATGCCTACGCCGGTGTCACTCACTTCGATGATCGCCTGACCGTCTTCGATGCGCGAATTGACGCGGATATCACCATTGGCGGGCGTAAACTTCGTGGCGTTTGTCAATAAGTTGACGATACATTGGGTCAGGCGGGCCTTGTCCACGTACACGAAAACGGACAAGCCCTGTCGGGTCACGCTGAGCCGCTGACCTCGCTCCTTGATCACGGGCTCGACCGCTTCGACCGCCATTTGGACGCACGCTTGTATTGCCACGATTTCGCGTCTAAGTTCGATCCGGCCCTGTGTTACCCGTGCCACTTCGAGAAGGTCGTCTAGCAACCTCGAGAGCTGCTCGGTCTGGCGCTTGAGCACGCTCGCGAGTGCGACCTGACGCTCATCGGTCGCCAGTCGGGAAAGAAGCTCGCCCGCATTTCGGATTGGAGCCACAGGATTACGAAGTTCGTGCGCAAGCATCGCAATGAACTCGTCCTTGCGGCGGTCCGACTGGCGTAGGGACTCCTCCATTTGCTTCCGTTCAGTGATGTCGCGGGTGATGCCGGCCACGGCGGCCACCTCACCACCCGCACCGAGGACGGGAACCATTAGGTAATCGTAGTTGCGCTGACCAAAAGTGCCGGTAAAGGGAACCTCGCCTCTGATGGGCTTCTTGGTGACGACGATTTCATCAATTTCGCGATCATGCATTGCGGCGTGCCAGGGCTCGTAGCCGAGCTCGAGACAGTTCTTGCCTATCGCTTCTTCGCGAGTCTTGCCCCACATCTCGAGGAGACCTTCGTTGGCGTAAGTAAATCGATGATGCAGGTCGAATACGTACGCGAAGTCGGGGGTATTCGACAGGATGGCCTCGTATTGACTCCGTTGATAAGCCATATCACCTGCGTACTGCGAATCAAGTTCGGCTCGCGCATCTTTGAGTGCGCGATTGAGCTCTTGCAGCTCGCGGTGGCGCAGGTGGAGCTCTACGAGGACCGCCACTTTGCTGCGCAGGATCTCCGGAATGATAGGCACCGAAATGTAGTCGATGGCTCCGACCTCATAGCCCTTGAGCTGATCAAGGGCCGACACCTCGAAGCCGGTAACAAAAATGATCGGTGTCCGCTCGAGCCGCGGGTGCCCACGAATGAGTCGTGCTACCTCGAATCCGTCCATGTCCGGCATGTTGACGTCGAGCAATATGGCAGCGAAGTCCTGCCTTAGCAGTTGTTGGAGCGCTTCGTTCCCAGAAGATGAGCGAACGGTTCGAACCGGAAGATCTGCCAGGATAGCCTCGTATGTCATGAGTCGCGCAGGCTGGTCATCAACCAGCAAAATTAGGGGACGCAGATCGAGGATATTCGGTACCCCGGATCCGTCGGGGCTAACCAGCGGCGTAGTTGCTCCTGAGTTTTCCATATTCATCGCGCTCCCAGAGCGATCTCGCATTCAGAAGTTGCCCGAGTAAATGCCAATTATTGTTCTGGCCACGCCAAATCGATCTATTGCAGCCTATGTCGCGGCCGTTCCGCTTTCCGCCCAATCATTTCATGGATGTGACCTGGGCCCGTAAGAAAACGACGGCGAATTTTGTAGTAATTCTACTACGGCCTTTTCACAGCAATTACCGGCGGGGCATCCGACGAGTGCAAATTGGGGCGAACAATTAGTTTTCTGCCGCGCATAGCAGACGACGACACGCTTGCGCCCGGGGGTTCGCGCGGGGTGCCTAGTTATTTAACAGTGCACTTCCGCGGCCGCAGCGGCCCTTGTTCAGAGCTTTGGCGTCAAGACGACGGGCGCTTTGAAGGCAAAGGCAAAGAATGCCGCGACACCGAGGAAGGCGAATGCTACTAGATAATTCCAAGCGAGTTTCTCTTTGAGAAAGAAAATGCCGAATACAATGAAGACCGAAATTGTGATCACTTCTTGGATGATCTTGAGTTGAAATCCTGAGAACTGGACAAAGCCGAGGCGATTGGCAGGCACGGCCAGGCAATACTCGAGCAGCGCGATTGCCCAAGAAATCAGGATCGCTTTCCACAGCGGCCAATCGTGTCCGTATTTCAGATGCCCATACCAAGCGAAAGTCATGAAGACGTTGGACATCGTCAATAGAAAAATGGTGCTCATGGATGCTCGCTAAGAAAGCTCTTTTCTCGTGTTTCTGGCATGAAGAAGTACAGGACGCCGAACGCCGCCGCTGCGATAGCGGCAAGGAAGAGGAATCCCGTGTTGAAGCTAGAATGATGAACGATTGCACCGGCAATCGCTTGACTAAGAGCAGCCCCGATGCCGACCGCTGTGGCTATCGCGCCTAGAGTCACATTGAATCGCCCCGATCCCCGTGTGAGGTCCGCGATCACGAGTACAGAGACTACGCCGAATATGCCCGCCCCGACGCCATCGAGGATTTGGATCGCGACTAAAGCGACCGTATTGCTGGTGAGCGTGTAGAGAACCGCCCGTATCGGTAGTACGCCAAAAGCGATCATCAGCAACGGCTTCCTTCCCCAGGAACCCGCTTTGCGGCCGGACCAGGCAGCGATCATCGTGATCGTGAACTGCGTAGTGACGACACACGCTGACATGAACATCATGGAGCTTCGCCCGTGACCCTTGGCCAGCATTTCCCCGAGGAGCGGCAACATGGCGGCGTTCGCGAAATGAAACATCACGGCGCAGATCAGAAAGATGAGCAAGGGACGATCTCTCAAAAGCGCAGCGGCCTTGGCGGGTTTGCCCTCATCATCACTCTTCCTTGCCCCCCGCGCTCGCTCGTAGTCGATCTCATCGGCGCGTATTTTGCTTAGGGCGAGCAGGGTCGGTAAGGTGCAAAGCGCGACGAAAAAGAAGATGCTGCGATTGGAAACGAAGTATCCGAGAAGGCCCATCGATACGGCGGCAAAGACGTTGCCCGCAGAGTTGAACGATTGGTTACGTCCCTGCCGGGCATCAAACATCTGGTGGCCGACGATACCGAGCGAAATAGCGCAGATGGCTGGGATGAAGATGCTTGAAGTTGCGCCAATGAGGATCTGAGCCGACATGACTGACCAAAAGGTCGGTAGAAACGCGATCAGAAGCGCCCCCAAGCTCAGCCCAGAGACACCGACGGCGATAATCGTGCGCTTCTTGTGAACCTGGTCAACCAAAGCGCCGGCGGGTGTTTGGGCGATTATTCCAGCGATTCCACCAACGCTCAGAGCGAGCCCGATACGCTCTTCGTCCCATGCATAGCTGGCAAGGTAAATTGCGAGAAATGGTCCGACTCCAGTCTGAACATCTGCTAAAAAGAAATTTAGCCAGTCCAGCGCCCGAAGCGATGGCTTTGAGCACTCTTCGCCTTGATCCTTCACGCGAGAAGTCTCTCGTTCAACCGGCGAGCTTGCAGTCACATTCATAAAGGATGGGTTCGCGAGGGATGATGCCGCCAGTACTTTGGGAGAAAGCCAGCCGTACGGCTATTACGTCATTTGCCTAGTTTTATGTAGGCGCACGCCTTCACTTTTGCGGTCGGACAGGCGCGAACTGGATTCGACCATCTGAGAGCCGCAATCCAACGTGCGCCGTGTAGTCGAACCCTGTTGGATACAATCCCTGAGTCAAATGGTTGGTGCCCCCAAAGCCGACGGTGGCGTGCGGCAGCAGAGGGTCCGAAACCGGTCATTACGGACAAGACTGTGTGTGAAACCACGACCAGCGCTAGCCAACGCCTACCAACGTCCCGCCGGATGTAAGCTCGCGATCAAGTGGCTGGTATTGGCCAGCGTTGGCTGGAAGTGGAGCGCGCGATGGGAATCGAACCCACACGGGCATTTCTTCCGAGCCTCAAAACGAGCGATTTGGTGCGATGGTGTATGCCAAGTGTGAGTAGTGTGTGAATTTTCGAGGTATGTGGGGTCACGTAAGGCTACGTAGGGATACATCGAGTTGTGAGGGTCCGGGCTCCAGACTTTCAGTCGTCGGTCTCTGAACGGGCCAACTTCGGTCACTCGAGCAGAAACCTTTCGACCAGAGCGGACATTGGAACGATCTTCGGACCGAAGGAATTTGAGTCGGAACCCCATCGCAACACACCATCGCAGGACCTTCGTTAAGCCAGAAAGGCCCTGACCGAGGACCAACTTGCGGACGAAAAAAGCCGTCATTGCGCGAACTCCGCGCATTTTGCGAGAGTTTAAATTCCCGTTAGCGACGCCCTTTACGCCGCGACCCGTCTCGCATCGCTCACTTCAATGGCTGCATCGATGGGGAGCCGAATGATGAAGGTGGTACCTTTACCGCATTCGGTCTCGAAGCGCAGCGTACCCCCGTGCTTCTTGACGATGACGCTGCGTGCAATAGCGAGCCCTTGCCCAGTCCCTTTGCCGACTTCTTTGGTGGTGAAGAAGGGGTCGAAAATTTTATCGCGCGCCGCTTCGGGGATACCCGTGCCGGTATCCCCAATCGAAATCTCAACCCAGTCGCCGTCGAGGCGCGTGCGCACGTCAAGTTTCCCGAGATTGCCCGTGTCCTTGACCACATCGGATATCGCATGCGATGCATTCACTAGCAAGTTGAGCAGCACCTGATTGATCTCCCCCAGATAGCAGGGGATGGGCGGCAGATCGGCGAACTGGGTGCAAAGCTCGGCGACGTACTTGTATTCGTTGTGCGCAATGATGAGGGTGCTGCGAATCGCTTGATTCAAATCGCCAAGGGTTTTTTGCGCTTGGTCCGGATGGGCGAATTCTTTCATCGAGCGCACAATGGTTGCGATCCGTCCCAGGCCCTCGATCGAGCTGTCGAGCGCCTGGGGCGCGTTTTGCAGGATGTAGTCAAGGTCAGCGGCCTTCTCGGCGTCCTCGGCGAGCTGCACCGCCCCAGCCACATCACTCGCCGATTTGGCCGCCGCTTTAAGATCCCGGTAGGCGCGAATCACCGCAGCTACATCAGTCATCGCGGTGCGCACGAACTGCACATTATCCGAGACGAACTGAACCGGCGTGTTGATCTCGTGCGCGACGCCCGCCGCGAGGCGGCCCACGGATTCGAGCTTTTGCGCAGCGGCAAGTTCACGGCTTAAGCGCCGCAACTCGGTGATATCGAGCATCAAACCGCGCAAGACTTTAGTTCCCGTCATACTTTCGCAGGTACCCGTCCAGCGCACTTCGGTGCGACGCCCGTTGTCCTGGGACAACGCCGTCACAAATTCAAACGGGCCGCTGTCGCATTCATCGAAGCGTTGCCGAACCTCGGGATTCGTCTCTCGGGGAACGACGACGTCCAAACCTCCCGGCACCTTCCATTGAGGTTCAGGAATTCCGGAATCGGCGATACCCTGGGCGCCAATATATGTAAAGCAGCCGCGCGACAAATCCAGGGTAAACGGAACGGCATTGGTGCTTTCAGCCATGAGTCTAAACATTTCTCGGCTCTGTTCGAGCGCCTGCGTGCGCTCGGTGACCACATTTTCAAGCCGTTCTCGCTCGGTCAACACCAGCTGTTCGTGCTCTTTCGCCATGCGATTTAGTTCCGACACCATGACATTGAAGGCGTGTGCGAGCGCCCCGATTTCATCCTGCGTTCGGTCATCGAGGGTCACCTCCGAGAAATCACCGGCTGCCATTCGGTCCGCCGCTTGGGCGATGCTCACCAGACGGCGCGTGATGCGGCGCGAGGTGTGCACCGCCAGCAAAAGCGCGCACAGCACGACAGCGCCGCCAATCCCGGCTGCGATCCACCACGCGCGGCGTTGCGCCTCATCGTTTAACTGAGTCGAAAAGCTGACGTAGAGGCGCCCCAACCGCCCTTCGCGAGATGTGATGCCGGCAACAACAATCACGTGGTTTTTGTTGACGCCGAGATCCGCATTGACAGAGCGCAGTTGTTCAGGGCGAACGCCCCGCCCTTCGATGAGTTCACCCTCGTCCCCGTAGACTGCGATGCCATCGAGCTCACGAACTCCTGCATAGGAATCGAACAGCTCACGGGCCGTCAGATGGTCATCGAACGCGATCACTGACTGCAATTGATGTTGCAGCTGCGTCGCAATTTGCATGGATCTTTCGGTTAAGGAGGCGAGCATGCGTTGGCCTGACAGCGTCGTCAGGGTGATCGTCGAGATCGCGGTGGTCATGATCGCGAGGAGTGCGAATACCCATATTAATTGCACGCGCAACGGCACATGGCGCAAGCGTCTGGTGATGTTCATTGTCGTACTGCCGCGGGCAGAGTGGGCGGCGCGATGTAGTCGCGCGGGATGTCTCCGGTCAAGGATCCCAGCCACGCGGCGATGGAGCGCGCCTCCTCTTCGCTCAAGTCCACGCCCAATTGGTGGCGAGCCATCATCCTGACGGCGGTATCGAGTGAATCGGCGGAGCCATCATGAAAGTACGGCGCCGTTCGTGCGACGTTTCTCAAGCTCGGCACTTTGAATATCATATCATCCGCTGGATTCTTGGTGACCTCGCGTCGGCCATGATCCGTTTGATTCGGCCAAGGGACGAAGACACCGAGCTTTTCGAACATCGTCCCGCCAACATAGGCACCCGTGTGACAGACCATGCAGCCCAAATTGGCGAATAACTTGGCGCCCTCCTTTTCAGGCTGCGTCAGCGCGTGCACGTCGCCGTCCAAATAACGATCCCAGCGCGCCGGTGTAATTAATCCGCGCTCGAAGTCGGCGATCGCACTCGCCACATTGCCAAGGGTGATCGGTTTTTCCTGGCCCGGAAATGCGCGCGCAAATGCCGCTTGGTAGTCGGGGATTTCGCCCAAAACTTGAACGACGCGCCCGGCTTCCATGCCCATCTCGCTAGGATTCCCTAGGGGCCCGGCGACCTGTTCATCAAGTGTGGCGGCTCGCCCGTCCCAAAACTGCCGGAAGTGTCCGGCGGCGTTATACACAGTGGGTGCATTGCGCCGGCCCAACTTGCCATCAATGCCGACAGATACCTTCGTGCTGGTAGCACCGTAGCGATCGAGCGGATGACAAGAATTGCACGAAATCTTTCCCGTGCGCGACAGACGAGGGTCAAAGTACAATATTCGCCCAAGTCGAACCACTTCCGAATCTTGCCCCTGCGTCGGTCGATGGATCGCCGAAAAGCGGCGCAACAACCGTGGATTGAGTTCTCCCTCATCACTCAAAGGCGTTGCGGCTATGGCTGAATGCGTCGCCGCGAGGGCGGGGAGATCCTGAATACGCACGATTGTCGCGTCGCGTTGACAGCCGGCCAGCAACATCGCAGCCGCGAATCCCGTGACATAGCAGCGACCAGGCCGTACTTTTTTGGACGACGGCGACACCCGATTCGTCGATAATTTCGTCATGTGGAGCTAACGCCGACCCCCTAAAGTTTCTGAAGCCGATCCAACGGCAACGGGCATACGTCGGGAGTTTATGAATATTGACTCGCCCGTCGCCGCTCAGGATGGGTGAACATTGCCCACAAGACGGCTTACGCGAAATTCATTGCGGCTCTCGTGCGAGAACTTGGGTGCTTCGCCGCATTCACTGGCTGGTCCGCTGGCATCCTGCCGTAGTGGGTGCACCATACGGGGCTCTCGATAGAACATCTGTGCGCTGCTGCGCAACGATCGACTCCCACTCGCATACGCTTGCAGTTAATCCACGCCAAGTGCCTCGCTGTGGTTGGTGCAGTGCGCGTCTGATCGAAACCACCCGCGACGCGCATCCTCAATCGAGCGTGTTAGCACGGACACCGAGCCATGTCCGGTGGATAGCAGGAACGCATCACGAGTTGAGGATTGACGGCCTCTGACCGGCCTATTCTGTTGAAAAACTCTCTTTCGGTGCAGAGCCAATTTTTCAGTGTTATGGAACACGACGTACGGCTGACTGACAAAGTTTGAGGGCGGAGATCCTCAAGAGCGGGTGTTCCCGCTCGAATCAGGGAAGTCTCCCGCTCTCTACAGCGCTACGATTTTTCCGCCGAGAGTTTTTCAACAGAATAGGTCGAGTCCAGCCGCCTGCGATCGCTCTCGCTACGAGGGGAGCGTGGAATTCACACAATTTATTCTTGAGAGCTTCTGCGTGTGACTGTACGTGTGAATCTAAGGGCAATGCAGGGTTTCATGAGGCCAAGAGACCGCCGCCCCCTCGGCGTCGATTCCCAAGACATTCCCATCGGATCAACGCGTTGACCCCGATCCTCTCGCCCTGCGTTGCCTGGTGTTGCCTGAAAGTGGAGCGGGCGATGGGAATCGAACCCACACGGGCGGTGCTCCCGGAGCTGAAAAACAAGCGCTTTGGCGCGATGGCGAATTCCAGGTGTGATTAGCGTGTGAAATTTCGCGGTATGTGGGGCAACGTGGGGGTACATCGATATGCGAGACCCCGGGCTCCAACCCTCAGATGTGGGTCTCTTGCCGGCGACTTTTGGACAGCCAGACCCGCAACGCATTTACAGCGCCAGCACCAGCTTAATACCCGCTTCCACGTCGCGCAGTGATTGCGCTGGCAACCGTCCGACGTTCTCGGTGAGCATTTCTTTATCCAAAGTAATTAGCTGCGACACGTTAACCACTGAGTCGTGGGGTAGTCCGCTAACGCGGCGGGTGACACGCACGTTGCCCGGAGCATCTGCCAGGCGCATGTTCGATGTAATCGCCGCACAGATTGAGGTACGGATAGCGCTTTCGTTGAAATCATTAGACTGAACGACTAGTACCGGCCTTCGGAAACCCGGCGCGGAGCCTTGAGGCTCGCCGAGAGATGCCCACCAGATCTCTCCGCGCCGCATTACCACTTCTCTTTTGGCAGGGAGCGTGCTTGCGCATTGGCGAGAAGTGGATCCACAGCGGAATCATCGACATTCTGTCCATAAACGGCATCGAGCTTTTCGCGAACACCCAAGAATCTCTCGCTATTGACGTATGCAGACACTGCATTTGAATAAAGCTCGCTCCGGGACCAGCCTCGGATTTTGGCGAGCCGCTCCGCCTCCTCAAAAATCGCATCCGGAATGGAAATCGCAGTCTTCATTGCAATAGTATAACCGCGGTTATACCTTCGCGGCAAGCAGCGTCGGTTTACGCCTCGACAGAAGCCGCCGCTTTCGGCCCAAAAGCGGGAGTAAGAGATACGGAAAAGGTCACCCGACAGCCGGCTTTCGCGGGCTTGCGGTAAACTGAGTTGACCAAGGAGGGATAGCGTGGCCGCGATACTTGCATCATGAAATGTAAGATGGCAATTCCGAGCGCTATCCTCGGACTGATCGTGTTTATCGTCGTTGCGCTCCAAAGCCTCGGTAAGTACAACAGTGGAAAATGGTCCGGAACTGCCGGGATCGTCGTCGCGTTGGCCGGAGCTGCAATGGGCTTAGCCTTAGCCGTTACCGCAACATCGGCGGGCGATCCCGCCAAGTCCCCGCCGGTTGGCGCTGACGCACCGACGCCGACAGCTCGCAAGCCGTCGCGCCAGTTCCGAAACTCGATCCTGCTGTGGCTCGCCGTTGTAGTTATTTTTCTGTTGATGTTTCGACTTCTCGATGCCTTGCACATTAATTGGCGACAGTATCTGAATTAGGAAGACTACCCGCCACCATTTTGCTAGGCCGATAGCTGCCGGTAGTGACCGACGGTAAGGGGTCGAGACCGGAAATTGACTGCATCGGGCAACTGACGGCCGAGGCTGTGTAAAAACGCTCGGCGCTTTTGCAAATCGAGCGAAACGAGCCAAAAATTCCAAGCGGGATTCAAATCTGCGAGATTTAAAGGTTTGAATTTTGCAGAATTGATTTACAGCGAGGT
>Ga0302324_100028821_pt1 | contig 10545 bp, 9 predicted proteins | sample Palsa_T0_1_FD_201949 | JGI IMG/M metagenome (GOLD analysis project Ga0302324, IMG submission 201949) | Peat permafrost microbial communities from Stordalen Mire near Abisko, Sweden - Palsa_T0_1 | ecosystem: Environmental > Terrestrial > Soil > Palsa > Peat permafrost | place: Sweden: Abisko... | reverse complement strand
CGCCAAATCGCCGCGCGCAAAAGCGCACTCACTAGCGACCCAATAGAATTATTCGCAAATTTCCGCCCAGGCATGAGTCGAGGAATTCTGTGGACGCTAGGCCAAGCGCCATTCCTGATCGTCACGCTAACCCTTCTCAGCCTGAAAATAGAAGGGACGGTCTACGAAACCGAGGACGGCAAGCGCCTGATCATGAAGTCAGCTCAATCGCGTGGTGAAGCCCAGAAACAAGCGGCAGCAAGCCCCGATACCCAAATCTTCGCCTACCGCCCGCAATGGAGCATGCCAGCCAAACACCGGCAGACGTAGCGGCGCCATTCGTAGCCCCCCACTCTTGGCCGAAAAACCTCCCAACCCCAACATATCCCACACCAAACATATGACTCCGGACGCGCGTCACCAGCACAGGTTTTGATTTTAAGAAGTGGAAGGTGGGTGCCCCACACGTCGGTCTTACGTGTGGGGGTGTTGCCTTACGGTTCTGCGGTTCGACGCCGTTATCTTTTCCGGGTGCCACACTCTTCCCGGACTGTGGGAAGGGTGGTTTTGACTTTGCCCTAGCTGTGGAAGGTGGGTGGCGCACCGTTCGCTTTTAAGGGTGCGGAATTTGTCCTACCACAATCTCACTTGCTCCCAAGCACCCCACATTACCCGGCGTGATTCTCGCCGTTGCCTTTGTCTTAGCTTTTGGTTTCGTAGCCCCGCCACTCTTGGTCCCAAAACCAAAATTCCAACGACCACCGCCCACTAAAAAAGCCGTCGCAGATTCTAAGTTCACACCTTCCCGCAGCGCTCATAGCATCAAAAATCCTACCGCTCCGCCCACCGCAACTTGCTCCTCAAAACGTCGTAATAAGATTTTCCCGGCGGCCGCACCAACTTCACCCGGTTCGGCGACTTCCGAATCACCACTCGATCCGCGCAACGCAAATCGAAACCCACCTGCCCATCCAGCGTCAGATGCAGCGCCGTCTCCTCCGGGAATCCGATCTCGATCGCCGCACTTCCCGGCACCACTAGCGGCCGATTCGTAAGCATGTGCGGACAGATCGGTGTAATCACAAACGCATCCAGATCCGGTTGCACAATCGGCCCTCCCGCCGCCAGCGAATAAGCCGTCGATCCCGTCGGTGTGGCCAGGATCAACCCGTCGGCGCGATAATTGCCCACCGCGTTCGCGTCCACCGTCACCGTGAAATCCATCATCCGGGCCAGCGCCACCTGGGTCACTACCGCGTCGTTCAGCGCCTGCTGTTTCTCCACCGCCTGCCCATCCCGCATCACTTCCGCTTCCAGCATCATTCGTTCGCTGGTTTGATATTTCCCGGCCAGCACCGCTTCAAGCAGCGGATACATCTCGTTCAGCGTGACGCTGGTGAGAAAGCCCAGCCCGCCCAGGTTCACCGGCAGGATTGGAATTTCCCGATTCTCGAGCGCTCGCGCCGTTGCCAGAATCGTGCCATCGCCTCCCAGCACGATCACTAGCTCGGCACATCGGGCCAGCGCGCCGCGAGAGAGTGCATGCGCCGAAGCCGTGCACTTCGCCGCCGTATCCTCGTCAAGAAACACTTCCAACCCGCGGGCGTGCAGCCATGTCACCAGCGGCGGTATCACCTCGGCGATCTCTTCGCGCCGCGGTTTGGAAACGATTCCTATGTTGCGGATCATGGTTGGCCCAGTCAAATTTTCCGCTCGATCAATTTTTCAGTGTCGATCGCGAAGAATTGTACCTTACGCCTTCAGCCGGGCGTGGAGAAAAAACTCCTGATTGCCCTCCGCGCCCGCCACCCGGCTCGCTCGCACTCCCAAAACGTCCAACCCCGCCGCTTTCGCCGCTTCCCGCACTCGCTCGATCGCTCGTTGATGCAGCTCCGGATCGCGAACGATCCCGCCCCTGCCGATATCCCCGCGTTCCAGCTCGAACTGCGGTTTCACCAGGATCAAAAAAATCGCTCCCGCCTTCGCCGCTCCGATCAGCGCCGGCAGAATCTTGGCCACCGAAATAAACGACACATCCGCCACGATCAGCTCCGCGCTCTCCGGCACATCCGCCCGTAAAAGATATCGCGCGTTTTTCTCCACCCGCGCCACCCGCTCGTCCCGTTGCAGCTTCCAATCCAGTTGTTGGGTGTTCACGTCCACCGCGATCACTCGCTTCGCGCCATTCTGCAGCAGGCAATCGGTGAACCCGCCCGTCGAGCTGCCCGCATCCAAACAAACTTTCCCTGTAGCCGAAACTCCGAAATCCTCCAGCGCGCCCTCCATCTTCAGCCCGCCGCGCCCTACGTACTTCAGCCCATCTCCCACAATTTCGATCGCCGCGTCCGTCGACGTCGCGCTCCCTGCTTTGCCTGCGGCTTGCCCGTTCACCCGCACGCTTCCCGCCAGCAGCATGGCCTGCGCTTTCTGCCGAGACTCCGCCAGCCCGCGCTCGAATAGCAGCACGTCCAAACGTTTTTTTTCTTTCGGAGATTGATGCAATCTGCCCACTCCGTCATCGCGTGGGTTGTCGGAAGGATTCGCTGCGGGACGCTGCGGCTGAGGCGGGCGCTTTGCCATGGAGTCGCCGCGTGCTACTTCCGCCGCTCGATCAAATATCGCGCCAGATCTTCCAGCGGCCGACCCTTGATTCCGTACGTTACTAGTTCGCGCAGCGCGCTCCCCGCCAGCACGAACGAAATCTCACGCGACCTCTCCAGCCCGTACACCGCCGGATACGTCAGTTTCTTCTGCGCTTGGTCTTTGCCCGCCGTCTTTCCCAGCGCCGACGACGATTCCTCCACATCCAGAATGTCGTCGACCACTTGAAACGCCCAGCCGATATTCTCGCCGAACTTCCGCAGCCGTTCCACATCCGCGTCGCTCGCTCCCGCCGCGATTCCTCCGGCTGCCACCGAGCCGCGTATCAGCGCAGCGGTTTTCGACCGGTGAATATATTCCAACGCCGCCGCGTCCGGCTCTTTTCCCTCGGCCTCGATGTCCGCCACCTGGCCGGCCACCATCCCGCGCACCGTTCCGGCCGCCCGAGCGATTTCGGAAATTACCGCCGCCCGCCGCGACGCTTCGATCGGCGCCCTGGCCAATGTCTCGAACGCCAGAGTCAGCAGCCCGTCGCCCGCCAGGATCGCCGTCGCTTCTCCAAACTTCTTGTGGCAAGTGGGCTGCCCTCGCCGCAGGTCGTCATCGTCCATCGCCGGAAGGTCATCGTGGATCAACGAATAGGTATGAATGAACTCCAGCGCGCATCCCACCTCGATCGCCGCATCGGGCAAATCCGTAAACATCCGCGCCGCCTCCAGGCACAGGATCGGCCGCAGCCGCTTGCCTCCGGCGAAAACACTGTACCGCATCGCCTGGTGCAGGGAAGTGGGCGCAGTCTCCGCCCTCGGTAGCAATCGCTCCAGTCCCGCATCGATCAGTTGGCGGTCGGCCTCAAAAAAATCGGGTGGCGTCACAGGTGGCATCATCCAATCGGTTGGCTGTTGCGGTATTTGGGCAAGAATCAGGGCATCCACGTCGCGACTCCGGCGCGGCCCTGGCGGAGGCGGACCGCTACGCTCGCTCATCCTCGGTCGCAAACGGTTTGGCAACCACTTTCCCGTCGGCCTTCTTCAGCAGGATTTCCACGCGCCCTTCCGCTTCTTCCAGTTGTTTCTGGCATTCCTGCGAGAGCTTCACGCCCTCTTCGAACAACTTCATTGCGTCGTCCAGCGAGAGCTCCGCGTTCTCGAGCCGCTTCACCACTTCTTCCAGTCGCCCCAGCGATCGCTCGAAATCGCCTTTCTTAGGCGGCTCTGGCACTTTATTTATTCCCGCATTCACAGGAATCTCCTACGCAACTCAATTTTAACAGCCGCCTCCGCCCCCGAGCCATCTATTTCTAGCCGTCCTCATCGTCCCGACGTTCGGTTTATCTTTGTACCTATCTTCCCGCGTGCCCCATCCTTTGCGTACTTCGCAAAGGGTGGGCGTCTAACTTACCTCTACAGCCGGGCTCTCAACTGGCGCCTTCGTTAATTCGTATCCGCCTCGCCCGTGGGCACTAGATCCAAATGCTCCACCCGAGCCCGTATCTCCGCGTCGTCGCTGAACGGCGCCGGAATCCCGCGCCCCGCCAGCCATTCCGGAAACTGATCGTGATAGTACGCGCCCCCGTATTGTCCCGATTCTCCCGTAGTGATCTCCATCAGCGAATTATCGAAATTCGAAAGGTCCACGACGAATCGCATCGCCGGCCCGTGCTGGTGTCCGATCGCATCCACCGTATCCACCGTCCCATACCCGCGCACCGGACCCAGGCTCAATATCCTTTGCAGTATTCCCGACCGCGCCATCGGATGATCGATCTCAATCGGATGCATCCGCCCCCAGATCCACATCCCCGCGTCCTTGCTGCCCGTTTCACCCTGTATTTGCCCGATTGCTTCGTCGGCGCTCGCAATCAGCAGGTCGTCGTAATCCTTATATCCCTCCGGCAACCACGCTTTCGGTCGCTCGCGCAACACTTTCTCCAGAAAAAGCCCGTCCCGCCACCACACCTCGCCATAATGATTCTCGGGCTCCCACAAGTCGTACGGAACGCTGCTTTCACCCACGAACGGCGTCAGCAGATTTCGCATCAGCGCGTGCCGCGTGTATTCCACCAGCGATGTCTCCAGCGAATTGGACGTCGCCCGCCCGTCCCATCGCGCCAGCCGCGACAACACTTCGCGCGCATGCGGCTCCGCCGGCTGCCGCTCCTTGCTTGCCTTCGACAATTCTTGCGCCAGGAAAAGATCCGGCTCGCTCACGATATCGGTTTGTATCGCATTGCAATCCGCCACCGTCAGATCCGTTCGTCCCGTCAGCAGTTGGTAGATTCGATCCGTGCGATACGGCGCCGCCCATCGGTCCGAGACGTAGTACTTGTATCCCGGTCCCACCGTCCGCGCGTTCGCCGTCGCGATGATCCCGTCCGGCGGATTCAGCACCTTCGGCAATTCATCGAACGGGATATAGCCCGTCCAATCGTAATCGCTGCTGTCCCCAGGCACCGGCACTCCTCCGGTCGCCTTCCCGCGTATCGGAATTTGCGCCGCCATGATCCACCCGATATTTCCATCCACGTCCGCATAGACCGTGTTCTGGCCCGGACCGTGCACCTGGCGCATTACCTCTAGAAATTCATTCCAATTTTTCGCTCGCCCCAACTTGGGATAACCGAAATCCATCCCTCCTGGTTCGGTCAGCGTCCACCGCAACGCATATCCTCTCTGCTCGTCTGGATCGCGCGCCACGATTGGACCGTGCCGCGTCACCAGCACATTTTCCGTCTGATCCGGCTCGCCCTTTATGTGGATCACTTCCGGACGCACCTGTGCCTTCACCCATTTCCCGTGATCCAGATACTTCGTCGGATCTTGCGCGTCCAGCGTTTCCTGATACACGTCCTGTACATCCGCGTTGCTGTTGGTGAAGCCCCACGCCATCCGCTGGTTGTGCCCGATGATCACCAGCGGAACTCCCGGCAGCGCAAATCCCTCCACGTTCCATTCCGGCGCCTTCAAATGCACCGTGTACCAGATATCCGGCACATCCAGCCCCAAATGCGTGTCGTTCGCCAGCAGCGGTTTGCCCGTGGCCGTATGCGCCCCGCTCACCACGAAATTATTGCTTCCGGAAATATGCGCGGTTTCATCATCGAACAGGCGCAGGATGCGGTCCGCGTTTTCCCACACCGCGCGTTCCCACTTCCCGCCTTGGCCGTTCGGATGTTCCGGAGGATTCAACTTCGATATCGGCGCCGCATTTTGATTCTGTGGTTTGGGTGCTCGCCGGCGCGTTCCCGGCGGTGCGGCGGGGACAGCCGCGTCTGCCGCCGCGCCAGCCCCCACGATGAAGTGATCCAGCGGTGAATCGGTCACAAAAAGGTCGAGCGCCCTTTCTGGTCCCACGATGTCCGTCAGCTTCGCCCGATTGATTTTCGCTCGCCACGTGGTGGTAAGCGTTTTCCACATGTACGCACTGATAAGAAACGTATCCACCGGCGTCCACTGCTTCGGCTCATACCCTAGCAGCGTAAATTCCAGCGGCAGGCGCCCGCGTTGCTGTTCGATGCAGCGATTTACCCCGGCCGCATACGCTTCGGTAATCAGCCGCGTTTCCGGGTCCATGTGCTGCGCCGCTTCTTCTGCCGCCGCGCGTATTCCCAGCCTTCGATTGTCTCGATCCAGTGCTTCCACCACCGTCAGCGGACCAAATATCTCTGACAGCTCTCCTGCCGCCGCCCGCCGCAGCGTATCCATTTGCCACAGCCGGTCCTGTGCCGCGACGTAACCCTGCGCTTCCGCCAAATCGCCCAGCGATTGCGCCTGAATGTAGGGAACCCCCCAGCGATCCCGGTCGACGCTCACCGGCGCCTTCAACCCCGCGACGGCGGTAACCCCGTGGATTTTCGGCAGGCTCCGCCGAACCACCCACCACCCCGCAAAGAACGCCGCCCCAATCGCCAAAAGCACTACCGCAATACTATTCCGCAGCCAATGTTGCCTGATTTTCTCCGCCGCCTCTCCCATTCACCGCGAGTTTAGCCCACCGCTCCGGCCCAGGCAAATCTCATTGGCCCGCCGCACTCAGCCACATCCTTGCCGTTATCCCTATGACCCAGCCGACCTGGCGGTACGAGTTCGAACCCGTGGCACAGCCAATCTGGCTGCGTGAGTTAGAACCCGCCCGCCAACCTCACGCACATCACCACCGCCGAAGTTTCCCCTCCCGCGCCGCGTCTTGCTAGAATCAATCCAGAATGATTGGCCTTCGGCTGTTCGCCGTCTTTTTCTTGGTCGCCGTCAACGGTTTCTTCGCCGCCGCCGAATTCTCGCTCGTCGCCGTTCGCCAGTCGCGCATCCGCCAACTCGCGCAACGCGGTGATTCCCGCGCACGCGTCGTCGAACTCCTCACCGCTGACCTCGGCCGCGTCGTTTCCGGCGTGCAAGTCGGCATCACTCTGGCCAGCTTGGCCCTGGGCTACATCGGTGAAGTTACCTTGGCCGAATTCCTGCGTCCTCTCGCCGCCGCACTTCCCGGCGTGTGGGTCGGACTGGCCGCGCACACCGTCGCTCTGGTCCTCGCCTTCGGCTTGCTCACCGTTGTTCAAGTCATCCTCGGCGAACTGGTTCCCAAAACCCTCAGCTTGGCCCACGCCGAGCGCGTCGCTCTGATCATCGCCCGCCCCTTCCACGCCTTCCTCAAACTTTTCTCCTGGGCCATCAATCTCCTTGACGCCGTTGCCGACAAAATCGTTCTCTGGCTCGGCGTCACCTCGCCTCCCAGCCACCACGGCGTTCGCTCCGCCGAAGAATTGCACGTGGTCATCGAACAAGCCCGCGATCGCGGCTTCCTTCAGCCCGCCGAAGTGCAGTTCATGCAGAACGCTATGAAGCTCCACCAGGTCCAGGTCCGCGAGCTGATGGTCCCGCGCCCGGACATGCACGCGCTCCCCGCCTCCGCTACCCTCGAAGAAACCATGAACCTGTTCGCCACCACCCAGCGCTCCCGCATTCCCGTTTACTCCGGTTCCATCGATCACATCGTTGGCATGGTCCACATCAAGGACTTCATCTGGGTGCTGCTCGATCGCGCCCGCCGCGCTGAAGAGCATCTTCCTCCGCCCACTTTCGAACTGCGCCGCATGGTGCGCGACGTCCTCATCGTCCCGGAAACCAAGCCCGCCAGCGAGCTGCTCCTCGAATTCCGCGCCAAACGCGCCGGCCTCGCCGCCATCGTCGACGAATTCGGAAGTATCCTCGGCATGGTCACCATGGAGGACATCCTCGAGCAAATGGTTGGCGAGATCCACGATGAGTTCGACGTTATTGAGCGCCCCCTCGTCCTCGCCGACGGCTCCACCATTTTCGACGCGTCTCTCACCGTCCGCGATCTCGCGACCATCTACCACATCTCAGTTCCAGACGATCCCCAGTACGAAACCATTGGCGGCTTCGTCCTTTCCCGCCTCGGATTCATGCCGCGCGGCGGCGAAACCTTCGAAGAAAATGGCTACCGCTTCACTGTGATGGAAATGGATCGCCGCCGCATCTCGCGCATCCGGGTCAAACAGGTTTTCGCCGCCGGCGAACTTGCTGCCGCCGCTCCCGACGCAGCTGACGCGAAAGACGCAAGCGATGCAGATGACCCGGAGCAGGGAACTGAATCCTCCACCGCGCCCGGCTCACCCGCCCGACCCCTGCACCGCGACGAGACTGAAAACGAAACCGCACGCGACGTCCGGGCGCGCCGCGCAAAATGATCCGCTACTTCGCTTCCCGCTTGCTTCTCGCCCTCCCGGCCATTTGGCTGATCCTCACCATGGTGTTTCTCCTCGCCCACATCATCCCCGGCGATCCCGTCCAGCAAATGCTCGGCGAAGGCGCCCGCGGCGAAGATCTCCAGCAACTCCGCCACACGCTCGGCCTCGACGCTCCGATCGGCGTTCAGTACGTTCGCTATCTCGGCGGTCTCGTCCACGGCAATCTCGGTGAGTCCATTCGCTTCCAGCGTCCCGTCGCGCGCTTGATCCTCGAACACTATCCCGCCACTCTCGAACTCTCGGCCCTCGCCCTGATCGTCTGCGCCGGCATCGGCATTCCCGCCGGCCTGTGGGCCGCCCAGCGTCGTGGCAGCAGCGTCGACCACTCCATCGGCCTGTTCACCCTGTTCGGTCTCTCCGTCCCCAATTTCGCTCTAGGCCCAGTCCTGATTCTCTTTTTCTCCGTGTTCCTCGGTTGGCTCCCAGTTTCCGGACGCGGCGGACCCGCGCACGCCATCCTGCCATCCATCACTCTGGGCGCCGCGCTGGCCGCGATCCTCACCCGCATGGTTCGCATCGCCGTAATCGAAGAACTTTCCGCCGACTACGTCCGCACCGCCCGCGCCAAAGGCCTTTCCGAAACCGCAGTCCTGTTTCGCCACGCCTTCCGCAACGCCCTGATCCCCATCCTGACTATCCTGGGCCTGCAATTCGGCACGCTACTAGCAGGCACCATCGTCACCGAAACAATTTTTTCCTGGCCAGGAATCGGTCGCCTCTCGGTTCAGGCCATCGAAGCCCGCGACTACCCGCTCCTCCAGGGCTGCATCCTCCTAATCGCCCTGACGTATGTACTAGTGAATCTACTCACCGATTTCCTCTACGCCCTAGTAGACCCGCGAGTGAGGCTCTCATGATCGCAGCGTGCTTAGCGTTAAGCTATAGCAGCAGTGAGTCCCCATCTCAAAGTGACGGATGGCCGTTCGTGACTGTGTGTGTGACTTTATGTTTGTGACTCTGTGTTTTGCACTTGGTGTAGAAGTCGAAGGTGGGCCACACGTCGTCTTTACGTGTGGGGGTTTTGACTTTGTTTCACGATCCCATTTCCTAAGGTTGTGTGTTTTGAACCTAATCCCAAGTTCCGTTTCGACGAACAAGGATGTGTCTTAGTGAGCGGTCTCCGCCGCTTCCTCCGCCAAAGCATCCTGGGCCGGTTTGGCCTGGCCTTAGCGCTGCTCCTAGTAATCGCCGCGCTAACCGCACCATGGCTGGCCCCGTACGATCCCTCCGCACAAAATCTTCCCGCGCGCCTCTCCCCGCCCGACCACTCGCACTGGATGGGCACCGACGAACTAGGCCGCGACATCCTCTCGAGAATCCTTTACGGCACGCGCGTCTCGATGTTAGTAAGTTTCTCGGTAGTCCTGGGCGCCGGTCTTTTCGGACTCTTCATCGGCGCCCTCTCCGGCTACTACGGCGGTTGGTTCGACCGCATCATCAACGTAGCGATACTCAACGCCTTCCTGTCTTTCCCAGGCATCCTGTTAGCGATCGCCTTCTCTGCCTTCCTCGGCCCAGGCCTGGGAAAAGTGATCCTGGCCCTGGTAATCACCGGATGGGCAGGATACGCGCGCCTGGCGAGAGCCCAAGTCCTCCAGCAAAAAGAAATGGAATACGTCCTGGCCGCGCGCTCCCTGGGCGCCAGCGACGCGCGCATCCTAACCCGCCACCTGCTCCCCAACATTCTCCAACCAGTCATGGTCCAAGCCACCATCGCCATAGCCGGCGCGATCCTTGCCGAATCCACCCTAAGTTTTCTAGGCCTGGGAGTCTTGGCCCCGCTCCCCAGCTGGGGCGCCATGCTAAACGACGCCCGCGGTCACCTATTCGACGCCCCGCACCTGGTAATCTTCCCAGCCTTAGCAGTAATGTCCGCCGTCCTAGCCTTCAACCTCTTAGGTGACGCCCTCCGCGACTGGATGGACCCGCGCATGCGCGCCTACCTGGCCATCACCGACCTCTCCCGCTAGATTTCTTCTCCGTATCTTTGACACCGGTTCATACATTTTTTCTTGGACATTAAACAAATGTATCGACGAAGGGGTTGCTGAGCGAAGCGAAGTGGGTGCCCCAGGTGTCGATATCACACCAGGGTTCTCTAAGTTTTTGACTTAACCCAGAGGCAGGCAACAGCGAGAACGAAAGAGCTCACAACAACAAAGTTCAGCGAGGAGAAATGTCAGACATCGTCGAGCGCC
>Ga0302324_100028818_pt1 | contig 10546 bp, 7 predicted proteins | sample Palsa_T0_1_FD_201949 | JGI IMG/M metagenome (GOLD analysis project Ga0302324, IMG submission 201949) | Peat permafrost microbial communities from Stordalen Mire near Abisko, Sweden - Palsa_T0_1 | ecosystem: Environmental > Terrestrial > Soil > Palsa > Peat permafrost | place: Sweden: Abisko... | reverse complement strand
AGAGTGCGCACTCCACGGACATATATAAGCAAAACATGCGGGAGCGGCCCGGCCCACAAGAGATGGGCCGCAACTATTCGGAAAACTTCGACAGCTTCCTTGAAGTCCGTGTTCCTCGCCGGATTCTTGTGTGCGAGCGTCCACGCGCAAACCATATCGCACAAAATCGACGACCTGCTCGCGGACTGGAAGGAGAAAAATGGGCCGGGAATGGCGGCGATGCTCATCCGCGACGGAAAGGTGGAGTATCGCAAGGCTTTTGGATTGGCCGATCTCGAAGCGCACACACGCATCACGCCGAAAACGCAGTTCCTGTTGGCCTCGGTTACGAAACAATTCACGGCCATGGCGATTATGATTCTCGTCGAGCGGGGAAAGCTGCAACTCGACGATCCGCTTGCCAAGTTCTGCCCCGAATTCCCGGATTACGCCAAGACGATCACTATCCGCAATCTGCTGTACCACACCGCGGGATTGACCCAGTATCAGGAACTCTTGGTGGGGAAGGTAGACGAGAACTATTTTCGGTCTTCCAAGAGTCCGCCCGCCGCGCACGAGTTTACGGCTGCGGAAGCTCTCGAGGCTCTCAGCCGCCAGGAGAAGCTGCGTTTTACCCCGGGGCAGAAATTCGAATATAGCGATTCCGCCTACGTCATCCTCGGGCAGATCATCGAACGCCTGACGGGAAAACGCTACGCCGAATTTCTGAAAGACGCGATCTTCGACCCGCTCGGCATGCATGACACGCTAGTAGTAGACGAACGTATGCAGAAGGCGCCGAGGCTCGCGCTTGCATATGGGAAGCGGAATGGCCGTTGGGAAGATATTACCTACACCCCCGAAAACCACATTTATGGCGAGGAAGGCATCGTCAGCACGCTTGATGATCTGTATAAGTGGGACCAATCCCTCTATACCGAACGTCTGGTCAGCCGCGCGATGCTCAAGATAGCGTTCACGCCGGGCCGCACGAACGACGGACAGGAGATTCGAGCGGACAGATTGTTTTGGGCGAGCTCTTACGGATTTGGGTGGTTCATTAGCTCGCTCGACGGCGGAAAGGTCCTGGAGCACTCGGGAGGCTGGGCGGGCTACGGAACTGATATCTTGCGCGTGCCAAGCCGGCGGGTTACGGCAATCGTTCTTTCAAACTCCTCGAATAGCGACGTGCCCGACATCGCCGTGCAAATGGTGAAGATCGCTGGCAAATGATAGGCGGCTGACGGGGCGAAATCCTGATCGCTTCGTCCAGAACCGTGACTCCTGGCAAGTCGTGCCGGCTCAGACGGTCGATGCAAAACCCCGCCCCATCAAGGTGAGATTGCCTGATACTCGCAACTGGAAACCTCCCCTTATACCGATGCACAGCACATGTGATGTCAGTTCACAATGTTATGTTCGTGATCCGCGTGTTGGCGAAAATCGTGGTTACCGTCGATGTCGCAGGCTACATCCTCGTTGTACACGATGTCGCTGTCCGACTTCTTGAAAGTTTGCGGAGTTAGATCGAAGGGCTTCGTGAGCACGTTCGGATCTTCCACAGTAGCTGAATATTCAAGCGTGTCACCCCTGCGGGTGAATCTCTCAATCACATGCATGGCGTCAGTATGAAAATAACCCGCTGCGCCAAACCACGTCGTATCGTCGAATCCGGTGGTGTCGACGACCAACGTGTTGCCGTCCCAGTGACCCACCGAGTCGCCCATCGGATTGGCATCAAAATCTTCATCGACTTTACGATGCGGCTTGTCTATGGGGACCATACGATAGGTGCTGTACGGATCGACCCCAGCCCCATAGAACAAAATCACCATTCCGGAGTGTTCCAAGATCATCTGAGGAGCGCCCAAACGGGGAACGCCGGGCGGCTGACAACTGTAAGTGGTGGGATCGTAGTGATTGGGATCTTTCCCCATCATGACGACCTTATCCTTTAACTCGGGCTTGTATTGAGGCCCGCTTTCCAGCATCTTTTGGGTTCTCGCGTCTTTCTTTTTGTTCAAATCCTCGGTAACAGCAGCATCGGTTTGCGCGTCGCCCGTCGCCGGAATGCCAAAAATGAGCTGGTGTTCATTGCCCACGGTCTTTCCATAGAACACCCGGAAACCAGTTTCGGGAAACACCCAGTGGCCATTCAGGTCGGGATGGCCACCCGCTGTTGGCGTCGGCTTTGCCGCCAATGCCTTCATATCATCGGGCTTCACTCCGCCGAGTGGCTGCCCGGGGGTTTGCGCGCCCACCCTCAAAACAGGGGTGCATACGACCGCGACGACCAGCGCCGCCCTTGTGACGCTACTTGCGAGAGATATTTTCATGAACCTTTCCCCCTTCGATTTCCACCAATTCTAATGACTCGTACTTTCGTTTGCCAAGGCTACGCCGAGGATACACGCCATTCCTTTGTGGCAGCAATATAACCCGTTGATCTTTTCAAAATCAAGCTGCGGTGGCTGTAATTCCGGAGTACTGTTTGCCGGAAAATGACCCACCACCGGCTCGCAGAGTCGTTGACACCCCGCGCGGCGCACTTATAATTGATATTCGTCCCCTGAGGGCGCCGATTGCCGACAAATCCAGCCATTTTCGGCTCATGGATGGCCCAGACGGGAAACCCGCTGACGACCTACTGGCACCATCTGGTCGATCCCACCTTCCGCGGCCTATACCAAGCTAACGCCTTCGATTTCAGCATTATGCTGCCGTATTTCATCGTCATGATGATCCTGGCGATGTACGGGCTGCACCGCTACGCCCTGGTCTACAACTTCTTCAAGCACCGCAAGAACGCCGCCGGACCGCCACCCGAAATCACGGAATGGCCCAAGGTTACCGTGCAGCTTCCGATCTACAACGAGCGCTACGTCATCGAGCGCCTGGTCGAAGCCATTTCCAAGTTCGACTATCCGGAGGGCCTGCTCGAAATCCAGGTGCTTGACGACTCGACGGACGAGACCACTGCGGTTGCAAGCACCTGCGTCAACCGCTACCGGGAAGCGGGCCTCAACATCTATTACATCCATCGTGACAATCGCGAGGGTTTCAAAGCAGGCGCGCTTCAAGAGGGCTTGAAGACCGCGACCGGCGAATTCGTGGCCATCTTCGATGCGGATTTCATCCCGCCAGCTGACTTCCTGCGGCGCACCGTTCCCTATTTCGTGAATCCCAAGCTCGCCGTCGTGCAGACGCGCTGGAGCTACATCAACCGCAACTATTCCACGCTCACGGAAGTCGAGGCCATCATGCTCGACGGCCATTTCGCCATTGAGCACTCGTCGCGCTTCCGCAGCGGACTGTTTTTCAATTTCAATGGCACCGCGGGCATCTGGCGGCGCGCGGCCATTGAAGACGCCGGCGGCTGGCAGCACGATACGTTGACCGAGGATACCGATCTTTCCTATCGCGCGCAGCTTCGCGGATGGGAGTTCATCTACGTGCCGGAAATCGATTGCCCTTCGGAACTGCCGGTGGAGATGAACGCCTTCAAATCGCAGCAGGCGCGCTGGGCCAAGGGCCTGATGCAGACCGCGAAGAAAGTATTGCCGCGCGTGATGCGTTCCGATGAACCGTTTTCCGTGAAGGCCGAGGCGTTTTTCCACCTGACCGCAAATATAAGCTACCCGCTAATGGTTTTCCTTTCGATCATTTTGCTTCCCGCGATGATCGTGCGCTTCTACCAAGGATGGTTTCAGGTGCTGGTGATCGATCTGCCGCTGTTCTTGGCATCCACTTGCTCGATTTCATCTTTCTATCTTTCCGCCGAACGCACTTTCTATCCCAAGACCTGGAAACGCACGTTTCTCTATTTACCGTTCGTAATGGCGGTGGGCATCGGATTGTCGGTGCGCAATGCCGTAGGGGTATTGGAAGCAATCGTCGGAAAGAAATCGGAATTCGTACGCACGCCGAAGCATGGTGTCGGCGCGGGGTCGAAGCAGTCCGGCGCGTGGGTGAAAAAGGCTTATCACAAGCGTGCCGGATGGATGCCCTTCTTCGAAGTGCTACTGGGAATTTACTTCGCGTTCGCTTGCGTCTACGCGATCCAAAACGAAAATTACGCCACGATTCCCTTTCTGCTGCTTTTCGTCTGGGGCTATCTCTACACGGGACTTATGTCTCTGGGGCAAACGTATGTCGACCGCCTGCGTTTCCGCTCCGATCCCGCGCCGGTTGCCATTCCCTCAGACGTTCCGGTCAGCGCCTCAGTCACGGAAGCCAGTCCCACGGGCCTTCCCGGCTTCTAGCGACAAGAAACGCCGCAAGCGGCACCCGACGAAGCAGCACAGATGGGCAGCGTTCTGCACTGCCGCTCCTCGACCGATCCCTAGCGCTACGGGCTGGCTGAAATTACATCCTTCCCTGTATCGACCTGACGAAGCCAGCTTGTCTATGGTGTGAATGGGAACGGGGAAATCCGCGGAGGGTAATCGCATGACAAAGACTCTGACGAAGACTACACGGGGGAGCGCCCTCTCCGATCCATCACTCCGCTCGAGTGCGGGGGGCAAAAGATAGTTCCGGTCATCGTGGATGTACCTGCACGGGGGCCGGAGCAGGTACGCGTTCGCGCTTGAACCAGGTTCGCCCACTGCATCCGCTGACCGTCTCGGCGTGGCAACGGATGAGTCCGTGTATCCCTCGTCTGGACGGCGTCTTGAAGCGAAAGTCGGTCATACTCTATTGAGTTGCCGGCATTTGCCGGGGAGACGCCTTGATGTTGGAGCGGAATAGAAAATCGAAAACTGCTGCCGAGGTTTCTAAACCCCACGAGAGCGTCTCCAGCTTTCTTCTTCGTCTTGGGCCGGGCTTGATCACCGGCGCAGCGGACGATGACCCCAGCGGCATCGCAACGTATTCGCAAGTTGGTGCGCAGTTCGGCACGGGCATGCTTTGGACCATGCTGTTTTCCTTCCCATTGATGGCCGCCATACAGGAGATCTGCGCCCGGCTGGGACGAATTACGGGCGCCGGCATCGCGGCGAATCTCCGCAAGTACTATCCGAAACCGGTCCTCTACGGCGTCGTCTTCCTGCTGTCGGTCGCCAATGTTTTCAATCTGGGAGCGGACGTAACTGCAATGGGGGCGGCAGCGCAATTGGTTTTCCACGGGAACCTGAACGCCTATGCGGTGTTCTTCGGAGTAGCGTCCTTGCTCCTTCAAATCTACGTTCCCTACCGGAAATACGTGCACTACCTGAAGTGGCTGACCTTGGCGCTCTTCGCGTACGTCGCGACGGCGTTCGTGGTTCACGTGCCGTGGATGGAGGCAATTCACGCCACCATTGCGCCCAAGCTGTCGTGGAAACTCGACTATTGGATGGCGCTCGTCGCCGTGCTGGGCACGACCATCAGTCCGTACTTATTTTTCTGGCAAACCTCCGAAGAAGTCGAAGATGAGCGGCTGAATAGAAAAGAATCTCCACTGAAGAAAAAACCGTCTCAGGCTTTCGATGAATTCCGCCGCATTGCAATCGACACGCGAGTTGGAATGGCGTTTTCAAACCTGGTTGCATTCTTCATTATTCTTACGACTGCCGCCACCCTTCATGCCGCCTACCAGGGCCAAGGGATCCAGACAGCGGCCGATGCCGCCAAGGCGTTGCAGCCGCTGGCTGGAAAGCTGGCATTTCTCTTGTTTGCGATGGGAATCATTGGCACCGGAATGCTGGCGGTTCCGGTGCTCGCAGGTTCGGCCGCATACGCCATAGCGGACGCCTTTCACTGGTCCGCGAGTCTCGAAAGCCGGCCTCGGCAGGCCCCGAAATTCTACATGATCATTGCGGCTGCGACTCTCGTCGGCCTGTCGTTAAACTTTCTGGGCATGAATCCCATTCGCGCGCTATTTTTGTCGGCGGTAATCAATGGCGTGGTGGCTGTTCCGCTCATGGTCATTTTGATGCTCATGTCCGCTAACCCAAAAATTACGGGGAAATTCAAACCGCCTGCGTTTGTCACCATCATCGGCTGGATCGCAACGGGGGTCATGTTCCTGGCATCCCTGGGGTTTATCGTCAGCTCATTCCATAAGTGACGCGGTTTGCTTTTCGGGCGGCTAGAAAGTGACCCGCGTGCCGCTGGGCAAATACGCGATCTCCGCTTTTTGGTAAGAGAATGTTATTTCCGCCACGGGTGTTCCGTTGTCCGACGTGAACTGAATGCTCGAAATGTCGGCGTTGCTCAACGACGCCTCCAGCTGTCCCTGCCAATTGAGCGTCACGCTGGCGAGATGGCGATCGGTCAGGGCGTCCTCCATCAGTTGCAGGTCCATTTGATCCACAGGCCTCTTGCACGTGATCCCGCTTTCAGAGGCACGTCCGGCCGCTTGGCCGGTCGCAGTTTCGCGCGGCGCGTTCACACTGAAGAGCAGGGCCGTGCACGAAATCGGGCCGGAATTCTGTGTGTTCCCACGCCCGCGCGAACCGGCGGCCGCAGAGTCGCCCGTTATAACTTGCGAGCCCGATCCTTGGGATCCTACGGTGCTTGACCCGGCGTTCCCGGAACTCCCCCTTGCGAAGTCCAGTTGTCTGTCGCCGTTCCGTGCGTGGCCCCGCCGGAGTTAGTTGCTGGCTCTGCCCCGCGCGCCTCGCCGAGGTTGCTCCCAGTCACTGCGGAATCCGCCACGCCCGCGGCGCCCACCACGATCTTCAGTGCGGTGATCTCCATCGCGCTTCCCTGCCGCGTTATCGGACCGTATATCACCACCGTCGCCCCGGCCGCAACGCCGAGTCCGGCACCAGATGGCCGCCTTCGCATACCGGCACCCTGACCGTGTAGTGCACCTCGACGCTCTCATTCCCGGACCTCACTTCGAGCAACGTCGCGTTCGCCGTTGAAATTTGCCCGGTAAATTTTTGCAGCCTCTCTCCCGCAGCCGCAGCGCACGGCCTCCGCGGCGGCTCTGGTGCGGCATTCACAGCCTGGGCGCGAACCGCAAAGACTGTCGCGAACACCAGCAGGTATAAAATTCCTCGAAAGGGTTTTCTCATCTTGGCTCTCCTGAAGCGCCTCGTTTTCCTCGATTCGCGCCAACGCAGCCGAATTTGGAACGATCTTTCCGGAGTCTAGCTCCGAATCCCCCATCCGGTTCGTATTTCCAGGCCAAAGGTTCGCCCGTTGCACGTCCTATTGCGACTCGATCTCGCGTGGACACTTATTCACCCATCCGCTAGACTCCCGTCATGAAAATTACCGTCGGAGTTCACCTGCCAGCCCAAAACGGTGACTATGGCCGCCTCAAAGACGCGTGGATGGAAGCCGACGATCTCGGCGCCGACTACATTTACACCTCGGACCACTTCTTCCCGCCTTCGTTCGATCCCGAGGTGACGAAAGAGGCCCTTTACGGCAAGACCTTGGAGGCGACGTCGATCCAAGCCGCTATGGCCGCTACAACTCATCGCGCGCAGATCGGCTGCCTAGTGCACAGCAACAGCTTCCGCAATCCCAATCTTCTCGCGGACATTGCCCGCACGATCGATCTCATTTCCGGCGGGCGCTTTGTTTTGGGTATCGGTTCCGGATGGTACCAGCTCGACTATGACGAGTACGGATACGATTTCGGTACCGCCGGCAGCCGCCTCCGTGACCTTGAGCGAGACCTGCCGATCATCAAAGCTCGCATGGCCAGGCTCAATCCGCCGCCCACGCGCCACATTCCCATTCTTATTGGCGGGGGCGGCGAGAAGATGACGCTCAAACTCGCCGCGCAATACGCAGACACTTGGCACTTTTTCGGCGAGCCGGAAGTTTTGAAACGCAAGAGCGAGATCCTCGACGATTGGTGCGCCCAGGTTGGCCGTGATCCCAAGGAAATTGTCCGCTCGACTTCTGTGGGGAATCTCTTTGGTCGCGAATTCAAACCTGACGATTACATCAAGATCGGCTACACGGACTTCCTCACCATGGCCATGGGGCCGGATTGGAATCTCGCGTCCCTTCGCGATCTGCTCGCTTGGCGCAAAGCATCCAGCTAACGGGAAAGCAGTACTGCAGAAGAAAAGTTAAAACCGCAGCCCTCTCGCGGAATTCTCTATTCGTCGCTCACTGCCCCGCCACCGACGCGGCTCGCCTCTTCGAATAGCTTTACGGTGAGCGCGCCGAAAACGAAACCGCCGACATGCGCCATGTAAGCCACTCCGCCGGTCTGCACCGTCGCCACGGAACCTACACTGAAGAGCTGCGTCACGAACCAAAACCCGATCAAGAGCGCTGCGGGAACAAAGGTGACGCGAAAAAAAACGAAGATGAAAAGAAGCGTGCGAATGCGGTCGCGAGGATAGGTGACGATGAACCCTCCCATCACGGCGGCAATCGCGCCGCTCGCACCCAGGTTAGGCACCGTGGAATGTGGAGCCGCCGCGATCTGCGCCAACATGGCTACAAGTCCCCCGAGCAAATAGAAGACCGTGAACCGGAAGGGATTCATCGAGTCTTCGATCGCCGGGCCGAAAGCCCACAAGAACACCATGTTCCCAATGATGTGCAGCCAGCCGCCGTGCATGAACATGGCCGTCAGGATGGTGATCCAGTGATTCCCACTCACGATGTCGGCGGGGATCACCGACCACTGGCTCACGAATGCGTCGCCTCCCGTCAACTCCAGCAGGAAAACCAGCACATTCACGATGATGATCAGCATCGTAACTATCGGGAAGCGCGTGGGGCGCCGCGATATGTCTCCCAGCGGGATCAGACCTCCCATTTCGTTTATCTCCTCGGGCCTAAGTATACTTTCTGTGGCGCTTGGCTTACGCTTATTGCTGAGACATGCGACGGATCGAAAGACTGAATTCCGTGGTTGCCGCAAGAGAAAGCGCCGCAGGCGTTTTGCGACGGCGATTTCTCGTGTGCTCGCTCGCCTTCGTGACGATCCTGGCCATGGCCGGCGCCTTCGCCGCTATTTCTCGCGCCGGGCAGGCGCGGTTTCGCGAGTCGAACCAGGAATATCAGGCGCGCCGCGCCATGTTGCGCGCTTCGATCGACGCGCCCGTCATTATTTTCGGCTACACCGGCCACGAAGACATCTCGGAATTCGCCGTCTTTTTCCAGGAAACCTATTTTTATTACCTCACCGGGCACGATGAGCCTGGCGCCGCACTGATCGTTTTCCCCGAGGCGAACAAAGGGCGCGCCGGCGACTCCGCCGCGACGAGCACCGCTCCCCACGAAGTTCTCTATCTTCCGCCGCACAACGTTGAGGAAGAGCACTGGGAAGGTCCCAAACTCGGCCCGGCCGATCCGGGAGTTGCGAAAAAAACCGGAGTCGAATCCGTCGAATCCTACGCCAAGCTGCATGCCGATCTTATCCGAATCGCCGGCGACTATCCGCACATCTATACGCTTCTGCCTCCACCGGACGAAGACGGCTATCCGCACCTGGCGAATTCCGTGGCCTTCATTCGCGCCGCCGCGCCACATGCCAAGCTGAAGGACGCCACTGCCCTGCTCGACGCGATGCGCCAGGTGAAGTCACCGGGCGAGCTTGATCTTCTGCAAAAGGCTATCGACGCATCCATCGACGCGCATTTCGACGCCATGCGCAATATGCGGCCGGGACTCTTCGAATATCAGGTGGCCGCGCGCATGAAGGAGATCCACGAGCTGGCGGGGTGCGAGCGCGAGGCCTACGCGCCCATCGTCGGCGCCGGGTTTAATTCCACGGTGCTGCACTACAGCGCGTTGAAAAACCAGATCAAGGACGGCGATATCGTCGTGTTGGACGTGGGTGGAGAATACGGAGGCTACGCCGCGGACATCACCCGCACGCTGCCCGCGAATGGCAAATTCACGCCGCGCCAGCGCGAAATTTACGAGATCGTCCTCGGAGCACAAGACGCCGCGCTGGCCGCCGTAAGGCCTGGCATCCGCATGTATGAGGGCCACGACAACCTGCAGGAAGTTGTGATCAACTATTTCCACACGCACGGCCGCGACCGCGAGGGCCGCACACTCGAGCGCTACTACATTCACGGAGTCAGCCATTATCTCGGCCTCGACGTGCACGATCCTGGCGACCGCAACCGCCCGCTCGAGCCTGGCATGGTTATAACTGTTGAACCGGGACTCTATATTCCCGAGGAAAATATTGGAGTGCGGATCGAAGACGATGTGCTGGTAACGGCGGACGGCTACCGGCTCCTCACCGCACGGCTGCCCCGCAGTGTCGACGAGATCGAAAAGATCATGGCCAGCGCCGGGGCGGGGGGCCATGCCCAGAATCAGCCGTAGCAATCGGCTCTAACGCTTCTCTTCACCCGCTCAGAAAAAAAATGCGCCGCTCTCTCGCGTCTTGACACCTCGCGCGGCTACCCCGTAGCATCAATCATCCGTCGTTTGCGTGCCGGCGTGGCTCAGTGGTAGAGCGAGGGTCTCATAATCCCTAGGCCGAGAGTTCGATTCTCTCCGCCGGCACCACTTTTTCGTTAGTGTTCCGAGCGCCCCACTCGAATCGAGGACGCCTATGTATTCGCCTTGGAATGTGAAGCGTGATGCGACCGGCTTATCGGCCTGGGGATGCTGTCAGTTTGTCTCTCCGCCGGCCTCGCTTGGG
>Ga0302324_100028816_pt1 | contig 10546 bp, 16 predicted proteins | sample Palsa_T0_1_FD_201949 | JGI IMG/M metagenome (GOLD analysis project Ga0302324, IMG submission 201949) | Peat permafrost microbial communities from Stordalen Mire near Abisko, Sweden - Palsa_T0_1 | ecosystem: Environmental > Terrestrial > Soil > Palsa > Peat permafrost | place: Sweden: Abisko... | reverse complement strand
CAGAGCGCAGTCCGCTCGCAAGCCCGACCGTTCCAGCCGATGCCGTAAGGGTTGCCACTAGAACGAGGAGGTGCCGAAACATCGCAGGACTTCCTTCGCAAGACGTGCGGGATATTGAGCCCGATCGATTGAGTACGCGGAAGTTTTTAAGCGTATCCATTCTTCCCTCGTGGGCGATGACCACCGCCGGGACCGACGGTCGAGGGGTCTTCTTCGGGAAGTGCAGTTGGCGAGTAACGCCCTCGAGCTCGCCCCGCCAAGCTTCAGGTTCGTGCGCGCACGAGCCGGCCCGAGCGGCGATTGCCTATACTCCTTAGCCCTTTCCCTACAAATGCGAGGCTGTCGTGTCACGCCCAACCGCATGGTCCTGCTCCCGTCGCCGCTTCCTTGAGCTGAGCATGCTCTCCGGCACAGCCGCCGTGTTGCCTTACCCCGCCCGCGCGGGCGACGGGGTCGGGCCTGTCATTACCAAGCCCATCCCTGCCACCGGCGAGAAGCTCCCGGTAATGGGCATCGGCACCAATCAATTCGGGCACATACCCTACGACGACGTGCGCGCGATCCTGCAACGCATGCATCAGCTCGGGGGCACAGTCATCGATACTGCGGCGCTATACGGTGAGAGCGAGGTGCAGATCGGCAAGGCGCTCACCGACCTCAAGCTCACCAGCAAGATGTTCATTGCAACGAAGCTCAATGCTCCTGGTGGTCCTGGCGATGGGGTCGGTGGGCTACCGAGCTTCGAGCGCTCAGTACAGCGGCTGCAGAAGGTGGACCTGCTATTCATCCATTTCGTCGACAGCGTGGAAGCGATGATGCCCGTGGTCACGGACCTCAAGAAGCAGGGAAAGGTGCGCTATATCGGCATCACGTCCATACGCTCGTCGCAGTACCCGCAGCTCCTGGAGTTCATGCGCAAGTATCCGATGGACTTCCTGCAAGTGGACTACTCGCTTGGCGATCGTTCGGCGGAGGCCGAAGTCCTGCCGCTCGCGCAAGAGCGCAAGATCGCCGTTATGGCAGCGGTGCCACTGGGTGGAGGCCGCAATCTCCTGATCAAGCAGACCGGCAACCGGCAGCTCCCCTCGTGGGCGGCCCAGCTGGGCATTGCTAGCTGGAGCCAGTTCTTCCTGAAGTACGTCGTATCACACCCCGCGATCACCTGCGCCATTCCCGGTTCAAGCAAGCTCGAGCACCTGGAGGACAACCAGGCAGCCGGGCACGGTCACCTGCCAGATGCGGAAGCCCGCCGGAAAATGGAGGCCTTCTGGGCGCAAAGCTCCTAGGCTCGCGTGCACTATCCGGAGCACTGACACTGACGTGCGCGGGACAAGCTCTCCGCGTTCCAGCACCAGAACCAGCCGCCTCCAGTTGGCGACGAAGTGCGGCGCCGGGGGCCAGCCTGGCCCCAGCATGACAGGGAACCACTGCGCTTCCATCCGTGCCCCGGATTGCCTCGGGTGACGAGCATCGCTGGCGAGATGTGCTGAGGAAGTATTTAGCGCAGGGCTCCTCATCAATGCGCAGTGCGACCAGCGGATGGCGCTTCGACGTGGCGCGTCCAACCCTCTCTGCGAACACTCGGAGATGCTACGGCGCGCTGCGACAGCATGCACGGCGCAAGTGCGGGTGCCGATGAACATAGCGCTCAGCGACCAGCTGCCGCACGACGTGCTCTCTTGGCGCTTGGTGCCATAGCGCACGAAGAATGATGGCAGCGAGCCGCATGATCAGGCCTGTTTCCAAATAAGGTAGCTGTCATGAAGGCACCATTTGCAACCGCCTGCGTACTCTTCGGAGCGCTGCTCGGGCCCCCAGTGGTCGGGGTCGCCCAGGACTCGGACCGCTCACATCCGGCCGCCTTTGTGAAGAATTCGGCGATAACGATGAAAATCACGGCCAAGCTTGGCACCGAACACTGGGGGCGAATACATGTCGACACGGACAAGAACCGAGTCGTGTGGCTCACCGGCAGCGCCAGAACCCAGGAGGCGGCAGAAGACGCCGAGTCCATTGCGCGCGGGACAGAAGGTGTAAGGACGGTCCACAGCGCGATCAAAATCAAGAAGGACGAGTCGGCCGACGCAACGCATCCTTCGGCTCAGCACGGAAAGCCACCGCAAGCCGGCGACCGGGGCCTCGAGGAAGCCGTTGGCGTGTCACTGGTACTTGCACTGCTGAGCGGTTCGGGCGAGGTCCTCCGATGATCGTGCAGACGGAGATCAATTCGCAGCGCTGGTGTGAGTCCCCTACCCCGATGTTGAGACGGACTCCTCCTGGATGATCAAGCGCGCAGCGGCGGCGCCTGGACAAGGTCTCCAAGCAAGGAGACGTGCACTGCGCTTGCCAGATGACATCCTCTTACTTCTTGACCGAGCGGTAGATTGTTTCGTGTTCATCGGATTCTCCCAGGTCGTGTTCACACGCCGATCTGAGTGACCGTTCGTTCCAGCCCGGCGCACTCGCGACGACCATGGAAACTGAAAGCCGGCGCCCTGCTGCAGGCGCGGCCTGTAGATTCCTGCCGCTTACACCTGTTTACTTTCTAACACCGTCCACCAATTGCCTCAGGGGAAAGCGTCGTCATAGGATCCCTTCCGTGCCTCTTAATCCTCGGATCGGCGTCTATGTCCCCATGCCGCACCGCGAACAAGGCCTTGGGCCCGTTGCGCGGGAGCGCATAAAAAAGGGTCACCTGCCGCGAGTAGAAGTCCTGCGCCTGTGGGGTGGCCGCGGGACTGGCCAGCTTTGTGCCCTGTGCGACAAACCGATCACCCCTGATGAAATCGAATATGAGGTCGAGTGCTGCCTTGACCGAAGCGCGCGGACATTTTGGTTTCACATCGCCTGCCAGCGTGCGTGGCAACTCGAGCGCGATCGCCTTGAAAAGGATTGAAAACATCCTCTAGCAGGTCTGCGGTCGGCGCTTGCCATGATCAAGTCCTGCGCGGCAAGAGCGTCAGCACGCATCACCGCATCGGTTGGCGCACGAGCCATATGAAAGACGGCTTCAACTTCTTATGAATTCGTTGGACGTGCCCGGCAGCGACCTGTGCGGACGTTAGTTGAACGCTATACCAAGACATTGACCTCTCTACGCACTCCGGCCAGGCAGCACAGTCCAACCCGGATTGTTCCGCGGACTCACCTTCATACGCCGCGCAACGCTCGGAAATCACAGGTCTCATACGCGCGCTACCACACAGACCGATGACGCGGTGCACGCATAAGATGAACCATTCAAGGGAATCAGTAGACACGACAGAGGGGAAGCCTATGGAACCAGCATCTCGGAAAGACGCTTCGGCTTTGCGGACTACCGCTACCACGCAGGTGCCCGCCGATAACCGCGTTGCCAGCCGTAGCCTCGGCGCAGGTTCGCCGAGCGGGACCGACCGCCAAGTCCGAATCTCGCAGATCGCTTACTTTAAGGCACAGCAGCGCAACTTCGCGCCCGGCCACGAGTGGGAGGACTGGTTTGCTGCCGAACGCGAAGTGACAGCGTCGCGGTAACTCGAGCACCTTGTTCCGGTACGAGTTGCCTGACGGCGCGACGCATAACGCTCTGAGCACCCCAACTGCCACTGCCGGACGCGCGCGTCCATGCGGTGCCGCTGATCCGATCCCGAAATCGACAGCGTCGCCCGGGAGCGTCGGGCGTGGGGGTTACGCCACGCCTTCGTGCAAGGACGTTCCCAGGCGTCTCCCAACCTCGGGACCTGATCGAGCAGAGTTTCGTGGCAATGCAACCTTTCGTCGCTGCCGCCCCATTCTGCGGGGCTAAACCAGCGCGCGAGCTGCACTTCGACCTCCAGCAATATGGCGAGGGGATCGTCCCACGAAGCGGCGGCTCGAAGCATCCGCACTGTGCCCAGAGCCATCTCCAAGTCGGCTGGATTCTCCCCTAGACCCTGATCAACGTACTCGTGCAGTTCGTCGCAAACCCTTGAGGCTTCCTCCCGATTCATCACGGAGGCCAGTTTCGACGTGATTTGCGGGCCGTCGAGCGATCGCACTGGAGCTCATGGTTAGATGCTCCTACCTCCTGTAGGAAATGTACTACGCGCCGACCCACCTACAACGGGCCGCGGTTCTCGAGGGCTGGTCCAGCTGTCGGCGCTGCTGGAGCGAGTCGATGGCTTCGCCGAGCCCGTGGCGCATCCGGGGAGCCACGCTCTCAATTGCAGGAGGAATCACGGCTTGTGTCTGAGACAGCGTGAGGTCCCGCACGGGTTTTTTGTGCTAACCGTGGAGAATAGTGACTCGAGACTGGGAGACTGATTATGTCCAAGCCAACGAAGAAGCTGAAAGGCCGGCCGGCAACCGACGAACGGGGCAACTCCACATGGAAATGGGCTGGAGAGACGGAGGTTGAGGCGACGCATTTAAGAGCGCTCGCTGACGGATTGTCGCTGGCAGGGGCGCCTCAGGACGGAGGCCTTGATCCCTACAGCCAGTCAACTTCGCAGGATAAGAAGCCGCTGAAGGGCCGCTCACTCGATGACATGCGGCGCCTGAATGAAGAGATGCAACGTGACCATGAGGCGCTCGTCAAGAGCTTGCGCAAGCGCACGCCCCGGAAAAGCGATTCGCAGCCGAGGTGCGGCGTGCGTCTGCATTTCGATGACCGCGAGCTGCTGGTGGATGAGCGCCACTCGAGCATCACCATTGGCCGGGCCGAGGACAATGACGTCGTGGTGACGCGTGAGCGGGTCTCGCGCATTCACGCCCGTATTGAGATCAGTCGCAACATGTTCGTATTGATCGATCAGAGCACGAACGGCACCTTCGTGCAGACCACCGCCGGAGAGAAGTCCTTCACACGCCGCGGCAGCCTGCAGCTCAAGGGCCAGGGGATGATCGGCCTCGGACGTCGACCGCGGCAGGGCTCCTCGCACACCATCCGCTTCACCTGCGAAGAAGTCTGACCCCGGGCGATTGCGACGGCGGGGCAGCTGAGCCCGGCGGGCAGCCGAGCGTAATCCGGTTCGATTCCGCCGCGGTGTGCACGCACCCGTAGAAGTCTATGACGGCATGCCGCCCCAGCCGCTGCCGCTCAGGCCGCGCGGTGGCAGGGTATCTCCGGGCTTGCAGGCGCGGGATTGGCCGCAGGTCATGATGGAATCCTGCCCTTGATGTGAACCTGCGGTCCGCACGGAACCTCCGCTACAACTCGGCTGGCTTGCGGCAACGTCACAGTTGTTAGAGTCGAGATGTGGCGCGGTGATCGTAGGTTCAGGTTGTCTGTTACCGCCCCTTTCGTCTGGCGGTGCCCAAGTGCCCGCGCCATAACTCCGTTTCCACGGAGCTGGCCCGGGGCCTCAATGGAAGTTGCGTTGTCGCGCCGGGTGTGATCCTTCTCGCAGATTCGTTCTCAGGTCTGATCTGGCATGTGGATCTCAACCTGCCTGCTGGCACGCCGAAAGCCAGCGCATGGCTCAGGCATGACAGCATGGGGCATTTTCCTGGCCAGATGAAGCCCGAGCAGCCAGGCGCCAATGGCGTTCAGTATTCACCGAAACGAGGGTGTCTTCACTATACTGCTACCGCCAGGGCGCTCTTCATGCGAGTGAAGGTTGAACCGAACACCTTCGATCCAATCGGAGAGCCGGAAGTTGTCGGAGGAGGCAGAATGTTCGACGACTTCCGCATCGACCAGGATGCAGGCGTTGCGTATCTGACGACTCATCGACAGAACACGATCGATCGCTTCTCGCTCGAGCCGGGCGAGAACGGCAAAGCAAGCATCAGCATTGCGGGCGATCCCTTTACTCCCGAACTCATTGGGCCATCAGCTGGTCACTGGGAAAGGGGACCGGCAAATATGGGCGTGTTGCCTTCTTCACCAGCGACGGAGGCACAGCGTCGCCGCCGGAGGGTGGCGCTCAGCCAGCTAAGCTCGTGAAGATCGAGCTCTTTGCGGAGACTGCCGCCACGTGACCGGCGCGATGATGAACATAGGTCCATTGCTATAATCCACATTGCGTCAATCTAACGGATAGTTAACGCGGCAGCAGCGGCGAGCTCACGCTAACCCGCACTAACTTGTGGTCGTATTGAATCCGGAGCTGCACAGGATCGTGGATCAGCCCATAGAGCGGGCCGCCCTGACGCTGCGCACTGCGCCAACCGTACTCAAGTGGGCCGTGCTGCTGGCTGTATCGCTCGCCTTCATCGTCCCGCTCGAGCTGATCCGTCTGCCCGCCGCCTTGCTCCTGGGCGCCATGGGCGCCGCGATCCTGGTTGCGGTGTTCGAGGGTGAGCTGGCCGTGCCGCACTGGCCCTACGTGATTGCGCAAGGTTTGATCGGCTGCTTGGTGGCACGCAGCATCGGCCCGGCCATCCTGACGACGATGGTCCGGCAATGGCCGGTGTTTCTCGCGGGCGTGTGTTCGGTGCTGATCGTTAGTACCTCACTGGGTGCGCTGCTCGCGCGCTGGAGGGTGTTGCCGGGAACGACGGCGGTATGGGGTTCCGCACCCGGCGCCGCCACCGTAATGGTGCTGATGTCAGAAGGCTTCGGCGGTGACCCGCGCCTGGTGGCCTACATGCAATTCCTGCGCGTGATGCTGGTGGCTCTCGTGGCCTCACTCGTTGCCCGGCTGTGGGTCGGGCCTGGCGCCACCGTCAGGGCTGCCGTGGACTGGTTTCCCGCCGTTGCTGCCGGACCATTGTGGGAGACGATGGCCCTGGCCGTGGTCGGTGCCATCGTCGGCGCCAAGTCCAGAATTCCCGCCGGCGCCCTGCTCGTGCCGCTCTTCGTCGGCATCACTCTCTCCTGCACCCACCTCATCAGCATAACCTTGCCGCCTTGGCTGATGGCAGGCTGCTACGCCCTGGTCGGCTGGTCCATCGGACTGAGATTCACGCGCGAGATCGTGCTCTACGCGGCGCGCGTCTTCCCGAAGATCGCCGCCTCCACCATCACGCTCATCACGCTGTGCGGCGCTTTGGCATGGCTGCTGCACCTCATCGTGGGCACCGACCCCCTCACCGCTTACCTCGCGACCAGCCCCGGTGGCGCCGATTCGGTGGCGATCATTGCAGCCTCCTCCCAAGTGGATCTGCCTTTCGTTATGGCAATGCAGATGGCGCGGTTCATGCTCGTGTTGCTGGTAGGGCCGAGCTTGGCGAGAAACGTGGCGCGTTGGACAGGAAGTTGATCCGTCTCAAGCGCGCAGCTACGTCGTTATTTAGCACACACGTCCAGAAGATGAGAATATTACTGCCTTTCCTGGCAGCTGCCCTCTCGGTATGGATGCTCGCATCAAGGTGTCTGAATTAGAGCCCATGGAGACGGGAGCATGTATCGCAGGTCATTTGTGAAAGGCGTTTTGGGCGGAGACGCGAGCGGTGTTATTCCGCAAATCGCGATCGGCGCCGACGCAGAGCCAATCACCGATACTGGTCCGACCGCACTTAGTCTGTTCGCCGTATCTCAACTCCTGCGGCAGAAAACGATCTCGCCTGTTGAGCTGACGCAGGCGTGTCTCGCCCGCATCGAAGCCCTAAACCCCGCACTCAATGCCTTCATCACGGTTACCCCTGAGTCCGCCCTGGCCGCAGCTCACAGCGCTGAGGCGCAGATGGCCCGCGGCCGCTGGAAGGGTCCGCTGCACGGCATACCGATTGCCGTGAAAGATCTGCTAGATACCGCCGGCATCCGTACCACCGCGGCCAGCGCGCTATTTAAGGATCGAGTACCGGCGGAAGATGCCGAAGTGGTGCGCCGCCTGCGCGCGGCCGGAGCGATCCTTCTCGGCAAGCTCAACATGCACGAGCTAGCCTTCGGGGGGAGCTCGGCGATCAGCTACTTCGGTGCGGTGCGCAATCCTTGGGACGTTGCTTACAGTCCGGGAGGCTCCTCCGGTGGTTCGGCTGCCGCGGTAGCCGGCGGGCTCTGTTACGCAGCGCTGGGATCTGATACCGGCGGATCGATCCGCGAGCCGGCGGCCTACTGCGGCATCGTGGGGCTCAAACCAACCTACGGCCGCGTCAGCACCCGCGGAGCCATACCGCTTTCCTGGTCTCTGGACCACATCGGACCGATCACGCGTACGGTCTCGGACGCGGCGCTGATGCTGCAGGTCATCGCCGGCTACGACTCCCAGGACCCCGGCAGCCTCGACCTGCCGGTTCCCGACTACGTGACGGATATCGCAGCTTCGACATCCGCGCTGCGACTCGGAATTCTCAAGGACTACTTCTACGAAAAGCTGCATCCCGACATCGAAGCGGCCATGCAGAACGCCCTGGCGGTTCTCGAAAGCCTGACATACAGCGTGCAGGAGGTTGCGCCTTTCGCGACTGATGGGACGTACGCATCGGTGATGAATCCTTACATGGCGATCTTCTCCGCCGAGGCTTACGAGTTTCACAAGGACTACATCGCGAAGAGCCCGGAGCTTTACCAGCCGCTGACTCTCAAGCGACTGCGCGCCGGCGCGGACGTGACAATGTCGACGTACATTCAGAGCCGGCGTCAGCTGGAGCAGATCCGTCACGCCGTGGTGCGGCGCTTCGATGACGTGGACCTTCTGATCACTCCAACCACGACCGTTCCGCCGTTCAAGCTTACCGAGCTCAGTGACCCCAACGGTGCCCGCCAGATGGAGCTGCAGATGCTGCACAACACCCGACCCATCAACCTGCTGGGATTACCGACCATTTCGATTCCCTGCGGCTTCACCGCCGCGCGCCTGCCGATCGGATTGCAGATCAGCGGCCGCCCGGGTGCTGAGGCCAACGTACTCCGCCTGGCGCACGCTTATGAGCGCGCCGCCGGATGGGGGAAAATCAAGCCTTCAACGCATCCTCAGTTAGTCCCATGACGGCGGCAGCTCACTTGCACTGGCAATCCGCGACCTCCGGACTCTAGGTGCAATTCGCGCCCCGCTAGCACCTGGCTGGCTCACGGGAACGTCTGTGGGGCCCGGAGGATGCATGCGATATGGGCCGCTGGATTCCGACGATCGCGGTGGATCAATTCGCGGCAACGCTTGCGACGTGGTCGGTGCCAGCGTGCAGGCACTCGCTACCGTCTACCTACTTTGTCGGCATTCAGTCCGAGCACGCTCGGATTCATCTAACGGCAGCGGCCCGCTGCGCGCGAGCCGCCCCAGTCTTCCGGAAGGTTGCTACTGCGCTCCGGCGCCTTATCCTGCTACATGCCCTGCTTCAGGCTTTGCGTGCTCCGCAGGCGGCTTCTTCGCCTTGGGTTGATTGCCGTTGGCTGCCTGCGCGTGCAGGGCTTGCGGCGCGTGCGCCCCATTAGTCTGACCGGCTGTTCGCGGCGCGTTTGGTTTATTGCCATGTGCTGCCTGCACCAGCGGGTGCGCCGGCGGGGCGGCACCGCGCGCGCCCACGATACCCGGCGCGTTGAACGCTGCAGCCCGCGGTGTGGCCGCGATGGGCGGACGGCCCCCATTGGCCTTCGCGAACAATGCGGGATTCTGGGCCGCCTGCTGCACATGCTGCCGCTGCATCGCGGTCGGAGGAGTATGCGGCTCCTGCGCAGCCATTCGCTCCTGAGGAGTCGGTGCGGCAACCGTACCAGCAGCACCGCCGTTGTAGCTCACCTTGCTGACCGTGACGTTGTTGACAACCGTCTCGTTGTAGGTGTTGTGCACAACGGTCACGTTGATATTGGTGACAGACTGATTATAGGCGAACGAATTGCCAACCCAGCGTCCGCCGGCGAACCCAACGCCCCCATATCCGAAGCCGTAGTTGACGCCGCCGTAGAAACCGATGTGCGGACCCCAGTAGCCAGCGCGGAACGCGTACACACCGCCAACGAAGCCCCAATAACCCGGAGTCCAGAGCACGCCTACACGCGGCGGCTGCACCCACGTGCCGGGCACCCAATAATATCCGGCACCAGCATAAGCCCAGTAGCCAGGCGTCCACAGGTAGCCTTCCACGGGACACGGCGGTTGCGGGTAATCCGGTAACGGCGGGGGCGCATCGGCCGCCTGCACATCCTCGGCAGGTGCCACGTACGCAGGTGCGGGCGGAGGTGGGGGCGGCGGCGGAGGTGCCACGTAAGCTACAGGCGGCGGAGGCGCGGCGACCCGCACCTGCGCAACGCAGCCCGCCAGCAGAGTGCCCGCGGACAATACCAATATGATGCCGCGGAGTGGCGCAGCGAATCGCGATTCTTTCAGTGACGTCGACATGTGGTCCGCCCTCGTCGGTGTTCGTGATGCAGCGTACGTAGCTGTGCGCTGTCTATGACACACACAACGTCACACTTTGAGAACCGCCTACAAGCGTGAAGTGTCGCCGCCCGCGCTCCGCTCGTGATCCCTCGAGCGCGGCCAGGGCCTGACGCCGATAATCGCTTCGTCTGTCGCTCCGCGACGACAAACTACGATGATGTTACGACTGTGCTTCGCGGCGCCGGAATAGCAACTTTCTCCACGCACTTGTTTCTCGCAGACGCTTGGCGTGGCTTTCGGAGAATACCGTGGCCAATTTGACTCCGGTCGATGGTCGACTTTGGAGGCCCGTCGACCCCGGGGTTACTCGGGCTGTTTTCCTTCGC
>Ga0302324_100028815_pt1 | contig 10546 bp, 9 predicted proteins | sample Palsa_T0_1_FD_201949 | JGI IMG/M metagenome (GOLD analysis project Ga0302324, IMG submission 201949) | Peat permafrost microbial communities from Stordalen Mire near Abisko, Sweden - Palsa_T0_1 | ecosystem: Environmental > Terrestrial > Soil > Palsa > Peat permafrost | place: Sweden: Abisko... | reverse complement strand
CTACAACGTGTTGCCGCAGTGGGCGCAGATAGCTTCGAAACCGAAGACGATGTTCATCGGCGGACCGGTCAAGCGCGATGCGGCGCTGTGCCTGGCAGTGCTGCGGGTGGGTGCGGTTCCCGACGACGTGCCGGGTCTGCGCCATGTGGCCGGCCGGATGGCGATGGTCGACCTCGACGCCGACCCCGAGTCGATCGGCCCGCTGGTCGAGGGTGTGCGGATCTTCGCCGGATACTCCGGCTGGACCATCGGCCAGCTCGAGGGAGAGATCGAGCGCGACGACTGGATTGTGTTGTCGGCGTTGCCCTCTGACGTTCTCGTGCAACCGCGGGTGGACCTGTGGGGCCGGGTGCTGCGCCGTCAGCCGCAACCGCTGTCGATGCTGGCCACCCACCCGATCGACGTCAGCCGCAACTAGGCGGGCGCAACTAGGCGGCCGCGGCGGGTTCGTCGTCGAGGGAGTCGCGGGACAGTCTGCTTGCGATCACCGAGCACACCACCAGCTGGATCTGGTGGAAGATCATCAGCGGCAACATGATCACGCCGACGGTCGCGGCCGGGAAGAACACCAGCGCCATCGGAAGGCCGGACGCCAGGCTCTTTTTCGAGCCGCAGAACAGCAGCACGATGCTGTCGCCGCGATCCAGTCCGGCCACCCGACCGACCAGCCAGGTGAAGGCCAGCACCACCGCCAACAGCACGGTGTTGACCACCGCGACGATCGCCAGTTGCCAGGCGTTGACGCTGCGCCAGATGTGCTCGACCATGCCCATCGAGAACGCGGTGTAGACGACCAACAGGATCGAGCCTCGGTCGACGATTTTGGTCAACACCGTGTGCCGGGCAACCCAGTCGGCGATCCACGGCCGCATCAGTTGACCCGCCACGAACGGCAGCAGCAGTTGCACCACGACGTCGCGGACCGCGGTGGCGTCCATCCGGGTTCCGCCGCTGGTGTTCATCAGCAGTACGACGAGCAACGGGGTCAACGCGATCCCCACGATGTTCGACAGCGATGCGCTGACCAGCGCGGCCGAGACATTGCCCCGCGCAATCGACGTGAAGGCGATCGAGGACTGCACGGTCGACGGGACCAGACACAGGAACAGCAGCCCGTTGTACAGGTCGAGGTTCAGCAGCCAGGGAACCAGGCCGCGGGCGGCCAGCCCGAGCACCGGGAAGACCACGAAGGTGGTGGCCAAAACCAGCAGATGCAGCTGCCACCGTTTGACGCCCTGCCAGGCCTGCTGCGGAGACAGTCGGGCGCCGTACAGCCAAAATAGCAGCGCGATAACCACTTTGGCGGCCACCGACATGACGTCGGCAAAGACGCCGCGGGCCGGAAACAGTGCCGCCAGCGCGACCGTGGCGGCCATGGCCAGCAGGAAAGTATCAATCGGCAGCGCCGAGAGTTTTTTCAGCACAGGGGTGTACCGGTCAGTGGCAGGCCAGCGTGCAGGCCGCACAGGACCCGCTGCAGGTGGCCGCGGCCTCTTCGCGGCGAAGTGCGTAGCGCGCGGTCTGATAGGAGCCGGCGGCGACGGTACCGAGGGCGCCGACGATGCACACGCAGATCACCGGCAGTGCGGTGGCCGCGGGTGCAGCCAGTGCCACTGCGCCTCCGGCGGCCAGCATGATCGCGCCGGCCAGCTGGGGCGGCGCGACCGAGCGCATGATCAGCCCGACGGTGCCGGTGCCGGTGCCGACGGGACCGGCCAGCGATCGAAGTCCGAGTACGGCCATTACCACCGCCACGCACACGCACAGCACTCCCGCGATCAGCATGGGGCCACAATACGAGGCCACTCCGGCCCCGGTGCGACGCCCTAGTGCGACAGTGCCTGAGGCGGAGCGACCACCGCAGGTGGAGCTGCGGGCGCCGCAGGTGGCGCGGGCGCGGCGGGTGCCGGCGGCGGGGCAGCGGGTGCGCTGGACCCGGGCGCGCCGGCCCGGAATCCGTTGATGATGCCGTCGGTGGCCGGCGCCTCGGCGACGGTTCCGCCGGCTTCAGTGGTCACCGCCAGCGACACCAGGTACTTGTCGGGCCCGGAGGTGACGATGACGTTGCGATGTGAGGTATTGAGCGTCATCTCGTTCTGCCGGTAGGTGCCCTCGATGATCGACGACGGAGAGCCGTTGAAGTCGGCCAGCGAGGCGTTGGTGCTGCGCCAGGCGGGCAGTTGCTGACTGTCGAGGTAGCCGTGCGTGATGGCTTCTTTCGGGTCGAAGTCGCCGACCAGCCGGTAGACCACGAGCTGGGCGTTCGGGGTGTAGAGGCTGCTGCTGTGCCGGTTGGCGGTCACGACGAACGCGTCGGGGACATTGGGGTCGGGCACCTGCGTCCAGCCCTGCGGCATCGGCAGGGTGAGGTCGAGCGCCTTGAAGTCCTTCGCCTGTTGCGGCTCCAGCTTGACGTTCTTGCTCGCGAAGAATTCGCGCAGCGTGCCAGAGCCGGCCGGGGTGAGTTCCGGCGGTGCCGCGACCGGTGGCGCCGCTGGCAGTCCCTGCGGCGCCGGGGCCAGTGCGGGAGAGATCGGAACGGGCGCCGCTGCGGCCGTGCCTGGCATCGGGTTGCCGACGGCGCCGGGGACGACGGCGACGGCTTGTGGCATCGGGGCGGCGGGAGCCGGGTTGGGGCGGGGCGGGAACACCGGGTCGGCAGACGCGGTGGGGGTGGCAAGGCCCAAGACACCGGCAGCGCCGACGGCCAGACCCGCGACCGTTACTCGCCAGCTACGGGCAGTCTGCTTCATGGGGGTCGGTCCTTCCCAGATGGTCCGGCGGGTCTTCATGGGTTTGTCGAAGTCGCAGAAAGCGACTGTAACCAGGGGGAAGCGGCGGCTCCAGCACTGGAATCGACCTGCAACACACCTGGGACAAACCCCTGACCGGTCTGCAATCCAACCGAGACCGTCGGTGGTCGGCGGGTCGCTCGACGCCGCCCTTATAACCTGTTGGGCGTGACCGACTCCCCGACCGCCCCTGCCGAGCAGGCCGATCCCGACGCGCCGCGTTTTCGCTATACCGCGGACCTGGCCGGCCGGATCGAACGCACCTGGCAGGACAATTGGACCCGGCTGGGGACTTTCAACGTGCCCAATCCGGTCGGTTCGCTGGCGCCGACGGACGGCACCGACCTCTTGAAGGCGCCTGGCTCCAAGATGTTCGTGCAGGACATGTTCCCGTATCCCTCGGGTGAGGGTCTGCACGTCGGCCATCCGCTCGGCTACATCGCCACTGATGTCTACGCCCGCTACTTCCGGATGCTGGGCCGCAATGTGTTGCACGCGTTGGGTTTCGACGCGTTCGGTCTGCCCGCCGAGCAGTACGCGGTGCAGACCGGCACTCACCCGCGCACCCGCACCGAGGCCAACGTCGTCAATTTCCGGCGCCAGCTGGGCCGACTGGGTTTCGGCCACGACAACCGGCGAAGCTTCTCCACCACCGACGTCGAGTTCTACAAGTGGACGCAGTGGATCTTCCTGCAGATCTACAACGCGTGGTTCGACGCCGCCGCTGACAAGGCCCGTCCGATCGCCGATCTGATCGCCGAATTCGATTCCGGTGCCCGCCAATTAGATGATGGCCGGGGGTGGTCGACGCTGTCGGCGGGGGAGCGCGCCGACGTGGTCGACGCGCACCGGCTGGTCTATCGCTCCGACTCGATGGTCAACTGGTGCCCGGGCCTGGGCACCGTGCTGGCCAACGAAGAGGTCACCGCCGACGGCCGCAGCGACCGGGGCAACTTCCCCGTCTTCCGCAAGCGGCTGCGGCAGTGGATGATGCGGATCACCGCCTACTCCGACCGACTGCTCGACGACCTCGACGTGCTGGACTGGCCGGACAAGGTCAAGACCATGCAGCGCAACTGGATCGGCCGATCCACCGGCGCCGCAGCGCTGTTCTCGGCGCCGACCACCGATGGCGAAACCGTGGACCTGGAGGTGTTCACCACCCGGCCGGACACCCTTTTCGGCGCAACGTATCTGGTGCTGGCTCCCGAGCATGAGCTGGTCGATCGTCTGGTGGCGCCGCAATGGCCGGCGGGTGTGGATCCGCACTGGACCTACGCTGCGGACAACCCGGCACAGGCCGTCGCCGCCTACCGGCAGGCCATCGCCGCGAAGTCCGATCTGGAACGTCAGGAGAACAAGGCCAAGACCGGGGTGTTCCTGGGCGCTTATGCGACCAACCCGGCCAACGGTGAGCAGGTACCGGTCTTCATCGCCGACTATGTGCTGGTCGGATACGGCACCGGAGCGATCATGGCCGTGCCCGGCCATGACCAGCGGGACTGGGAGTTCGCCCACGAGTTCGGCCTGCCGGTCGTTGAAGTCATTGCCGGCGGCGATATTTCGGAGGCCGCATACACCGGCGAGGGCATCCTGGTGAACTCGGATTACCTCAACGGGTTGAGCGTCGCGTCCGCCAAGGAAGCCATCACCGCACGGCTGGAATCCGAAGGCCGTGGCAAGGCGCGCATCGAATACAAGCTGCGCGACTGGCTTTTCGCGCGGCAACGGTATTGGGGTGAGCCGTTTCCGATCGTCTACGACAGCGACGAACGCGCCCACGCGCTGGATGACGCCGCGCTGCCGGTCGAATTGCCGGACGTCCCGGATTATTCGCCGGTGCTGTTCGACCCCGATGACGCCGATAGCGAGCCGTCGCCGCCACTGGCCAAGGCCACCGAATGGGTGCACGTCGACCTGGACCTCGGCGACGGACTGAAGCCCTACACCCGCGACACCAACGTCATGCCGCAGTGGGCGGGCAGCTCCTGGTACGAGCTGCGTTACACCGACCCACACAACGCAGAACGCTTCTGCGGCAAGGAGAATGAGGCCTACTGGATGGGCCCCCGGCCCGCCGAGCACGGGCCCGGCGATCCCGGTGGCGTCGATCTTTATGTTGGCGGCGCCGAGCATGCCGTGCTGCACCTGCTGTACTCGCGGTTCTGGCACAAGGTGCTTCACGACCTCGGCCACGTCAGCTCCCGCGAGCCTTACCGCAGGTTGATCAACCAGGGCTACATCCAGGCGTTCGCGTATACCGACGCCCGCGGGTCGTACGTGACGGCTGCCGACGTCGTCGAGCGTGACGGCAAGTTCTACTACCCAGGTGTCGACGGCGAGATCGAAGTCTTCCAGGAGTTCGGCAAAATCGGTAAGAGCCTGAAGAATTCGGTGTCGCCGGACGAGATGTGCGACGACTACGGCGCCGATACCTTGCGGGTCTACGAGATGTCGATGGGCCCGCTGGAGGCGTCACGCCCGTGGGCCACCAAGGATGTCGTCGGCGCGCACCGGTTCCTGCAGCGGGTGTGGCGGCTGGTGGTCGACGAGCAGTCCGGCGAGACTCGGGTGACCGAGGACGCGGACCTCGACACCGACACGCTGCGGCTGCTGCACCGCACCATCGCCGGAGTCTCCGAAGACTATGCGGCACTGCGTAACAACACCGCGGTGGCCAAGCTGATCGAGTACACCAACCACCTGACCAAGCAGCACCGCGACTCGGTTCCGCGGGACGCGGCCGAGCCGCTGGTGCTGATGCTGGCGCCGCTGGCGCCGCACCTGGCCGAGGAGTTATGGGAGCGGCTGGGCCATCCGGCATCGCTGGCGCATGGCCCGTTCCCGACCGCCGATCCCGACTACCTGGTCGACGACAGCGTGGAATACCCCGTCCAGGTCAACGGCAGAGTGCGCGGGCGGATCACCGTGTCGGCCAGTGCCGACGCCGATGCGGTGGAGGCCGCAGCGCTGGCGGATGAGAAGGTGCAAGCGTTCCTGGCTGGCGCGACGCCGAAGAAGGTAATCGTGGTCGCCGGGAAAATGGTCAACCTCGTGGTCTGAGTATGACCTCGTGTAGATGCCCGTCAGCCGGGGTCGCGATCGCGTGGGCGACCGCCGCGGCGACGGTGTCCGCACGCAGGAACCGGTCCGCGTCGTACTCGCCGTCCTCGAAGGACACCAGCTCGCGCTGCATGTCGGTGTCGGTGCGGCCGGGATACACGGTGGTGACCCGGAGCGCCGGCTCGCTCAAGCGTAGTGAATCGGCGAACGCCCGCAGCGCGAACTTGCTCGCCGAATACGACGCCATGTTCTCCGACGCCGTGCGCCCCGCCCCGGAGTTGATGAACACCACCCGGCCCTCCGCGCGCCGCAGGGCTGGCAGCAGAGCCAGCGTAACAGCGACGGCCCCAATGACATTGACGTCGAAAGTGGTCCGCCACTGATCGACAGTGGAGTCAGCGACCCGCCCCGGAAGTGACACCCCGGCGTTGTGCACCAGCACATCGAGCTCGGTGATGGCGGCGGTCGCAGCCGCAATCGCTTCGGTGTCGGTCACATCCAGCGCCAGCGCGGCGGCGCCTAACCGATCCGCGGTGGCCTGCAGCGCGGGTGATGGTCGTCCGGCTAACAGCAGGGTGTGGGTGGGCGCCAGTGCGTCGGCGATAGCGGCGCCGATCCCGCGACTGGCGCCGGTGATGAGCGCAGTCCGCATGCTTGCCAGCTTAAGGGCGATCGCACGCGCGGCGGAGCCGGGCGCAGCGGGTCGCCCCGGCACCTAAGGGCAGCAAGGATTTACGACGTCTGGTCGCCGTTGGTCTGGGCGGTCGCCGTGCTGGCAACCGGCTCGTTGCCGGCCAACCGCTCCAGCGGCGCGAGCGCCTTCGTCAAGGTCTCAAAGTCGGACTCGCTGAGTTGGCTGAGCAGCACCGACAGGGAACCGATTCGATTGGTGAGCGACTCGCGGTGCACGGCTAATCCTCGCGGGGTGATATCGACGAGCACAGCGCGCAGGTCTGATGGGTCACGCGAGCGTTTCACCAGGCCGATCTTTTCCAGCCTGCGGATCGCCACGGTCGTGGTGGGCGTCCGGACTCGTTCGTGCGCGGCCAGATCGGTCATCCGGATCGGACCCTGATCGAGCAGGGTGACGAGGATCGACAGCTGGGCCAGGGTGAGCTCGGCGCCCGCTGCTGAGCCACTGGGGTCACCGCGGCGCAGGATGCTAAACAGTTTGGACAGGCAGCGGTGCAGCCTCTCCGCCGACTCTGTGAGCTCCGGCGCCTTGGCTTCCAATTCCGCCATAGTTCGACAGTCTAACCTGTCTGCAGTTCAGAGGCCCACAATTCTTTCTTGCTGTCAAAGTACCTGCGACAAGAAGCGCTGCAGGCGCTCGGTTTCTGCCGCTTCGAAAATCTGCGCGGGCGGGCCGGTCTCCACTACCTGGCCGTGATCCATGAAGACGACGGTGTCGGATGTGGACTTGGCAAAAGCCATTTCGTGCGTGACTACCAGCATTGTCATGCCCTCGGAGCCCAGGTCCGCGATCAGCGCCAGGATTCCTTTGACCAGTTCGGGATCCAGTGCCGAGGTCGCCTCGTCGAACAGCATCACCTGAGGTGACATGGCCAGCGCGCGGGCGATCGCCACCCTTTGCTGTTGGCCGCCCGACACGGCACCGGGGCGGCAATCGGCCTTGTGCTTCATCCCGACGCGGTCAAGCTGCGCCAACCCCAACTCGCGAGCCGCGTCGCCGGAGAGGCGTTTGAGTTTGCGCGGCGCCAGCACGACGTTGTCCAGGACGCTCAGGTGCGGGAAAAGGTTAAATTGTTGAAACACCATGCCAATCCGCTGCCGAACCGTATTGGGATCGTCCTTCAAAACCGACTGACCGTCGAGCAAGATGTCGCCGCCGTCGGGTTCGTGCAATCGATTCAGGGCCCGCAGCAGGGTCGACTTTCCAGAGCCCGACGGGCCGATCACCGCCACCGTGTTGCCGGCCGGCGCGTCGATGTCCACACCGCGCAGCACTTTATTGCGGCCGAAGGATAAGTGAATCCCATTGCCCGCCAACGACACTGACTCGGTCACACCATTTCCTGACTGCTTGCCGATGCCAACGGATCTTCCGGTTCGCCGGCGGCGGCCTGGCCGTGCCGAAGCCGGTTGTCGACGGAGTTGACCAGGTGGGTCAACGGGATGGTCAATATCAGGTAGAACACCCCGGCCGCGACCAGCGGCGAGAGGCTGCCGGTCTGCGCGTTGAGGTCGCGGCCGACCTGGAACAGCTCGCGTTGGCCGGCGATCAACCCGAGGAAGTACACCAGGGCGGAGGCTTTCAACAGCGCGATGAACTGGTTGACGAGTGCAGGCAGTACCCGGCGGATGCCCTGCGGGATCACGACCATGCGCATCGCGGTGTGGTAGCCCAGCCCGAGTGCGCGGGAGGCGTCCAGCTGCCCGGGTTCGACGCTCTGGATGCCGGATCGGAAGATCTCACCCACATACGCGGCGGCCGTCAGGCCCAGGGCGGCGATGCCCAGGGGGTACGGGTTGTTGTTCGTCAATCCGCCCACGATCGGTCCGATTCCGAGCCCGATCAGCAGAATGATCACCACTTCGGGCAGGCCGCGGAAGATGTCGGTGTAGATCCGCGCCGGCCACCGCAGCCAGCGGGTCCGCGAGATGCCGGCCACCGCCAGCGCCATACCGACCACCAGGCCGATCACACTGGAGCTGACGGTCAAGATCAGCGTGTTGGGCAGGCCCGTCGTCACCATCGCCGGGATGGCCTGCTTGTAGAGATCCCAGTCGAAGAATTGGTCCCGCAGTTGGGATAGCGTGGATTTCGGCTGCGCCGCCCCGCCTGTCTCCCCGCGGTGGTTGTGTTTGGCGATCGCCGCGAAGTCCGGCAGGTGCGGCGTCGGTGCCGATTTCGATCCCGGCTTCCAGCCCTGTGGCAAGGGCCGGGGAACCCAGTCGGAGTACAGCTGCGACCAGGTGCCGTCGGCGATGACGGCGTCCAAGCCGGCGTTCAGCGCATCGATCAGCGGCTGGTTGTCTTTGGCCACTGGGAACGCTACGAAACTGCCCGGACTAAACGTGTAGGCGGCGACGGTGGCGTTATCGCCGTGCCGCATCACTTTGGCCGCCTCCATTGCCGGCGCTACCCACGCGTCGATCTGATGGTTCTTCAGGCAGGTGTACAGGGTGGTGAAGTCGGGGAATTTCACTGGCTGCACATGCACGGTGTCGACGACATAGGCCTCTTCGACGGTGCCCTGAATGACGCCGATCCGCTGCCCCGCGCCCAGTTTGTCGAAGCCGTGGAGCGGCGAGCCGGACGGCACGATCAACGACAGGTAACCGAAGTCGTATCCGTTGGTAAATCCGACTGTGCGGCGGCGTGCTTCGGTGGCGATGATCGACGACGAGGCGACGTCGAAGCGTCCCGTCGCCACTTGGGCGAGCAGGCCGGCGAATTCGGTGCCGGCGAAGACGACGGTCAGTCCCAGCTTCGCGGCGATTGCGCGCAGCAACTCGTTGTCATAGCCGGTAAAGCGCCCCGTGGTGTTCAGGCAGCTGGTCGGGGGACCTCCCGGCTGGGTCCCGATGGTCAGGGTCCGCGGCGTGCGCAAGCCCAGCGCGTCGGTGTTCACCGAACTCAACGGCTCGACATCGGCGGTCGTGTAGTCGCGTTCCTCGGGCGGGCTGGCGGTCACCAGCTTCTCCGGCAGGGCCATCGCGCCCTCTTTGCCCGACGGCTTGCACAGGTTGTCGGCGGCCGCTGGGGCCATCGGCGCCAGGCAGTAGGTCAGTAGGACGGTGGCCAATAACGCGCCCAATTTCGATGCGCTGACCCTCATACCCGATCACGCCACCGGCATAGCGCTTCGGCGTTGCTCAGGTCGTAGTCCGGGCCGTTGACGCCGACGGTCAGCAGCGTCACGCCCAGCGCCACCAGGCCTTCGGCATCGGCGAGCAGACTCTTCTCGTCGACGCCGGCCGAGCGTTCGATGGTGTCGGGGTCGCGGCCCACCGCCTTGCAATGCTCGGCGAGCACTTCGGCAGCCCGCGGGTAACTGTCGAGGGTGGTGAACCCGTGCCAGACGTCGCCGTGCTCGGCCACCAGCCGCAGGGTTTTCTTCGGGCCCTTCCCGCCGATCAGCAGCGGGATGTCGCGGGTGGGCGCCGGGTTGAGCTTGGCCAGCCGGGATTTGATCCGCGGCAGCGCGCCGGCCAGGTCGTCGAGGCGGCTGCCGACGGTGCCGAACTCGTAGCCGTACTCGTCGTAGTCCTTTTCCTTCCAACCTGATCCGATACCCAGGATCAGCCGACCGTCCGAGATGTGGTCGACGGTGCGGGCCATGTCGGCCAGCAGCTCCGGGTTGCGATAGGAGTTGCAGGTCACCAGCGCGCCGATCTGTATTCGCGAGGTCTGCTCGGCCCAGGCGCCGAGCATGGTCCAGCACTCGAAATGTGCGCCGTCGGGATCGCCGTAGAGCGGGAAGAAGTGGTCCCAGTTGAAGGCGACGTCGACGCCGATGTCTTCACATCGGCGCACGGCGTCGCGCAGGTTGCGGTAGTTCGGCGAATGCTGAGGCTGCAGCTGGACCCCGATGCGGATCGGGCGGCCGGAAGAAGTCATGCCCTACACCGTAGGCGCGGGGGCCACGCGCGATAAGCTCGGCGACGAACCTCCTTCTGGTAGGAGCTGCATATGTCCAGCACCGCCGCCGACAATATCGCCGGCG
>Ga0302324_100028814_pt1 | contig 10546 bp, 12 predicted proteins | sample Palsa_T0_1_FD_201949 | JGI IMG/M metagenome (GOLD analysis project Ga0302324, IMG submission 201949) | Peat permafrost microbial communities from Stordalen Mire near Abisko, Sweden - Palsa_T0_1 | ecosystem: Environmental > Terrestrial > Soil > Palsa > Peat permafrost | place: Sweden: Abisko... | reverse complement strand
GCTCGCCGATGAGCGCGGAAAGGATCAGCCCGAGCGCCAGGATGACCGCGGTCACCACCACGTACCCGATCACCCGCGGGAACTGGGTCACCGTCTGCGGCGGGCTTACGGCATAGCCGAGACCGATGTCCGCGGTCTGGTAAATCAGTGCGACCAGCCAAGGGCCAAGGAACGCCGCCATGGCCAGCCGGGGCGCGGGCACCAGCCAACCGGTAATCAGGGCCAGCAGAAGTGCTGAAACAGCAGTCATAGGACAATCCCGCCTTTCGGGGTCCGGCTTGTTTTTACCGATGCTGCACGCAGCAAGCTGCCGTCTCATCAGCCCGGCGGGGGAACTTAGATGACGGGCTACGACCTAAGGAGGAGAAGCGCGAAGCGTGCATCCGCGTCCGGCCGGAGACGACGCAGGCCCCTGGGCCCCTCCAGGCCGTGACGCTACCCAAGATGAACTCGTAGAGCTCGGGTCGTGACGTCGGCTGGTTGCAGCGGCGGGAGCGGCTGCGGCTGGAGGCAGCCGGGCGATTCGCCCGCGGCGACGATCGGCGAGATCGCCTACGACCTGCGGGTCACCCAAGGGCCGGTGCGGCGGTGGCACCGGGCCTGGCAGGACGGCGGGTGCTCGTGGTCCCGCGCCACCGGCTGGCCGAGGTCACCGACCTGGCCGCCACCATCGCCGAGCGGGAGGACGCCATCACCGGCGCGGTCGTGTCCGGCGGGACGATCGCCGCCGCCCGCGCCCGGTACGGCTACCACACGCTACAGCGCGAGGGTCATGAGATCATCCCGAACGGACCCGTGGTGACTCAGGACGGCGGATTTTCCAGCAGATTGAACACGGTCAACCCCATCCCCCGTATCTTCGCTTCGCGCTCTTCCTGCCTCGAGCACTCCGCCGCGATCTTGTCCTCGGTGATCCCCAGGTGCAGGACCACGGTCTCGATCGGACAGCCGGTTCTCACCAGCTGGGCGGCGAACTCGACGAGCTTGTCCGGGTTTGCCAGGCGGTCGCGCAGCGCCGCCTTGTCGATTTTCAGTTTCCTGATCGCCCGCCGGATGTCCTTATCTGATGTGAGAGAGCTCATCGCGTCCTCCGATCCGAAATGAGCGTCAGGAGGGAGGAGACGCCCAGCTGCTTGGCCGCCTGCCGGAAGTCCTGATCGGATTTGAGAGAGCTCATCGCATCCCCTGCGCAAATTACCGGTCAAGATCAGTGTAGAGCTATCACGGCCTTACGTATAGTAAGGCATCGTGGAAGCGCCGCGGCGGATCTTTTTGAGCCATACCGCTGAGTTGCGGGAACTCCCGCCTGACCGGTCGTTTGTGGCGGCCGCGGAGGCCGCGGTGACCGAGGCGGGGCACGCGATCACCGATATGGCGTATTTCCCCGTCCGTGATGAGAAGCCCGCTGAATACTGCCGGGCACGGGTACGAGAGTGCGACGTGTACGTGGGGCTGATCGGGCTGCGCTATGGCACGCCGGTACGCGACGAGCCCAAGGTGTCCTACACCGAGCTCGAGTTCGACGCCGCGACCGGGGCGTCGCGGCCTCGGCTGGTTTTCCTGCTGGACGAGGACGCGGTGATACCGATCCCGCCGCGACGGCTGCGCGACAGCGACCAGGAGCTTCAGGCCCGTCAGGAGGCGTTCCGGGCGCGGCTGCTGCGGGACTCCGGGCTCATGACGGGCAAGTTCTCCACCCCCGAGCAACTCCAGCTGCTGCTGTTCCAGGCGCTGACCAGCCTGCCCCGCACCACGGTCCCCGGCGCGCCAGCACTGCCGGTGGCGCTGCGGCTGGCGCAGCGGCCGACGTTCCTGGCCGGCCGGGAAGGCCTGCTGGCCGAGCTTGACGACCGGCTGGCCGCCCGTCAGCGGAGCGGGCCGGGAATCGTGGCGCTGCACGGGCCGGGGGGCGTCGGCAAGACCAGCGTGGCGGTGGAGTACGCGCACCAGCACCTGGCGGAGTGCGGGGTCGCGTGGCAGTTTCCGGTGGAGAAACCGGTCGCGCTGTCGGGCGCGCTGAGCGAGCTGGCCACGCAACTCGACAGCGGGGCGAGCCAGGACGCGAGCAGCCCGGTGACGCGGCTGCACGCGGCGCTCGCCCGCCGGGACGACTGGCTGCTCATCTTCGACAACGTGCCGGGTCCGGAGGAGATCGACGGATTGCTGCCGCCTGCCGGCGGCGGGCGGGTGCTGATCACCAGCCAGTACCCGGACTGGCCGGGCGAATGGGCGGTTGAGGTCCCGGAGTTGGAGCAGGCCACGGCGGCGGATTTCCTGATGGCCCGGACCGGCGCGAGCGGCGATGAGGAAGCGGCAGCGGCCGAGCTGGCCGGCGAGCTGGGCGGGCTGCCGCTGGCGCTGGCGCAGGCCGCCGCCTATATGGGGACCACAGGCCGCGATATCCGGGACTACCTGAGACTGTTCCGCGGCCGGTGGCCAGAGCTCATGGCCCGCGGAGAGCTGGTCGGCTATGACAAGCGGGTTACCACGACCTGGGCGCTGGCCTTCGCCGAAGTCGGCCGGTCCGGCCCGGCGTCTGGGCTGCTGCGGCTGGTGGCCTGTTGCGCGGCGGAGAACATTCCCCTGCGCCTGTTGCTGCGTCCCCGGCCCGGGCTGGCCACTGCTGCCGGTGCGGAGGTGGCGCCGCTGCTGATACCGCTGCTCGAGGACTCCATCGCCTGCGATGACGCGATAGCCGTGTTGCGGCGGTACTCGCTGATCAGCGCGCCGCGCGGCGATATGGTGTCGGCGCACCGGCTGGTGCAGAGAATCACTAAGGCGGAGCTGGGCCCGGAGGTGGCAGAGGACTGGCAGAGGGCCGCCGCGGCGCTGATCGAGGCCGCGCTCCCCGACGACGCGGACAACCCGGCGAAATGGCGCGTCTTCGCGGTGCTGCTGCCGCACGCCCAGGCAGCGCTGACCCCAGCCAGTTACGGCATGGACAGCGTCGCCACCTACCTGCGCGCGATCGGTGACCCTCGTGCGGCGCTGGACCTGCAGCGACAGATCGTCACCGCCCGTGACGTGGACCTTGGCGGCGAGCATCCCTCGACGCTCGCCGCCCGCGCCAGCCTCGCGACCCTGACCGGCGAGGCCGGGGCGCCGGCTGCGGCCCGCGACCAGTTCGACGAGCTCGTGCCGGTGATGAAGCGGGTCTTGGGCGCCGAACACCCAAGGACGCTCACCGCCCACGCCAGCCTGGCGTACTGGACCGGCGAGACAGGCAAGGCCGGGGCGCCCGCCGCGGCCCGCGACCTGTTCGACAAGCTGCTGCCGGTGCTGACGCGGGTGCTTGGCGCCCAGCACCCCGCCACCCTCGCCGCCCGAGCCAACACGGCCCGCTCGACCGGGGACGCGGGCGACGCTGCCTCGGCGCGCGACCAGTTCGCCACGCTGCTACCGATCCAGGAGCGCGTATCTGGCGACACGGATCCCGCCACGCTCACCGTCCGCGCTAGCCTGGCCTATTGGACCGGGAGGGCGGGAGACCCGGCCGCGGCCCGCGACCAGTACGCGGCGCTGGTTCCGGTCCGGGAACAGCTCCTTGGCCCCGAGCACCCCAGGACGCTTATCGCCCGCGCCACCCTGGCCCAATGGACCGCCGAGGCCGGAGACCCGGCCGCGGCCCGCGACGAATACGCGGAGCTGCTGCCGCAGCTGGAACGAGTCCTGGGCGCGGAGCATCCCGCCACGCGCGACGCCCGTGCCAGCCTGGGCTAGCCAGTCTGGCTCAGCCTGATACCCGTGGAGTCTTGGCGTACGCCGGTCTGCTGTTAGGTTAGTTCGGGCTCGACGAGGCTCGGGGCAGTGCGTTGCGGCCTGACGGTCCCAGTCCTGGCCCTGCGCCGGGTGCTGCGGGATGCTGGAGAATGGCGGCCATGAAGGGCATTTCAGGCCGGTCCGGCTGGCCGCATCTGGCTTGGGTCATGTGGCTGCCATGCGTATTCGCGGTCGTCGTGGGAGGCCTGTTCGTCTTGGTCGACCTGGCAGGCCTGGTGATGGGGAGCTGGGACACTCCCGTGGCCGGCCTGGGATGGCTGAAGGCTGGCGCGATCGGCCAGTTCGGCCTGGTCATCGTGGCCGCCGCCGTGCTCATCACAGGTACGGGGCACCCCACCTGGCGCCGCGGCGCCGCGTTGACGGCATATGGGATCATCACGCTGGAGATCGGCTGGTTCTTGCTGACCCGCATGCTGGTTCAAGACCATCCGTGAGTCCCGGCGATTGACGAACTCAACCTCGAGGTCGCTGGGCGGGTCAGCCCGGCCGAGCGCGCCACCGCGGACACCGTGATGCGCGCCGCCCTGTTCGACGACAGCGCCAGGCAGCGAGCCGGCCGACTGCCGCGGCCGGAACTATATCGCTTGACGATATACCGGGAGACGAAATAACCTGACGGCATGTCGATCTTCGTGGAGGATCCCGCTCTGAGCCGGCGCGACAAGGTGCGCCGCATGGTGCTTGCGATCGTGCTTATCGCCGCCTTCCTCGCCGGTGTGCTGCTGTTCGCCCTGGTCATCGCTCCGGACATCGGTGCGGCCGGCGGTTGCGGGGGAGGCTGATGCCGCCGGAACTGACGCTGACTCCGGGGCGCTCCGCGGACCGGGACCGGCCGCTGGCCCGCCGTTGGCTATGGGCGACAGTCGCCCTCACCGCTGGGGCGTTCGTCATCGCGGCGGCATTCGCGCCCTCCGGATCGGCAGCGCCGGGCCGCGGGCTGGCCTGGGTGCTGTTCGTCGGATCCTCGGCGCACGTGGCGTCCACGGGCTGGCTCTACACGCTGGGCGACGTCCGCTCCTACGCGGTGAGCCATCCGTGGCGCTTCATCCGGTTCCCGGTGCTGCTGATGATCGCGGGCGCGGCGGCCGCCGCCACTCTCACCCCGGCGGCGATGACGTGGCTGCTGCTCCCGTTCTTCGCCTGGCAGTTCTTCCACTTCGCCAAGCAGAACCTCGGCATGACGGCACTGGCGGCCAAGACGGCCGGCGCGCCACCGCTGCGAGCCGCCGAACGCCGCGCCTTGATCGCGTCGGGCCTGGCCGGCATCTGCGCGCTGATGGCGCGGCCGGCGCTGCTGCAGCTGCGCGTCGACCCGGGGCTGGGCCCGCTGTTCCCGCTATCGGCGGCGGCGATGACGGGGGCCGTTGTGGCCGGCGTGATCCTGCTCGCCCGCCGCGCGCCCGCGCAGCGGCCGCGCGGCTTCTGCGTGATGTACCTGATGGGGCTGTTCTTCTCGGTCCCGGTCTTCGTGTTCGCGTCGCCGTACGCGGCCGTCGGCGGGATGACGATCGCGCACGGCCTGCAGTACCTGCTGCTGGTGAGCCTGGTCGCGAAAGGCGGCCCGGGCGAGGCCGGCCGGGTGCTGCGCCTGGCGGTGCTGGGCAATGTCGCGCTGATCGGCGGGGCCGTTCTCGCGGTGACCTCTCATCTGCACAGCGGCGATCCGGCGGTACGGCTGGTGTTCGGCGCATACCTGGGCGCGGTGATGGCGCACTTCGTGGTCGACGCCGGACTGTGGCGGCTGCGTGATCCGTTCCCCCGGGCTTTCCTGGCCCGCCGGGTGCCGTATCTGATGCGAGCGGCCCCGGCCGTTAGATCGGGAGCCGATATAAGATGAATGTCATGGCCAAGGACAGCGAGGAGTTCGCCGGGTTCGGCCGGTACGCAGGGCCGGCCACGCTGATCCTCGCGAGCCTGGCCGAGGGCACCAAGCACGGCTACGCCCTCACCAAGGACATCGAGTCCTTCGCCGGGGTCCGCCTCGCGCCAGGCACGCTGTATGAAGCGCTCGCCAGGCTCGAGGCGCAGGGCATGATCGAGGGCGTCGAGAGCCATGACCGGCGCCGCCCGTACCGGTTGACCGCCGCGGGAGCGACCGCACTGCGCGCCCATCTCGACAACCAGCGCCGCGTCGCCGAGCTAGGGCTGCGTCGGCTAGCCGGCAGCTGGGGCGCCGCGTGACGCCCGCCGACCGGGCAGCCCGGCTCGTGCGCTGGTACCCGAGGTCATGGCGGGATCGTTACGGCGAGGAGTTCGCCGAACTTCTGATCGCCGATATCGAGGAACGGCCGCGTTCTTTCGCGCGCACGGCGGACGTGATCCGCGGCGGTATCGTCGCCCGGCTGGCCGGCGCAGGGCTGTGCGGGTTCGCGGCGGACGCCGCTGGGCAGGTTCGCGCGAGCCTCGTGTCGCTGGCCTGCTGCCTGAGCATCTTCCTCGGCTTCGGCGCGGCCATCTGGTCACAGCTCACGATCGGCTGGCAGTGGTCGGAGTCCAGCGGCGGTGCCGCGACGGCGGCCGCCATCGTGACGTCGGCCGCCATGCTGGCCTTCCTCGTGCTGGCGCTGCTAGCCGCCGCACCGGTCGTCTGGGTCGCGGGCCGCCGTATTGTGCGGGGGCAGGGCGGGAACTTGCTCGTCCCGGCGGCCGTTGTCCTGGCCGGAGCGGCGGTCACGTTCGCCGGCGGGCGGCACTTCGGGAACGGATGGCCGGGAACCGGCGCACACCGCGGGTTCGTGCCGGGCGGGCTGGCGGCGTTCTCGTGGGCGTCGACCCTGTCCGTCTCCTCGTACTGGGCGCACCCGTCGGCCCTCGCCGCGTTCCCGGCGGGGGAACTCGCGTGGATGGCGGTGAGCCCGCTGGCCGTCGGGTGCGCGGTCGCGGGCGCGGCGGCAACGGTTCGCCGCGCGGACCTGCCGCGGGCCGTGCTCCGCTATGAGATCCGGCTTGCCGCTGGCGCGTGCGCCGCAATGCCGGCCCTGCTCGCCGGGTGCTGCTGGTGGATCGCCGACGGGGAAGGGACTCCGCTGTTCCACCCGGGCGCGATCGACGTCCTCGGCGTGATCGTCATGGCGGTCACGGCGATGGCGGGCCACCGTGCCGCACGCCAGGCGCGGCTGCGCCTCGCCTCGGCATCCGCCTGATTCAGCCGTACAGGACATCGATCCGGCAGGTCAGGCGACGCGCTGGGGCACAGAAGCAGGGACGGCGCGGCTCCCATCCGCGCCTACCCAGACGGTGCGCTGTGATTCCCAGGTTCCTGCTCGCCCTCATCCCCGCGGCCCCGGCGGCTGTCCACCCAGGCCTGCAGCCTGGCGTCGTGGAACCAGCGCCCGAACAACTGGCCGCCGTAGATGACCCAGCCGACGCCGATCAGCCACGATTGCAGGATCAGGAAGCTGCCCAGCGCGCCGTAGCTGACCGCATTGCTGGCGATCAGCGGCTGGAAGACCAGGCCAGAGAAGACCCGCAGGCCAGCCAGGCCCGCCACCGTCGCCACGGCACCCGGCATCGCCGCTAGATAGCTCGCCCTCGGTTTCGCGCAGCGCGCTCTGGCGCTGCGCCGGACGCTGGAGCCTAACTCACTCGGCGTGTCCAGGGAGCTCAACGACGTGGGCCGTGCCCACCTGGCCGGGGGTGAATATGATGCCGCTCTCGAAACCTTCCCGGGTGATTCCGCCGCGGCAGACGAGCATTACCGCCGGGCTGATGCGATCACGACCCGTAACCCTGGGCGACCGAACGGGTAACGGTTTCGCGCCATTAGCCTGAGCAAGTGACCTCGCCTGCGGCCGTGTCGCTGTCGACCGCGCCGCCGACCGCTACACCCTCATCTGCGATGAGCCTGTTGCATCACGCTCGTTGCGCGCAGCGCCAAGGAGCACGAGGCCTGGCCGAATCTGTGCTGCCTCAGGCGTGGACTGAGCCGTCCGGTTCCCGCCCGCTTACCCGGGGTCGATGCTAGCGGCGGAACGCAGCTGAAGCGTTGCCAGCAGGGTGGTCAGGTTATGTTTCCAGATTGGAACGCACGGGCGACTGCCGCGGTGCGGCTGGAGACGCCGAGCCGTTCGTAGATGTTCTCAAGGTGCTTGCGTACGGTGTTCTCGGACAGGAATAGCTGCTGGGCGATGTCGGCGTTGCTGTGTCCGGCCGCCACCAGCCGGAGCAGCTCCCATTGGCGCGCGGTGAGTTTGGGGGCGCCGATCCGGCGTCGCTGGGAGTCCTGGTAGACAGCATGCAGGTGGGGACGCAGCAGCTCCACCAGGAGCTTGTCCCGCTCGCTGAAACCGCCGCTAGCCCTGCGCAGGAGCAGGCGGAGGGACCTGCCGGGCGCGGCGGGCAGGCAGGCGACGATCTCGTCCTCCACGCCGAAGTGGCGCAGATAGTCACAAAACATCGGCGCGCTGTGCCACCGCAGCCGGGAGTAAAAATCTGAGGTCTTCGTCACGGACTTGAAGTCGCCGCTGCGCTCGGGATAGCAGCAGGGCGGGCAGCTCCAGTAGTGCGTCCAGAAGACCGGCGACAAGCTGGGGTCATGCACGCAGCCGTCACCAGTGCAATGCCGATGTCCCGGGCTTAGCTCGAAAAAGCAGACGGAGTCACAGGGCACCAGCCGCGACAGCCCCTCCACGACGGCGGCCGGAAGCCCATCCGCGGGCTCGTCGGCATAGCCGTCCTGGACGAGGTTCATCATCGCGCGCAGATCGCGGGCGCTGACCGATTCCGCCATTGCCACCACCTGAAGGTGCCCGTTCTTATCAGCGTACGGCCCCGGGGCGCCGGTGTGGAGATACGACGAACCTCGTATGGCCGCCCGCCGGCGCCGGGCTGATGATCAGTCAAAGGACGTCGCTATGAGTCACATTCGCTCACGGACCGGAGGCCGCAGCTGGGTGCCTCACTCCATTGGCACAGCGCCGGATCGGCGGCGGCATTGCGGGCCATCGGGCCACCTTAACGCGGCCAGGCCCGCATCTCCTGGCGCCGTCGGTGCGGCGAGCGCATCAAGCCTGATCGGATGGCATACCCGCAAGGAGGTAACCCGATGCACGATGACCTGCTGGTCACCGACCTGGTGGCTCGCGCGGGAAAGGGCGAGAAGCAGGCGTGGGACGCGCTGGTCGAGCGGTACTCGCCGCTGATCTGGTCGATTTGCCGCCGGCACCGGCTGGGGGACGCCGACGCCCGCGCCGCCGGCCACAGCGTCTGGCGACAGCTCGTGCGCCACCTGGATGAAGTCCGGGATCCCGGCGCGCTTGCTGGCTGGCTGGCGGTCACCGCCTGGCGGGAATGCGGAAATGTGCGGCCCGCGACGGAGGGACTGCAGAGTGCCGGGGAACTCGCCGGCGCCGGGCGGGAACCCAGCCATCAGGCTAGGACGGCCGAACAGGAGCGGCTTGCGGCGGAACCTCACGCGGCGCTGCGTGAGGCATTCAGCCGCCTGTCCCCTTGCTGCCAGCGGCTGCTTACCCTGCTCATCGACGAGCCGTCCATGCCGGACACCGAGATCAGCGCCAGGCTGGGTATCCCGGTCGGCAGCATCGGGCCGACCCGCGGCCGCTGCCTGGACAAGCTCCGCCACGATCCGGCGGTCGCGGCGCTGACCAGCGCCGGAACCGCGCCACGTGGAATGCGTGGCCGGGCGCTGGCGCAGTGATTACCATCAGCACAACGCCGCTTCTGACCCTGCCAGGGAGGTGGCACCCATGAAAGGAGAACCCGAAGGAATGACCCCACCGGCTGCTCGGAGGCGGAGCCAGTTCATCGATGCGGTGATCGATGAGTACGCAGCAGCGCATTCCACCCCGCCCGACGCTCACCAGCTCGAATTGCAGCGCATCACGCGCGAGAAGACAGGCCGTGCTGCGGGTATGCAGATCGGCGATGACCAGGCGATGCTGATGGAGATGCTGGTCCGGGCCATGGGAGCCACGCGCGCGGTGGAGATCGGCACGTTCACCGGCTATTCGGCTCTGGCCGTGGCCCGGGGAATGGGTCCCGGCGGGCGTCTGCTGTGCTGTGACGTCAGCCAGGAGTGGACCTCGATCGCCCGCGCGGCATGGCAGGAGGCCGGGGTCGCCGACCGGATCGAGTTGCGGGTCGGTCCGGGCCTGGCAACGCTGCGCGCACTGCCACCCGGTGAGCAGTTCGACTTCGCGTTCATCGACGCCGACAAAACCGGCTATGCCCAGTACTACGAAGAGGTGCTGACCCGGCTGCGGCCCGGAGGCCTGATCCTGATGGACAACACGCTCCAGGGTGGCCACGTCGTCGGTGATCTCGCAGGCGACCAGGACGTCGCCGCGATCCGTTCCGTCAACGACGCAATCGCCGCCGATCCTCGCGTGAAAGTGGTTCTGATTCCCATCGGCGACGGCGTCAGTATCGTACAGAAAACTGAGGTGAACGCCTGATGACTCCCGCCAGTGGGGGGCGGTCTGTCCGGCCAGCTGGCGAGCGAAGGGCGCTCCCGCCTCAGCAAGCTGCCCGACCAGATGGTCCCAGCGACGGCATCCACGACACCACCCCACCACAGATGACTTCCGGCCGGCCCGCAAGGCGCATCCGGGCTAGCCGATCAGATGGCGGGGGCGAGTACCTCGGTTCGTTCGGGCCGGTCCGTTTGTCGGATCGTCTCGTGGCTGGGACGATGGGAGCGTGAAGCTGGGGATCTTGTGCGGCGGTGGCCCCGCCCCGGGGATGAACTCGGTCATTTCCGCTGCCACGATCGAGGCCCGGAACTCCGGGTGGGACGTGCTGGGGATCA
>Ga0302324_100028812_pt1 | contig 10547 bp, 7 predicted proteins | sample Palsa_T0_1_FD_201949 | JGI IMG/M metagenome (GOLD analysis project Ga0302324, IMG submission 201949) | Peat permafrost microbial communities from Stordalen Mire near Abisko, Sweden - Palsa_T0_1 | ecosystem: Environmental > Terrestrial > Soil > Palsa > Peat permafrost | place: Sweden: Abisko... | reverse complement strand
GCGATTGCACTAGCTCGCCCCCGGGAGTTCGGCGCCGGTCTCTGCACCCACAACCCAAACCCTCGACCGAACTCCCAATGCAATCGCCCCCTGGGCGATTGCACTAGATCTTGTGCCGCTGCAGCAGCTTGCGGCCGATCACCATGCGCTGGATCTCGGATGTTCCCTCGCCGATCAGCAGCAGCGGCGCGTCGCGGTAGAGGCGCTCGATCTCGTACTCCTTCGAGTAGCCGTATCCGCCATGGATGCGGAAGCACTCCTCGACGCAGAAGCGGCCCGTCTCGGACGCGAACAGCTTCGCCATCCCAGCCTCCAGCTCGGAGCGCTCGCCGGCGTCCTTCATGCGGGCGGCGCGCAGCGTCAGCAGCCGGGCCGCGTCGATCTGCGTGGCCATGTCGGCGAGCTTGAACTGGATCGCCTGGTGCTGGGCGATCTGCTTGCCGAACGCCTTGCGTTCCTGCGAGTAGCGAAGCGCGAGCTCGAGCGCGCGCTGGGCGATCCCGACGCCGCGAGCGGCCACGTTCACCCGCCCGACCTCGAGCGCGTCCATCATCTGGACGAATCCCTGCCCGAGTCCGGCCTCCTCGCCACCGAGGATGTTCTCAGCGGGGCAGTGGTAGCCGTCGAAGACGAGCTCAGTCGACTCGACGCCCTTATATCCGAGCTTCTTGATCTTCGGAGGGACGTTGAAGCCGGCGTACTTGCCGGTGTTCTCGCCCACTCCGGGCTCCTTCTCGGCGATGAAGCAGGTCATCCCCTTGTACCTGGGTTCGGCGCTCAGGTCGGTCTTGACGAGGACGAACACGAGCCCGGACAGGAGCCCGTTGGTGACCCACATCTTCTGCCCGTTGATCTCGTAGTCGCCATCGTCGAGCTTCTTGGCGGTCGCCTTGATCGCCTGCACGTCCGACCCACACTCGGGCTCGGACAGCGAGAACGCGGCCCGCAACTCACCGGTCGCCATCTGCGGCAGGTAGCGCTGCTTCTGCTCGTCGGTGCCGAACTTCATCAGCAGGTAGGAGCCGATGAAATGGGTGTTGACGATCCCGGAGATCGAGATCCAGCCCCGCGATAGCTCCTCGACGATCATCGCGTAGGTGGTCAGATCGAGTCCCATGCCCCCGTACTCCTCGGGGATCGTGACGCCGAACAACCCGAGCTCGCGCATCTGCGCAACGATCGGCTCCGGGAACGAGTCCTCGTGGTCGTAATGCTCGGCGTTGGGGATGATCTGCTCGTCGGCGAACTGGTGGACCATCTCGCAGATCGCCTTCTGCTCGTCTGTCTTCTCGGTGTATTTGTCGGCTACGGCCATATGCTCGTGGTTGCTCCGTTTGTCGAGGAACTCGGGTGAGGATAGCGGCGGACGGGGAGCGCGTCAGCCGCGCGTCAGGCTCGGCGGGGCGGCATTCCCCGGGCTCCACGGCGATTCGGGGCGCTCCTGCGGCACGCCGTCGAGTTCGACATCGACGCGTTCGTCGTAGAACGCCAGCAGCCCCGCGATCCGGCTCGCCTCGGGAAATGGACTCTCGTAGCACCAGACGATGTCCGGCGTCAGGTGCCCGCCGATCGAGACCGACCAGTACGTCGCGGCTCCTTTATAAGGGCAGCGGGTGACCGTGTCGCTGGGGTGCAGCTCGGCGGGCACGTCCTCCCGCGGGAGGTACCAGCGCGGCGGCAGGTTGGACTCGAACAGCACCATCGCGCGACTGGACTCTGCCAGCAGCGCGCCCTTTCGCAGCACCCGGACCTGTGGCGACGCGGGCAGGATGTCGATCCGGTGGTATGGGTCGCGGGGATGGACGAACACCTCTTCCTCCTCCTCGAGCCAGTGATCCACTCGATCCCAGTAGAAGGCGTGCAGTCCCGCGATGCGCGGCGCGCCCTCGATCGGCTCGGGATAGAGCCAGACGGCGTCGGCGACCACCCGCTCCCCGACTCGGATCGACCGGTAGGCCGCGTCTCCCTTCTTCGGACAGTGAGTGACGGTATCGCTGGGCTCGAGCAGCTCCTGGCGCACGTCCTCGGGAGGGAAGTAATAAACCGGCTGGCTCCCGCTCTCGTGTAGCAGCATCGCACGGCGGCTGTCGGCGACGACCTCGTCGGCCACGATGACGCGTACGCGCTTCGGGCTCGGCTCGAGGTAGATGGCGCTACCAGGCGGCGGCGGCTCGAAATTGAATCGGCCCGCGGGACGGCGCCCGAACGGACCGGTCCCGGTCATCATGCCCATCAGGCGATTCTACGGGGCGCCGGTCGCTGTGCGCCGGGGCGCGTGATGAAAACACCACAACTGAGGGTGTCGGTGTCGCAAAAACAATCGCGAGCGTGCTCTGGCCCCTAAATCTCGATCGGGCAGGGCGGCCGCTGGTTCGCTCGGGTCGACCGGCGCGGCGCGCAGTGGGCCTACCGTGCGACAAGGACGTCACAGCTGTAGAGCGCTTCCGTGGCGTCTGTAGCGAATCCGTGCCGATATCCGGTCCGGCGGGCGCAAACTCGGGGCGCTGTGCTCGATTACCCGTCGTATTTCCGGTCAACTGACCACACCCCCGCGGCCTGCGCTCCGATTTTCACGCCTTATAGGTGGCCGCGGGCTCGGGACGCTTATACAGAAGTGATAACCGTCACGACAGGGACGGCGCCGTCGATAAGCGTCGGTGCAGATGGCAGGTTCCGCCCTCGCGCGCTCGCCAGCCGCTGTCACATTCTGCCAACCAACGGAAGCTCGACCGCTTTTGTGCGACACCCTCAACTATTGGCGTGTTCTCATCACGCCCTCGGCGGCCGACGCAAGGCGCCCTGATCAACCGACCGCGCCCCCACTCGCCGCATCGAGCACGGCCCGGGCGATTTCGGCGGCGGCGTCGGGACGGGCGATCGCAGCGGATGCGCGGGCCATGGTTCGCATCCGGCCGCGGTCAGCCAGCAGTCCCCCCACTTCCTGCGCGAGCCTGGCCGCAGTCAGCTCCGCGTCTGGAATGACGACTGCGGCTCCGGCCTGCTCCATGTACCGCGCGTTCGAGCTTTGGTGATCTGCGGTCGCGTAGGGATAGGGAATCAGGACCGCCGGCCGGCCCGCGGCGGCGATCTCGAAGATCGAGCCGCCCGCCCTGGAGACGACGATGTCGGAGGCGATCAGCGCTTCGCCGAAATTGTCGATGTAGCCACGCAGGTCGTAGCGGTCGTCGGGCGCGTGGAGGTGAGGCAGGTCTCGCTCGCCGGCGGCGTGCAGGACCCGAAACCGTGCGCCGGCGAATGCTTCGATCGCGGCGTAGTTGATCGACCGTGCCCCTTGGGAGCCGCCGAACACGAGCACGCAGGTCTCCTGAGGTCCGATTCCGAAGCGCGCTCGGGCCGCCGCCCGGTCGGTAGCCGGCCGGGGTACTGGGCGCCCGGTCACCACGTAGCGAGGGTGTCCCAGGCGCCGCTCCGACCGACCCGAGATCGGGCGATCCGACCTGCCCGGGATCGGGAATGCCAAGCAGACGCGATCCGCGAACGGAGCAAGGACGCGGTTGGTGACACCAAGGTGGCTGTCCGCTTCGCTGAGAACAAGCGGTACGCGTCCCAGCACCGCAGCCATGCCGACCGGACCTGACACGTACCCGCCGGCGCCCATCACCGCCACCGGGCGCAGGCGCCGCACGATCCGCCGAGCGCGGCGGAGCGCCCCGGCGTCGACGACTACGGCCTTGGCGGCCTTGCCCGGCGCCCGGCGATACAGCGGCTCGACATTGATCCTCTCGAGCTCGTAGCCGGCGGCGGGGACGAGGTCGGCCTCAGCACGGTTGCCACCCACGAACACCACCCTCGCACGCTCGGCACTGAGCGCGTCCGCGACTGCGAGCGCCGGCACCACGTGCCCCGCGGTCCCGCCTGCTGCGATCACGATCAGCGGCGGGGTCATCAGGCGACGCCCCGTGCACGATGGAGTTGTTCAGCGGAGCGCGACAAAGGATCAGCGAGGCAGCTCGCTCTGGGAGCTTCGCATACGAAGCATTCGTGAGCGATCCGGCCGAAACCGCGCCTGGCACGAGGAGGCTTGTGCTATGACTCCTCAGTCACTTTTCCGGGGGGTTTGTGCACCTGTCATGAATATCGGTGTGAGCAGGCGACGCTGGATGCTTTCGCTGGGCGGGCTGGCGATAGTCGCAGCGGCGATGGTGCTCAGCATCACGGCGGCCGCAGCGAACCGGCCTCGCGCGCATGCCGCATTCGTGCCGCAGTGCTCTGACGCTCAATACCCGGCGACCCGCGATCCGTCGAATCCACTCGACCTCCCGACCGATCCCGGCCCGGATCCCCTTTCCGGAGCGCACCTGTTCATCGACGGACCCAGACACGGCGACGCGGCGGGTGGGATCGAGCAGTTGCTCGGGCTCACGCCGACGAGCTACCCGGACGACTACTCGTGGGCGCAGTTCGAGGCTGATCTCGCCTCCCCGCCGCTGTCGAGCAAGCTCAGCGCCGATCCCGGGCTCGCGCACGACGTGCAACTGCTGGAGAAGATCGGAAACGAGGAGGAGCCCCAGAACCTGAGTCTCTACTCCGGTGGAGGCGGCCCCGGCGCGGTCTACGGGCAGGTGCAAAAGCTCCTGTGCCACAACCTCACCGCCGATCACACGCCACACACGGTGCCCGTGTTCACCACCTTCTTCGTCTACCCGAAGGGCAAGTTCTGCCCGTCCCTCGCCGCAATCCGCGCCAACTGGCCGACTTTCAAGCGCCAGATCGGCGAGCTGGCTGCCGGCACCGGCCGCCATCCCGTCATTTACCTGCTCGAGATTGACTCCGTGGGCACATCGACGTGCCTGTCCAAGCACGCGCGCCAGGCCTGGGAAGGAGATCTGCGGTACGAGATCGAGGAGATGACGTCGCTGCCGCACACCGTCGTGTATATCGAGGCAGGTTCGTCCGACGAGGCGCCGGTGGGGTACGTCGTGAAGATGATCGACGCGATCTGCGTGATCGGCATCCACCACCACCTGGTCAACGTCTGTTCGCTGATGCGCGGCTTCTTCACGAACGACACGCACTTCAACTGGTCGATCAACGAGATCAAGTGGGCGACCAAGGTGTCGGAGGGGCTCCAGAAGCTGATCCTCAAGCAGACCAAGCAGGAGTACACGCCGTATTTCGTCGTCAACACGTCTCAGAACGGCCGCGGCCCAAAATCGAACCCGCACCCCCGAACGCAGGGATCCGAGGACCTCTGCAACCCGCCAGGGCGCGGGCTTGGTCGCAAACCGACGGCCAATACGGCCCCGACGTTCGACGGCCACGACTTCTTCCCGCGCTTGGACGCGTTCCTCTGGACCGGGGTACCGGGACGGAGCCATGGCAGCACATGCCATCCGGGAGATGCGCCGCCCGGCGTGTGGTTCGCGCGGTTCGCGCTCGAGCTGGCCGCGAACGCCAACCAGCAGCTCGGCCCGGGGTATCCGAGTCAGCCGTACTAGGGCGCCGTGCGAGGCTGACTTCGTGCACGACGCCGGCGGCGGCGATCCCGATCGCCGGCGCCTGGCGAGACGCCGACAGCCTTCAGTCGCCGTCCTGGTGGAGAGGCGATGTTCAGCAGCAGCCCGACTGAGGCCAGCACGATGCACAGGTTCGTCGGCGCGTAGGAGATGAAAGGCAGTGGGACTCCGGTGAGTGGCGCGAGCCCGAGCACGACGAAGATGTTGAGGGTCGCCTGGCACAGGATCAGCGACGTCAGTCCCGACGCGAGAAGCTTCGCGTAGCGGCTGCTTGCGCGGCGGGCGATACGAAACCCGGACCACGCGATCATCGCGTAGAGGCATACAAGGCCGAAGATTCCGAGCACTCCGAGCTCCTCCCCGATCACCGCGAGGATGAAGTCACTCTGGGCCTCGGGTAAATAGAACGCCTTCTGTACACCCTGCCCGATCCCGACGCCGAACAGCCCCCCCGACCCGATCGCGATCTGGCCCTGGAACGACTGGTAAGCCGCGGCCGAGGCCGAAGCCGAAGCCGACGGATGCAGGAACGCCGTCAACCTCACGCGCTGATACGGCTGAGCGAGCGCCAGCACCAGCACGCAGAAGACGCCGGCCGCCGCGAGGACCCCCAGGTGGCGGAGCGGCACCCCGGCGGCGAGCAGCAGCGCGCCGACCGCGAACGCAACCACGAGCGCCGTACCGAGGTCGGGCTCCACAACGATCAGCAGACACGCCGGCCCGGCGACCAGCAGCACCGGCACGATCGCGAGGCGGAAGCTCTGCAGCCGCTTGGGATGGTCGGCGAGGAACCGTGCCACGTAGAGCACGATCGCGAACTTCATCACCTCCGAGGGCTGGAACTCGATCGGTCCGGCAGCGAACCAGCGACGCGCCCCGAGGATGTCGATTCCGAACCCGGGGACGAGCACCAGCAGCAGCAGCCCGAACGAGCCGACCAGGAGCAGCTTCACCATCCCGGGGCTGAGCAGCGCGAGGCCCCTGCGCGCGAGCAGTCGCATCGCCGCCAGCCCGGCGAGACCGTAGACCAGATAGCGAATCAGGTAGCTCATCCCGCTGCCCTGTCCGGACACCAGGTCGCGGGGGGTGGAGGCGCTGTAGACCATCACGGCTCCGAACGCGAGCAGGCACAGCGTCGCGGTCAGGAGCACGCGGTGCTCGAGCGGCGGGGCGACAGCACGCGCCGCGGGACGGATGCCCGCGGAACCGCTGCGCGAGAAACGATCCTTCGCCGCTCGCTGATGTTCCGCGGAGGCTGCGGCCCCGGCCATCAGGCCCCCTCGACGAGGGCACGGAAGTGGGCGCCGCGAGCTTCGTAATCCGGATACTGGTCGTAGCTGGCGCAGGCGGGCGAGAGCAGGACCGTGTCACCGGCACGGGCCGCGGCGCGCGCCGACGAGACGGCAAGCGCAAGCTCCCCGCACTGCTCGATGTTCACCCCTGTACCGGCAAGTGCGAGCCCGATCTCCCCAGCCTCCTCGCCGATCAGGTACACGCCGCGGCAGCGCTCGGCGACGGCAGGCGCCAGCGGTGTGAAGTCCTGCGACTTGCCGCGGCCGCCGGCGATCAGATGGATCCCGCCTGCGTAGGCGCCAAGCGCGGCCAGCGTGCTCGCCACGTTCGTCGCCTTCGAATCGTTCACGTACTCGACGCCGCGATGCCGGGCGACCGTCTCGAGCCGGTGGGCTACACCGGAGAACGTCCGCAGTCCCGCCCGAACGGCATCCGGCGCGACTCCGCGGGCGAGGCAGACGGCGGCCGCAGCCATCGCGTTTTCACGGTTATGTGCGCCGCGGAGGCTGATCTCCGTGACCGGTAGGAGCGGCTCCTCGTCCCACCACAGGTACCCGGCGCGGTCGCTCATCTCGGCGCCTGGTCCGCTCCCGAAGGGCACGCGGCGCGCGCACCCGCCAAGGTCCCACAGCTCGAGATCAAGCGGCGCGACGGCAATATCGTCATTGCCCTGGCGCGCAAAGATGCGGAGCTTCGCCGCGACATACTCCTCGTAGGTCGCGTGCCGATCCAGGTGATCGGGTGAGAGGTTCAGCAACACGGCGGCTTCGGGAGCGAACGCGTCCACGTCCTCGAGCTGGAACGAGGATGCTTCGCAGATAACAGTTGTCTGCGCAGGAAGTGAGCCGGCGAGCGACGTCGCCGCGGTGCCGACGTTGCCGGCGACGGCGACGGGCAGGCCCGCCTCGCGGTGGATGTGACCGATCCACTCGGTGGTCGTCGTCTTGCCGTTGGTGCCGGTCACGGCGATGAACTCGTTGGGGATAAGGCGCCACGCGAGCTCGAGCTCTCCGAGCACGGCGAGACCGCCACGGCGCGCCGCGATGACCGTGGGCGCGTCCTGGGGTACGCCGGGGCTCTTGATGAGCGTCCGGGCACTGGCGGCGAGGTGCTCACCTGACGCATCCAGGTGAACTTCGACGCCGGCCTCCCGAAGCCTTCCCACGTCCGGTGCGCCCGCGTCGGATCCGATCACCTCCTCTCCGCGGGCGCTGAGCGCGAGGGCCGAGGCAACCCCCGAGCGGGCGAGACCGAGGACGAGGAAGGGGCCGGGGGGCAGCGGCGGCCGGGGCTTCATCTCAAGCCGGCGCGCGCTACTTGACGCTCAGGTGGTACACGGTGAAGCCGATCGCTGCGCAGGACGAGGCGACGATCCAGAAACGCAGGATGATCTTCGTCTCCGACCAGGCCAGGAGCTCGAAGTGGTGATGGATCGGCGCCATCAGAAACACGCGCTTGCGGAACATCTGGAAGGAGAAGACCTGAATCACGACCGAGAGCGCTTCGACCACGAAGATCCCACCGAGCAGGATCAGCAGAACCTCGGTTCTGGTCATCACCGCAAAGCCGGCGATCGCCCCGCCCAGTCCGAGCGCGCCGGTATCGCCCATGAAGATGCTCGCGGGGAAGCTGTTGAACCACAGGAATCCGATGCAGCCGCCGACCAGGCATCCGGCGAGCACGGCGAGATCGCTCTCTCCCGCGATGAACGTAATCCCGATGTACGCGAGCAGCACGATCGCGGCACAGCCGGCGGCGAGCCCGTCGAGCCCGTCGGTGAGGTTCACTGCGCTGGTCGTGCCGGCGACCACCAGATAGATGAACACAGGGTAGAACGGGCCGAGATCGACGGATACGTCCACGAAGCGCAGCTGCACGCTCGCCGGGAGACCGGCCTTCTGAGTGGCGACCCACCACAGGCCGAGCGAGATCGCGACCGTGACGACCAGCTTCGTCCGCGCCCGAAGCCCGAGCGATCGGCGCTTGACGATCTTGGTGTAGTCGTCGGCGAAGCCGAGCAGCGCGCACAGCACCGCGACGCCGAACACGCCCATCGCGAGCCAGCCGCGTTTGGACAGCACGAGGAAAGGGACCGCCGTCGCCGCGAAGATGATGATCCCGCCCATCGTCGGCGTCCCGGCCTTGGATTGGTGCCCCTGCGGCCCCTCTTCGCGAATGTTCTGCCCGAAGGCGCGGTCGCGCAGGAACTCGATGAACTTCGGGCTCAGGAACACGCAGATCAGCAGCGACGCCGTACCCGCGATCAGCACGCGACCGGTCAGCGCGCCCTCACTGACGTCCGCCAGGATCGCGAGCCTGTCCATCACGCCGCCATGGTGGCGTTCAGTGCCTGACACACGGCCTCGAGCCGAACGCCGCGCGAGCCTTTGACCAGGACTACGTCGCCGTCGCGCAGAAGCGCCGGCACGAGCACGGCGGCCTCGCCGGCGTCCGCGACCGAATGAACCTCACGGCTGAATCCGGGCGCCATCGCGGCAGCGAGCGGGCCGACCGTCACGAGCAGGCCGACGCCGACGCGGTCGGCGCGGCACCCGATCTCGAGATGGAAATCGGTCGCATCGGGGCCTAGCTCGAGCATGTCGCCGAGTACCGCGACCCGCCGTCGATCCGGCGCGCTCGCGGCGAGGTCGTCGAGAGCCGCGGACATCGAGACCGGGTTCGCGTTGTAGGAGTCATCGATCAGAGTGACCCCTCCCGGCAGCTGGCGTCGGTCCCCTCGCCCAGCCGAGATCACGGCCTCGATCCTACCTCTCGGGCTGACCCCGACGGCGCGCGCCGCGGCCACCGCGGCGAGCAGGTCGAGGCGTAGGTGGGCCTGGGTGAAGGGGACCTGGAGCCAGACGGGCGTGCCGCAAGCGTCGATCCAGACCTGCTCCCCGTCGGCCTCCACGAGCTGAACGTCGCCGCCCGGTCCGAACGTCACCGTGTTCACGTCCTCGCGGAGATGCGGCGCGAGCAGCGGCTCGTCCACCGGCACGATCGCCGTTCCGTGTGCCGGAAGTGCCGCGATCAGCTCCGCCTTCGCCGCGGCGATGGCCTCCACGCTGCCGAGCAGCTCCAGATGCGCCCGGCCGACGTTGACGACTACGGCCACGTCGGGCTCCGCGATCGCGGCGAGCTCAGCGATCTGCCCCGCCCCGCGCATCCCCATCTCGAGCACCAGTACCTCGGTGCCGGCCGGCGCCGCCAGGATCTCCAGTGGAAGCCCGATCTCTGTGTTGCGGTTCAACCGCGACGCGACCGCGCGGCGATCGCGAGCGAGCACAGCGACGAGGAGATCCTTGGTCGATGTCTTGCCGCTCGAGCCCGTCACCCCGATCACCTTCGCGCCGAGATCGCGCCTCCACGCTCGCGCCAGACGCTGCAGGGACTCGAGCGGCCGCTCGGCGACGAGCACGAACGCGCCCGGTGCCTCGGCGGCGGCGCCCGCGTTGCCGGCAGCCGCGAGCCGCGGCTCGCGGCTTGCGGCCTCGGCGTGCTCGGGAGCCACGAGCACGCCCCAGGCTCCGGCAGCAAGCGCCTGCTCCGCGAAAGCGCCGCCGTCGACGTTCGCGCCCGGCAGGCCGACGAACAGCACGCCAGGGCCGGCTTCCCGCGAGTCGATCACGACGCGCGATGGGCCGGGGAGATCGGGCTCGCGGCCGGGCGGGGAGGGACGGGCGACGATCAGCCGAGCCTCCGCGGCCTCGGCAACGAGCTCCGCGCTCCAGCTGTTCATGTCTTGCTCAGCGTCCGGGAACGGAGTATCTCGCGGGC
>Ga0302324_100028811_pt1 | contig 10547 bp, 14 predicted proteins | sample Palsa_T0_1_FD_201949 | JGI IMG/M metagenome (GOLD analysis project Ga0302324, IMG submission 201949) | Peat permafrost microbial communities from Stordalen Mire near Abisko, Sweden - Palsa_T0_1 | ecosystem: Environmental > Terrestrial > Soil > Palsa > Peat permafrost | place: Sweden: Abisko... | reverse complement strand
TCCTCGGATGCACCATTCAACCCTATGACATCCCTACCGGGGGCAAACCCGATGCCGTCGTGGTGCTTACCTACGGCTTGTGGCACCGCATGTTCGACGGCGACCCCACGTCCTCGGCAAAACGATAGTTCTGGATGGCGTTCCACACGCTGTGATCGGCGTCATGCCGCCCAGGTTTGGCTGATGGACCAGTGAGGCGTTTTGGCTGCCGATGCCGATGGATCTTTCGGATGAGACTCCGATCAATATGGTCATGCGCCTGGCGCCGGGAACCACCAAGGAAGTGGCCGAGCAGCAGCTCAACAAATTGAATTTACACCTGGCCCAGGTGAACCCAGCAAACTTTCCCAAGGGCCAGATGCGCACCATACTCAACAATTACATGGACATCACGCAAGCGACCGGCCCGATGAGATCGAGCCTTGACCTGCTGCTCGCCGCGGTCGGACTTTTGCTGCTGATCGCTTGCGTGAATGTCGCCAATCTGCAGTTGGCACGCATGACCGCAAGGTCCCGCGAGATGGCGATGCGGATGGCAATCGGCGCGGGCCGTGGACGGCTGGTGCGGCAATTGCTCACCGAAAGCGTTCTGCTGTCGCTGCTTGGCGGCGCGCTGGGTGTGTTGTTCTCCTTTGCCGTCGTGCGGGCCATTGTTGCCTTAATTCCTCCCGACAATGTGCCCAACGAAGCGCGCATCACCATCAATGGATATGTTTTGCTGTTTTCGCTGGCCGTTTCCATGTTGACCGGAATCTTTTTCGGTCTTTTGCCGGCGCTTCGCTCCTCGCATCCCGATCTGGCCGACACGCTTAAGGATGGCGGCACTGGCGCGGGTGGAAGCATTCGCGGTCAGGCCACTCGCAGCGGGCTGGTGGTGATTGAAATTGGGTTGTCGGTCATTCTGCTCACCGGCGCCAGCCTAGCGATTCGTAGCTTCATCGGCCAACTCCGCACCGATCCCGGCTTCCAACCAGAAAAGACACTGGCCCTGCGTGTGACCTTGCAGCCCGAGAGATACCCGACCCTGGAACAGCGCAACGACTTTGATCGGGATTTGCTCGAGAACATCTCGAACCTGCCGGGCGTTCAAGCCACCGCCATCGGCAATGGTGGGATGCCCTATAGCGGATGGGAATCCTCCTATGCGCTCGAAGGGCAGCCGCGTGTCGACGGGCGGAAGATTGTGATCTCACTCATCAGCAGCAATTATCTTCGCTCGCTCGGAATACCCCTGAAGCGCGGGCGGAACCTTACCCCGGCGGAGGTGGAGAACGGTATGCACGTGGCACTGATCAACGAGAGCGCCGCGAGACTATGGCCGGCGGGCACTGACCCCACCGGAAAACGCATTCAGGTCGACGCCCTGGGGCAACCCCTCAAGCCGCCGGTGCTGGTGGCCCCGGGAATTGGGCCCGAAGTGACCATTATCGGTGTGGTCGGGGATACAAAAAATTACGGATTGCGGAATGTCACATTGCCGGCAGTCTACGTGCCGTACACGTTAGTCGCGCCACCGGAACGGCAGCTGGCGATACGGACATTTGGCGAGCCTCTGGGCATTCTGAACGCGGTGCGGCAGAAAATTCACGCGATGGACAAGGGCCTGGCGCTGGGGTGGCCGATGACGATCGATGAGATGCTGAGCCAGGAGGTCGAGCAGCCGCGTTTCAATATGGCGCTTTTCAGCGGATTCGCAGCTTTGGGTCTCGCCCTCGCCGCCATTGGCACCTACTGCGTCATTTCGTATAACGTAACCCAGCGCGTGCACGAGATCGGTGTGCGCCTGGCCCTGGGCGCATCTCGTGCCGATATCTTGAGATGGGTGCTCCGGGCGGCCGCAAGAGTGGCAGCTGTCGGTCTCTTCATCGGTCTCTGCGGGAGTATCGCGCTCGAAAAGCTCGTGCGGTTCAACGTGTTTGGAACGGCAAAATTCGACGGTGTCTCTTTCGCGGCAGTAATGATCTTGCTCTCCGGTGTCGCTTTGCTCGCGGCCTGGCTGCCCGCGCGACGAGCCGGAAAGCTCGATCCAGTGGCGGCAATTAGAAATGACGCATGACTTGGCGTAGCAAGTATCCTTGGGCGCGACTTTAGCGCGAACAACCCGGAGGAGCCCGCTGAGCAAAGCCGTTGTATCTGGCCCTCGTCGGGTTACTCCCTCTCGCATCCCGCGGTCGCGTAGCTGAGGCTAACGCACGGCCGCCTGGTTCAGCTTCGCAACAAAAAAATGTCCTCATTGGTGCGTCGCGCTGCCCTCTGAAGATTTCTCCTCCAGCAACGCGGATGAGGCGCAACGGAAGCCGATATCCCGGTGGCGAAGATCGGGTGGCGCGCTGAGCCGACCGGAGACTCGTACATCTCGCGCAATGTTATAGAACGAACCGCCCTTCAGGATGTGCTCGCCGGGCTCTTTACCGACGTCCTGAACCCATTCCCAGACATTTCCCAGCATGTCCCACAGTCCATAGCCGTTGGGCAGCTTCGTGGCCACCGGATGAGTAGTGTCCTTGCTGTTTGGGTCGTACCACGCTAAGGATGCCAGCGGTTCCTTCGGCAGTTCTGCAGTTCCTCCGTAAGCGGCATATTCCCACTCCGACTCCGTGGGCAGCCGCATGCCGATCCGGCTGCAATAGGTCATCGCGTCCGTCCAGCCGACCCGGTCCGCCGGAAGATCCGCGCCTTTGTAGTACGAGGGATCGGCAATCATGATCCGCGTGTATGCCGCCTGGGTCACCTCGGAGCGGCCGATCCAAAACCCCTCTGCAACGACGATTTTCTCCCGGTGCCGTTCGAGTCCATAGCATTCCGTGTCTCCCGGTAGGCAACCCGTAAAGTAGCTGCCGGGCGGTATCCATTCATAAGTCAGACCATCCCGGGGATTCACCCTTGAAGAGCCTCCGGGAGCTGCAGGGAGAATAGCGGTCAGAGCCGCCACAATGATCGGTAGGCCCATAATTCGAAATTTACCGATCGTAGTTGAAAAGGGCAAAACCATACACCTTACTCGCTGGTTGCCGAACCTCGAAGGCGTTTTTCTTGCCAGCGTCGGTGATTCTGGCGATCCACATTTAGATGCTCCATGCTACATCGTGACGCAAAATCGCCTGTGCGCTCGTCGAGCCCGCTCGTTTTGGGGTTCCAGGCTTGTAGGCGCATAGAGTGTTGGGCATGTCTGCGGCAGAGGAGGCCGCTCGTATACCCAGAAAAATCAAGAAGCCGGTTCCTCGTAAGATCGTCCTCCGCCTGCCGGATCTCGATCATGCAAAATCCTTCGTATTAAACAGCTTGAGTTCCCCACGTTCGAGGCGCAACTATAAGTTCGCGATGGAGCAATTCATCACGTGGTGCTGTTCAGAACCGAGACTAGCTCTGAACCGAACAGTTGTTCTGCGGTTCGGACTCCATCTGGAATCGCTAGGGCTGGCCGCAGGAACGATCAATCAGAGGCTTGCGGCAGTCAGGCGACTCGCTTATGAAGCGTCTGATTCAGGCCTTCTGAGTCTGGATCTTGCTGCTGGGATCAGGCGAGTAAAAGGTGTGAAGCAGCTTGGATCCCGGTGGGGAAACTGGCTGAACCGCGACCAAGCCCAGTTGCTCCTTGAGACGGCGGACGGCAAAGACCTTCGCCACATCCGAGATGTCGCCATGATATCGATCCTGCTCGGCTGTGGTTTACGCCGAGCAGCGCTCGCAGCTCTGAGAAAGGAGGATATTCAGATCCGACAGGGACACTGGGCTATCGTGGACCTCGTTGGCAAGGGCAACCACGTTCGCACAGTGCCAATGCCCGTCTGGGTGAAATGTGCTGTGGACAGATGGTTGACCGCTGCAACGGTGACGGCCGGACCTGTCTTCAGGGCCGTCAGTCGTCATGGGACACCCTGGGGAACCGGGATTACCGAGAACGTCGTCTGGTAAGTGGTCCGGAACTGCGCCCAGCTTCTAGTGCTTGATCATCTCGCACCCCATGATCTTCGCCGGACCTGCGCAAAGCTCTGTCACGTAAATGGAGGCGAACTGGAGCAAATCCAATTCCTTCTCGGCCATGCGTCGGTCCTGACCACTGAGCGCTACCTAGGTTGCAAGCAGAATCTGGAAGAACCGGTGAATGATCGGTTCGGCTGCCTGAGGTGTCGATCCGCGATAAGCCCTGATATCACCAACCGAGGCTTCAGAGCATACCGCACAGCAGTTCACCAAGGCCGAGGCGTTCGCTCCTTTGCCTATTTCGGTTCCACACTTCACCGAAATACCAAGGCCGCCCGGCTCCCGCAGACAGGGCCTTCGCGATTGCGGCCCTTGCGAATGGATGGTCGGAGAGCCAGGTTGCGGTTGCTCTCGTATCCGAATACCTCTCACTCGATCTCAGCCATTCAAGGTAAGCAACCTACGTCCGCAGAACCATAACGAAAGCCATTCTTTCGTCCATGGGGTAACCTTACCGATGCACGCGCAAACGGCTAATCCGCCGCGCCGGAGAAAACAGCTTCAATTTCTCCCCATCCCTCGTCCCGCTCGTTGCGACGCGCTTCCAGTAGGACCGGTAGTGGGGCCATTCCGGGAACGGATGGGAGGGAACTGCTCGCTATCGATCCGGCCTCCCATACGATCGTGGGGCGTCTTGATTTTGGCCACGGTGTCCGTCCGCACTGCATCGTCATGAATCCACGCGATGGTTTGCTTTATGTGACAACTGAGATTGATCGCACGGTCACCATCGTCGACCCGAAAACCTTCAAGATCGTTGGCTCCATTCCAACCGGCCAAGAGCAATCCCACATGCTTGTGCTTTCACACGATGGTCGTTTCGGCTACACCGCGAACGTAGGACCGGGCACCATCTCAGTCCTGGACCTGAAAGCGCGCAAGCTGCTGCGAGTTATCAAAGTATCTGGGGACATTCAACGTATCTCCATCACACCGGATGACCGCGCGGTCTTCACGGCCGACCAAACCACGCCCAGGCTCGCCGCCATCGACACGACAACCAATACAGTAAAGACCTGGGTTTCTCTCCCTGCTGTCGCATACGGCACTGCGAGCACCCAGGATGGGCGGTGGCTGCTGGTAAGCCTTCCGAACTCGTATGGAGTGGCGGTGGTCGATTTGCACACGATGCAGGTAGCTCGGACTATCTCCGTTCCCAAATGGCCTCATACAGTGCTGATGTCCCCGGACGATCTGACTGCCTACGTAGCCTGCATGAAGAGCGGTTACGTTGCGATGATCAATTTGTCAGATTGGTCCGTAGAGGGACTCATCAAAGTTGGGAACAATGCCGACGGAATCGGCTGGGCGTCATCTCAACGGGGCAATTGGCCATTTTTTTGAAGCCCTGTATATCAGGTTCGTGGACGAGTAGCCTTACGCCTCTGACTCTGCCTCTCAGTCCCGCGCGAACGCCCCCGGGGCCGGGAGCGCTCGCATTTTCCTAACCTTTCCTTTCGCGCCGTTCCATCCGAAGTGAGGGCCGTTTAACGGCGTGGCGGGATCGCCATCGACGGCTCAAAGTTTCGCGCTGCGGCCAGCATCGACAGCGCTCGCGAACGGCTCGCTTTGCAACGCTATCTCGATAGCATAGAGAAGGCGGACAGGGAGCAACAGACAAGCATCGATCCATCCGCTGTGCAGGCTGCACTAGAGAAGCTGAAGCGGCACCCGGAACCAGAGGCAGGCTTCATGTTGATGCGTCAAAACACCCTGCCGGCGTACAACGTGCAAACTGCGGTTGACGCGGAACATTCGTTGATCGCAGCGCAAACTGTGGTTCTTGATGCGACAGATAGCCGTTGCCTGCAACCAAATGGCCATGGTTGACTCCTGGTTCAAGGTTCAGGCTCCAGGAGAGTTCTTGCCAGCGGTTTGCAGGAAAACCTGCTGGAGATGCAGAGAAGGCCTGCGATTTTGCAGTGAATTACCGCGAACCTGCTCGGCAATCGAATGAGTGGACGTAAGGCAGCAACGGGAAAATGTGCGACCTCTTTCTTGACAAACCATAGCCATACGGTTATGGTTTTCAGTGTGAAGAAGGCTAACGCCAATCCCGTGTTCCGCGCTCTTGCCGATCCGACGCGCAGGGCTATTTTCGAGGAGCTGAGCCGGCAGGGCGAACAGACTGTCCACGCATTGACTCGCTATGCGCGCGTGTCCCAGCCTGCTGTCTCTAAGCATCTGACGGTACTCAAGCGGGCGAGGCTGGTACGGCATCGCCGCGAGGGACGCGAAACTCACTATCGTGCCCGGCCCGAAGCGCTGGCGCCGATGGTGGATTGGCTTAGTCTTTACGGCGCCTTCTGGCGCGACCGGTTTGATCAGCTTGAAAACCTACTGAACAGGATGGACCCATGAGCCAGCAATCAAGAACGAATCCAGCAGAGTGTCCCCGCAGCCTTGTTGTCGAGAGGGTATTCCCGCACCCGCCGGAGAAGCTATGGCGAGCGCTTACCGAAGGCCCGCTGCTCGCGCAATGGATGATGAAGAACGACTTCGAGCCGGTGGTCGGGCGCAAGTTCCAATTCCGCGCCGATCCCATGCCGAACTGGAGCGGCATCGTCGACTGCGAGGTGCTCGTCGTCGATCCACTCCAACGCCTGTCTTACAACTGGGGTGTTGGCGATCCCGCCGGTGGCCTGCAATGGGTGGTGCTCTGGACGTTGACTCCGGTGGAGGGCGGCACGCACGTTCGCATGGAGCAGTCCGGCTTCGGTCCCAATCAACAGGCCGCGTATCAGGGTGCAAACTACGGCTGGCAGAAGTTCTTCGGCGGCCTGGAGCGGGTTCTCGCCGGGAGTGCAAGTTGAAGACCGGCAGAATGAACGAGTCGAGAATGAATGAATCCAGGAGGCTGCTCGCAGCCTTCTGGATCGTCACCGTGCTCTTCTGCCTGGAGATGACCTTTACCGCCTACTACGAGCTGTTGCGCTTACCGGAGGCGGCGCAGGCGTTCAGCCGCCTCGGCTTCTCTGCGGCCTCTTTCCGGGTTGAGCTCTCGTGGGCCAAGGTTGCGGGCGTGGCCGCGTTGCTGCTGCCCATGATTCCCGCGCGGGGCGCCATCTACGTGATCAAGGAGTGGGCCTACGCCGGGTTTGCTATCAACCTCGTCTCGGCGATCATCGCCCACCTCTCGATAAGCGATCGTCCGGCGGCGCTGGCCCCGTCGTCGATCACCAGCGTGCTCTGGGCGCTCTCATACTTCTTCTGGCGCCGGTTGCAAACGCGCTCTTCCGACGTTGCTCTGAGCTAGCCGTTTTCTACGCGGGCCTTTATGTCCGAGTATGCCCGTTCGATGAGCGTGGTGAGCGCTGAGGCGGTTGTGTCCATTCCCGGTCTCAGCTTCACATGGCGCATGAACTTGCCGGTGCCCTGCAACAAGCGCGCTGGATCCGGCAGCGCTGCGCCTTGAAAGAACCCCACGTTTACGTGCGAAGTGAATACGTTGACGTAGGCGAAGGGGGTGTCTCCCAGGCATGCAACCGGACAGCCGTCATGCACGAGTTCGCGGACCTCGTCCCCGCATTTGCGCATCACCTCAAACCAGTGGTGTGCGATGGCGGGATCGCGCTCAACAGCACCGTTGAATCGCAGTAGTTCTGCTTTCATCTTCGCTCTGCTTTTGATCTTCGAGGTCCATGCTAACCCGGCGCCGTTACGTGAGTAACGAGGAATAGGGACGGCCTGAAGAGTCTGCGTGAGAACTCCAGAATTTGGGAAGCCCGAGGGGCGCACCGCAGATCCCTCCGCTACGCTACGCTCCGGTCGGGATGACAGTTCATCTTGGAAACTATACTTAGCGTTCCCAAACAAAATTGTCATCCCGACCGGAGCGTAGCGTAGCGGAGGGATCTGCGGTGCGCCCCTCGGGCTTCCCAAATTCTGGAGTTCTCACGCAGACTCTTAAGCTCTATCTATTTTGACCGGGGATGGCACGACTGAAGTCGTGCCCTGATAGCAAAGCAAAAAGCTTGCAGCGGAGCTTAACCTGGGAAATGTTTTCGAAACAGCTAGGTGACAACTGCCGGATGACCGGGCCAGGCTTTCCCACGAGAGATAAGGCCGGCCAGGAATAAATACAGCAGCAGGCCGATTGGGCCGAAGAGGAAAGTCAGGATCAGACACGGGAGCACCGCTACAAACGGCACATGGTTGCGTCTTGCGTCGCGCACCTGCCAGCTTCCGATGAAGAGATCGAAGGCCAGATAATGGACCCATCCGGCGAGCACCAGCCAGCGATCTGTGAAGAGCAACATGACCCCACTGAGAGAACTAAATCCACCTCTGTGGCCACCCCAGTGAGTGACGATGAGCACCAGGTAGAGGCCGCATAGCAGAGCCGGCACCAACAGACCCGTGATCAGCGAAGAGATCACATGCGAAGCACGAGGCGACCAACCCGTGAGCACCAACAGCAGCCAGCCGGCCAGCGCCAGACTGTTACAAAGTCGAAAGAGCGCATCTGCAGTCATGAAATGCTTTCCTTCCCCTTGACTAAGATCGAGACCACGGCAACGAGGGTAAATACCAGCCACATAGCAAACACTTCGAACGTCAAACGATCCGGCTGTGCGATCGACTGCCCACGAAAGGCCTGCTGGAGAATCAACCCAAAAAGTGCCAGATAGCTTGTGGCTGCCGTAAAAATAACATTACGCTGCGTCCGAGCGTCTGCCGGCGGCCAGCGACGTGCCATCCACCAGGCCAGCAGCGGCAAAACCTGCAAACCATGCATGCCCAGAAAATGGGCAATCCGCAGATCGCCATGATCGGCACTCCAGCCGGTAACGGGCAGTCCAGGGCCGCCATCCGGAGCGCCGACCGTGTGCCCGCCGGCGACCGAAAGCCGGCCGGTCACATGCGCTTCCGCCATTTGCCTGGAGTTGGGCACGGTCATCAGGGCGCCTGAACCGGTGCCGACCAGCGCCAGGATCATGCCCAGACGAAGCGACCAGCCCCAGGCAGAGCCGGCAAAGGACTGGCGGAAGAGAAGCACCGTGAGCACCAGCATCCCCAACCAGATGCCGACAATGCTCACCCCCATGACGCCAAAGACCGCGGCATCGAACTGCGTGGCGAGGTTGAAGTGACTGCTCGTGCCACGCGCCGCCTGCATATCGATCAAGGCTATCTCGATGAACAATCCTGCGGCCAGGACGACGTCAAGCACCCGCCTTAAACGCGGCCAGATGGTGGTCGAAGCCATACAGAAAGCAAAGCTCCAACAGGCGATCATTGTCGAAAGAGCGAACTTCGCCGGCTTTAGCCATGCCGGCGCCCCCGTAATCACACGGCGGTCTACGACTAAGCCCAGCATGCAGAAGACCAGGTCGGCTGCCATGATGAACCCCAGCACCGTGAGTGCCGGCGCTGCATCGTAGCCCAAGGCAACAGCTCTTCTGCTTACCATGTAAAAGAGATTAACATTAATGTTAATTAGATTCACATTCATGTATGATTCTTTTCAACCGTGGTCACCCCTAAACAGCGCCCCTATCATCATGGAGACCTGCGGGCAGCCCTGATCCGGGCCGCGCTGCAATTGGTCGAGCAGCACGGGGTGAAGGGCCTTGCTTTGAGCGATGCCGCCCGTCTCGCGGGTGTGAGTGTTGCGGCTCCCTATCGTCATTTCACAGATAAAGATGCTTTGTTAGCGGAAATCGCGGCAGAAGGCTTTCGCTTGTTTCGCGATGCGCTGGCTACGCCCTCGCAAAGCCATCCAAAGGACAAGGTGAAGCGGTTGGTGGAGATGGGCGTCGCCTACGTCGAGTTTGCCCTGCACCACCGATCCCACTTCAAGGTGATGTGGGAGGGCGGAATTTCCAAAGAAAAGTATCCGGAGGTTGGGCAGGCCGCTTACGAAGCCTATTTGCTGCTGGAGAAAGCCGCAAAGGAACTTCTGCCGACCGCGCCACCGGCGCGGCAGGAAGCCCTGGTTGCGACCGCGTGGAGCCTGGTTCATGGCTACGCAAGCCTAACCCTGGAGCAGGAACTGGATGTGGTCAGAGCGGAGCAAAGCGATAAAAAGTTGTTGCGGCAGTCGCTGCATCTGCTGCTGGACCAGTTCGCAACGTAGCTAGGGCATGTAGAAAACTTCGCGCAGCATGGGAAAGCGTTCCCCTGGACGCAACGGATCGAGAGGGGCAAAGTAGGGCTCCATCGCCTGCTGCCAGCGGGTATTAATCGGATCGGCTTCGATCCGGGTCCAGGTTTCCTCGAAGTTATCGACATGCATGGTTAAAACAAGAAGCTGATCCCGGCGAAAGATGGAGTACTCGGAGATACCGGCGCCCTTGAGCAGCGCCAGCATCTCCGGCCAGACTTCCGTATGGGCCCGGTCGTATGCCTCTTCTGTACCCGGACGCAACCGCAGGAGGAAGGCGACTCGTTGCATAGGCAGTTTGTGCGCGGCTACTTCGGCTGGGGAACGAGACGAAGATACGGTTTGGGTGATTTCCAGCCGTCGGCATACTTCAGCTTGGCTTCGTCGTCGGATACAGAAGGCAGGATGATGACATCGTCGCCCTGCTACCAGTCTGCCGGCGTGGCCACCTTGTGCC
>Ga0302324_100028809_pt1 | contig 10547 bp, 8 predicted proteins | sample Palsa_T0_1_FD_201949 | JGI IMG/M metagenome (GOLD analysis project Ga0302324, IMG submission 201949) | Peat permafrost microbial communities from Stordalen Mire near Abisko, Sweden - Palsa_T0_1 | ecosystem: Environmental > Terrestrial > Soil > Palsa > Peat permafrost | place: Sweden: Abisko... | reverse complement strand
ATGGATGAAGCAGGCCAATGTGACCATCAGCGCCGTGCAGTGCTGGACTTCGTTTGAAGAATTCTTCGGCGTGGTGCCCTGCACCATTATGAGCATGATGAGCGACAATCTGATTCCTTCAGCCTGCGAAACGGATGTGCCTGGCACGCTGAGCATGTACATGCTGGCGCTGGCTTCGGGTACGCCTTCGGCGCTGCTGGATTGGAACAACAATTACGGCAGTCATCCTGACAAGTGCGTATGCTTCCACTGCTCCAATTTGCCCAAGCATTTCTTCAAGGATGTGAAGATGGATTTTCAGGAGATTATTGCGGGCACAGTCGGCAAGGAGAACACGTTTGGCACCTGCGTGGGCCGCGTAAAGGCCGGCGCCATGTGTTATGCACGCTACTCGACAGACGACCGCAATGGCGTGATTCGCGGCTACACGGGGCCGGGAAAATTTACCGAAGATCCGCTGGAAACTTTTGGCGGCGCGGGTGTGGCAGAGATTCCGCAACTGCAAAAGCTGCTGAGGTTCATTTGCCGCGAGGGCTTTGAGCATCACGTGGCTGCTAACTTCAGCGATGTGTCGAAGGCCATTCACGAAGCCGCGCGCTACATGGGATGGGAAAGCCATCATCATCCGGCGCTTGAAGACTAATAAGGCAGTGACGGGTGAGGCAGGGACTAGGGACTAAGAGACTGGGGACTCGGTGTGGCCGAAAATCAGTGCTGCTTCTTGAGGCCAGGTTCTAGTCCCTGTCCTCGAAGAGGACAACCATGAGCAAGAGGATTGGCAAGAGCCTGGTGGTCAACGGCGCTACGCTGGTGACAGAAGCCGCGTGGAATGGAGAGCTGGATGCCAAGCACGAACAGCTCGTGGAATGGCTGAAGGCGCAGGGCCTGGCTGGCATTCTCATCCGACGCAATGAAAATGTGGCGTGGGTTACAGGCGGCGCGGTCGAGTTGCGCGTACTCACTCCAGGCGAAACGGGTGTGGCTTCTCTGCTCGTCACGGCTGCCGGAAAGCGCTACTACTTCACCACTGAAAATGAGGCTCCACGCCTTCAAGACGAGGAATTCGGCGCACTTGATTTTGAGCCGGTGCTGTTTCCGTGGTGGGCGGACGATACAGCTGCTGCCGCGTCAAAGCTGGCGGGCGGCGCATTGGGGTCGGATACGCCGGGTGTTGGCACGCTGGTGAATCTTGCACCGCTGCGGGCCTCGCTGAGCGAGAGTGAGATTGCACGCTATCGCTGGCTGGGTGCGGAGACGGCAGCAGCCACCGTCGAAGCGCTCAACGAGGTTGAGCCGGGATTGAGTGAGTACGACCTCGAGGTGATTACCGCAAGCGGGCTGCTGCGGCGCGGCATCCTTCCTTCGGTGGCACTGTATGCGGTAGATGAGCGCATCTTCAAGTACAAACATGCGGTGCCGCGTGGCAAGCGGCTGAAGCAGTACGGCATGTTGAATCTCTGCTCGCGGAAATGGGGCTTGGCGATCTCTATTACGCGGTTCATTTACTTCGGCGAGTTGCCTTCCGAGCTTGCGGATCGGTTCGACGCGGCTGCTCACGTGAATGCCGCGCTCTTGAATGCAACACGCGAAGGCGCGACCTCCGCCGAGTTGTTCGAAGCTGCCCAAGCGGCATATGCGGCGCAGGGATTTCCCGGCGAAGAGCGCTTCCATCACCAGGGCGGGTCGACCGGATACGGCGAGCGCGAGTGGGTGGCGACGCCCGCGGGAACTGAGGTCGTGGTCGACCACCAGGCCTTTGCGTGGAATCCGAGCATTCGCGGCGGCAAGGTTGAGGACACGGTGATTCTGCACGATGGCGTGATCGAAAACCTGACGTCAACGCCGGAGCTGCCGGTGCTTTCCGATGCGATTATCGAAGGCAGCACTTACGCGGCGGCTGGGGTGCTGGTCAAATAACGACAGGGACTAGGGACGTAGGGACCGCGACCGCCCAGAAATGGGCTGCGACTCTCGGTGTGTCCGCTTTCTAAGTTGCTTCGCGGGGTTGCAAGGTGAGCCTTGCTGTGAGGATCACGAGTGAGGCCCAGAGCGTGTCGGCGGCGAGCAGGTGGGCTACCTGGACCCATAGCGGCGCTAGTAGTACGACATCGAGAACACCCAGTGCGTAGACGACGGCGAGCAGAGTCAGCACCAGTCCGCAGAGTCGGCGATTGTCCCAGTGTGTTTTTTGCTGTGCTGCGCGCGCCAGCAGCCAGATGAGAAAGATGCCTGCGAACAGCGCGACGGTGGGGTGCAGCCAGCGCCAGCGCACCAGCCATCCGCTGGTGGCGGAGAAGTCCTGTGCGAGCGCGGAGCCCAGTGAGGACGCGGGGAAGAGCGTATCTCCAAGTGCGGCCAGCGAACCGGTGACGCCGACGACCATGACCACGAAGACAGCGACGACGGCGCCGAAGGGCGCAACGAGACGCACGCTGTCGCGCAGAAATGCCTTGCGGCGGCTGAGCAGATGCGCGGTGAGCGTGAGCGCGGCCAGCAGCAGGAGCGTGTTGCTGAGGTGAAGCGAAAGATATGCGGGTCGGATGGGGGATTGGCTTTGCGCGGTGAGCCCAAGTTTGACGAGCAGCGCTCCGAGAATTGCTTCGAGCAGAGTAAAGATGACCGCAGCCACCGCAGCGGTGCGGGCCAGGTGCCCCTTGACTGTTCCGGTGAACGTCCAGATCGCCAGGCCGAGGACAGCAAAAACTGAGAAGCCGCTCATGATGCGGTGCGTGAACTCAATAATGGTGTCTAGGCGGGGATGGTGTTGGACTACGGTTCCGTTGCAGAGAGGCCAGTGATCGCCGCAACCGGCTCCGGCGCCGGTGGCGCGCACCAAAGTCCCTCCCAAAAACACGATGATGAAGTAGACGAGGACGCCCCAGGAAAAACGTCGCAAGGCGGGGGATGGTAGGCGTTTTGAATCGATGAAGATGGCGGCTGCGGGCATGAAAGGAAAACTCCGGATGAACCCACTAGTGTAGAACATGCGTTCGGCTGGGGTTTCATGGAATCGAACTGCGCGGGGCCTCGATAGAACCTCTTACGAGAGGCAAATGCAGGTCCTTCGACTCCGCTGAAGTACGCTTCGCTCAGGATGACAGCTCTGTGGTTGTTATAACGAGTTCCTGGTTGTTGTAGGCATCAGCCGGACTACGTGGTTGACGATGATCAGGTCTTCTTCGGCTGGAATTACGCGGACTGTTACTGGCGAATTCGTCGCGGAGATCACGGTGCCTCCGCGGACATTGTTTCGAGCCGGATCAATGAGGATGCCGAGCGCGCCGAGGCCGGCGCAGATCTCGGCGCGGCTGTCGATGTCGTTTTCGCCAATGCCGCCGGTGAAGACAAGCATGTCGAGGCCTTGCAACTCGGCCACGTAACTGCCGATCCATTTGGCGATGGTCCAGGTGAACTTGTCCACGGCGAGCCGTGCTTTGGCGTTGCCTGCCTTGATGGCGTCGCGCAGGTCGCGCATGTCGTTGGACAAATCGCTTATGCCAAGCAGGCCAGCCTTCTTGGCGGCTACGGCTTCCAGTTGGTCGGCCGCTTCCGTAGCGCTCTCGGTCTTTTCCGCAATCTTGCGCAGGATGAACAAGAGCACGCCGGGATCGATGTCGCCCGTGCGTGTGCCGCTGATGATTCCGCCGGTTGGCGTCAATCCCATGGATGTGTCGAGGCTCATGCCGTCGCGAATGGCAGTGATGGAAGCGCCGTTGCCGAGATGGGCGACGATGAGCTTCTGCGGCACGTTGGGCTGTAGCTGCATGACGATCGATTCGTACGAAATTCCATGCGCCCCATAGCGACGCACGCCCAAGGCGGAATATTCTTCCGGAATGGGCATGTGGGTGACAACTTCCGGCATGGTGCGATGAAAATAGGTGTCGAGAACAACAAAGTTTGGGACGCCGGCGAACAGACGCATCGCCTCGCGCATGATGTAAATGGCGATGGGTGTATGCAGTGGAGCAAAGGCTGTGTAGCGCTCCATTTCATCAATCAATGCGGGTGTAATGAGCTGGTTTTCCTGCACGGTTGGACCGCCGGAAACCATGCGATGGCCGATTGCGGCGGGGGCGGGGAAGTCGCTCGAGTGCAGCGCGTCCGCGACCAGTTTGAAGGCGGCTGCGGGGTCGGGCAGAGCAGGGGCTTGATCAACGAGCTTGTTGCCGTTTGCGTCCTTGATCCAGAACTTGCCTTGATCGGTGCCGATGCCGTCGACCGCGCCTTCGTGCAGCTTGCGAGGCTGGCCGTTTCCGGCTTCGTAGATGGAGAACTTGATGGAGGATGAGCCGCTGTTGAGAACGAGGATGGGCTGAGACGGCATTGAGCGGAACCTCGGTGAGTTGGGCATGAGTTGGTAGTGTGAGATTCGCGGCTCCCCACCCTTTCGCCAGAAAAAACGCGAACGGATGGGGCACGGGGCATTTTTTATTCGAGCTTGCCTTCCGGCCAGCGCCAGTTTTTTACCTCGGGCAAGTCGTCGCCGTTTTCTGATACATACAGTTTGTGTTTCTGAATTTCTTCGGAATACCACTGCTCCGCCGCTGCGACTTGCGCCTTGAGCCTCGGCACGCGTTTGATGGCGTCGAGGGTGAGTTGGAAGCGGTCGATGTTGTTGAGCACGCACATGTCGAAGGGCGTTGTGGTTGTGCCTTCTTCTTTGTAGCCGCGCACATGAAGGTTGTCGTGATTGTGACGCCGGTAAGTGAGCCGGTGGATCACCCATGGATACCCGTGGAAGGCGAAGATGACGGGTACATGGGGGGGAAACAGCTGATCGAATTCCTCGTCGGGCAATCCGTGCGGATGTTCCGATGTGGGTTGCAGGGCCATCAGATCGACCACGTTGACAACGCGGATACGAAGATCGGGAATGCGCACGCGGAGCAGGCTGACCGCCGCCAAGGCTTCCATGGTTGGCACATCGCCGCAGCAGGCCATCACCACTTCGGGTCCGCCCTCGTCGTTTGAGGCCCACTGCCAGATGCCCAGGCCGGTAGTGCAATGCGCAACTGCTTCATCAATGGTGAGCCACTGCGGGGCCGGCTGCTTGCCGGCGACAATGAGATTGATGTAGTGCTTACTGCGCAGGCAGTGGTCGGTTACAGAGAGCAGCGTGTTGGCGTCGGGTGGCAGATAGATGCGAACCACGTCAGCCTTCTTGTTGAGAAGATGATCGATGAAGCCGGGGTCCTGGTGCGAGAAGCCGTTGTGGTCTTGCCGCCAGACGAGCGAGGTGAGCAAATAATTGAGGCTGGCGATGGGTTTGCGCCAGGGAATTTCGCGCGTGGTCTTCAGCCACTTGGCGTGCTGGTTGACCATGGAGTCGACGATGTGGATGAAGGCCTCATAGCAGGAGAAGAACCCGTGGCGGCCGGTGAGCAGGTAGCCCTCAAGCCAGCCCTGGCACATGTGCTCGCTCAGCACTTCCATCACGTGGCCGGTCGGCGAGAGATTTTCGTCAACGGGCAGGGTTTCGGCCATCCATGCTTTGCCGGTTCCGACTTCCACTTCCTCAAGCCGGTTTGAGGCGGTTTCATCGGGACCGAAGACGCGGAAGTTCTTGGTATCGGTGTTGGCCTGCATCACGGCGTGGAGCAGGTGGCCAAGAATGCGCGTGGCCTCGCCATCGGTGCGGCCGCGGCCCTCAATCTTGAATGCGAAATCGCGGAAGTTGGGCACCGTGAGCGGTATCAGCAATTGACCGCCGTTGGCGTGCGCGTTCATGCCCATGCGCAGCCGGCCCTTGGGGGCGATGTCGGCCAGCTCCCGAATGAATTTGCCCTTGGCGTCAAACAGCTCCGCCGGTTTGTAGCTGCGCATCCACTCATCAAGCTGGCGCAGATGCTGAGGATTTGTGCGGACGTTGTCGAGGGGAACCTGATGCGCGCGCCAGGTATTTTCGACTGGCTTGCCATCGACAAATTTTGGGCCCGTCCAGCCTTTGGGCGTGCGCATGATGAGCATGGGCCACGCGGGCCGAGCTGTCGATCCATCTTCACGCGCGGCCTTTTGGATTGCGGCGATGCGGTCAAGCATGGTGTCAAACACCGCGGCGGCCTGCTGGTGCATGACGGCCGGATCGTCGCCTTCGAGCGTGAATGGCTCGTAGCCGTAGCCGCGCATCAGCTCTTCTAATTCGGCGTGAGGAATACGCGCGAGTATGGTGGGGTTGGCGATCTTGTATCCGTTCAAATGCAAAATGGGCAGCACGGCGCCGTCGGTGGCGGGATTGAGAAATTTGTTGGAGTGCCAGCTAGTGGCCAATGGGCCGGTCTCAGCTTCGCCATCTCCTACCACGCAGGCAACGATGAGGTCGGGGTTGTCGAAGGCAGCGCCGTACGCGTGTACGAGTGAGTAGCCCAGTTCGCCGCCTTCATGGATCGAGCCAGGTGTCTCTGGCGCCACATGGCTGGGAATGCCGTAGGGCCAGCTGAATTGGCGAAACAGCCGTTTGATGCCGTCTGCGTTCTGCTCGATGACAGGGTAGATTTCTGAGTAAGAGCCTTCAAGATAAGTGTTGGCTACGATGCCGGGTCCGCCATGACCGGGGCCGATGAGGTAGATCATGTCCAGGCCGCGCTCGCGAATGATGCGGTTCCAATGCACGTAGAGGAAGTTGAGGCCGGGCGTCGTGCCCCAGTGGCCAAGCAGACGCGGCTTTATGTCGTCGATGACCAGTGGCCGCTCAAGCAGTGGATTGTCTTTGAGGTAGATCTGGCCTACGGAAAGATAGTTGGCGGCGCGCCAGTACGCATCCATCTTGGCCAATTGCTCCGGGGTCAGGGGGTCGTTGTTCGCTGGTTTTTCGCTCAAATCGCACCTCGGGTATTTCGATTCGCCTGCCATCCAAAGCGTAGCAGCCGAAAGTTACAGTTATTGGTGATTAGGATCACTGAAAGGTGAGAAGACCAACGAAACTGCGGGATCAGGGGCCGCTGCGCTTGGGGCACCTTATTGCCCGGTTGGATGCGCGGCAGCTCTTGGGGGTGCAATGCAGCGTCTCCCGAAAGACCTCTTTTTAAGGTGGCTGCTGTCTTCTAGCCGAACCTGCCGCAGGTCGTCCGATGAAGCGCTGATCCGGTCGGGCGCGCATCTGTGACCCTATTTTTGGGACACTCTCTGGATCCAACCCGCAATTTTGTCGATTCATCTTTACTTTTTAATCATTCAATATTTATATTTCGATCACGCAGGGAACGGATTCGGCCTGTTTGATCGGCGCTCATCAAGCCTGCTTAGTTGATGAGCCCTCCCACCTGGGATCGCGAATCGGACCGAAAATGAATAGGCAGAAAGGTGGCTCGGGCAATGAATGGTCTCCACTTGACGGCGCAGGGTTTACTTTCGGGCGTGTTCCTCATCGACGGATTGACCCGAATCTTCGCCCACTGGCGTCCTGCTAAAATCGAGCCCGCGAGGCCGGCATTCGGCTCGATTCGCTTGCCTTATGAATTGGCAGTTGGCATCGCGCTGGTGGAGATTGCCGGCGCATTGGCGCTGTGGGTTCCAGCCGATCTGTGGCCGCCGGACATTCTTCCCCGGCTGGCAGCTGCGGGACTGGCGCTGCTTGCCGTGGCAGGCGTCGCTTATCACATGCGCCGTAAAGAGCCGGCTGCGCCCAATCTGGCACTGTTTCTGCTGGCGCTGTTTGTGATTCTGGGGCGCTGGTAACGCCGCCCCTCGCGTCTTAGAAATAGCGTTTTAGCTTCAATATCTGCGACTCAAAGGCATACCAGAGAATGGTGGCGGCAGCGGTGGAGGCGGCCAGTCGGAAAGCGACTACGGCGAGATTGCCGAGGATACCGTACTGGTCCATGCGTGCGTCAAACCAGCCGAAATAAATAAAGATGATGATGTGCGTCATGTAGAGGCCGTAGCTGATGCGGCCGTAGAAGGCCAGCGGGCCGCGGCGCAGGGCGGCGTTGAGTGGATTGCGTGCGCCGGTCGAGGCGATGGCGGCCAGGACTACGCCGGCGAAGGCCAGGGCGAGGGCTGAGTCCAGGAAAGCGGTGCCGCCTGCAATGGTGGCTGTGGCACTGAAGCCGAGCAGCATTGCGGCGAGGCCGATCCAGAGCCACGTGCGGCGGCTGAGTGCGAGCGTGCAAAGGCCGAGCGCGAGCAGGCTGCCCAGGGCGATTCCATCTAGATGGATGAGCGTGTGCGTGAGAGTCATCCAGTGAACGTTGGCTAGCCGCAGCATAGGAGAGACGAGCAGCGCGGCGGCGAGAACAGCTGTCAAAATCCAGGGGCGGCGCAGAAAGCGCACGGCGGGAGCCCAGAAAAAGTAATACTGCTCTTCAATGGCCAGCGACCAGGTTGGGCCGATGGCCGGCGGCAGCGTGAGGTGAAAAAGATTCTGCACAAAAAAGATGTAGGCGAGCCAGGGCGCGGTTTTGACCGCCTCGGTGATGGTGGGGCCAATGAACCACGGCGCGTTGAGATAGACGATGACGAGTACCAGCAAGTAGACGGGCCAGATGCGCAGTGCGCGGCGGCCATAGAAGTTGCGGAAGTATTTTTCCTTGTTGCGGGATTCGAGAAGGATGGAAGTGATCAGAAAGCCGGAGAGCACAAAGAAGAGATTGACGCCTGCCCATCCCCACAGGCTGGCGTAGTGTATCCAGGTACCTTCAAGGCGTGGATGGCAGTGGTAGATTACGACTGCTAGAACGGCGAGGCCGCGCAGGCCCTGTAACTCCGGGATGTAACTGGGCAGCCAGGTTGGGCGTTTGATGAGCAAGATAGTGGAGTAAGCGGTGTTGGCGCGGTTAGCGGAGTTAGTAAGCTGGCGAGTTAGCTATTGTGGATTCCCCGGTCTCAGAATCGAGTCTTGGGGTACCCAGCAAAAGAAGAGGCATTAGCTTGGCTTAAGTTCGATCGCAGGACTTGTTGGATTGTCGCGTTCCTTGTCCACCCATTCCCAAACATCGTTCTCGCCAACTTTGAAGGCATTGGCTACGTGCCGCACGATGTCCGCTATCAGGATTCCGTAATGCTCATATCCATGGCTACCGGGATAAAGATGCGTCTGAACTTTTCCGTCGTTTTCAAAGACGATGATCAGCGGTGATTCGATCTTCATATTGAGCCTCGTTTCTCTTCAGAATCACCCCGCGGCTAACTCCTTCGCTCTTTGCGTAGCGCGCATAACGGCTTTGATCAGCGTAACGCGCAAGCCCCCTTCTTCTAACTCCAGAATGCCGTCGATGGTGCAGCCGGCGGGAGTGGTTACGGCGTCTTTGAGCAAGGCAGGGTGGTAGCCGGTTTCTAGCACCATTTTTGCCGCGCCGAATGTGGTTTGTGCGGCCAGTTGCGTGGCGATGTCGCGCGGCAGGCCGACCTTGACGCCAGCCTCTGCGAGTGCCTCGATGATGATGTAGATGTACGCCGGGCCAGAAGCTGACAAGCCGGTCACTGCGTCCATATGCTTCTCGTCGACGACGACTGTGCGGCCCACGGTCGCGAAGATTCGCTCAGCCAATTCCATTTGCTCGGCGGAGACAAAGCGTCCGCGGCAAAGTCCGGCAGCGCCTGCGCCGAGCGCCGAGGGCGTGTTGGGCATGGCGCGGATCACGGCGATGTCCAGGCCGGCGGCCTCTTCAATAGCGCGCGTCTTGACCGATGCAGCAAACGAGACCAGCGTCTTTCCCGGCGTAAGCGCGGGGCGAATCTCGGCGATCAGATCAGGCACCTGAAAAGGCTTGACGCCGATCAGGATCAGGTCTGACTGGCGCGCCGCTTCAAGGTTGTTGGTACTCACGTCGACGCCCCATTGCGTGCTGAGCGCGATGGCCTTTTCTGCGTGTCCAACGGTGGCATGAATCTGTTCGGGAGCAAAAAGGTTCTGCTTTAAAAAAGCCTGGAGCAAAATGCCGCCCATCTTGCCCGCGCCGAGAACTGCGACGCGAACCTTGGGCAATTGTGCGGGAACTTCGGGGGCCTCAACGGCAATCTCCGCCATGGTTTTCCTTTTCTTGTCTTGGATGAATGAGGTGTAACTCTCAAGGATACTCGCAACGGCTGCGTTGACGACCTCCATCGAGTTCCATTGAGCCCAGGCCGCCTGCTGATTGCCGACGCCGACGCGTGATCCCCGGCCTTTTGAAGCCGCTCCGCGCGCCTCAAATTGAGCATTAAAGCAGCTAATTCGAGGGCGAAAATGGTAATAAATCGTTCATTCTTGAATGAATTTTCGCACTTTTTGTATACGCATGGCAGGGCTTCTCATGCGGAGATGTGGGTTTATAAGCGGACGAATTTGGAGGAAAAGCCTGATTTCTCAATTTCGTAGGCTTATGCACGGAGTTTGAGCACTTCTTTTGTCCGCCTGTGGGTCTACTGGAATTGCCGCTTCGGCGAGAAATCGCGAGCGCGCGTTGAGGCTACCGCGGAGTTCCGGTCTTCTGTTGCGCGATCCATGCATCGACGCGGTCGCTCAATACATCAAGCGGCAATGCGCCGGCGTCGAGCACCTGGTCGTGGAAGGCGCGCAGGTCGAACTTGTCGCCAAGTGCTTTCTTTGCGCGGTCGCGGAGCTCCAG
>Ga0302324_100028806_pt1 | contig 10547 bp, 11 predicted proteins | sample Palsa_T0_1_FD_201949 | JGI IMG/M metagenome (GOLD analysis project Ga0302324, IMG submission 201949) | Peat permafrost microbial communities from Stordalen Mire near Abisko, Sweden - Palsa_T0_1 | ecosystem: Environmental > Terrestrial > Soil > Palsa > Peat permafrost | place: Sweden: Abisko... | reverse complement strand
TGGGCAGGCACGCCGTAGCGTTCGGCGGCCCGCTCGGCGTGCAGCAGGAAGCTGCTGTAGACCCCGGCCCAGCCCTGCACGATGGCCGACCGGTCCATCTTGGGCCAGCGGGGCAGGAACGGCCGGACCACCTCTTCGGCCGCGGCCAGCACCCCGCCCACGTCCAGGCCGGTCTGCACGCCGAGGTGGTCGAAGGTGGCCGCCAGCACCTCGGTGGGTGAGTTGCCCGCCCCGGCACCGAGCGCGCACAGCGCGCCGTCGATCTGGCGGGCGCCGTGCTGATAGGCGAGCACCGAGTTCGCCACCCCGAGGGAGAGGTTCTGGTGGCCGTGAAAGCCGATCTCGGCCTGGTGGCCGATCTCGGCGTGGATGGCCTGGACCCGCTCCTGGGCGTCGCCGAGGACCAGGGCGCCGGCCGAATCCACGCAGTAGACACACTCGGCGCCGGCGTCCACCATGATCCGGGCCTGCCGGGCCAGCTCGGCGGGGGTGGTCTTGTGCGCCATCATCAGGAAGCCGACGGTCTCCATGCCGAGGTCGCGGGCCAGCCCGAAGTGCTGGATGGACACGTCGGCCTCGGTGCAGTGGGTGGCGATCCTGGCCACCGAGGCGCCGGCCTCGCGGGCGTCGCGCAGGTTGTCCTTGGTGCCGATGCCCGGCACGAGCAGCACAGCGATCTTGGCCTGGGTGGCCTCGGCCACCCCGGCCGCGATCAGCTTGATCTCGTCGACCAGGGAGAAGCCGTAGTTGAACGAGGATCCGCCCAGGCCGTCGCCGTGGGTAACCTCGATGACCTCGACGCCGGCCGCGTCCAGCGCGTGTACGGTGGCGCGGACCTGTTCCTCGGTGAACTGATGCGCCATCGCGTGACTGCCGTCGCGCAAGGTGGTGTCGGTGATGCGCAGCTGCCGGGTGCTCATACGGTCACCGCCTCGCTCTTGCGCCGGGCTATTACCTCGCCGACCTGAGCGGCGGCGGCCGTCATGATGTCCAGGTTGCCTGCGTAGGAGGGCAGGTAGTCGCCGGCGCCGAGGACCTCGAGGAAGACCGCAACCCGGGCTTGGCCCTGCCAGGAATCGCGGGCCTCGTCGTACTGCGGCTCGGCGCGCAGGGTATAGCCGGGCACGTAGCGCTGCACCTCGGCGACCCGGCGGTGGATCGATGCGGTGATCATGTCGGTGTCGGCGTCGGCCGGGATCGCGCAGAACACCGTGTCCCGCATGATCATCGGCGGCTCGACCGGGTTCAGGACGATGATCGCCTTGCCGCGTTCCGCGCCGCCCACGACCTCGATGGCGCGGGACGTCGTGTGAGTGAACTCGTCGATGTTCGCCCTGGTCCCTGGGCCGGCGGACCGGGATGCGACCGACGCGACAATCTCCGCGTAGGGCACCGGGACGACTGAGGAGACGGCGTGCACGATCGGGACCGTGGCCTGGGCGCCGCAGCTGATCATGTTGACGTTCGGGGCGTCGAGGTGGGCCATGAGGTTGACCGCCGGGCAGACCAGCGGGCCGAGCGCGGCCGGGGTCAGGTCGATGGCGGTCAGGCCGGCCTCGGCGTACCGCGGCGCGTTAGCCCGGTGCGCGTAGGCCGAGGTGGCCTCGAACACCAGCTCAGGCAGCGGATCCTGGCGCAGCAGCCAGTCCAGGCCTTCGGCCGAGGCAGCCAGGCCGAGCTTGCGGGCCCGGGCCAGCCCGTCGGACTCGATCACGCCGACCATGTAGCCGACCTCGATGTGCGCGCTGCGCTGGAGCTTGGCCAGCAGGTCGGTGCCGATGTTGCCGGGGCCGACGATCGCGGCCAGGGTCTTGCCCGTGGTTGAGTTAAGAGCCATTATCTCAGCTTCCTCCCCACAGGCGCTTGGTCGCGATCGCGGCACCCTCGGCGAGCGCGGCGAACTTGGCCCACACCACGGTCGGGTGCACCTCGGGCGCGAACGTGGCCCGGGAGGAGAACCCGCAGTCGGCGCCTGCGATGACGTTCTCGCGGCCGACCAGTCCCGCGTAGGCGCAGATGCTGTCGGCGATGAGCTCGGGATGCTCGACGTAGTTGGTCGCGTGCCCGAGCAGCCCCGGCAGCAGGATCTTGCCGTCGGGCAGCGGCGTGTCCGCCCAGATCCGCCACTCGTGCTGGTGCCGCGGGTTGGCCACCTCGAAGGAGTACGCGCCGGCGTTAATCCGCAGCATGACCGGCACCACGTCGGCCAGCGGGATGTCGTTCAGCCGCGGGCCGTGGTTGAGCCCGTAACAGGTGTGCAGCCGGATCCGGTCTTCGGGGATCCCGCGCAGCGCATGGTTGAGCGCGTCCACGTGCTCCTGCGCCCGGCGGCGGCGCTCAGCCGGGTCGCTGTGGCCGTCGTCGGTCAGGATCTCGATCAGCCACGGGTCGTCCACCTGCAGCAGGAAACCCGACTCGACGATGGCCAGGTACTCCTCCCGCATCGCCTCGGCCACCGCGGCCAGGTAATCCTGCTCCGAGGAGTAGTACTCGTTGCGGCCGAAGCCGCTGGGGCTGGTGGACGGCAGGAAGGCCTCGACCGGGCCGCCGTCGCCGAGGCCGGCCAGCGCGGCCCGGAGGTTCTCGATGTCGGTCCACAGCGCGTCGGCGCCGCTGTAGGCGACCGGCCCGGTGCACACCATCACCTTCATCGGCGCCACCGCCCCCGAGTACTTCGACATGTAGCCCTGGTAGTACTCGGGGAAGTCGTCGATCTCCCGCTGCCAGGACGGCGGCAGCAGCGTCTCGCCGTCGACCTGGTCGAACCCGGCCAGCCGCTCCTTGACGTAGGTGAGGAACGAGACCTTGCCCTGCTCACCGTCGGTGACCACGTCCAGGCCGGCCGCGGCCTGCCTGGACACCACATCGCTGACCGCCTCGCGCACCATCTCGGCGAAGCGCTGCGGGTCGTAGGGCCGGCCGTGCTCCTTCTCCCGCATCATCTCGAGCAGGTCGTGCGGGCGGGCCAGGCTGCCGACGTGGGTGGTGAGTATGCGTTCGCTGCTGCGCTGCATGACCTAGTAGCCCTCCGTTGCCTGGGCGAGCAGCACGCCGGTCCGCCGGGCAGCCCGGCACACGCTCGCCACGATGAAGTCCTTGCGCAGGCCGAGAATGCGGGCGGTCGGCCCGACCACCGAGATCGCCGCGGCCGGGCGGGCCCCAAAGCGCCCGTCTGGTCCCGGCACCAGCACCGGGGCCGCCACCGAAGAATAGCCGGGGGTGAACTCCTCGCGGCTACCGACCCAGCCGGCCACCCGGGCGGTCCGCAGCACGCGCTGCAGGCGCTCGGTATCGGTGATCGTGAACGGGGTGTGCTTGCGGCGCGGGACGGCCAGCGTGTCCTGCATGATGCGCTCGTCGAACGCGGCGAGCACCCGGCCCGAGCTGGACGAGTAGCCCGGCACCCGGCGCAGCACCTCGCCGCTCAGCTGGAGGCCGAGCCGGGGGTTGCTGCCGTACCGGTCGATGTAGACCACGTGCCCGGCCACCGGCACGGCGAGCTGCACCATCTCGGACAGCTGATCCTGCAGCTCGACGAGCAGCAGCCGGGCCACGTCGCGGACCGGGGTCCGCTCGGCCGCCAGCAGGCCGAGCTCGAACACCCGCAGGCTCAGCCGGTACCGGCCGGCCCCGGCTCGCTCCAGCAGGCCCCCGACGGCCAGCGCGGACAGCATCCGGCAGGCCGTGCTCTTGGCCACGCCGAGCTCGCGGGCCACCTGGGTGGCCCCGAGCACGGCATGTGCCGCGAAGCAGTCGAGCACGGAGGCCGCGATCGACACCGACCGCAGCCCCTGAGGGTCCTCGGCGACCTGAGCCGGGGGCGCGAGCACGGACACCGGAGTCAGTCCCATACCGGGATCTCGTCCGGGGGCGGGACGTTTACCTCGGTGACGCGGTTGCGGTACGCGACCAGGGCGGTCTGGCCGCCGCGGCGGATCCGGACGACCACTTCCTCGGTGTTGTAGGGCTCGCCGGGGTCGTAGCCGTGCGCCCAGGTGGCGAAGGCCCGGATCGGCCCGGAGTGAGTGGCCGCGATGATCCGGGGGGTGTCCGGCGACTCGGCCATCAGCCGGTGGAACCCGCGCCAGAACCGGCGGACGCAGGACTGCGGCGGCTCGAAGTACATCAGCGGGATGGTCAGCCACATGTAGATCGGATCCGCGCCGCCGAGCTGGGTGCGGTAGAACCGGTCGATCTCCACCAGCCAGCGCGGCCGGTCGCCGACCGCCATCCGCTCCAGCTTCTCCATCAGCGCCTGGTACTGGCGGAACGCCGAGGTGACGTCGCGCGGACCCTCCGGCGTCCAGACCTGGAAGTTGCGCAGCTCAGCGATCGGCTCGGGCGCGCCGATCTCGGCCTCGCGGCCCCACTGCTGCAGCCCGTCGTTCATGCCGCGGTAGATCTGGTCGGCGGTCTGCCGCGCCCGGCTGGTGTCGGCACAGACGATCCGCACCTTCGAGCCGGGACGGACGCTCTTGGACAGGCTGTGCCCGCGCTGGTGGGACTGCCAGCCGCCCATCGGAGTCAGGCCGGCGTCGGTCGAGTAGCCCTGGGTGATGCCGTGCCTGATGATGCGGATCTCGGTGACGAAGTCTTCGGCCGCCTTGCGTTCCGGGGGCGCGACGATTTCCTTGTCCCTGGACGTGCCGGCGAACTCGGGAGTGAAGCGCTCACCGTCCACCTCGAGCAGGGCGGCGGCGACCTCCCGGCTGCCGCGGTCCCGGAACCGGCGCAGGTACAACGGCACGTCGGCATCCGGTTCCGCGGTCGTGGCCTGGCTGGAGGCTTGCAGGGATTTCCGTTCCGAATATCTGGCTAGGTAGTAAGGGGCATCGGTACGGTCGGTACGGCGGAACGCGGCGCCCGCCGGCGCGGACCTGCCGCCGTTATCCTCGCTCATCAGGAGTGGACCGTGAAGAAGCGCTCGTTGACCTCGCGGGCGTAGTAGAACATGGCCCGGCCCATCTCCTCCTCGGTCCAGGTGATCGGCTCGAAGTCCGGATCGACCCAGTAGCCGCCGGTGAACACTTCGTTCCTGTTGCCCACCGGGTCGAAGAAGTAGACAGTGTAACCGCGGGTGACCCCGTGCCTGGTGGGCGCGACGTCGATGGTGACGCCGTTGTAAGCCAGCAGGTCGGCCGCCTCGCGGACCCCGTTCCAGTCGTCAAGCCAGAACGCGAAGTGGTGCAGCGCACCGTTCGGGCCAGTCACGATGGCGATGTCGTGCGGGGTATGGGAGCGCTCGAGCCAGGTGGCGAGCTGGTGGCCGTCGTTGGCGATGATCTGCTCGGTGAGCCGGAAGTCCAGCACGTCGCGGAAGAACGCGGTGGCGGCGTCGACGTCCTCGGCCATGATGAAGATGTGGTCGAGCCGGGGCGGCGCGATGCCGACCAGGTTGGCCGGACGGGGCGGCGGGTTGGTCAGCGGCAGCATGTTGCCGACCTTCTCCATGCCGTAGACCAGCTCGACCAGGTGACCCGACGGGGCCTCGAACCTGATCGCCTCGCCCCAGCCCGGGCCGAGTTCGGCCTTGGCGAAGCGCTTGACGGCGATCCCGGCCTTTTCCACCCGGCTGGAGTAGAAGTCCAGGTCACCTTGTTCCGCGACCTTGAACGACATGTGGTCCAGGCCGTAGGTGGGGGCCTGGCGCAGCACCACCGAATGGTGCTCGTGCTCGTCCCAGCACTTCAGGAAGACCCGGCCCTCTTCGTGGGCGACCTCGATGAGGCCGACCACCTCGGTGTAGTAGGCCGTGCACAGCTCGAGGTCGGGGACCCTGATCTCGACGTGCTGCAGGCGCAGGATGCGGTCGCTCATGGTTTTCTCCTCCTCTCAGGTGTGGAACCGCAGGAAGCGCTGGCTGATGACGTTCTCGTAGTAGAAGAGCCCGCGGCCGAACTGGTCCTCGGTCCAGGTGATGGAAGGAAAGTCCGGGTCCGGGCGGTACCCGCCGGTGAACACCTCGTTCCTGATGCCGAGCGGGTCGAAGAAGTAGATGGTGTTGCCGCGGGTCACCCCGTGCCTGGTCGGGCCCTGGTCGATCTGGACGCCGTTGAAGGCCAGGATGTCGGCGGCCTTGCGGACGTGGTCCCAGTCGTCCAGCCAGAACGCGAAGTGGTGCAGCGCGCCGTTCGGGCCGTTGACGATGGCGATGTCGTGCGGGGAATGGGAGCGTTCCAGCCAGACCCCGAGCTGGTGACCGTTGGCGTCGAGCACCTGCTCGGTCATCCGGAAGCCGAGGACCTGCTGGAAAAACGCCGCGGCCTCGCCCACCTCTTCGGCGTTGATCAGCATGTGGTCAAGCCGCGGCGGTGCGATCCCTGGCAGATCGGGCGGCGGCACCGGGCGCGGGTTCAGCTTGCCGAGGATGTTGCCGGTTTTTTCCAGGTCGTAGACCAGCTCCATGGTCTGCCCGGAGGGGATGCCGAACCGGAGCGACTCGCCCTGGCCCACTGCCTCGCCCCGGCTGACCCGCTGGACGGAGCAGCCGTACCTGGTCACCGCGTTCTCTAGCTCGGCGAGGTCGTCGGGGTGCTCGACCCGGAAGCTGAACAGGTCAAGGCCGGTCCGCGGGTCGTAGCGCAGCCGGATCGAGTGATGGTCCTCCTCGTCCCAGCACTTCAGGTACACGGTGTCGTCGCCGCGGCCGGCGAGCTGGAGTCCGAGCACCTCGGTGTAATACGCGGTGGACAGCTCGAGATCGGGGGTGCGGACGTCGACGTGGGCTAGGCGCAGGATTCCCACGGTGCCTCCAAGGGCAGGTAGCGCTTGACGAGTCGAACTTACCTCGCTTACTGTTCCAGATAAAGCCCTGGTGTTCCGTATATAGGAACGCTGGGTCCGGTGGTTCCGGTGGTTCCGGTCCTGGAGAGGCTCGATGTCGACGCCAGAGCAGATGCGCGCGGTCGTCGCGTACTACGTGGAGGAGATCCACCGCGCCTACATCGCTCAGGCCCTGACGTTCCCGGCCGCCGTCCGCGGCCAGATGCCGCTGCTGGCCCCCGGGCCCTTGACGGTCGCCGCGGTCGGGGCGCGCAACCTGCACGTGCTGGCGACCCGGGACTCACTCGGCCCGGTGCGTTCGCCCGAGGTGGAGCTCCCGGGGTCGGTGGAGGGGCTCTCCTGGACGCTGCGTTTCTTCGATCCCGTCGTGCTGCCGGAGCTGGCGCTGATCGACGAGTCGGCGGGGCCCGCTTTCGGCGAGGTCCGGCACGCTCTTGGTGTCGGCACCGTGGTCTACCATTTCGTCGCCGAGCCGGGCACGGGCCTGTCCGGGCACCAGGCCGCGCACGTCGGCACCGGCCTGGCGGGCGGCCATTCCGCGATGGCCCGGGACTTCGAGACGATCCGCAGCCGGGTGCGCGGCCGGGAGGACCTGGTCGACGAGATGGCCGGGGCCGCGGCGGCTGGGCTGGTGCGGGCGCACGCCATGCTGGCCGCGGCGCTCGCGCCCTATAACGCGGCGCTGGCCGCCTTCGCGGCGCAGACCCGCCCGGATCCGGACGCGGTGCGGCGCGAGCTGCTGGCGGCGGTTGGCGGGCGGACGCAGTGGCAGCCACCTGCGGCGGAGTCCGGGTCGCCGCCCGCGGAGTCCGGGTCGCCGCCCGCGGAGTCCGGGTCGCCGCCCGCGGAGTCCGGGTCGCCGCCCGCGGAGCCCGGGTCGTGACGGCGGGCCGGGCGGGCCAGGATTCCGCGACGCCGGGCGGGCTGTCTACCGTCCGCAACGCGGCCCGGCTGCTCAAGGTGTTCCGTTCCCGTGAGGCCGATCTTGGCGTCACCGAACTGGCCCGGCGGCTGGGCCTGGGCAAGAGCACCGTGCACCGGATGCTCACCACGCTCGTCGCCGAAGGGCTGATCGAGCAGAATCCGCGCACCGGCGGCTACCGGCTCGGCATCGTGATGTTCGAGCTCGGCGAGGCGGTGCGGGTGCACCTGGACCTGCACGCGGCGGTGGGTCAGGTGCTCGGCGAGCTGCGCGCCCAGACCGGGGAGTCATCCCAGGTCGGCGTGCTCGACGGGCACGAGGTGGTGTACGTGGACCGGCTGGAGAGCGCGCATTCACTGCGGCTGTTCACCGAGACCGGGCGGCGGGTGCCGGTGCACTGCACCAGTTCCGGCAAGGTGCTGCTCGCCTACCTGCCGGAGGCCCGGCGGCACGCCGTGCTGCGCGCGGCCCCGCTGACCGCGCTGACGCCGCACACGATCACCGACCCCGGGCGGCTGGCCGACGAGCTGGCGCTGGTCCGCCGCCGCGGCTGGGCCGAGGCCGTCAACGAGCGCGAGATCGGCCTCGCCTCCATCGCGGCGCCGGTGCGTGATATCAACGGCGAGGTGATCGCCGCGATCAGCATCGGCGTCCCGCTGGCCCGCTGCACGGTAATGTCGCTGCGTCGGCTGGCGCCGACGATCATGGAAGCAGCCGAGGCGGCGTCGCGTCGCCTGGGCTGGTCGCCGGAACTTTCTTTGCCCATGCGAGCCCGGAAGGAAGGCTGAGATGCCGTTGACCGACGTGGCCGGCAAGGCCAGGGCGCTGTACGAAGCCCGCCGCACCCGGCAGCAGATCGCGCCGTTCACCGACGCCGACCCGGACCTCGGCATGGCCGACGGCTATGCCGTGCAGCAGGAGCTCACCAGCCTGCTGCTGGCGGACGGCGACCGTATCGTCGGCTACAAGGTCGGGCTGACGTCCAAGCCGATGCAGCAGATGATCGGGGTCGACCAGCCCGACTACGGGCCGGTGCTGGCCTCCACGGTCTACGCCGACGGTGACAGCATCTCGCTTGGTTCCTTTATCCAGCCGAGGATCGAAGCCGAGATCGCCTTCGTGCTCGGGTCGCCGCTGGCCGGGCCCGGGGTGAGCGTGCTAGACGCCCGGCGGGCGATCGCCGGGATGACGGCCGCGGTGGAGATCGTCGACTCCAGGTTCGCCGACTGGCGGATCAAGCTGGCGGACACCGTCGCGGACCTGGCGTCCAACGGCGCGGTGGCCGTCTCGAGCCGGCTGGTGCCGCTGGACGGACTGGATCCGCGGCTGATCGGGATGGTGCTCACCCGACGGGGCGAGCTGATCGACACCGGCGCGGGCGCGGCCGCCCTCGGCGACCCGGTCAAGGTGGTGGCCTGGCTCGCGAACACCCTGGGCGAGATGGGGGTCAAGCTGGAAGCCGGGCACCTGATCATGACCGGCGCCCTGCACGCCGCCGTGCCGATGCAGGCCGGAGACGTGTTCCGCGCCGACTTCGACCACCTCGGTCCCCTCACTGTCCGTGTGGCCCAGTGATTTTGACGTCGCCGAGTTAAGGACTACTCCCATGACTTCTCCAGACGAGATCGCGGCGCGGCTGACCAAGGCCCGGGCCGACCGGTCGCCGATCAGCTCGCTGTCCGCGGAGCTTGACGGCTTCTCGCTCGGCGCGGCTTACGAGGTGCAGCGGCTGCTGCGGCTCGAGTCCGGCCAGCTATCGGGCTGGAAGCTCGGCGTGACCTCCCGCGCCAAGCAGGCGCAGGTCGGGGTGAACGACCCGGTCCGCGGCCACCTGGCCGCCGCGGACGCACTCGACCTCGGCGAGCCGCTCGTGGTGGCCGATCACATCCAGCCCCGGTGCGAGCCGGAGATCGTCTTCATCATGGGGGCGGACCTAGCCGGGCCATCTGTGACCTCGTCCGCGGTGCTGGCGGCCACCGCGGCGGTGGCCGTCGGCATCGAGGTCCTCGACTCCCGGTACACCGACTACAAGTTCACCATGCCGGACGTGGTCGCGGACAACACCTCGGCAGGGCGCTACCTGGTCGGGACCGCGGTCCCGGCCGCCGGGCTGGACCTGCGGCTGATCGGCGTCGTCCTTGAGCACAACGGCGAGGTGGTGGCGACCGCCGCGGGCGCGGCGGCGCTCGGCCACCCGGCGGCCGCGGTGGCCTGGCTGGTGCGCTCGCTGGCCAGCGAGAACGAGGGTCTGCGGGCCGGGGACATCGTGTTGTCCGGGGGCTTGACGGCGGCCGTTCCGGTGCGGGCAGGCGATGTGGTGACCGCGACCGCGGACCGGCTGGGCAGCATCGAACTCGGGTGTACGTGAGCTCCGACACCCTGGTGCCGCTCGAGCCGCCTGAGGGGCGGACTCAGTGGTCGTTCGAGCACGCCGGGCGGTCCTACGCGGTGTTCACGGTCGGGGATGAGCTGCACGTCACCGACGGCTCGTGCCCGCACCACGGCGGCCCGCTCGCCGAGGGCCTGGTACGCGACGGTTTCGTCACCTGCCCGTGGCACTGGTACAGCTACGAGCTGGCCACCGGCCGGTGCCGGACCGCGGTGGGCTATGAGCTGCGGCGGTACCCGGTCGTGCTCGTCGGCGGCCGGCCGCACGCCGCGCTTCCGGCCGCCGCGCCGGCCCGGAGCTGGTCGGAGATCCTGCGCGCGCACGCCCGCCAGGGCGAGGCTGCGGGCGGGGCTGCTGGCGGGGTTGCGACGTGACCTGGCGGCAGTGCGTGGACGCTCACGGGGCGCTTGACCCGGTCGCGGCGGGCCGCGCGCTGCGGCAGGCCCGGCAGGC
>Ga0302324_100028805_pt1 | contig 10548 bp, 5 predicted proteins | sample Palsa_T0_1_FD_201949 | JGI IMG/M metagenome (GOLD analysis project Ga0302324, IMG submission 201949) | Peat permafrost microbial communities from Stordalen Mire near Abisko, Sweden - Palsa_T0_1 | ecosystem: Environmental > Terrestrial > Soil > Palsa > Peat permafrost | place: Sweden: Abisko... | reverse complement strand
AACTGCTCAAGCTCGATCGTCAATACTACAGCAAGAATTCCGACGGCATCCTGCGCGAAACCATTAGTCGCCTGAAGGTGGCCGGAAAACAGATCCTGCGCCGGCCAGCCCTTCTGCTCGAAGCCATTATGCAGTCTGAATTGAAAGCCCTGTATGTCCCCGACCGGAAAATCATCTTGATCGATGAGACAGAGCCGGACATCAAGCAGCGCTGGAACGAAAGCCACGAGGTCGTACACAGCATTTTGGACTGGCACGGTTCGGTTTTGCTAGGAGACAACCGCCTAACGTTGAATCTGGTATGCCACGAGAAAATCGAGGCGGAAGCCAATTTCGGTGCGGGGCGCCTGCTATTTCTGCAAGATCAGTTCGAATCGGCGGCACGAGATTCAAAATGTGGCATGGAAGAAATTCGCGCCCTTGGGCGTCACTTCGGCAACAGCATCACCTCCACGCTCTGGCGGTTTGTCGAATTGATGGAACCCCCGGTGCTTGGCATTGTGAGCCAACATCCCCGCTACACCGACGACAAATTCGACCCGCAAGAGCCGTGCCGGTATTTCATTCGCTCGGCGGCCTTTGCGGAACGGTTTTCGACAATCGATGAGATTGCCGCGTTTGCGGTGTTGCGCAGCAAGAGTAGTTGGCGGAAATACGGACCGATCGCCGACGACGAAGTCGTCTTTACCGACGACGGCGGGAAGAAACACCTGTTTCATTTAGAAGCATTCCACAACCGGCATGAAACGTTGACGATGTTCGCGTACAAACACCCAGTTGCTCCGACGGTTATCGTGCCCGTGGGATACGCGATAACATCGCAATGACCAATGGCGGACAATTATTTGAAATGACCGCAATACAAACCATGCCGCACACGCAACTAAAGCGCTGAATCCCCGTCAGTCTATCGCCATTTAAATGGACAGTTAACACGGCTGTAGTTATGATGACGAATGATGGACCTCTCGAATCCCACCATGCTGCCGGGCAGACGTTTGCGAAAATTGCGTATGAGCCTGGGGCTCTCGACTCGCGAAGTAGAGCGCAGAAGTCGAAAGATCGTCGAGTCGCGAGAGAATCCGGAGTTTTTAGTTTCACACTCCTGGCTCCGGAGCATTGAGGAGGGCCGGAACCTTCATACTCCCAGCGTCTACAAATTCTACACGCTCAGTGCTCTCTATAATCGGAGCAATACAGAGTTAGCGTCGTACTTCGGGGTTCCGTTTGGCGACGTCGGAAAAGATCGTGCGATGTTTGAATGGCCCGCGACGCACCCGATCGATCCGACACGGGATGCGGAGCGGGATCTACCGAAGGAATCTGCGGCCATAACAGAACCGTTCGATTCCGACAGCACCATGCTGCTGACAGAACTTGCCCGAATTTGGGGAGACATCCCCACGGAGCTTCTCCGGAAGCTCGACATGCATCACAGCCTGTACGCCTACATCGGCAAGAAGGATTTCACGCTGTATCCGGCGATACTACCGGGTTCGTTCGTACAAATTGATCCCACGGAAACGAAAATCCGAAAAGGCCCGGCGCGCAGAGAGCTCGATCGGCCCATTTACTTTATTGAACTTCGCGGAAGTTTTGCGTGCGGCTGGTGCGAGATAAAGAATGGGCAATTGTGCGTGATACCCCATCTCAATTCACCGCAAAGCATTCGAAGTTTTCCATATCCTAGCGAAGCAGATATCCTGGGCCGCGTTACGGGCGTAGCGATGCGCATCGCAGGTTCCGGATTCGGGGAATTCCGGCCGCTCCCTTGAATGAAGGTACCGCCGCCCTCTATCTGGAGGCGTCGTCCGGATTTTCGATCCGGAGGGCCTCGATAATGCGGCTGGCGGTTTCCTGAATATATCCAACGCTTTCGAGCAACAGACCGGCGTCGCTCTGGTACAGCCCGAGGTAATCTTGCGCGGCTGAGTTCGTTTCAAGCGCGACGGCGGAAGAGACAACGAAGGCAACAGCCTCGGCTTCGGTTTCGCGAACGATTTTGGTGGTGGCAGCGCGGCGCTCCCCGCGATGCATGAACTCATGCGCTATCTCGTGGGCGAGGGTTGCAAACTCTTCCGCCAGCGTCATACCGGGCAAAAGAATGATTTTGCCTCCCATCGAGACTCCGCGTGCCGGGGCGATGTGGCCCGAATACTCTACGGAGATTCCCTCGGAGGCGGCGTGGCCGAGGAGGCGGCTGCGATAGATTCCAGGATCTCCCGAAACGGTTCCGAGTGCAGGAAGGGGCGCGCCGTCGGTCTGGCTCACATCGAAAACGTAAGCGCTTCGAAAACCAACGATGCGCCGCGCTTGCCCCTCAGGGTGGCAGGAGTCCTCTTCGGCGACCCGCTGCAGCATAGGGGCAAGAATTACGATGCCTTTCTCGCCTTTGCGAACGAAACGTCCCAGCTTCTGCCATGTGCGGAATCCCGCTATGTGGCACGCATTTGGTTTCTGCAGGGCGATCAGCAGCACGTTGTGCAGGCTATAGCGAGGGAAGCGAGCAACCATACGCAGGTAATGAACCAGCGATTCGCTTTTGCCCTGACGCAGGGAATTCGCGAGTTGCTCGATCGAACTATCGGTTAGTTTCTTGATTTCTTCTGAATTCATTTCCGTTCTCCTGTGGAGGGATGGGTCCCTTCACCTACGGCTGGGGGACTTATTACCGCCGGGACAGGAGAACGGAAAAGTGCGGAAGGCCCGCAGGCGGCCGGAGCGGATGGCAACGGGCTTGACGGCAACGGTTTCTGCCGGCACGCCCGTGTGCTAGCGGAGGCCGTGGTCGGATAGTTCGAGCGGTCGAAGTCGACGGGTTTTACTGCGCAGGAATAGCGATGGAGTTAGTGCCGCGCGGGCACTCCTTCCTCTGAAGAAAAACCAGATCTCGAGCGCGAATATTAATTACTTGCAGGTCCGATGGATCGGCTGTCCTCGAGCGCCTTGCGGGTTACCTGAAGAGCATGGAGTTGGACTTCGAGTTCGGCTGCATAAATCACTGCGCGCTCTTGAGTTCGTGCGTTTTGAATACCCACTGCGGCCGGGATGGCCAGAGATTTGGCCATACGAAAATGCTCATGGGTAAAAGCGTGGGGAGCGGTTGCGGAAATCGAGAGAACCCCAAGGACTTGGTCGGCAGCGATCAGAGGGATGGCCATCCAACTTCGGGTCTCCGGGAGAGCCTTGCATTTCCCCCAGCGCGGTTCTTCTTGGGTGTCCGCGACAAATACGGCCGTACGTTCGTGAAGAGCTTTATTTAAAAGCGGGCGTTCTACAGGATCAAACACGATTACCTCTCCGCGCCTGACTTTGCGGGGAGCTTCCCGTGCGATTAGGAGTTGGAAGTCCGATTCTGTAAATAGGACAGCGGCAGAAGAATAGGGCACGACGTCATGAAGGCAGGCGAGTAGCGTATCTAGGATCGAATCCATGGCGAGGTTTTGCGTGAGAGCGAGCGTAGACCGGCGAAGCGCCTGGGCTTCCGATTGGGCCGACTCTACTGCAGCGAGATGGCTTGAGATTTGCGTTTCCGCCAGCTTGCGATCTGTTACGTCGAGAGCGGTTCCAATCAGCCAGCCGGCAGCGTGCTCCTCATTGCGCACGGGGACCACCCTGCTCCAAATCCACCGGACTTTCCCGTCCGCGCGCGTAATCCGAAATTCCAGGTCGTATTCACCGCTTGAGACGCAGTTGGCAAGCCTGGTGAGGACGCGACTACGGTCTTCCGAATGAATGATTTCTCCATACGAGAGCGGATCATCATTCAGGCTCGACCGTAGCCGCCCGGTGAGCGTCTCAAACGCCCGATTCACATAGATAACCTTCTTGGTCTCGGCGTCCATCATCCAAAATACTTCCTGAATGTTGTCCGCCATGTGGCGAAAGTATTCTTCTAACTGGTTTAGGGAATTCTCCGCTCGCTTCTGAGGTGTGGTGTCACGCAGAATTAGGACGTGCCTCCCGGGGACGTAGTTCCCTGTTGAGATGTACTCGACGAACACGGGCTTGCGGTCCCCGCCTAACAGCTGCGCTTCGCCGCGCTGGTATACGGCAGAGAGAGGGGATTTCTCCTTCTTCAAGAACTTCTGTTGATCCGGATAAAACTCCCCAAGAACGCGGCCAATCAGGTCCGAGGGATGAATTTCAAGAAGACGACACGCCGCGGGGTTAGCGTCCAGACAGACGGATGCATCATCCAAGATCAGAATTCCATCAAGTGTGTTTTCAAAGACCGAAGCAAACTCTCGTTCCCTGGAAGAGACTGCGGCTTGGGCTGCAATTTGGCGCGTTCGCGCCTCGTGCCAATAGATAAAACGGAAAACAACGACCGCAAAGATACTAACAAGAAGCCCTGGAATGAGCAGGGATGCGAAACGAGCGTCTCTTGCATCGAGTGTCAGGGAAACCAGGAAAAGACCGACAGCCAACAGAAGAAACGACGCCGATCCCCAAGTGAGCCACTGGGAAGGCGTGTGCCATTCTTCGGCGGTTTTGAATTGCGCCATCAGGAACCACATCCAACGGCGGGTCACTGAGAGACGTCTGTGACTTTCATCGTTAACCGTTCCGTGAGCATGCTACTCGCACTGAATTGAGTCAAGCAGGAAAGGCCCATGGATTGAATTGATTCCCAGTGCTTTCGATCAGAGTGTTGGATTCGGCGATGACGATTCCGGCTCTAGATTGATGTTATCGGCACAGCGGTCTCCGGCGACTGTCAACACTTTGATTGCCTTTCAATCGCACAAGACGGGAGCTTCTTCAGACAACACTGTAGTTGGTTGACACCATGTATGCGTCGCTATAGAGTCAAGCCGGATTGGCTCCTTTCCGGATGCTTCAAGAACCCGATCGATCGCAACTACTGTCCCCAACTCCCGTCGGCGGCCGAAATATCACGGTGGGTCGAGATGTGATTGCGTCAATCCTCGTGACCGGCGATCACAACCAAATCTTCCGCGGCGACTATGTCGATCTTAGGGATTTCTACATACAGCCTTGGCAGGTCCTTGAAAGGGTGGATCTTGAGAGATACGTGGGCCGTGGCTGGCTGGAGTCATCTTTGGATGACTTTCTCGGAAACCACGATAGGGGATACTTCGTACTCGAAGCTCAGGCTGGTCTCGGGAAAACCAGTTTTCTGGCGCACTTAGTAAAAAGTCGGCACTATATCCACCATTTCGCCGAGCTAGCACCTGGGATAGATGGCAACCTTATCGGCGCACGGAATCTGGCAGCGCAACTCGCGGTGTCTTGGAAGCTTCGCGACTTTGATACTTATGTTCCGTTCGCTGTCCTAGGTTCCGAATACTTGCAAAAGACGATCGCGGCGGCAGCCGAGAAACGGAATGAACTGAAACCGGAAGAGAAGATAGTTATCCTGGTCGACGCGCTTGATCAGGTTGTCGAACTGCGCGGTCAGAATCCCGTCACCTTACCCCGCCACCTTCCCAAGGGCGTCTATATTGTCGTTTCGCAGCGGCCTGGCACGGCCGGCGTCTCCACGACTACCGCACGACAGATCGCGATGATCGAGAAAGATGATCAGCGAAACATCCGAGATCTAAGAGAATATCTCAAAGCGGCGTTCGCAAGTCCACGACTAGCTGGCAGGATAGGGGAAGCGGGTTCTGACCCCAACCAACTTGTCGAAGTGCTGGTCGAGAAGTCCAATGGAATTTGGGTCTATGTGCACTTCGTCCTCGCCGACCTGGAAGCAGGTCTGCGGTCGGCGAAGCGTCTTGACGAGCTGCCATCGGGATTGTGGCGCTATTACGCCGACTTCTTCACGGCATGGAAACTCCGCAATCCCCATGAGTGGGACGCCTTCGGCCGCAAACTCTTGGTCGCACTCGCTGTTTGCCAAGAGGAGATCCCACTGGCGTACTTGTGTCAGATGGTAGGAATCTCCCTGGTCGACGACGCGAAATCGCTTTTGCAAAATGCCTGGGCTTCGATCGTGGCCTTGAAGCGCAAGGGGCAAGCCGACTTTGGCTTCTATCACGCCAGCACCAGAGATTTCGCTCTAGGAGAGTTTGCCAGGCCCGAGGAGCTCACTCACGCCGAGCGGGTTTTTGCGGAAGGTCTGGCTTCGGAGTGCCTCGTTTCCCATTCACGTGTCTGCGATTACTTCCTCGGGCTTTGGGGAGGCATTGACCAGGGGCTGCCGTCAATCGAGCCCAAACGACTTCCGCAGGAACAGCGTTACGGCGCAAAGTATCTTCCTGTTCATTTAGGCCGCGCCGGGCGCGTCGAAGATCTGCACCGGCTGCTTGCGGTCGAACGAGGTGGTAAACCTCTCTGGTACGAGATCGAGAGCGCTCAGGACGATCTGTTTCAGTATTTTGCCCACGTGGACGCCGCACAGAAACTGGCTCAAGAGCAAGCCTTATCGCCCGAGCCCCTCGACGGACTTGCCGGAGTGGTCCGCTACTCGCTAATCCTGTCCTCACTCAACAGCATCGCGACCAATCTGCCGCCGGCACTTCTTCGCGGCTTACTGGAAACGGAGCTATGGACCGTCGTCCGCGCCCGGTCGTACGCAGAACGTTGCCGTGAGGGATCGCCGCGGGCAAGCGCACTGACGCAACTGCTCGGATTTTTGGAGGGCGCCGCACGCGAAACTTGTGTTTCCAAAATCCTCGAAAATGTTGGTCGCGTAGATGGCTCGCCCAGCGGCCACTTTGAAGGGATACTCCTTCAGGAACTCTTGGACAACCACCATGCCTCGTTGACTGACAGGGACTTGGAACGCGTGTTTCAAACCATTGTAGAGCTTGTCGATCCCGACTCGAAGCTGAGAACGCTGGCGTGTCTGGCTGATCAACGTCTTTCGGAATCGTTGGCTGCCCGCGTGTCCCAGTATGCAAAGGATTTTCGGCTAACTGCTACTGAGTCGCTACAGTCTGAAATCGAAGCAAACCGCGCAGAGATCCGAACAGTGCAAATATTGATCCGTGTCGCGCGGCAGCTGACAGGTGCCGCAAGACGGAGGGAGATCGCCCGTATCGTGCGAGATCTGCTTGTTTTAGACAAACCCGGACCGTGGCGGATGGCCATCAGCAAACTCGGAGAGGATTCGGACTACGACGCAATCGCTCGCGACGAAAAGCTTCCCCCTTTTGCCGATCTCGTTGAGCGAGGCATGGAGATCTTTGTCGAGCATTCCTATATCACTTCGACGTTTGTGGCAGAGATGCTCCCTTATCTAGGGGCAAAGAAAATCTCCGCCTTCGACCACTACGTCATGCCGGACTTGAAGGTGATGGACAACGTGGACCTTGCCGACGAGGTTGAAAAGATAGCTAAAGCCAACCTGGAACTATTGCCTCGATTGGTACAAGCGACTGAACAAGGCCGCGGCTCAGTTATCAAGGGCTTGTGCGCGGCCCGGCTTGTCCCTTTTTTGGAACAACCATCGGCGGTCATTGATGCCGTTCTAGGAGCTTTCGAAGAGCACCCAGACGAACCCTTAATTGGGGAGTCAATGGGATACCTTGCCAAATCGTTGTCGCAGGATCAACTTGAGCGCGCCACCGTGATCGTGGGAAAACTCCCTGATCCTGCGGCGATGGCCGCAGGCCTCGCGCATCTTGGAGCGAGCAGCGGGCGAGACGATCTCGTGCAGCAAGCCATTCGTCTCTTGCCGAATATACGGTACGAATACAAAGTGAACCGAATCGTCGTAGCGTTGAACGCTTCGCCAAATGTGAACTGGATGCAATGGGAACTTGCCAACTTACAAGAGCTTCGTGACTACTCGTCTGTTGTTGCATCACTAGGGCCCCTGCTTTCTTGGCTGCCGACAGCCGAAAAAGCCGAGGCTCTGGGTCTCGTCCAGTCCCTGCTCCCCGAAATCACGGATGATTACGAACGCGCACAGACGCTCTCTGTGTTCCTATCGGAAATCTCCGGGAACTTACCTTCCGATCCGGCGCGGCGTTTTTTCGAACTTCTTCGCGCAATTTCGTCGCGAGGATATCCGGAAAGCAAGATTTCAGGAATTTTAGCTTTGGCTGCCCATAGCAACGTCTACCCATTCTCTCAGTTTCTCGAAGAAGCTCTGCAAGTCACCTCCATTCAACCCTCTAAGGGACTGGCCTTGAAGTTGCTTTGCTCTGTCGCCGCAAGTCTTAGCGGGAAGCTGCAGAACCAGTTGGTCGAGCGGATCACGGAGGAGTTTGCTCAACTAACGGATGTTGATCAAAGGTACGCGTTGCTCAGATTCGCACCACTGCTTGAAGGGGAGAGGCGAGATTCGGTCGTGGACCAAGTCATGCGCAACACGCCTCCAGACAAGTACTACGCCCAAAGTGACCTTTGCCCGATCTTGCCCACGCGAACGGCGAGCTGGCTCGTTCGGCGGATCGACGACGAGACTACCGGCTACCACCAGGTGCTGCCGGATCTTGCGCAACGTCTCGCCGCTCTCGGCGAGTTGGAGCTGGCGCTTGAGGCCACCGAGACGCTTAAAAAGTATGAGCGATTGAATGCCTTGATCGGGGTCGCGCCGGAACTCGATCTCGCTCGGATGGAGCGAGCCGAAGAGTTGCTGGACTCCGCGGTGGTTGACGAACAGGTACCGGCGCAGCGCGAACTGCGGGATCAAGCCCGGGCGGAACTGGGGATTCGCAAAATCCAGTTGCGCGGCCTCGTCGAACCAGCATTCGCGCTGTTCGAGGAGATCGAAAGCAGCTGGGTCAAGTGTATGGCCAAGCTACGCATCGTGGCGTATCTCGATCCTGCGACGCGCGAGGTGTTCTTCTGCGATGCCCGCGCCGAACTACGCAACGAAGGGAGAGCGCATAAACGGGCTGCGATTCGAGATCTTTTTCTCAGCCTTCCGCTCGAACTTTTTTCCTTTGAGGAGCGTTTGCGGCTGTTTCTGCTAAGCGTTGAGCTTGCCGCGCACGGCTCCCGAAGCAACGCTCTCGGCGAAATGCGGGCGTTTGCCGGTACGCTCCTTGAGCGCTGGGGCTCGCAGCTCGCGTCCGCGTGGTTTCGCGAAATCGTTCGCGTGCGCGGCTGGTGGAACTGATCGTCGTGCCCATTCTATTTTTCCTTGTTCACTTGATTGAAGTCTCCCGTTACGAACGTGCCGGTCGCATTTCCTCCCACGGCGACGTCGCGATCACCAATGACCAGCACCCGGTTCCCGTCCGCCGTCTTCGCTTCCTGCACAAGGCGCTCGACCTGTTTCGCAAATTCCGGATCCTCTCCAAGTTTCTCTTTGAGGACGCCTTCGAGTGCCACTAGCCTGTCTGCCGAAGCAGGATTCTCCTCGGCGCGGGTCAGCGTTTGGAGAGCGTAGGGATCGCTCGAAAGCTTTCGCTTTACCGATTGATAGAGCTCGCCCGCCTTGTCGGCTAGCTGTTCTCCCACTTTCTTGGCGAATCCCTCTCCCGTTTTCCCCAAAAACATTTTGAGAATTGCCATGGCGCCCATGGCGACCGCTTCGATGACCATCTGCTTCCTCCTCCAGTGCTCTTGCGCCCTCAAGACTCGAGTCGAGAACCTCCTGTGTGTTCGCCGTGAGTATTGGTCGCGCAGCCGGAATAGTCGCGCCTGGATTGCGATATTGCAAGCCTTAACTTGCCCTGCCGGTGCCTTGGATTCCGTGGTTTTTCGCCATGTAACTATAAGCGTCCATCGCCGAGAACTGAACTTGTAACGAAGATGGGAATGGGTTCCAGCGCGTCGTCATTGGCCTAGAATCGATCGCAGGCGTTACCTCGACGAACTCACGGATCTGGTCGGGACGAGTTCTTTGGATTGGCCCTGAGACTTCGATGAGCCAGTGCAGGTACTTGGGCGAACTAGGAAGGCCTCGTGAACGTCAAGTGCGTGTTTTCGCGATCGCGCCCAGCAGCAGTCCTCCGCCCGTCGCCGTCACCGCGACCATTATCAGCGGTGGCGCACCCCCCGTCACGGCCACGCGCACCGACAACGTCGGTTAAGTCTACGTCTCGGGCCTAACCAGAGTGCGCCTGAAGTGGGGAAGGTTCTCGTGGCTCGCGAATTGAGTGCGTAGTGCCGCACTGGGAGGTCAAGATCGATCCGGAGAGCTTGATTCCGGATAAGGACTGTGAATGATAAAGGACGCTATCGCCAAGTTCGCGCGTGATCGCAGTCTCTCGAACTTTCGAGCCACAACCGCCTTCAAAATATCCGTAATCTCGGAAGCTCCGAGCGAGAGCCGCGTCGGCACGGAATTCGACCCCCCTTGAGAAGATGGGGTCGGAATGTTGATGTGAACGTCCTCTGCATTGGTTGGTGCTGAATGCAATCAATTCACGACCCTGTACTACGGTCGTGTTCATTGCGTTTGTGTGTCATAATCGACAAACCTAGCGGCGCGACTTTCGTGAGAATATCGTGGCTTCTTAGCAAGGGTTCTTTCGAATTAAATTGGAACCGATGGCGAATAAGTAACATACCGAGATTTTGGCCAAGGGTGTATCGTTCTGGAACAGTTGGCGAAGCGCGAATCCTTCCATACGGCCAGACCTGAACGGAATCGAGCTATCGAATATAGATCTTTCGGGC
>Ga0302324_100028801_pt1 | contig 10549 bp, 9 predicted proteins | sample Palsa_T0_1_FD_201949 | JGI IMG/M metagenome (GOLD analysis project Ga0302324, IMG submission 201949) | Peat permafrost microbial communities from Stordalen Mire near Abisko, Sweden - Palsa_T0_1 | ecosystem: Environmental > Terrestrial > Soil > Palsa > Peat permafrost | place: Sweden: Abisko... | reverse complement strand
GTGACCAGCGACACCGGCCACCGGCTGCTCGCCGCCGCGCAGCGCGGCGTCACCCGCGGCGAGCAGCTCACCCACTCCCTGCTGGCGTTCGCGCGCCGCCAGACCCTGCGGCCCGAGGTCGTCAACGCCAACCGACTGATCAAGGAGTTCGGCGATCTGCTGCGGCGCGCGAGCGGCGAAGCGGTCGAGGTCCAGTTCGTGCTGTCGACCACGCTCGACCCCTGCCTGGTCGATCCCGGCGAGTTCCAGTCGGCGCTGCTGAACCTCGCCGTCAACGCGCGCGACGCGATGCCGCGCGGCGGCAAGCTCACGATCCAGACCGAGAATCTCGCGCTCACCGCCAACGCGGTGACGATCGGCACGCGCGAGGTTCCGGCCGGCAATTATGTGGTGGTCGCGGTCGGCGACACCGGCGAGGGCATGTCGGCCGAGGTCGTCGAGCGCGCCTTCGAGCCGTTCTTCACCACCAAGGAGGTCGGCAAGGGCAGCGGGCTCGGCCTGTCGCAGGTCTACGGCTTCGTCAAGCAGTCGGGCGGCTACGTGCAGATCGAATCGGAGCAAGCGGTCGGCACTACGGTTCGACTCTATCTGCCGCGCTCGACCGCCATGCCGGCGCCCCTCGTCGCGCCGCACAAGACCGCCGAGCTGCCGCAGAGCCGCGGCCACGAGACCATCCTGGTGGTCGAGGACGATGCCGAGGTGTGCGAGGTCGTCGCGCTGCATTTGCGCGATCTCGGCTATCGCGTGCTGACCGCGGAGGACGGGCGCGCGGCGCTCGCCTTGCTCCAGAGCGACGCGTCGATCGACCTGATGTTCACCGACCTCGTGATGCCGAACGGCGTGCGCGGCGACGATCTGGCGCGGCGCGCGCGGACGCTCCGCCCGGGGCTGCGCGTGGTGCTGACCTCGGGCTATCCCGCGTCGGTCGAGCCGCTCGCCTGGGACGCGCTGGGCGAGCATGCCGGCTTTCTGGCCAAGCCCTACAAGGCCGAGGAGCTCGCCCGCGCCATAAGATCGGCGCTCGGCACCCACGGTGCCTCGGCCTGACCGAAGTCGAGCCACGCGATCGTCGGCGAATGCGGCGAAGCCCTGGAAGGGAGATGTGGGAATGATGGGAGATGGAGGGGATCATATCCCCCCGATCCCCCCTTATCCCCACATCTCCTTATTCTGGGCTTCGCCGCATTCGCCGACGTTCAATCAGGCGGCGTCCTTGCGGGTCAGCACGATATAGCCGAGCGGGTTGATGCGGGCGACGAAGCCGGCGGTCACCAGGGTCGAGGTCTCGTCCTCGGCGATCACCGCCGGGCCGGGCACCACGCTGCCGGGCACGAGATCGAAGCGCCAATAGACCGGCACCTCACGGAAGCGAAGCTCGGCCGGATCGAACAAGGCGGTCCGGCCGACCGGCACCGCGTCACGATCGGCGGGCGCCGCCGGACAGCGCGCCGCTGCGGTCCCGGCTGCGGCCAGGCGCAAGGTCCAGTTGATCGTCTCGACCTCGAGCCCCGGGATGGTACGGCCGAAGGTGGTTTCGTACTGTGCCTCGAACAATTCGGTCAGACGCGCCGGGTCGGGCGCGTCGACCAGCGCGCGCGGGATCGCGACGGTCAACTCGTGACCCTGGCCGCGATAGCGCATGTCGGCGGTCACGGTCTCGGTCAGCGCGGCGGCGGGCGCGCCCTGGCGCACCACCGCCTCGGCCTCGGCGCGCAGTGCCTGCAGCAGCGCGACGAGCGGTGCGGACTCGAAGCTCGCATCGAGCCGGATGAAGCGGCTGCGCACGATCTCGAAGGCGACCGGCGCAAGCAGGAAGCCCACGGCCGAGCCGACGCCGGCGCCGGTCGGCACCAGCACGCGGGCGATGCCGAGCTTCTCGGCCAGCCGTGCGGCGTGCAGCGGCGCGGCGCCGCCGAACGCGATCAAGGTGCGGCCGGTCAACTCCTGGCCGCGCTCGACCGCGTGCACGCGCGCCGCGTTCGCCATGTTCTCCTCGACGACCTCGCAGATGCCGTAGGCCGCCTGGTCGCGGTCGAGCTCGAGGGGTCCGGCGATGCGCGCGGCGATCGCGGCCTGCGCGCGCTCGGGGTGGAGCGCGATCGAGCCGCCGGCGAAACGCTGCGGATCGATCCGCCCGAGCGCGAGGTCGGCGTCGGTCACGGTCGGCGCCGTGCCGCCGCGTCCATAGCAGGCCGGGCCGGGCTCGGAGCCCGCGCTCTCCGGCCCGACCGTAATGCGGCCAAGCCCGTCGACCGTCGCGATCGAGCCGCCGCCGGCGCCGATCTCGACCATCTCGATCACGGGAATCCGCAGCGGCAGGCCGCTGCCCTTGAGGAAGCGATATTGGCGCGCGACCTCGAAGCTGCGCGAATGAAACGGCTCGCCGTCGTCGATCAGGCAGATCTTGGCGGTGGTGCCGCCCATGTCGAACGACAGCACGCGCTCGAAGCCGCATTCGCGCGCCAGATGCGCCGCCAGGATGGCGCCGCCCGCCGGACCCGATTCGACCAGCCGCACCGGATAGCGGCGCGCGATCTCGAGCGTCGTGAGGCCGCCGCCCGAGGTCATCATGAACAGCGGACAGTCGAAGCCGCGCGCGCGCAGCAGCCCGTCGAGCCGGCCGAGATAGCCCGCCATGATGGGCTGCACGTAGGCGTTGGCGCAGGCGGTCGACCAGCGGTCGTACTCGCGCATCTCGGGACAGACCTCGCCCGACAGGGTGATCGCGAGCTCGGGCAAAGCTGCCGCCAGGATGTCGCGCGCGCGCCGCTCGTGGCCCGGATCGAGATAGGCGTGCAGGAAGCCGATCGCGACCGACTCGATGCGCTCGCGCTGCAGCACCGGCACCAGCGCGGCGACCGCGCGCTCGTCCAGCGGATCGACCAGCCGGCCGCGCGCATCGATCCGCTCGGTCACGCCGAAGCGCCATTCCCGCGGCACCAGCGGCGGCGGCTTGTCCATGAAGATGTCGTACTGCTCGAAGCGGTGCTCGTAGGCCATCTCGATCGAATCGCGGTGGCCTTCGGTGACGATCAGGGCGGTGCGCGCGCCCTTGCGCTCGATGATCGCGTTGGTCGCCAAGGTGGTGCCGTGGATGATCAGGCCGATGGCGTCGGCCGCCATGCCGGCGCGCGCCAGGATCGCGTCGATGCCGGTCAGCACGCCCTGCTCGGGCGCGCTCGACGTGGTCAGGACCTTGGCGCTGAAGCGCTTGCCCTGGGTCCACAGCGCGAGGTCGGTAAAGGTGCCGCCGATATCGACGGCCAAGCGCGCCCGCGTCATCGTCAGGCTACGCGGTCAAGCAGATTGAGCGTCACGAGCGTCACGGCCAGCACGATACGCAAGTTCCGCACCAGATCCAGCAGGCTCGTGCGCGCAGCGCCTACTCCGGGGGAGCCGGCCGCGCATCCAGCTCCTGGACCGCGGTGACGTCTTTCACTTTCTGGATCTGCGTCAGCAGGCTGCGGTGTTCGACCGTGCCCGCGATCACGCCGACCGACGCATAGCGGCCCTTCACGGTCAGGCCGACGGCCTGCAGCTCCACGGCAATCTGATCGTAACGCGCCAGCGAAGCGTCCTTATGGACGAACACCAAGATGTCGAGCATTGCCACACGCGCTCCAATGCACCTGGTTCGAAGACGAGTTGGCAGCAGCGCGATGGGTGCTGCTGCCGCGCCATGTTTCGACGCATGACCGTTTTGTAGGTCGCGACCCGACGAACCGGATATTACATCCGATCGGCGCCGAGCGCATCCTCCAAGCGGGCGATCGTCGCGGCGCGTGGGCCGGCCGGCCGATCGGATGAACTTACGAACCGCCCCTTGCGTTCCACAGGCAGGCACGCGCACGTCACAGGGGAAACCGCCATGGACGGCACGACGGGCAAGCCCATGATTCGCGAAGCGGTCGGCGTGTTTCACGCGCAGGCCGCGCTCGAGGGCGCGATCAGCGACCTGACGAGGGCCGGGGTCGATCGCGCCGAGATGAGCATCTTGGCGCAGGACGACTTGGTCACCGGTGAGCCAACCAAAATCGGCGCTTCGACACGCGAGGAGGCCGAGGACCCGGCGACCCCACGCGGCGCGATCTATGGCGACACCGACATCCGCCAAGGCCGCACCCTCTTGACCAGCATGGCGGGCGCGATTGCGGCGCTCGCCGCCGGCGGCGCCGTGGTCTTGACCGGCGGGGCCGCCTTGGCGGCACTCGCGGCCGCGATCGGCGCCGGCGGCGGCGCCGGCGCGATCGGCGCCCTGGTCGGTCAGCACACTGGTGCCGTCCAGCAGAAATTCCTCGCCGAACAGATGGCGCGTGGCGGCATCCTGCTGTGGGTCAAGATCATGCGCGCGGAGCAGGAGGGGCCGATCCGCGACATCCTCGCGCGCCATGCCGCGACCGACGTGCATGTCCACGAGATTCGCGCGGACTAGGCGAAACGATGGCCGAGATCCCGCCGCGCGACCCGCACAAGGGCGACGATTGGCCGCGGCCCGGCCCGGAGCGGCCGGCCGCGCCGCCGGCGCCCGAGATCCGGCCGGACCTGCCCGAACCCGAGATCCGGCCCCAGCCGGCCGGCCCCGACATCGTGCCGTCGCCCGACGAGAACGTCTCGTCATCGCAACCGCCGAGCGCGGTCAGCGCGCCGCCGGCCGGATGGTGACCAGCAGCACGCCGACCAGCACCAGCAGGCCACCGGCGATCTGGAGGCCGCTCATCAGCTCGTCGAGGCCGAGATAACCCAGCACGATGGTCGCGACCGGCCCGAGCGCGCCGAGCAGCGCGACCTGGTTGGCGCCGATGCGGCGCAGCGCCTCGTTCATCAGGAAGGTCGGGATCACGGTGCAGACAATCGCCATGGTCGCCGCGAGGCCATAGACGATCGGCGGCAGGTCGAGCGCCGACCACGGGCGCAGCAGCAGGAACTGCGCCGCGCAGCAGAACGCCGCCACCGTCATCGCGTAGCCGGTGAAGCGCATCGAGCCGACACGCAGCACCAGCTCGCCCGATCCGACCAGATAGACCGCGAACGCGACCGCGCTGGCGAACACCAGCGTGCCGCCGAGCGGCAGATCGGCGCTCGACGATCCGGTCAGGGGCGCGCCGACCAGGTTGGACATGACCAGCGCCACCCCGGCATAGGTCAGCACCAGCGCGAGCACCGCACGCCGGCCGATCGGCTTCTTGAGAAAGATCGCCGACAGCATCACGACGATGGTCGGATAGGAGAACAGCAGCAGCCGGCCGAGACCGGCGGAAACATATTGCAGGCCGAGAAAATCGAGATAGCTCGCCAGGTAGTAGCCGACGAAGCCCATCGCCAGGATCGGCAACCAATCGCGCAGCGCGATCGGCGCCCGATTGCCCCAGCGGCTTCCGTGCCAGGCCGCGAACCCGATGAAGAACGGCAGCGCGATGGTCATGCGCAGCGCCAACAGGGTGACGGGATCGGCGACGTAGACATAGGCGAGCTTGACGAGCACCGGCCGCACCGAAAAGGCGATCACCCCGATGATCGCCATGACGGTCCCGTTCAGGCGGTATGACGCCGGCACCGCCGGGCTGTCGGTTGACGCGCGCAAGGTCACCGCGCGGTCTCCGGGGTCATGCGGGCGGCCGGCGGCGCGGCGCAGCTCAGACCGCGGGCTCCTGCCGGACCAGTTCGGCGGCCCAGCAGAACCCGACGATCGCGCCCTTCATGCGCGGCAGCACCAGCAGGCACAGCAGGCCGGCGACCGGCGGCCAGATGCCCATCTCCCACCACAGCGACAGCGGAAAGACCTGATCGACCACCAGAATCAGCGGCACCAGCACATGGCCGACCACCAGGATCGTCAGATAGGGCGGGAAATCATCCGACGGGTAGATCGTGTTGTCGGCGGCGCAGACCTCGCAGGGCAGGCGGATCTTGAGGAAACCGCGGAACAGATGGCCCTTGCCGCAGGTCGGGCAACGGCCCGCCAGGCCGCGGCTGATGCCGCGCCAGATCGACTTCTCCGCCATGTCGGGGGTCCTTCGGATTCGGCCAATTGGTCGGAATGTGGTGCCGATAATCGGCCGAATCGCCGCACGACGCCAGGATGGCGCGGGGCGCCCCGCGGCGCCTCACGCAGGCTCGAGGCGGGCGCGGTCGTCGATCGGGAAATTGACCAACGCGGCGAACAGGCCGGCGGCCGCGGTGAGCCACCAGAAACCGACATAGGAGCCGGTCAGGTCGAACATCACGCCGCCCAGCCAGGCGCCCAGGAACGAGCCGATCTGATGGCTCATGAAGGCGATGCCGAACAAGGTGCCCATGTGGGCGACGCCGAACATGCGGCCGATCAGGCCGCTGGTCAGCGGCACCGTGCCGAGCCACAAGGTGCCCATCGCGGCGGCGAACGCGAGCACGCCGAAATCCGATTTCGGCAGCAGCACGAAGCCGACGATCGCCAGGCCGCGCAGCAGATAGACGAAGCCGAGCAGATGCTGCATCGGATAGCGCGCGCCGAGCCAGCCGCAGCCCCACGAGCCGATGATGTTGAAGAAGCCGACCACCGCGAGCGCGGTCGCGCCGAGCGCCGGCGAGATTCCGCAGGTCACCAGATAGCCCGGCAGGTGGGTCACGATGAAGGCGAGCTGGAAGCCGCAGGTGAAGAAGCCGAGGGTCAGCAGCCGGAAGCCGGGATGCAAGGCCGCGTCGCGCAACGTGTCGCGCAGGGTCGCCGCGCGGTCCCCGACGCGGTCCCCAACCGGCGCGCCGGCCGACCCGGCGCCACGTCGATCGAGCAGCAGGCCGAGCGGCGCCACCAGCAGGGCGAACGCCGCCAGGCACAGCAGGCCGAACTCGACGCCGCCGACCGTGATGGCGCCCTGGGCGAGCGGCACGATCGCCATCTGGCCGACCGAGCCGCCGGCGCTGACGATGCCGGCGGCGACCGAGCGGCGCTCGGGGCGCACCACCTTGCTGACCGCCGGCAGCACCACGCCGAAGCTGGTGCAGCTGATGCCGAGGCCGGTCAGCAGCCCGATCCCGACGATCACGAGCAGGCTGCCATGGGCGATCGAGGTCAGCGCCAGGCCGGCGGCATAGGCGACCGCGCCGAGCGCGACCACCGCGGCCGAGCCGAACCGGTCGGCGGCGGCGCCGGCGACCGGCTGGGCCAGGCCCCAGACCAGATTGTGCAGCGCGATCGCGAAGGCGAACATCGTGATCGGCAGCGCGCGGTCGGCCGAGAAGGGCTGCAGGAACAGCCCGAAGGTCTGGCGGATGCCCATGCCGGACGAGATCACGATCGCGCCGGCCACCAGCACCAGCGTCGCCGTCCCGCCCCACCCCGCCTTCGCCGGCGAGCTTGTCCCCACCGTCGTCTCAGCGTGCATCACGCGTCTCCCGCACAGCTAGCGGACCCTGTCGCCTCAAAGTGACCGGCGCGGCCCGCCGCGACAAACGAATGCTCCGCCCGGGCGGCTGAGCGCGGCTCATGCGGCGGCGAGCCGGCCGACCGCATCGATCAGCCAGCATTTGAAGGCGGCGATGTCGGGGCGCGCCTGCGCCGCCTCGGAGCCGACCAGCCAATAGGCGGTCGCGCAATCGACGATGCGGTCGCTCGCCGCGACCAGCACGCCCTCGGCGAGCTCGCGGTCGATCAGCGGGCGCCGTCCCATCAGGACGCCGAGCCCGGCGATCGCCGCCTCGATCCCGAGCTGAATCGTGTCGAGCGTCAGGCCGCCATTCAAGTCGGGCCCGGGCAGGCCGACCGCGTCGAGCCAGGCCGCCCAATCCTCGGTCGCCGCGCTGGTGTGGATCAAGGTCGCGCGCATGAGGTCCGGCGTGGGCCCGCCGAGGGCCGCGAGATAGGACGGCGCGCAGACCGGGACCAGGCGCTCGCCGAGCAGCCGCGTCGAGGCCAGGCCGGGCCACGGGCCGCGGCCCATGCGGATCGCCAGATCGACGCCGTCGACCGGAAACCCGACCTGGCGGTGCGCGCTGTCGATCGCGACCGCGATGTCGGGATGACGGGCGCGGAAGCGCGCCAGGTTGGGCAGCAGCACGCGCGCCGCGAAGGTCGGCGCGCTCGACACCACGATCTTGCGATCGGCGCGCTTGCTGGGCAGGCGCTGGGTGCCGGTCGCGATCATGGTCAGCGCCTCCGACACGTAGGGAAGGTAATCGCGCCCGGCCTCGGTCAGCGCCAGGCCGCGCGGCCCGCGCTCGAACAGTTCGATGCCGAGCCAGCGCTCGAGCGAGACGATGCCGTGGCTGACCGCGCTCGGGGTGACGTGGAGCTCCGCGGCCGCCAGCTTGAAGCTGGCATGGCGGCCGGCGGCCTCGAACAGCCGCAGCGCGCTCAACGGCGGCAGGCGCAGCGCCATGGGGGCTCCCGCGGAGAGGAACAGGAGAGCCGAGCTTGCGGGGATCGAGCCGGATGGACAAGTGAGCAAAAGTCACCTGCCGGGGACCGATCCTATCCCGCGAAACGCGGCTCGGGCAGGCCCCGGATGCCCAGGCCGCGGATCCGGTAGAGGGCGCCGGCGCCGAACTGCGGCCTCGTCTCGGCCTTGAAGAGATCGTGGACCGCGGGATGCTTCACGCGCGCCATCGAGGTCACGTAGATCTCGTCGAGTCTGTCGCCGCCGAAGATCACGCTGGTGATGTTGCGCACCGGCATGCCGATGCGGCGCTCGACCGAGCCGTCGGGGGCGTAGCGCACGAGCTCGCCGCCGATCAGCTGGGCATTCCACAGATGGCCTTCGCCATCCACCGTCGAGCCGTCGGCCACGCCGGCATCGTGCCGGGTGGTCGCGAACACGCGCTTGTTCGACAGCGTGCCACGTTCGATGTCGTAATCGTAGGCCCAGAATTCCTGCTGGAAGGTATCGGCGAAATAGAAGGTCTTGTCGTCGGGGCTCCAGCACGGGCCGTTCGAGCAGATGATGCCGTCGTCGACCTTGGTGACGCTCAGGTCGGCGTCGAGCCGCCACAGGCCGCAGATCGTCAGCTCCTCCTGGTCGTCCATGCCGCCGGCGAAGAACCGGCCGCGCCGGTCGCACTTGCCGTCGTTGAGCCGGGTGCGCGGCTGGTCCGGATCGACTTTCCGGATCAGCTCGAGCGCGCCGCTCTCGAAATCGAAAAAATAGAACCCGTCATCGAGCGCCAGCACCGCGCCGCCGCCGCGCCGCAGCGCGAGCGCGCCGACGTCACGGTCGAGCGACCAGCTGTCGACCTTGCCGGAGCGCGGGTCGAGCCGCCAGATCGACGGCTGACCGACGCGCCGACCGGTACCGTCGACCCAATAAAGCCGGCCCTCCTCGACGTCCCAGATCGGACTTTCGCCCAGATGGTTCGCGCAATCGACGACGCGTTCGATGCTGAAGCCCATGGCGGTTCCTCCCCCGGCGGCCGGTCTCAAGGCCGGCCCAGGGCATCGACCTCGTCGTCGGTCGGGAACCGGCCGAGCCGCTTCTTGGAGAAGGCGAGCGCGCCGTCGACCGAAATTTCGAACACGCCGCCGCCGCCCTTCACGAGCTGAACCTCGGCGCCATATCGCTCCACCAGCCGGGCCTTCGCACGGAGCGCCCGCGGCTCGTAGTTTCAAGCGACGCAATATTCGATGCGGACCTTCATGCCATCTGTGTAGCGCACCAGCGGCGCGGCGACAATCGCAAGCCGCCATCACGTCGTCGCCGGTGCCTTGGCGCAAGCCGCGGGCTTTCCCATGCCCTGCGCCACCGCCACTTCGGAAGGTCCGACTTGAGACCCCGAAGCCGACGCTCACACGACCATCAAATCGTGCGCGACGATGATCTCGCCTTTGAAATGTTTGGCGGCCGCGGCGCGCCAGATGTCGTCGCCGATGCTGTCGATCGCCGGCACCAGGTGCGACAGGACGAGAGTCTTGACGCCCGCTTCGGCGGCGATGCGGCCGACCGCCTCGAGCGGCGAGTGGTCGGCTCTCATGTGCGCCATGAAACTGTCGAGGTTCGCCGCAAAGCCGTGGGCGATGCGAAAGCGGAGATAGTCCTCGAGCCCCGTCACATACATGGCCTCATGCACCAAGACGTCGGCGCCCTTGGCCATTTGCGCCACCTCGTCGAGCGGCGTGGTGTCGCCCGAGAACGCGAACGAGCGGTCACGGAAGTCGAATCGGTAGCCCAGCGCCGGTTTCACCGGCGGGTGCTCGACGACGACGGAGCGCACCCTGACGTTGTCGTCCTGCATCACCGGGCCGGCTCCCGACACCTCGGTGACATCGATCATGCCGAGCGGCTGCGTCTTGAAATCCTCGGACCAAAACTCGATCGTCGTCTTGTAGGCGCGCAGAAAATCCTCGGTCATCTGCTTGAGGGGCGGCGGTCCGTAGGCGCGCACCGACAGCTTCAATCCGTTCACCCAGCCGATCACCAGCAACGGGCCATACTCGACGTTATGGTCCGGGTGGTGATGGGTTATGAAGATCGAACGGACGGCGCCGAACGGGATGCCGGTGCGAGCGAGCTGGTCGGTGACGCCGAGCCCGCAATCGAGCACATAGGCGGCACCGTTGCTCAGCATCACGTGAGAGGTCATG
>Ga0302324_100028800_pt1 | contig 10549 bp, 13 predicted proteins | sample Palsa_T0_1_FD_201949 | JGI IMG/M metagenome (GOLD analysis project Ga0302324, IMG submission 201949) | Peat permafrost microbial communities from Stordalen Mire near Abisko, Sweden - Palsa_T0_1 | ecosystem: Environmental > Terrestrial > Soil > Palsa > Peat permafrost | place: Sweden: Abisko... | reverse complement strand
GCATATTCCATTAGGGCCCGCGGCCAAGAGCCGCACCAAAGGCCGAATGTATGGCTGCAATCTCCTCCTGTGATCCAGAACGAAGAAAGCGCTTGGCATAGGGGGCGTCCATGTATGGATGGACGCGCGACTGACCGATTTATTACCGTTGCGCAATGCGCCGCAACTCTTACGATCCCCTTCAGCCTACCAAGGAGCCGCGCTGGTACTCAGTCCGCAACATGCACGGTGCGCTACTGGAGGCGCGCGAGCTGCCGCCTGGCGCGGATCTAAAGCGGGTGTTCGTCGAGGCAATCCTCAAGTGGATGGACGATGGCTGGAAGCTGAAAGAGTTCAGCTCGCGTACAGGCACATTCTTTTGTGACAGAGGAGGCGAGCGGCGGATGATCGACATCTCACCGAATTATCCGGGAATGACTCAGACCGGCGGCATTGCTCAGCGCGCGCCATGCACGAACTGCGGGGACTGAGTGAGATTGGCGCCGGATAGCCCCCAGGCGCCTTCGGGCCGTGTGGCAACCCACGCCGCGGCGAAGTAAACGTAATTGTAATTGGGCTTGCGTGCGTCTAAAGTGCCTACGGCATTAAGGTGCAGCTTAGCCGGCGGTTCACAATATGAAAACAACCGAGCACGCCTTAAAAAACATCGGAACATTTCTTTGCATGCTTGCCACGTTAGGGGGGTGCGCGGCCTCTCGCGTCTCCAACTACAACCCGGGAGGTGAATACAATCAAAGGCGAGCAGGCTGCGTCTCAGACGCAATGCCTACAGGAGCTCGCTACGCCGGAGCTGGATCCAATTCGGCGCAAGGTGGAGCTTTCCCGGAATATGACGGACGGGCCTCCGCCGTTCGAAATAGCGTCGAATGACGCATTTCCCGCAGATTCCGAGCGTGTGGTAATCGCCAAGTGGGCGACGCTGCGGGATGCCTGCGTGAAGCGCAGTCAGGCACTGCTTGCAACTCCGCCATCGTCGAACGCGGCGCAGGCGGCGTTCTTCCAGCAGGACATTTCCTTCTCCATAGATGTCAGCGCACAAGTGGGAAAACTCATCGTCGCGCTCTATCAACAAAAGCTGACGTACGGCGAGTTCGCTCAAAAAAGATATGAAATTGGCAGCCAAGCATCGGCGGCCGAGTTGGTTTTTCGTCAGTCCGCGATAGATCGTGATCATCAGAGGCAGATGCAGGCTCAGCAGCAATTTGCGAACAGCTTAGCGGTGTGGGCGACGTACATGCAGGCGGTGGAGGCGCGCCAGCCGCAGACTGTAAATATAAACGGCACAATACGGGTACAGTAAAGCTCATCGCTAATCTTGCGAACCGCCCGCGCGGGGGAGCGACGCACAATAGATATCATGCCGAACCATCCTGGAGGGACTCATAGCGGTAGCCTCCCCCACCGCTCGCCATGTGCCAATTGCAAGGATTGATCGGGAGACAGACAGGTTTCGGGGCGGCCGTGTTTTACGTAATGCGCCTCATCACGCACAGCGCCGGGCAACCGAGCATCCGTAACTGATCGGTCACCGGTGCGGCGCGTCCATGCATCGAATACTTATTTCTTTAATGCTTTGGCGCGTAAACTTGGAAAACTTCGCACTTAGCGAAGGGACGGGGAGAACAAAAATGACGCTGAGAACATCAGTCGCGGCACTGTGCGGAGCCTGCCTGGTCTTGGGGTTTTGTCCTGAAGCCAGCGTCGCCGCTACCGCGACAAATCTTGTGACGATCTGCACGTCTGCCACGACGACAATTCAGGCGGCCAAATGCACCGCATGGCAATACAACGTTTACTCCCCGACCGCCTACATCGAGTCCTATCCGACCGTGACGCCGGCTGAGACCGGTATCAACGATCCGAACTACGAGTATCGTCTCGCCTCAACACTGACGCCCGCTATGGGGGTCAAGGTCTGCCCGACGGCATTGACGCCCGGTGTCAGTTTCAACAGTCCCCAAGCCGATCCGTGTCCGAATAATAAATTGGTCGCAGCATCGACAGTGCTACCGATCGATACCTACGCGATAGCCATGACTTCTGCTGGTGTTGTTGTTTATCAGGTCAATACGTCGGGAGTCAGTGTCGTCAATGGCAGTCCGTTCTTTGCCAATACATCCACTAATTCATATTACGAACTGGCAATAGATCCCAGTGGAAAGTATATTTATGTTGCTTCTTATGACCCGAGGGGACTCGGCCCGGATGACATATCAAGTTACGGCATCGCCAACGGCATTCCCGGTCAAACAGCACTGTCTACCTCTTCACCTTACGATGCTGGGCATTCTGGTCCCCTGTTTGGACAGATAACTGCGACCGCCACGCATTTGTATGCATCCCATGGAGAGGACTTTGCCGTCCCCGCTAGTATTGAGATATTCGGACTGAATAATGGCGTGATAAAATCGGGGGTGGTGCTGAGTATTCCTGTTCCTATCGATCAGGCTGGTCCCACCTGTAGTTTCACAGTAGATTCGCAAGAGCGTTTTTTATACATGTATCTGTCCAGCACGGGTGGTACGGTGTCAGATACCGTTGCTATATACAGTCTTAATTTATCCGGATCATCTCCCTCAGCAACGTTGCTACAGATGCTCGCTCAGTCAGGGCAAGTTTTATTGGGAGCACAATAGAATTGCTGCGGCGATTCATGCGCGCAAGATCCTCAAGTAGCCCTAGCCTGAAACCGGGTCGCTGCCGCCGAGGGCCGACTCGAAGCGCGCCCTGGTGGCCGCGATGCTGGAATACATCAATGCGGGCTGGGAGATCGCCGAGTTCAAGTCACGCACCGGCGTGTTTTTTTTGCTCAGTGCGCGACTGATCGCCACCAGGTGGACATCAATCCGACCGATCACGGCCCGAATCGCGGGCGGGCGCTGTACAGACTGCATACGGTGACGCGCATACAATCGGCCGTTGCTGTGACTGAGGCCGCTCATCATGAAAAGTGAAGGACATGAGTTCAGTGCTGGGGATGCATGCACCCGATGCGGCATGACGCGGAAACAGTACGACGATTCGCCCAAGCCCAATCCGTGCACAGGGTTCCGAAACCTGCGAGTGCCGCGGAACGATGAGCCGGCAAAGAGAGGGTGATGCGCAGGCCGCGCCAGCGGCTGCCGGGTCGGCGAGAGAGATCGTCGAAACGGACCGGAAATACACCTATCTGCTCGGTGCGCTACATGCAAGCCTCAATTCGCTTGAGCTTAGCCTGCGCATAACCTTGTACTTCATGGACACGCCGCGAGAGCAGCGCTTGTCGCGGGACTTCCGCGTCGCGGGCCTGAGGGTAGGTGACCGCCTGCCCATAAGCTTGCTGACAAAGCATGCCTTCCTGAGTGAGTTTGTCGCTGAATATAACAAGCGGCAGATGGCTGCCGGGCTGGCGACCATCGACGTCGAAATCGTGGATTTGCGCAATGAGCTGGCCCACGGGCTGATCAGCGTTGCATCCGCAGCCGACCCGGCCTTCACTCTGATCCGACTCGGCAAGGCGCAAGACGGCGCGGTCCCCGTCATCGCGCGCTGGGAGATGACGGCTGATTGGTTGCGAGATCAATGCGCGCGCGTAAATGCCGTGCTCCGACAAGTCAACGCGCGCCTGCACGAAGTAAAATGAAATTTGTGCGTTTGGCATTGGGGGAGTTCGTTGGTCTCAGAGATCCCATTAAACCCACGCAACTCACAGGTGCCTTCGGCGCAGTCCAGATCCATCGGGCGCCACTGGAAGAGGGCGATGATCGTGCTCTTTATTTGAGCATTGGCATTTCGACGCGCCAGGTGCTGAGCATCAATGATGACCAGCTTTTCATAGATGCAACTGGCCGGCTCGAGCTCGAAAGCTTTGTCCAGGGCGCCATAGACGCGGTTGCACTCAGCTATGGGTGTGAACGTCGAATCTGGTCCCACCTCTTGGCATATGCGATTCAAACAGACAACGGCGATGAATTGTCCCAGTGTGAATCGCTCAAAACGTATGATCATGAAATGAAGATGCGCTGGGCGCCTTCCTGGTCGGGCATCGCTCCGATCGACTATCCGCAAGCGCTAATGGATAGATTGGAGGGCGCTGCGCTGATGGCGGAATGCATGAGTAACTCTTCGATGCTGGGACAGTATCGAGAGTGCGTGCGACTTTTCGAGTTGGCGTTTAGGTTGAAGCCGAAAATGCTCGAGGTGCCTCTGAGCGCATTCCTCGCGAAAGCACCCTATCAGTATTCGCGTGCCGAAGTGGCCGAGTGGCTGGCACTGAGGGACCAAGCCAGCCACGCCGACAAGCTGATCAGCACTCGGTTGGCCTTCGATCGAGATGTGCGTCGTTTCATTGACCGCATGCGTCAGGCGGCAATGGAAGTACTGTTCAACAAGACTGAATGGCACAGGGATTCGGATGCGCGCCGAACTGTTTGGGCGCCATTGATCGGGCTACTCCCAGACAGCGGCTTACACGCTACTGAAGGGAAGGGTTTTTCAGTGCGCATCGCGCCTCTGGATTGCTTCTATGTTTGGCCCATCTGGACGGATAGAACTTTTCTTAAGTTGCCTCCCGGTTGGTGGTTCCCAACAGCACCAGCGGGGTCGAGTCAGGCTGGGGGACCTATGACGCCAGGTGAGGGTGATGGATAAGAAAATTCCCGAAGCAGTTTCTATTGAGGTGACCTGCATTCGCATTCCGAGCAACCCCCCTGGCCGCGTTGGCCGCAAGGGATGGTGGAACTTTGAGTTGCAGGGAGAAGATTTTTCGGTCCGGCCTGGCTACTGCTCGGAGATTTCACCCGTGGACGCGGAAGCGAAGGCGAAGGTGCTGTGCGAGCGGCTGGGGCTCGCCATCCTCAGCGTGAGATTTTCCCTGACCCGCCTGCATTGGAGCCCAGCGATGACGCAGAGGAGGGCTAATGACCTCGCGCGCCGGTGGTCTAATTGGCTGAATTCATGCCGCTATTAGCAGCGCTCGTCGCCGGCGGATATTGGATATTAATGAATATGCGCACTTGGGTCGCCATTCTGTTGGTTGGAGCGCCATTGCATGTCCGCGCCGCGTCGCCGCCCGGCACGGCAATGGGAGGGGCATCACCGCAAAAGTGCGAGTGCAAGGGCGCACCGCCGCCATCAACACAGTTTCCTGGACCAGACGCGCGAGGAACGAACCAACAACCCTTAGTGGCCTATGTGCGAGTCGCTCCCGAACCGGAGACAAAGAGACTAGCCGACCTCACCGCGAATCTCGTGTGGGCCACCCTGGCGCTGGGAGGGGCGACGTTCCTGCTTGCGGCATTTGGCGCAGCTCAGACGTGGTTTATCCGAAAGCAGGTACGCCTTGGCACGGACGAATTCATCGCGACCAATCGTCCACGAATTTCGCTTCGGGAAGCATATGCGGAACGCAATGAAGCCGGACTGATGCAGGTGCGATATGCCTTCGCGAACCTGGGTGGCACTGACGCCATCATCTGTAGAAGCAAATTCCGCCTAAGGCACGCTGCGATAGCTGGCACCAAAAGACAGGTGGAGTTCGATGATCACTCGAACGGCCTCGAAGTTCAACGCAGAATTGAGCCCGGAGCTCATCGTCAAGGGGAGTTCACTGATCCAGGGGTCTCGTGGCCGGCGCGGCACAGTGCTCATGGCCGCGCCGATCACTATTTTGTGGCCACGGACAATGGTTTTAATGCATTTTATTTCTTCGGCCGTATCGAATACAAAGATGACCGAGGCATCGCGCGGCAAATGGCGTTTTATCGCGAGCTTGAATATGATTCTTACCGATTTCGACCGTGGGACGACCCACAGCTTGAGTACTCAGACACTAACCCGTAGGTCATTGAGCGGGGCACCTTGCGGTGCCCCGCCCGTCAAACAGAAGGCTTACATACTGCTGTGGAAGTTCTGCCCTGTCTGCTCGAGCCAGGGGTTCAATTCCGCAGTAAGACCCTTGATTTGCTCGAGCTGACCGGGGAGGCCTCGGTCATGCCGAGGCGTAGCGCAGGCACGTCGATGCATGTAATCGAAGGCACGCGGATCAAGGCGCCTAATCCGCATCACTACCGCACGCTGGACATCGACGCGGGCGAGATCGGGATGCTCCAGTTTGACTTGAATGGTGAGCCCTTCGACGAAGCCATGGGCTTGGACGCGACAGTCCTCGAAGATGCGACGCACGGTCCCTGCATCGAAATCGTTGCGGTGGTTCATTGTCGGCCTCAAATTACGTAGCGAGCGGGATTGCTCTGGCTCATACGTACGAGAATGACAATTCACTCTCTGCAGGTTTGTAAGTGTCTGACGTTATGGGATATTTAGTTTTTACTCATGCGACGCGAAGCAGGGCACGTCGCCTGCGGATATTAGGCAATCCTGCCCCCGCTACCAACGTGGAAATACCTGGCTGATTTGCTGCCTCGCCCATCGCGAGCCACGTCAGCAGTGCCACGTCTCCACCGTCAAGCTTTGCGTTCAGATACGCGGGACCATCGTTCGTCACCGGGTTGAGCCGCACCGATCCGAGCGTCCGGCGCAGTGCAGCCCGCAGCGCATCGACTGCCCCATTGACCAGCGCAGCCCGCAGCGCTTCCGCATTCGCCGCAATGGTCGAAGGATCCACCGGCAAGGCACCAGCCTTCGCCTGCTCATGGGCGCCCCGGAGGCGCGCGCAGTGCGCGTCCGCGTCGCGGTGTGACATGGCGCCAGCGGCTTCAGCGGCCCGGATAGCGGCGATCCTGCCGGCGAGCTCATCGTCGGAGGGCGGGGCGGCCGTAGTCGGCCCCGGGGCGTTGAGCCACGCGTAATCCGGATTCGCCGCATCAAGCCGCTCAAGCGCGGATCGGAACTCAGGATCGGCCAGGAGCCTCGCGCGTAGCGGTTCGATCAGGAATTCCTCGGCAACGGCCCGCGATACCGTGATGTTGTTCGAGCAGCCATAGCCGGGGGCGCTCTTGTGCTCCTTGAACGTCCGGCACACATAGCGCCGGGAACCCATGCCGCGGGAGTTGACGCCCCCGGCTAGTGTCATGGGCTTACCGCACTCGCCACAGAGCAGCAGTCCCGATAGCGGGTGCTTCAGACGTGCATTGGGCGCGTGGCTGGTCGGTACGTCCCGAGCGCGCACACGTTGCCACGTCGCATCGTCCACAAGGCGCAAGTCCTCACGGAGGACCGTCACACGGTCGGACTCGGGACGTTCAACGCGGATGCGCTTACCGGTATCCGGATTCTTGTGCCACACGGTACGATTCCACGTGAGCCGCCCGATATAGCGCTCATTGCGGAGCAGGGCATGCACCCCCGACACAGCCCACGGACGCCCGGAAGGTGTCGGCAAAGCGCGCGCGTTCAGGTCCCTAACGATGGCGAGTAGCCCCTCGCCGTTGGCCCGGCGCTGGAAAATTTCACAGACGATAGGGCCCTCGGCCTCGGCAATGCTCATGCTGCCGACGGCGCCGGCCTCCCCGGGCTCAGAGAGGTAACCGTAGCAGCGCCCGCCTGTGGGGCCGCCGCGCCTGGCGCGCGACTCCAACCCGGTGTGCGTGCGCGCCCTGACCATGCGGCGGAACTCAACGGACATGATGCCCGAGAGTCCAGCCTGCATATCGGCCGTACCGGCGTTCGAGTCGAACGAATCTTGCACACCGATCACGCGCACACCGCGGAAGCGTAGGCGGTCGATCATCGGGGCAAGCTCTTGCGAGCGTGCAAGGCGGGTGGTGTCTGCCACCAGCAGCACATCGAACGTGCGAGCGTGGGCCGCCTCGATCAAAGCAACGCAGCCCGGGCGGCCGCCGACGGTCGCCCCCGAGATAGCCTGATCCTCGAACCGTTGTGCGATGGTCCAGCCTTGGCGCTGCGCGTATTCGGCGCACACGCGCACCTGATCGGCGATAGACGACTCAGTCTGTTTGTCGGTGCTGAAGCGGGAATAGATTGCGGCTCTCAAGTGGTTCTCCTTTTGGAGGGCAATGCCAGCTCGCGTCGCAGTTTTCGCATGTGCTCGCGCTGCTTCTTAACCAGTCTGCGCGCTTCGTCGATGTTCGGGCCGCTCGGCTTCTTGGGGTGTCTCATGCGCGTTTTTATCCGAGTTCCACGGCAAGGTGACCGTTGGCCTGCCTCACCGCTCTGCCCACGACGAGGCCCAGTCGATCGGCAAACACGTAGTGCACCGTAACGAGCCTTCCGCTCGAGTCGCGAAACGGCACTTCGATTACCTCCCGGTTTCCCGGTCTGACGCGCCGGAAATCCTGCAGCGCGTCGGCCATGAGGATTCGCTCCTCGTCTGTAATGTCGTCTAGCTCGACTCGTACCAAATTCATTTGCGCTTCCTCCGACCGGGAAGTGTCACTCTTTCTCAACTAGTAACCTGCAATTTTCGCCGCTGGTCAACTGCTCGGTAACAACCTCAATGCTGCAACGCATGCCGCGAACTGATCGGTCGGCACCGGCGGCACGTCCATCATTTCCGCCCTGGCCCTGACGCAGCAGGGTGCGGCGGTGCCCGGTGCGCCGGCTCGCAACAGTTCCATCTTCAAAGGCAAATTCCTCATCAACGAAGTTCACCACTTCGCCAACTTTCGGCAGGCGGATGGTGATAGCTGGGCTACAGCCTACACCGCGCTCGCGGTTGGTTAATGGCGACTGCGACCCTGGGCCGCGCTGTGGCCTGCGACCCGCAGCCGTTGCTCACTGAGGATGCGCCACGGCGCGGTACGCCGCTTGCATAGTTAAAGTTGCGCGCCAGCGTCAGCGTTCATATCATCGGTTCGACGCAGCAGACCCGTCTGCCATTTTTCCTGATCTTCCCTTCTCGGATCGAAATACCGCATATGGGTTAGCTTTTCGGATGAGCAACTGCGAATGGATTAGTTCAGACAAGTCAAACAACACGGAGTGCTTTCATGAAAAAGCTTTACATTACCTCAGCTACCGCTGCTGTCATGATGATCTGCGCCGGCAGCTTCGGAGTTGTCCGCACGGCGGTCGCCGCGGTCGCGGCTACGCTGGTTGAGGTCGTCCTTCCGGCTAAACCCTACAGTGCCAGTTCGATACAGCTGGGAGAAAGTGGGTTTGAGATCTTTGGACCCGGCGGCCCTGTCAAATTCGGCATCACTAACATAACGATTTCCAACCCGTTGGCTTCCGCAATTTCTGTCGAGGTAGAAGTGCTAAACAGCTGCTCGGAGAGCGAAATAACTGAATCATCTGACGTGATTGAATATCTTGTTCCAGCACTTTCCACCCTGGTTGTGCCGTTCCCAACCCCGTTCGTTACCAATAACTTCAAGATTGGATCAGCAGCTTCCTATAACACGGCATGCATCGGTATCTTTGACCATGGCGCTTACATTATGGTGGTAGGATTCAGCCAGTAAAACGGCAATTTAGTGGCCTGGAATCGCTGATTTCATACCGACCCCGCCCCGCTGCTTCGACCTGTTCAATCGCCTCCTCCAACCACCCGAGGAAGTGTTGTTTTGCGTCATCGGAATCGAACGCGCCGCGTTTGGATCAATCGGCAGCGCCTATCTGCGATACCGTCCCGCCCATGCGCCGCAACGCTTACGATCCCCCTGAGCGCACCCGGGAGCCGCGCTGGTACACGGTGCGGAACATGCACGGCGCGCTGTTGGAGGCGCGGATCTCAAGCGCGTGTTCGTCGAAGCGATCCTCAAGTGGATGGACGACGGCTGGAAGCTCAAGGAATTTCACTCCCGCACTGGCACGTTCTTCTGCGACCGCGGCGGTGAGCGGCGGATGATCGGCATCACGCCGACATATCAGGGCAGGACACAGAGCGGCGGGATTCCACAGCGCGCGCCGTGTGTGAACTGCGAGGACTGAGGCATTTCTGTATGAGCGCAGCCGATACGGCGGGCATCATCAAGACGCTGCGTCGGAAGGTTGAGGGGGCGGCCGATCATCGACAACGTGCGTCCGATTAATTGCTTGACACCGTCGGCGCTGAGCGTATTTTATTTCTGAAGCAAGAATCTCCTGACACGCGACAGGTGCGCGCCTTTCAGAGATGAAAGAGATCTAAGTCATCTTCGGGAAACCATTCCCAACTGTCCGTGTTTGCATGTGAAATGAGACTACGCCGGCATTCGCAATCGCGGCTTATAACTCAAAAATAATTCTGGCAATAATAGGACTTGCCGGCGCGTGGCACGTTTCTGTGAGGGTAACGAAAAGGTCTGCAGTTTCATCTTAGGCTCGATGCTGAAACCAAGGAAGGAGCGGCGCAAATGAAAATGCTGAGTGATCTGCAACCGGTGGGGTATCTCTATACAGCGATAGCTGTGAGCGCCACGTTTCTGATTCCGGGATCGTCTTTGGCGCAACAGATTTCCGCGGGGCCGAAGCAGGACGACGCGTCAATACGAGCCTATTGGACCCCAGAGCGGCTGGCCAACGCGACTCCCATGAGCGAGCATCCGACCAATGCGCAACGGAATGGCTTGCCGGTCGGCACGGAGCCAATTTCTCCAGGCACGGTCGGAACGATCCCCGGTGGATCCGATTCGGCTTCGGCCGCGTTCGGTGACCAAGCCCCTCCCAC
>Ga0302324_100028799_pt1 | contig 10549 bp, 6 predicted proteins | sample Palsa_T0_1_FD_201949 | JGI IMG/M metagenome (GOLD analysis project Ga0302324, IMG submission 201949) | Peat permafrost microbial communities from Stordalen Mire near Abisko, Sweden - Palsa_T0_1 | ecosystem: Environmental > Terrestrial > Soil > Palsa > Peat permafrost | place: Sweden: Abisko... | reverse complement strand
TACCCCGCTGGTACCGGGTTTCGACAAAAACCAGCATTTTCAACAGGGGGATGGCTCCGGAAGAGGACGATCGCCTGGGAGTCCTGGAATGCGGCATGCCAATTCGGGTCCAAAAGAAGGGCTTGCGCCAGCGCGCTGGAAGATGGCACAAGTACGGTCTGCACCTGCCAGCTATCCAGAACGTCTCGCCAGCCGGTTCGGAGCCGTATGGCAGTCTTGAACTGGCGCAGCAGGTCGTCGCCGTAGAGGTCGGCTCGGCCATCCACGAACACTCGGTATTTAGGATAAAGATTCCATATGGCATAGCCTCCCCAGTCGTAGTACACGAAGATTCTCGGGGGATGGCCGGAGGCCTGCAGAAATGCTACCGCCTTTTGGGGAAACTGCTCCGCCTCGCGGGCGTTCTGACCGCGGGCAAGACTGGCCCATCTCACCAACGCAAATGCCGCCAATAAAATGACCACGGCTCCGCTGAAAAGTGGCCGGAACCGCGAGGATTCTGGCCGTCGGAGGGAGGTCGCCGCAGATGCTGATGCGGATGGGAGAGCGGCGGCGATCACCGGGATCGCGACCAGGACGAAAATTGGAATGTGGCGGACGGCGTCGAGGGCGGCCAATGAAGTAAAAAGCAAAGGCACGATCACGCGTCCCCTGGGGCGCGAGCGGGTACTGGCGAGTGCGGTCAGGAGCAGCAACCACACCAGTAAGAGTGGGAGATAGAGCGATTGGTGAAAATCCGGAGAGAACCACTCCACAATGAACGATCGCATCCCGGGCGAGCGCAAAGTATCGAACGGATAACGATAGAGTTGCGCGCCGCTGGGGTTCAGAGGCACGAGCGCCAGGCAAACCAGCAAAAGCGGCAGCAGTCGCAGAAGGATGGAGCGAGCCTGCTGCCATGTCGTGCTGCCAGCTGCAGTTTCCAGAGTCAGGCCTACCCCGTACGCCAATAATAATGCCGGGACGAGGGCGAATCCGGCGTGCAGATTCAGCCATAGGAGAAACAGCGGCGCTATCCAGAACAGGAGCCTGGGGCGATGTTCGCCGGCTTCGAGCAACCACAGAAGAAGGCTGGCAAGCGTAAAGGTGAACATCTGCGGTCGAACACCCCAGCAGGGAGCCGACGTCAGAGCGCCGAGGACTGTCGCGGCCAGGGCCCAGAGCCTCTTTCCAGGACAGCGCAGGTAGAGCAGCATGAAGCCGGAGGTCGTAATGATCGACGAGAATACGATCAGCGCGGCGTTGCCGCCGTGTTTCCAGAGTTCGTAAAACACGACGTCCGACAACCACTCGTGTGACACCCATGCGTGCCCGGCGCGAGTGAAAGAAAAAGGATCGGTGTGCGGGACGTGACCGGTTTCCACGATCCGCTGTCCGGTGCGCAGATGCCACCAGAGATCGGGATCGAGCGCGTTGCGCGCCGTCATTGCCAGCAGGCCGAACAACAGGATGCCGGGAAAAACGAGACGCACGCTCCATCGAGAAATTCCAGGCATCGGCATTGGGCGCGATTATAGGTGAAAACTGTCAGCTCTCAGCTGTCAGCTTTCAGTAAAAATTAACCTTCGGAAGGGCTGGGACGAACCAGCACTACCACCAGCATCGGAATGTAAGAGCCGAGCACGCACCAGAGACCGACCTGGTGCATGGATAACGGGGGATGGTACCAGCGCCAGATTCCAGCCACCCAACTGCATGCCACGGTGGCCATGATGCTCCGGCGGGTCTTCGGGATCAGCCACAAGATAAAAGAATCGTAAAACCAGCGCTGCGGCAGAATGCAAGCCAGGAAAAGCAGCCAGGCATCGCGGTCTCGCCACCGCCGCAGGGCCAGGGCGAGCAGCGGGCCCGGGATCACCAGCAAAGGCACGAAATAGCGATAGGCGCGGATTTGTGGAATCCATTCCAGCGGCCAATGCGGCCTGAACGCGAAACTTGCAAGCAGCAGGACGGCCGCGGCTATCAATCCCGTGCGCGAAAGATGGGTTAGCGCGATCGGCGCGCCGGTGTGTGGTTTGGCCATGCAAAACGCCAAGGCCAGGGGGAAGAAAGCAGCGCACATGATAAGCGGTGTCCACTGTGCCGTGATGAGCGCGGCCCAGTAGGGATAGGCGAAGAAGATAAAAAGGCGCTCCGGGCTTTCACGGATCAGGCCGAGTGCAAGTAGGCCAGAGCTGATGCCGAAAAATATGGCCGCGGCAATTTCGGCTGGGAACGGCACGAACGGCAGTGCCACAAGAGCCGCGGGCAGTGGGTAGGGAATTGCGCCCGGCGGAGTGTTGAGGTAGGGATTCTGGCCGGACAGAAGCGCGCGAGCGGCCCGATAGGACCATTCGAAATCCGCACCACCCATGTGGAAGTGGTGCAGGAACGTCCAGCACAATGCGCCGCTGACAAGAGCGATGGCGGTCGCAACGGCGAAATTTCTGCTTGGACTCGAAATGTTCACGGTAGCGTTGTAATATCCGGATTCTCTCAGATTCGCATGAGACCTGCCATTTTCCACAAGCCGCTCTGGCTGATTCTCGTCGCCGTGCTCTGCGCAGCGGGGATGTGGACTTACGTCAACCGCGTATTAGTTCCGCATCAGATTGCCGAGGGGGCTTTGCATGAACGACCGCGCGGCAATCTTTCCGATCTCTATCCTCGCTGGCTCGGAGCCAGAGAACTGCTGCTCCACGGACGCGATCCCTACAGCCCGGAAATCTCCCGCGAAATTCAAGCGGGCTACTATGGTCGTCCCATTGATCCGTCTCGTCCTTATGACCCGCATGACGAGCAAGGGTTCGGTTATCCACTTTATGTGGTTTTCTTGCTCGCCCCCAGCATTGGATTCCATTTCGCGATCATTCAGAAATGCTTCTTCTGGATATTGCTACTTCTCGCCATCGCCGCCACTTTGCTCTGGCTCAGAATCCTGCGGTGGTCGGCGTCGTTCGAGATCAGAATTTGTCTGCTCGCGCTGACTCTTGGCTATGTGGGGGTCATGCAGGCACTCAAGCTGCAACAGATGAGCCTGGTCGTCGCCGGCCTGGTGGCCTTCGCCATCGCGCTTCTCGTGACCGATCAGCCAGTCGCGGCTGGATATTTGTTGGCTCTGGCGACCATCAAGCCGCAACTCATGGTGCTCCTGGTTTTTTGGCTCGCCGTCTGGACTCTGGCCGACTGGCGCCGCCGATATCGGTTGGCGGTTTCGTTTCTCGTCACTATGGCGATTTTGATCGCCGCTTCGGAATGGTACCTGCCGCACTGGATTCCCCGCTTCTGGCATGCGGTTCGCGAATATCAGCGCTACACCGGGGCGGTTTCGGTGACGGATACGCTGCTTGGCGCTCCGTGGAGCTGGGCGCTCGAACTTCTGGCATTCCTAGCCCTGATGGTCGCTTGCTGGCGAGAGCGTCGGCAGCCGGCGAACTCCGGCGCTTTTGCCTTCATGATTAGCCTGGTGTTAGCCACCACGATCTTCCTCGTGCCGACTTCGGCCCCCTACAATCAGGTGCTGCTGATCCCGGCGTTCCTGGTGCTGGTCAAGGAGCGCCGGACGATATGGCTGAGAAGTCGCATTAACCGCCTCCTCTTCACTCTCACCGCTTGTCTGGTCGGCTGGCAGTGGATCGCGAGCATAGCGCTGGCGGGGCTTTCCTTTGTTTTGCCGCCGCAGACGGTCGAGCAAGCCTGGGCAGTTCCTTTCTGGACGACGACCCAGATCCCGGTAGGAGTGGCTGCCCTGATGCTTGCTCATTATTGCCAAACGACTTTTACTGTCCCGGCAAGGCCGAGTCCGTCGTAGAATGCTGTAGGCCCGCGTCAGGCGCTGGTGTCTATGGCTGGCACGACGGCCGCAGGAGAGTTCAGGGTACATGTCTGCTTCGTCGCATTCGGGCATATCCAGCATCTTCCCCATCGCGATTTTTGTTTCAGGAAGCGATCAGCAGACGCTGTCCCTGAATCACACGCCGTACACCGTGGGGCGTAAGGTGGATCGCGACCTGGTGATCGCCGACCCGCGCGTGTCCCGGGAACATGCGACGATCGTTTCAGAAAACGGCGAATTTTTTGTCATCGATCTGGGCAGCAAACACGGCACCTTCGTCAATGGCGAGAAAATTGACCGGCACAAGCTGCAACGCAATGACCGGCTGGAATTCGGCGCCCGCGACATTGCCTACCTTATTTTCCATCCGCTGCACACCACCTCGAACACAGCGCGGGAGTTTCTCAGTCAGATCTCGGGCATTCAGATCGCGCCGGAAGCCAGCGACCTGGAGAAACTTACGCTGTTCATGGAAGCGGCGCGCAAGCTGAACACTATTGGCGTGCTCGATGAAATCCTGGTCACGCTGCTCGATGCCACGCTGAAACTGACCCGAGCCGAACGCGCCTATATCTTCCTTCGCGATATCGACGGGAAGCTGAACCTCGCGGCCGGGCGTAACTCGAAGGGCGAGCCGCTGCTCGACGACACAACAATTTCGCGGTCGGTGCTGGAAGGTGCGCTGACTTCAAACTCCGAATACCTGGTCACCGACACCAGTCAGATGATCGATGTGAAGGAACGGCAAAGCATTGTCGCCTTCGATCTGCGAACCGTAATCTGTATGCCGTTGCGCAAGCCGCTGGTGCAAACCACTCGCGCCGAACAGCCGGCTGGCGGCGAAGTGACGGGCGCGCTCTATGTGGATTCGCGCTTTGCTTCGCGCGATATCACGAGCGTGAGTCACGATATTCTGCGCGCCATCGCGACTGAAGCGGCGCAGTTGGTGGAGAACGCGCGCCTGGTGCAGGCCGAAGAAGCCGGGCGCCGTTACCAGCAGGAGTTGGGAATCGCAGCCTCCATTCAGCAGCGTCTGTTGGCGGTGACTCTACCGGAAGTTCCTTTTGCGCGAGTGAACGGGCGCAATCTGTCTTGCAAAGAGATCGGCGGCGATTTTTTCGAAGCCGTGAACACGCCTCAGGGCTTAGCCGTGGTGCTGGCCGACGTCAGCGGCAAAGGAGTGTCGGCCGCGCTACTCGCTTCCATTCTGCAGGGGATGGTTTACTCGCAACTGATCTCAGGTATGCCGCTCACCGAGATCGTCGACGCGGTCAATCGCTTTTTCACCTATAAACACATCGGTGAGAAATACGCGACCATGATCATCACCCGCCTGCGCAGCGATGGCGAACTCGAATACGTCAACTGTGGACATATTCCACCGGTGTGGATCTGTGGCAACGAAGTGCTCCGGCCATCGCACGGCAACCTTCCTGTGGGCTTGCTGGCGGAAGCGACTTACTCGAGCGACCGCTGCCAGATGAGGCCGGGAGATCGACTTATCCTGGTCACCGACGGCGTCACCGAAGCCGAGAACGCGCGTGGCGACATGTTTGACAGCGAGCGGCTCGAACTCGTGGCCGGCAAGAGCGCTTCGATGGAGGATGTGTTCACCGCCGTCGCGGATTTTTGCGGAGGCACGCCGCTCAACGACGATTGCACCGTCGTGGAACTGTCGTACACCGGCAGCTGAGCGGCTGCCGGAGATGGCGTCTTAATGTCTGCGCGCGGCCAGGGCACTGATTCGCCGACGGAATATCACCGCGGCTGGCTCGCTTTGGGCTTGAGGCGGCTCTCTTCATTAAGCCTGCGATTGAACTGAGCCACCACCGTGGCTACTTCTGAAAGAGTTACGAACCGTGGTCTTTGGTTATCTGCGTTGCCGCAACTTCCCGTGAAAGAATGGCATCGAAATCGTGATCGCTGGGACCATTATTTGGAGTAGTGTCAATTCATCACTTTGCCGATGGGTCAGCAAGGCTGGTCAGTGAGACGTCGAGACTTGTAGAGCCGCGATGCATTAACCACGCGGGTGAAGTAGGCGATGGACCCGACCAGGGTCACAGCGGCGGTGCCGACTCCGTCCCACCCGCTCCAAATTGTCCTTTGGTGATCGCTTTTCTTGATCAAGAACCAGGGGCTGAAATGATCCGTAATCGCGCCGCTCCGACATCCTGATTAAGCGGGATCAAGACAGAAACTGCGGAGCCGCAAAAAAGCAAAGCCCGCCTTGCGAGGTTGAATACACTCGCAAAGCGGGCCTGATCTGTACCGGATGAACTTACGATTGCGTGGACTTTGCCAGCTTGGACCGGAGGAACATCGCTCCGAAGCAGGTGAGCCCGGCTCCGAAAAGGTAGATCGCCGTGGAGCCACCTTCCGGCATCGACTTCGTCGGTTTCGGCTGCGAGTTTCCACAATTACCGAACCAGCATTGTGGCGGGGGTGGGTTATGGCCCCATCCACCAGCAAATGCTGCAGGAGCCAGACAACATACCGCTACAACTGCCAGCCACCACTTCCGATTATGACCCTTCATTAAAATACTCCCTTTACATTCGAGAAATTTATAGATCACATGGAAAGGGAATAGCCGGGGGAACTTCCCAATAGACTCTTACAAAACCTAACTTTATTTAACGTCTGTAGCACCCTGCGTCAAGATGATACTTTTTGCAACATTGCAGGAAAATGCATCTCTCTGCATAGGTGTCCTTCAGTTCTTAGGGAGGGTCAATTCCTTAGGGAGGGTCAGCGCAACCGGAACTCCGGCTATCCATTAAAATAGGCAATAGTAACCAAACGATAGTCATCATGAGAACTAAACCGTCCCGCCTTATGCTGTCGGCATGTGCTCTGCTTTGCATCAGCCTTGTCTGCTGTCATAAAGCTGGTCCTCACAGCGTTACACTCACGTGGAATGCGACCCCGGCCAATGGGGGAGTTCCAGTGGCTCGCTACAACGTTTATCGGAGCACGATTTCCGGCGGTCCATTCGTGAAGATTGCTTCTCAAGTTCCGGGTCCCCCCTACGAAGATCGCCTGACGGCTAGTGGCCGCACTTACTTCTACGTTGTAACTACTCTCGATCAGGCCGGGCATGAGAGCCGGTTCTCGGCTGAAGCACGGGCCATAATTCCCTGAGTTACGGGTATTACTGGAGGAGTTACCCGCAGTTAATACTGGGGGGGCCACTTCTCAAGGGCGAGAAGTGGCGCACTCTCTAGTGATCGTTTCCCTTACGGGGTGGGAACGACCGCTTGGGCCTGATTCGAGTATCCGCTCTCGACCGAACTGGCATTCACAGCCGTCGTCACGTAGTAGTAGGTCTGGCCGGAGGCGACTGTATTGTCGGCGTATGCGGTCGTGCTGTTGAGTGAAGTGTTGATCATTGTGTAGGGACCGGCCGGCGTGGTGCCGCGATAAATGTTGTAGCCGACCGCGCTGGTCGATGCGATCCAGTTAAGGTCGACGGTGTGCTGAATTGGCGTCGTTCCAGTCCCGGTCATCTGAAGCGCGGATTGCACGGCCGCGGAGTTCGAGGCGTTGCTTGTGAGTGACAAGGACGCCGAAGCGGCTCCGCTTGCTCCCGGCGTGAAAGTGACTGTGAAGTTAGCGGATTGCCCGGCAGTGAGCGTCGCGGGCAAAGAAATTCCGGAAAGCACAAACTCACCGTTGTTAGAACTTGCCGATGAAATCGTTACCGATGCGCCGCTGGCGGTCAGACTGCCAGTAAGTGCCGCATTCGAGCCGACGGTTACGTTGCCAAAACTGAGACTGGTTGGAGAAACCGCCAATGTACCCGAAGCCGTTCCGGTCCCGGAGAGCGCGATCCCGGGCGAGTTCGCCGCGTTCGATGCCACGGACAGGCTTCCGCTCGCCGTACCGGCGCTGGTCGGCGTAAATGTCACGTTGAAGGTCACGCTTTGGCCGGACGTAAGATTGATGGGGAAGTTGCTCAATCCGCTGGTCGAGAACGACGCCCCGGTCAAATTCACCTGCGAGATCGCGACTGTCGACCCGCCAGTGTTAGTCAGTGTTTCAGACAAGTTGGTGCTGTTGCCAACCTGAGTGCCGCTGAACGCAAGATTTGTTGGACTTGCCGTCAGCGCTCCCGGCGTCGCGCCGGTTCCAGATAGCGGAATGCTCAAGATCGGATTCGCGCCGTTGGAGGTAATATTCACGCTGCCGCTGGCGGCACCGCGTGCAGTCGGAGAAAAAAGTATGGTGAACGATGTACTCTGGCCCGCGCCTAAAGTCAGCGAAGGAGCCAGCCCACTCACACTGAATCCGGCGCCACTCGCAGTGGCAGTCAAAATTGTGAGGCTCGTTCCGCCCGAATTGGTGAGGGTTGCATTCAGCGATTGCGAAGTGCCAGTCTGGACGTTTCCAAAGCTGATGCTGGCCGGATTCGATCCCAATTGAGCTAGCGCAACACCCGTGCCTGAGAGTGGTATGGAGAGCGTGGCATTACTCGCATTGGAATTGATGGTGAGCGCGCCGCTCGTCGCGCCCGCTGCCGACGGCGTGAATACCACATTGAAAGCGGCGGCCTGTCCCGTGCTCAGTGTGACCGGCGCGGCCAAACCTGTAACGGTGAATCCGGCGCCACTTACCGTAGCGCTCGACAGCGTAACGGTCTCTCCGCCCGTGTTTGTGACCGTCATAGGTGCGGTCTGATTATTTCCCACCGTCACGTTTCCAAAATTTGCACTGCTCGGACCCGGAGATAGCGCGCCTGCCGCCAGAGCCACGCCCGAGAGCGAAATGCTGAGCGGCGAGTTGGACGCGTCGGAGACAATGCTCAGTGCTCCACTCGCAGTCCCTGTTTTGGTAGGAGCAAAGGTGGTATTGAAAACGATGCTTTGATTGGGGGCGATCGTCGTTTGCGCTGTCAGCCCGCTCACCTGGAAGCCGGCTGCGCTCGGAATCACCTGTGAAATCGTAACCGGGGTTCCACCGTTGTTGGTCAAGGTTACGGACTTGCTGGTTTTGCCGCCAACCTGAATGCTTCCGAATGTCACGCTGGACAGGGTGGGAAGCAGAATGCCGGCGACAACTCCGGAGCCCGTGAACGAAAATCCTGCCGTGCCATTTACCTGGTTTGCCGTGACAGCAAGAGTTACGCTGCCGCTGAAAGTTCCGACGCTGGGGGGTGCGAACGTGATCGGCACGGAAGTCGAGGTTCCGGCGCTGATGGTGAGTGGAACAGGGATGTTACTCATGGAAAATCCCGCGCCGCTCATGGTGGCTTGGGTGACGGTGATATCGGTGGTCCCGCTGTTCTCAAGAGTCACGACGCTGGTGTGGGTCGTGCCAACCTGCGTGCTACCAAAAGCGAGCGCCGAGGTAGACGGCGAAAGCGTTGGAGGTGTTACTGCGGTCGCAGTGGCGGACAGGGAAGCGTAAGCCTGTGCATTGGGGCCAACAAAAGAAATCGTGGTGGCCGGATCGCCCGTGCCGGAAGGTTTGAACTGGACGTTGAATGAGGCGGTTTGCCCCGCCATCAATGTGAGGGGCGCGGTGATGCCAGTTACCCGAAAGCCGGCGGCCGATCCTTGAATCTCGCTGATGGTAACCGCAGCCGTTGTGTTGTTCGTAATCGTATCGAGCATCGTCTTGCTGCCACCGATCGGAACCGCTCCGAAGTTCAAGCTGCTGTTGCCGACACCGATTACTGGTCCGCTGTGCGAACCTGCGGATAGAGCCCCGCACCCGGTGAGCAATAAGAGGGCGCCGGCAACGATGCCAGCAACGACCGGGAAAATGACCAACCGACCACAGAGCCGATAACTGTTCAATTCCACCTCAGTGTGCCGCCTTCGAATGCCACGGCAGGATTTCGGGTCACAAGAACCCTGAAACCGAACTCTGGCAAGACCAGTGTCGCTGTTGGCAGGCGCGGGCCATAGATCGCGAAAGGCCCAGCTGGGCGCGGCATCTGGCCTAGATACGCGGGGGCCAAATCGACTCTGGGGCATGAACTTGTGGTGCGACGGGAAGAATCGCCCGCCTTGGCTTCTAAGTGATTGGTGACAAATGGATAAGTTAGGCGCGGACCGAAACCAGGGCCCCCGGTAATTGGGTTCGACTGTGGTTACCTGGGCGAAAACCAGGGAACTGGATGGCAATTGTGCAGAATATTGCATATCCCGGATGCCGTGTCCGTCCCTGTCAGCTCTCGTCGTCGGGCTTTGAGGGGCCGCCATTCTGAGTAACTCATTGGCCTGCTTTCCGTTCTTACGTGTGCGTTCCGGCTCGGGCGGGTTTAGGATAGAGGAGCACGGGCGCTGGATGGCAGGGTGCGTGCATCATAATAGGTGGCTAGATAGATGGCGGGCAGTTCCGGAGCAGGGATGATTAGCAGGAATCACAGGATGACTAGGTTTTCGTTTGCGCTTGCAATCGCGCTGGTGGGTATCAGCGTAAGCGGCATGGCGCAACAAACCACCACCTTCAAGGTGAAACATTCAACCCCGGAAAAGGCTCCGAAATCAACCGTGCCCCCGGGCGGCATGGCGAGCACGCCAACAGCTTCCGCGACCAACTCCAAGGATTTGCAAAGCGTCGAACGTCAGACTGCCAAGTCTCCGGCGCCCACTCAAGTTAAGAAGACGTCGGCCGCAGCGCTGATTCCGGCGAAAGATGAGCCTACACCTGCGAACAACTCCGGCGGAACGGTCGCCCGCAAAAGCGCAGCGACGACTACCAACCCGGATGCAAATCCCTTTCGCG
>Ga0302324_100028798_pt1 | contig 10549 bp, 4 predicted proteins | sample Palsa_T0_1_FD_201949 | JGI IMG/M metagenome (GOLD analysis project Ga0302324, IMG submission 201949) | Peat permafrost microbial communities from Stordalen Mire near Abisko, Sweden - Palsa_T0_1 | ecosystem: Environmental > Terrestrial > Soil > Palsa > Peat permafrost | place: Sweden: Abisko... | reverse complement strand
CCGCTTGAGGCGGCGATGCTGCCGTTGGCGCCCAAAGCCAAGCTCGCACCGGCGCTAATGCTCGTAGTTCCGCTGTAGGTATTCGTGCCGCCAAGGATCGCATTACCGCCCGTGAGCGCAAGATTACCGCTACCACCGATCGCACCGGCGAATGTGCCGCTGAAATTGGTCAAGGTGAGGCTTTGATTGCCGAGCGCTACCACGCCGCTGCCCGATAACGATTGAATCGATGCGCCCGACGTGGTGCCTGAGATATCAAACGTACCGTTGTCGGCCACCGCGCTGGAGACCGCGATGCTTCCAGTGCCCGACAGTGCCAGCGTCGCGCCGCCACTAATAGCGGTGGCACCACTGAATGAGTTGGTGCCGCTCAAGGTTTCCGCGCCGCCGGTGAGGGCAAGACCGCCGCTCCCGCCGATGGCGCCAGCGTATGTGCCGCTCGCGTTGTTGAGGCTCAGATTCTGGTTTCCAAGCGCGACCGAACCATTGCCGGACAGTGATTGGATCGATACGCCGGAGGAAGTACCGGAGATATCAAGTGTGCCGTTATCGGCCACACCGCTCGATGAGGCGATGCTACCGGTGCCACTCAATGCCAGCGTGGCACCGCTGCCGATTGCAGTGATTCCGCTAAATCCGTTTGTGCCGCTCAAGGTTTCGGTGCCGCCGGTTATCGCAAGACCGCCCGTGCCGCCGATGCTGCCCGCAAATGTGCCGCTGCCGTTGCTGAGGTTCAGATTCTGGTTGCCAAGCGCAACGGTACCGTTGCCCGATAGCGATTGAATGGACGCACCCGCCGTGCTGCCGGAAATATCGAATGCGCCATTGTCGATAATGACACTCGCGGTCGCGATGCTGCCGGCGCCTGTCAGCGCCAAGCTGGCACCGCTGGCGATCGAGACGCTTCCCGTGCCCGTATCGCTGCCGCAGATGGCCAGTGCCCCGGCGGTCACCGATGTGCCTCCGGAGTTAGAGATGTTGCCGCACAGTTCCAGTGCGCCCGCGCCGCTCTTGATTAACTCGCCGACGCCGCTGACATCTCCGTTGTCATGCAAGGTTGAGGCGGCGTCGACGACAAATGTTCCGGCGCCCGCTAACGCCGTATCGCGAGTCATCACAAACGAGGCAGTGCTTTGCAGCGCGCCTGCGTTCAGGGTAAGAACTCCGGATGCAGCGCCGAGCGCGGCGTCCGTGCCCACGATGAGCAGGCTGCCGCCACTCAACGTCGTGCCGCCCGCATAAGTATTCGTACCACTTAACGTCTCGGTGCCGCCGGAGAGTGCAAGACCGCCTGTCCCACCGAGAGTTCCGGCAAATGTGCCGCTCGCATTGCTGAGGTTCAGGTTCTGGTTGCCGAGAGCAACGCTGCCGTTGCCCGACAGGGATTGAATCGAGGCACCCGCCGTCGTGGCTGAGATATTGAAGGTACCGTTGTCAACGACGCCGCTCGAGGCTGCGATGCTGCCGTTGCCGCTCAACGCCAGTGTGGCGCCGGTACCGATGCCGGTTGCTCCGGTAAATGCGTTCGTACCGCTCAAGGCTTCGGCACCGCCACTCACTGCAACACCGCCGGTACCGACGATCGCGCCTGTGAAAGTGTTGCTGGCGTCACTGAGATTCAGGTTCTGGTTGCCGAGAACAACGGTGCCGTTACCCGATAACGATTGAATCGTTGCGCCCGCCGTCGTGCCGGAAATGTTGAAGGCGCCGTTATCGGCGACGCCGCTCGATGCGGCGATGCTGCCGGTGCCGCTCAATGCAAGGTTGGCGCCGCTGGCGATGGCACTGCCACCACTAAAGGTATTCGTACCGCTGAGTGTTTCGTCACCACCCGTGAGGGTGAGACCGCCGGTGCCGGCGATGCCGCCCGCAAAGGTACTCGTGGCGTTCGTGAGGTTCAAATTCTGACTGCCAAGCGCGACCGCCCCGCTCCCCGACAATGATTGGATCGAGGCACCCGCCGAGGTGGCTGAGATATTGAAGGTGCCGTTGTCAATCACACCGCTCGAAGCAGCGATGCTGCCGGCGCCGCTCAACGCCAGCGTGGCGGCGCTGCCGATACCTGTTGCTCCAACGAACGTGTTCGTCCCGCTAAGGCCCGCGGTACCCCCTATGAGGGCGAGGCTACCGGTGCCAGCGATGTTGCCGGAAAATGTGCCGCTCGCGTTCGTAAGGGTGAGATTCTGGTTGCCAAGTGCGACCGCGCCGTTACCCGACAACGATTGAATCGATGCGCCCGACGATGTTCCGGCGATATTAAAGGCACCGTTGTCGATGACCCCGCTGGATGCGGCGATGCTGCCGCCGCCGATCAACGCCAGCGTGGCGCCATCACCTACGACGGTAGCTCCGCTGAATACATTCGTGCCGCTCAAGGCTTCGGCGCCGCCGCTTACCGCTAGACCACCCGTACCACTGGCGGAGCCCGCGAATATATCGCCGGCGCTGCTGAGGTTCAGAGTCTGATTGCCGAGGAGAACCATGCCGTTACCCGATAGCGACTCAATCGTTGCACCTGCCGTGGTCCCAGAAATGTTGAATTTGCCATTGTCAGCGACGCCGCTCGATGCGGCGATGCTGCCGGTACCGTTCAAAGCCAGCGTGGCCCCGCTGCTAATGCCGGTGGCTCCCGTGAAACCGTTCGTGCCGCTCAGCGTCTCGGTACCGCCGCTGAGAGTCAGGCCACCCGCCCCACCGATGGTGCCGGCGAAGATGTCGGCGGCGTTGGTGAGCGTGAGGGTTTGATTGCCGAGAGCAACAGTGCCGTTACCCGACAGCGATTGAATCGCTGCACCTGCCGTCGTGCTGGAAATATCGAAGGTGCCATTGTCGGCCACTCCGCTCGATGCGGCGATGCTGCCGGCGCCGCTCAATGCCAGTGTGGCGCCGCTGCCAATGCCCGTGACCCCGGTGAAACCGTTCGTGCCACTCAGCGTCTCCGTACCGCCGCTGAGAGTCAGGCCACCCGCCCCGCCGATGGTGCCGGCGAAGGTGTCGTTGGCGTTGGTGAGCGTGAGACTTTGATTGCCGAGAGCAACAGTGCCGCCCCCCGAGAGGGATCGAATCGATGCGCCCGCCGTTGTCCCGGAAATGTCGAAGTTGCCATTGTCCGCGACGCCGCTCGATGCGGCGATGCTGCCGCTACCGCTCAATGCCAGGGTGGCGCCGCTGCTGATGCCGGTGGCCCCGGAATAGGTATTCGTGCCGCTCAGCGTCTCCGTACCGCCCGCGAGCGCCAGGCCGCCCGCCCCGCCGATCGTGCCAGCGAAGGTGTCGGCGGCATTGGTGAGCGTGAGGGTTTGATTGCCCAGAGCAACAATACCATTGCCCGACAGCGATTGAATCGCTGCACCTGTCGTCGTGCCGGAAATATCGAAAGTGCCATTATCAGCCACACCGCTCGATGCGGCGATGCTGCCGTTGCCACTCAACATCAGGACAGCGCCGCCGTTGATGGTGGTCGCGCCCTGATACAAATTGGCGTTCGTCAGCACAATGCTGCCGCCGCCGGCGCTGTCCATAAATGTCAATCCACCGGGGCCTGAAAGAACACCGCTCATCGTGCTGTTGAGCCCGGCGACATCGATGGTTCCGTTGGTAGCGTTAACCGTAAAGTTCTGGCTGAAGACGGGGCCCGAGGAATCCAGTTGAAGCGTTCCTCCGTCGAAGACAGGATTGAGTGTCGTGCCCAAGCCGGCGGCCAAATAGGGCGAACCCGCCGTGATTATGTCGGTCGCGGAAGGCGGTACCGGCACCAGCACTCCGCCTTGGTTCAGCGAGGCGCCGATTTGCACGACCGCAGAGGCTATCGACCCGCCGTCATTGGCGAGCCAGAACGACAGCGTGTAGGTAGCGCCGACCGTGGTGGCGAACGATTGATAAAGACCATCGACGCCGCCGACGGCACCGTCGCTATAGCAATAATTACCGGAGTGAGCGCAGCCGCTCGACACCTGGCCGCCGGCATAGAGCCCGGCCTGGCCGATCAGAGTCCAATCGTTGGGTGTATTTTGATTGCCGTAGGAGCCGTTCTCGAATCCGCCGTTCGCAATCAGCTGAGTATTCGCACTGTTGGTGACCGAGACGTCATCCAAGCTCCACCAAGCGGGATCCTGCCGGAACTCGAATGTCAAAAATGTTTGCGCTAAGCTCGCCTGAAATGAATAGGTGTAGAGCGTGTAGTCCTGCTCCGGACTGTTCTGCAGGTCGAGGAGGGTCGTCACCTGCGCCCCCGCGGTTGATGCCAAGCCGCAGAGCGCGAGAGCGCCATACCGAACGAAGCGATGCAAATGATTCATTGTGACTTGGCTGCCCTGAGTTGAAGACAAAGTTGCGGTACTAACCCGCGACGGCGATCCTAGGGAATCGGAAAGGGCCATTGATGTAGGGAGACCTCCACACATCGCGGCGACGCGCACCGCGTCCGACATTACGGCGCGAATGTGCGGTTCAAGTCACACAAAGGTGTGCGGGCGATTTACCGCGTAACGAGACGAAGGTCCTAGGCGTTTGACTTATCCATGGGACCATGTCACTAGCCGATCACCGGCATGGGTCCCATCGATCATGAAAATCTAGTCAAGTGAGCAGCACGTTGCTTTCCCCGCCGGTCAGAATCTTAGTGGTTGACGATCATGGAATCGTCCGCGAAGGAATTTCAGCTCTGATAAAGCGTCAGCAAAGATTAGACGTCGTTGGGCTTGCGGCGACGGGCGAGCAAGCCGTCATCGACGCCGAGCGATTGAAACCCGACTTGATCATCATGGATCTTGTTCTACCGGCACTCAACGGGATTGACGCAACGATACGAATTCTGACGTCGCTTCCGGAAACGAAAGTTATCGTACTGTCCGCGTGCAGCACCTCCGAACACATTTATCGCGCATTCCGCGCGGGCGCGCGCGGGTACGTTTCCAAAAACGCGATAGGATCCGAACTGCTGGGTGCGTTACAAACGGTTCTAACCGGCCAGCGATATCTTAGTCCTTCGCTGAACGCTGCTTTGCCGAGCGACTGGACCAACGAACCCCGGGCAAGAAGTCCCTTGGAGCGCCTTAGCCCGCGCGAGCGCGAAGTGCTGCATCGGACTGTAGAAGGATATTCCAGCGTTCAGATCGCCTTACAGCTATCGCTCTCGCCCAAAACGGTCGACACCTATCGGAGCCGCGTCATGCACAAGCTCGGTGTTTCCAATCGATCCAGCTTGATCCACTTCGCAATTCAACATGCGATGGCGCCCTGCTGAAGCAGGCCCGCGAACTTCGGCCGTACGCGGCTATCCTTTTTCCACGCTCACTATCGTGACCGAATAGTGACACGTTGCGATTCTTCGACTATGCGTATGGGCAGCGATTTCTCGAGACTAGCAAGCCAACCGCTCACGTCGCTGCGTACGACGGTCCCGGTGATCATCAAGTCGCCGATTGAGGGATCATCGAGAGTAATGGGCTTGGGCGCGTACCGGTTCACGTCCTGCAGCACGCGACTCAGGGGCTCGCTTTGGAAGGCAAGACGTCCACCCTGCCATCCAATACCAATTGCAATTTCTCCAAGCCGCGCGCTCGGCCCAGCGGCGGCACTTACTAAGATTTGCTCGCCGGCGACAAGTTGTTTGCTTTCGGTACCCGCGTTCTCGTCAAGCTTTGGTACCACAATTCTCGAACCGACTAACACTCGGCCCTCGATGACTGCAACGACCACTTGATCCGCGCCACGATTGACGCTGAATTCCGTGCCGACGGCCGTCACGGTGGCATCGCCGGCGTGTACCGTGAAGGGTCGATCACGATCCTTGGCGACCGAGAAAAATGCTTCTCCACGCAACAGATTGATGTCCCTGGCTCTCGCACCCAGCTTGACCTCCAATCGACTGTTCGCCCCCAAGTTCAGCCGCGAGCCATCGGCAAGAATGAATGCCTGGTTCTGACCGGCAGGTGTCTGTAGAACAGTCACTGTCGGTTTTGCACCCCAGAGCACCCAATAGGTAGCCAACGCAACGCCTGCGATTGAGGCAGCCAAGAGTGCCGGACCTCGCCAACGCAGGGGCGCGCGTTGCCGCCTCGACAGCCATTTAGAGACGGGTACCGAACCGTCATAAGTATCGCGTTCTGCATCCTGCGGTGCTGCTAACGGCGGGCTGCTCACCTTGCCGACCGCATTCCAAATTTCTTCTATGCCGGCGTAGGCTGCTGCAAATCGAGGACTCGACGCCATTAAGCGTTGCCATTCCATGGTCTCTTCCATGGATATCTCTGCATTGTGAAGCCGCGCAAACCAATCTGCCGCTTCGGCGAAGGTCTCGTCATTCTCAGGGTCTACCATCCCGCTCTCACTAATCACCGCGTGTTTCCTCACTCATTTGCGATCTGCAGTACAACAACGCGCGAACGACATAGACGCGCACCATCCGGGCCTGTAATCCCATCTCTTGGGCGATGGCATCGAAATCCATGCCATAAAACCGGTTGAGCAAAAAAGCTCGCTGACATTTCGGCGGTAGCGCCTGTAGCAGTCGCTGTAATTTTTCGAGTTCCTGGGCACCCGCAACGCGCCGCTCGGGCGTGCAGTTATCGACAAATTCTTTGAACATCGGCTGGGCGGTCGCGCGATTGTGCACCTGGCCCCGTCGTAAGCGATCCAGTGCCAGGTTGGCGGCGGTTTGAAATAGGAATGCTCGCAGGTAGCTTACAGCCCCGGGCGAATGCAGGCTGAGGAGTCGCACGTAAGCTTCCTGCGCAACCTCCCGGGCGTCTTGCTGAGAGTGCAAGCGGCTCTGCAAAAATCGCAGCAGCGCCTCGTTGTGCTCACGGAACAGACGCTCGATCTGCAGCGCATGCGCCGTCTGATCGGGCGATTCGCCTGGTTTGCCAGCCAGCGGTAGTTCCTTTTGCATCTTAACTAAGACGTAGAGCCTCTCCGATTTTGCAATCCATGTAGATTCGTCACGAAAATGCAATTTGTGGGCTGCTCTTCGTCTAACTGATGATAACAAAATTGACTAACGGGGAGTTCTATGAGTTTTCGCATTAAAAGCGTGTTGCTGGCGTCATTTTTCATTTTTACCGCAAGCATTCACTCCAGTCTCGCCGCCAGCGATTTGAATTCAGTAGCCCGTTTCGATATTCCGGCGGGTCCCCTGCCCAACGCCCTTCTGCAATTCTCCGCTCAATCCGGCATTCAAGTTACCAGCGCTGCCGAACTTGTCGCACAGAAACGCTCAAGTGGCGTCAGCGGGGAGTTTCCGGCCGGACAGGCCCTCACATTGCTCTTGATGGGGACGCAATTAGGTTTTGATCCGGTCGATGCTCATACCGTCAGCATACGCCGTGATGCGCACAGCGGCGGCACCAACTCGCCTGCCGCGGAGGTCAAACCAGAAAGCGCAATCGAGGAGATTGTCGTCACCGCACGGCGTCGCGAAGAACGTGCCCAATCGGTGCCTGCTTCCATCACCGCGTACTCGGCGCAGGATGTGAAGACGCACAACATTACCGATCAACTGTCCTTGGCCAATAGCACGCCCTCGATGGTCTCCATTAGCAGCGGCCAGCCTCCGGAAACAGGCGGCTTTGCAATTCGTGGCCAAGGTCCGGCGTTTGGCGCTACCCCTGGAACCATCGGCTATTTTTCAGACGTTCCAAACGGTCTGTTGACGTTTGACGGTCGCCCAGGAACATATTATGACCTCGCGAGCGTTCAAATATTGAAAGGACCGCAAGGAACTTTGTTCGGCAAAAACGCGACCGGTGGGAATGTGCTATTCGAGCCTCAGAGACCGACGGATCAATTCGGCGGTTATGTGCAAGCCCAAGCGGGCAACTTCAACGACCATGAGTTTGAGGGTGCGCTCAATCTGCCCATATTCGAAGACAAGGTGCTGTTCCGTGTATCCGGTGCGTTCGCACGCCGCGACGGTTATACGAGGGATGTGGGGCCCCTCTATCCGGGCAAGGAGTACGACAACCTGGACTATGAAAGCTTCCGGGCGGAATTGCTTTTGCGCCCTGTCGAGGCATTGGAAAACTATACGATTTATCGCTACTACCACTCGAGCGACAACGGACCTGGAACTTCGTTGATTGCGTTTAATCCCAACGCCGGGACGCCGCCCATAACGGTCACGGCCTTCTTCCCGAACGTACCTACCTATCTCAGCCAGCAACTGGCCCGCGGTCCCCGCGAGGTTGCCTACAACATTGATCAGTACGACACATCAAATTACAACCAGCTCATCAATACGACTAGCTACACCGTTTCCGATTCATTAAAAATTAAGAACATCGTCAGTTATTCGAAAGCGGAATTCTCATACGGATACGACTATGACGCGACGCCTGCTCCGATCGCCGGTCAAACGAGCCCCGGCACACAAACCGAGGCCGAGACCTACACGACGGAAGAACTGCAATTGCAAGGTCGCGCGCTCGGCGATGGTCTTCAATATGTGATCGGCGGCTTTCTCGACAGGCAGTGGCCTACCGAATACAGCATCGGCGAGTTCGACTATTTTCCCTCTACTGTCTTCCTGGGCATGCCGTTGTTTGTGGAACAGTACGAGGGCACGAAGAGTCGCGCCGGCTTCGCCCAATTGACGTATGACTTGGGAAAGCTTGCACCCGCAGTAGAAGGCCTCAGCGTAACAGCTGGCTACCGCTATACGCACGACGAATTATACCAAGGCAGTTTGATTCTCGCGCCGCCGTTCGTCTCCGGTACGGGTAGCTGGAACTACGGCAGCTACACCTTCGGCGTGGACTACAAGATAACCCCGACTGTCCTGGCCTATGTCACCGCGCGCAGCGCATTCAAGGCGGGCGGCGTCAACAGCGAACTACCCGCGGGTTCGCCGTTTGCGACTTTCCAGCCTGAGAAATTGAAGGACGTCGAAGTGGGTTTGAAAGCAGACTTCCATCTGAACGATATGGCGGCTCGGACCAACATCGACGTATTCCGCGGAGACTACACCAACATCCAAAGAACGACTCCCGTCGATTCAGGTGGAATTCTCGTCAACCTGACCAATAACGCCGCCAAAGGCCTGATCGAGGGTGTGGAATGGGAAGGCACGCTATTGCCAATTCCCAGCGTCGAATTGTCTACTCTTTACGCATACACGGAGTCAAAATATACCGAGGTGACGACGGCACAGGCGGCGGTAATCCTGCAAGGCGCGCCGTTCCCTTACATATCGAAGAATAAGGGGTCCTTGAGCGCACGCTACCGATTGCCATTGCCCGCCTCGGTGGGTGACCTTGGAATCATGGGGATCTACACGTATCAGAGTCCGCAGTCCATCGCGCAGACCAATCAAACGGTCTATCCCTACATGCCGGGCTATTCGCTCATGAATGCGCGACTCGACTGGCGAGGCGTATTTCAAAGCACGATCGACCTGTCCGCGTTCGTCACGAACCTCACCAACAAGACCTATCCAATCGGGCAGTTTGACGCCTACGATACCTTTGGCTTCGTGACCAGGACTTACGGGCCGCCGCGGATGTATGGGGTGCAAGTCAAATATTCCTTCGGACACTAGCGATGGCGATCCAACGACACGGACTCAAGACCTTGAAGATAATCGGCCTGGCATTCAGTTGCGGGGCCCTGTGGGCCGCGCCTTTTTGGCCGCAATCCGCCTCGGCGCAGGCGCCACCACTCCCGCCGCTACCGCAGACCCTCAGTGAGCAAGCGCGTGCGCAGCTATCCGTGGCACCGGCGCCAGACGGGCCTCCGCCCACGATTGCGCAGATGCGAGCGTTTGCCGATCAGTTTCAGCTCGCGTGGTCCGCAAAGCAAAAACTGCGCTATCCGGTGACCGTCGCCGACGAAACGATGGGCGGCGTGGCGGTACGAATCATCTCTCCTAGCCGTATTTCGAGCGAAGAAAAAAGAGTCCTGTTGGATCTTCACGGCGGCGGCTTTCAAATCGACTCGGGCTCTATGACCGAGAACGTCCCGATTGCGGCGATCACGGGTATTTCGGTAATCGCGGTGCGTTATCGGCTTGCGCCCGAAAATCCCTTCCCCGCCGCGGTGAATGACGCACTCGCGGTCTACCGCGAACTGCTCAAAACTCATGCACCGAAAGACATCGCTGTGTACGGCACGTCTGCAGGCGCCGTGCTCGGTCCGGAGCTCATCGCACGCATCCTTGCCGAGCACCTTCCCGTCCCGGCGGCTCTCGGGGTTTTCTCGGGCGACGCGGATCTTGCGCGGTCGGGCGACTCGGCGCAGTTATTCCCGTTCAAGATGGGAAGCCTGGATCTGGCGGCTGTGATGGCAGCCTATGCGGGCACCACGAGCTTGAAAGATCCCGCCATTTCTCCTCTTTACGGAAGCCTCAAGGGATTTCCGCCGACCCTGTGTGTCACCAGCGGCCGAGACTTCCTGTTGAGTGCGACTGGGAATTTTTGCCGGGCGCTGCAGCTACAGGGCGTTTCTGCGACCACAGTCGTTTTCGACGCGCTGCCGCACGCTTTTTGGACCTATATCGACGCGCCGGAAACAGACGACGCGTTCAAAATCATGGCAAATTTCCTGGTCGCGCGGT
>Ga0302324_100028793_pt1 | contig 10550 bp, 10 predicted proteins | sample Palsa_T0_1_FD_201949 | JGI IMG/M metagenome (GOLD analysis project Ga0302324, IMG submission 201949) | Peat permafrost microbial communities from Stordalen Mire near Abisko, Sweden - Palsa_T0_1 | ecosystem: Environmental > Terrestrial > Soil > Palsa > Peat permafrost | place: Sweden: Abisko... | reverse complement strand
GGCCGACGGCGGCGGCGAGGGCGGCGTCATCATCACCCACAAGGAAGCGGGAAGCAGCGGCTCGAGCTCCGGCGACGACGCCAGCGGCGACGACAGCAGCGTTCTCGGGTTCGACGGCACGACCGGCAAGGCGTGCACCTCCGACGCCGACTGCGTGTCGACCAATCCCGACGCCCCCGGTCTCGTTCGTTGCTCGCTCACCCTGTTCGCCGACGGCGCGGTCTTCCCCTCGGGCGTCTGCCTCATCCCCCCGGCGCAGACCGGCAACTGCAGCACGCCCGACGACGGCCTGATCCACTTTTGCGACGGCGCCGACGATCAAGGCTCGCCCGGCGTTTGTTTCCCGCTTTCCACCGGCTCCGCGCTGGGAAACTGCTATCCGCAGTGCGTCTTCTCGTCGGACGCCACGGCTGCGATCGGGTGCGTCGGCAAGAACGCGTGCACCGCGGTGGGCTTCGGTGCCGACGCGAACAATCCGACGGCCGCCGTCGGCGTGGGGTTCTGCTACGGCGGGTGCGAGGTTGACTCCGACTGCCCCAGCGGAAACCATTGCCAGACCAACATCGGCTTGTGCCTGACGACGTTGACCGCGCAGGATCCCGAGGGTCAGGGTTGCACGCAGCCGGTGACGGGCAACGCATGCCTTTGCTTGTCGAACACCGGGACGAGCGGCTTTTGCGGGCTCTCCTGCGTCACCGCGGGCAGTGTGGCCTGTCCCAGCGGCCAGGTATGCGAGGCCTTCCTCCCGACCTCGATCCCCGCCAGCGCGGGCGGGACCGCCCTGACCGGCTGGGCCACGCAGAACCCCGGGATGTCCGGTTTTTGCCTTCCGAGCTGCGCTCTCGACGGCGGAGCGTCAACCGAAGCGGGAACCTGCTACCCCACCTCGACCTGTCTGGCGGGGACGGCGGTGGGGCCGGACTGCGAGCCCTGATCCTCGACGCGACGCTCTCGCCCGGGCTGGGGGCACGGCGCGCCGGAAAGCGACAAAGCGTGGGAGGGGAAAAGCGGCCCGCGGGGCGGGGGCGGGTTCGCTCGGATCCGGCGCGCGTGCCATAGTCCGGGCGACTTGCTTTCATTCGAGCTTCGGATGCACGAGGGGCTCCGCGCTTCACGCTTCGGGCGGCTCCTCTTTCTCGTCAGCGTGTTCTTCGCGGCGGCATGCAACGTCTCGCCCAAGACCATGTCGGTCAGTCCGTGGGACGGCGCGTCCGGGGCCACCAACGACGGCGGCGGCAGCTCGAGCGGAGCCTTCGGCGGGGGAGATTCCGACTCGTGCCAGCCGGGCAGCGTCGCGACCTACCGCCCGGACCCTTACCACGCGGCGAGCGGCGCCGCACAAGGTGCCTGCGTCGCCGGCGACGCGGGCGACCCCATTGCCGGGTTCTACGAGGAGTGCCTCGACCCCGCCACCCGGTCCGATGCCGCCTGCAACACGTTCAGCCAGACCTACCCGGCCTGTGTCGCCTGCATCCTCACCCCCGAGACCGCGACGAAGTACGGGCCTATCCTCGATCATGGCGGCTTCGTGACGGCCAACGTGGCGGGGTGCCTGGAGCTGGCGGGCGACGAGCAGCAAGGGGACGCGAGCGAGCTGCCGTGCGCGAAGGCGGTCCAGGCCCTGGCCGGGTGCGAGCTGGCCGCCTGCGAGGCCAACTGCCCGGTCGACGACGGCGCCTCCCTGAACGAGTACGACGCCTGCTCGTCCAGCGCCGCCGTCTCCGGCTGCGAGTCCTACGACGCGGCCGCCGCTTGCGAAGACGCGGAAGGGGAGGCGAGCGCCTTCGGCGCAGCCTGCGTGAGCGACGACTTCCAGACCTTCTACGACCTCGTCGTGCCGGTCTTCTGCGGACCGCCCGCGCCGGCGGACGGCGGCGCCTCGACGTTCGACGCCCCGGGCGAAGCGGCGCTCTCCGACGCCGCCGGCGAGTGAATAGCGGCCTTGCAGACGATGACGCAAAGAGGCAGCGTCGTGCTCCGCCGGGTCGGGGTCTCTCTCGCCGGAACTGCGCTCTTTCTCGCGTTGACCGGATGCCAGGCCTGTGTCGCCGACAGCTCGCAGCCGGACCGGGAGGCCCGCCCTGTCCCCCAGGACGCCGCCCTGTCTCTCCGGCCGCGCCTCGCATCGCCGCTGGCGCATCTCATGCTCCGCATCCACGACGCAGGCGACGGGGACTGACGAGGGCGAGTATCCTGTCGTCGCCGCCATGAACCTGGAGGAGCTCCGCGACGACGATCCCGACGTCGCGCTGACGTGCGTCCTGCGTGAGGACGGCAGCACCGATCCGGCCACCGATCCCCGGCTTCCCTCGGATCTCCTCCTGCGCGCCTACCGCGAGATGCGACGGCTTCGTGCGCTCGACGCCAAGATGATTCTTCTCCAGCGCCAGGGGCGCGTCGGCTTCTATGGCGCAGCCCAGGGACAGGAGGCGGTCCCCATCGCCACGGGTCTCGCGGTGGACAAGGACGACTGGATCTTCCCCGCCTTGCGCGAGCAGAGCGTGATGCTGGTGCGCGGCTTCCCGCTGGGGTCTTACGTGGCCCAGATATTCGGCAACTCCGCGGACGTGCAGAAGGGACGGCAGATGCCGAGCCACCAGTCGGGCCGCGCCGTGAACCAGGTCAGCTGGTCGTCGTGTGTGGGGCCGCAGCTTCCGCACGCTGTCGGCACGGCGTGGGCGATGCGGGCGAAGAAGAGCGGGGCCATCGCCGTGGCTTTCTGCGGCGACGGCGCTACGAGCCAGGCCGACTTCCACTCGGCCATGAACTTCGCCGCCGTGTGGCAGGCGCCGTGCGTCATCGTCTGTCAGAACAATCACTGGTCCATCAGCGTGCCAACCGAAAAGCAGACGGCGTCGCGCACCCTCGCTGTCAAGGCGCGGGCCTACGGAATGCCGGGGATCCGCGTGGACGGAAACGACCTTCTGGCGATGCTGCGCGTCCTCGGGGAAGCCATGGCCCGTGCGCGTTCCGGTGGCGGCCCGACCTTCGTCGAGGCGCTCACCTACCGCATGGGCGCGCACTCCACGAGCGACGACCCCTCGCGCTACCGCTCCGCGGTCGAGGTGGAGAGCTGGAGACGCAAGGATCCGCTCGATCGGCTGCGGCGTCACCTGGCGCACCTCGGTCTGGTGAGCGACGCAGGCGACGTGGCGCTCGAGCGGGAGCTCGCGGCGGAGATTGCCGCGGCCATCGACGCGGTGGAGCCCATGCCGCCCCCCGCGCGCGACTCGCTCCTCGACGACGTGTATGCCGAGCAGCCCTGGCATCTGCGCGAGCAGCTCGATCAGTTGCAAGAAACCCAGGCCGCGCCTACTCACGGTTAGAAAGACCATGGCCAACAAGATCTACGACGTGATCGTCATCGGCGGGGGACCCGGCGGATACGTATGTTCCATCCGCCTCGGGCAGTTGAAGCAAAAGGTTCTCTGCGTGGAGAAGGAGGAGGTCGGCGGCGTGTGCCTCAACTGGGGATGCGTGCCCAGCAAAGCCATCATCGAGACCAGTCACACCTTCGAAAAGGTCAAGCACGGCGAAGGGTTTGGCCTCATGGTCGACAACCCGCGCATCGACGCCAACAAGCTCCAGGACTGGAAGGACGGCATCGTCAAAAAGCTGACCGGCGGCGTCCGCAGCCTCTTCAAGGGCAACGGCGTCGAGCTCGTCTACGGCGACGCGCGCGTGGCCGGCCCCAAGACCGTCACCGTGAAGACGCGCGAGGGGACGACCGAGACCTTCGAGGCCACCAAGGCCATCGTCGTCGGCACGGGCTCGTCGACCATCGAGATCCCCAGCTTCAAGTTCGACGGCAAGAAGGTCATCGGCGCCAAGGAAGCGGTGAGCCTGCGCGAGGTGCCCAGGCGCCTTCTCATCATCGGGGGCGGCATCATCGGGATGGAGCTCGGCGGCGCCTACCAGCGTCTGGGGAGCGAGCTGACGGTGGTGGAGATGCTCCCGGCTCTCCTCACGGGCATCGACGCCGACGTGGCGGCCGTGGTCGAACGTCGCTACCTCAAGCACGGCGCGAAGATCTACAAGAACGCCAAGGCTCTCGGCTACGAGACCCAGACCGACGGCTCACTCGCCGTGCGCGTCGAGGTGGGCGGAAGGACCGAGACCCTGGTGGCCGACGTCGTCATCGTGGCCGTCGGAATGCGCCCCAACGGCGCCGGCGTGGGGCTCGAGGAGCTGGGCGTCAAGGTCGAGCGCGGATTCGTCGCCACCGACAACGTGGGACGGACCAACGTGCCGAGCATCTTCGCCATCGGGGACTGCTCCAGCGTGCCGATGCTGGCGCACAAGGCCAGCAAGGAGGGGGAGGTCGTCGCCGAGGTCATCGCCGGCCACAAGGCCGCCAAGGACTGGGTGGCGATGCCCGCGGCGATCTTCACCGATCCCGAGATCGCGACGGTGGGGCTCAGCGAGGACCAGGCGAAGATCAAGGGCATCGAGGTGCGCGTCGGCAAGTTTCCCTTCGCCGCGCTCGGTCGAGCCATGGCGCTCAACGACACCGACGGCTTCATCAAGATCGTCGCCAACAAGACCACCCACGAGATCCTGGGCATCCACATCGTCGGCCCCGAGGCGACGGACCTCATCAGCGAGGGCGCGCTAGCCCTGGAGATGCACGCCTTCCTCGAGGACATGGGGCTCACCGTGCACCCGCACCCCACCCTCGGCGAGGGGATGATGGAGGCGAGCCTCAACGCGCTCGGCCAGGCGATTCACGTCATGAATCGCGCGACGCCGTAACAGTCCCCGCTACCGGCGTCCCTTGAACCCCATCATGCTCTGAACGACGGCTTCGCTTTGCTCGGCAATCTCGCCTTGCTCGCGAGCACGATCGGCGCAGTCCTCGCAAAGCTTCTTGGCCTTGCCGTCGACCTTGACCGTCACGAGCGCCTCGGCCTCGTCACCGCAGCTCTTGCATGTGGGCATGTTTGCTCGACCTTTCGATGGGCTCGTACATCCGGGAAGGACGCCGCTGACCGGCCGTCGACAGGCGCCCCCCCCGCCGAGCCGGTGGTCCGTCCCTCAGGAGCATAGACGGAATCGGCCGCGTGTTACATTGCGTGCGGCGGGGGCCCCAGCCCCATTGAGGCCGAGCGAACCATGGGCATCTTCGACCGGATGGGCAAGGTAATCCAGAGCAACCTCAACTCCTTGCTCGACAGGGCGGAGGACGACAAGAAGCTCGTCTCCCTCAATCTCGACGAGATGGACGTCCAGATCAAAGCTGGACACAAAGAAGTCTTCCAGGCCGTCGCCGCAGAGAAGCAGCTCGCCAAAAAGGTCGACGAGCTCCGCGCCGACGCCGACCGCTGGGACAAGCGGGCCGAGCTGGCGCTCAAGAGCGGGGACGAGGCGCTGGCCCGTGAAGCGCTCAAGCAGAAGAAGCGCGTCCAGGGCGAGGCGGACGCGGCCGACAAGGCCCGCGGCGAGCAACGCGACGTGGCCCTGCGCATGAAGGAGGAGCTCGAGCGCATGAAGGAGAAGCTCGCCGAGCTCAAGCTTCGAAAAGGGACCATCGTCGCGCGCGCCCAGCAGGCTCGCGGCGGCGCGACGTCCGAGCAGCTCGGCTCCAAGGGGGGTGCCAGCGCCTTCGACAACTTCCGTCGCATGGAGGAGAAGATCGAAGGTCGCGAGGCGGAAGGCCTGGCCATGGCCGAAGTCGACGAGGCGCTCGGCAAGGGCCAGAAGAGCGAGGACCTCGAGGCGAAGTTTCGCGAGCTCGAACGGCAGGTCGGCGGCAAGGGAGAGGGCGCCGGCAAGCCGAGCGAGATCGACGACGAGCTGGCAGCCCTCAAGAAGCGCATCCGCGTCTGAGATGGCGAGACACGTCGTCGTCGCATTCCGCATGCCGCCGGCAGGGATGATGCCCGGAGCGGGGGGCGCGTACCTCACGCGCGCGCGATCGATGTGTTCCCGCGGCGAGGCGCTGGGCGGCAGCCTGGTGGCGTGGAGCGCGGCGCTTCTGGCGATGGCGTGGGATTGCGATTCCATCGAGGAGGCGCTCCTCCTGCCGACGAGCCTCCGCGAAGAGTCGCTGCCGCCCGAGCGAAGGTGGAGCAGCGGCGTGGCAGAGGGGGAACTCGAGCCGCTGGCGCCCGACGGCACGCGAATGCATCTGGCGTGGGGCGAGGCGCTGGTCTCCGCGGCGTCGCTGGCGCGCATCGCCAAGCCGGGCGAGCTCCTCGTGGACGGCGACATGAGAGCGGTGCGCGCGGGACAGCTGAACCTCCTCGGCTCGTGGGCGTCGACGGACGCGGGCCAGCGCGTGCGCGGCTGGCGGCTGGATCTCGAGCATCCCTGGAAGCGCGCCACGGAGGCCGGCGCGGACCCGACCGATCGCTTTCTGGTGCTGCCCACGGAGGACGACTCCGCTCTGCAGGATCCGAACGCGACGCAGGAGACCGAGATCGTCGAATTCGCCACGGAGGAGCTCTCGCCCTCCGAGGTTCTGCAGATCGTGGAAGCATCCACCGAAGCCGAGGCCGCGCCGGCGCCGGGCGACGAACTCCGCCCCGGCCGTGTGCTCGCCGAGCGGGTACGCAAGCTGGCCCGCGGTGACGTCGGCTCCGACGCCATCGAGGCGCTGGCGGAGCTCCGTCGTGCCCGGATGCGGGCCGAAGGTCGGCCGCCGGCTTCTCGGTGTCAGGCCGCGTTGGCCCTGGCGATGACCCTGGGCATCGCCGGCCGTCCCGAAGAGGCGCTGCTCGAGGCGCTCGACGCGCTGGCCCGGGCGCGCGAAGGGCAGGATCCCAAAGCGGTCGGCGCCTGCATGGCGCTGCTGGTCAAGCTCTACTCGTTTGCGGGCCTGCCGGGCGAAGCCTCCGCGCTCCGTCAGTCTTGCGGAGCCTGAATGGCCACCGAGCGCCTCTACCTCGGCGTCGACGTCGGCACCTCCAGCGTTCGCGCGGCGCTGTTCGACGCCGCGGGCGCACTGCGCGGGGTGGCGGCGCACCCCATCCGCCTCGAGCGACCGCGCGAGGACTTCGTCGAGCAGTCCAGCGACGACATCTGGGCGTCCTGTGGGGCCGTGGTGCGTGCCGCGCTGATGCAAGCCAGCGCCACTCCCGAGAACATCGTGGGCATCGGCTTCGATGCGACCTGCTCGCTCGTTGCGCTCGACGCTCACGATCGCCCGGTCACCGTCAGCCCCACCGGCGACGACACCTGGAACGTGGTGGTCTGGATGGACCACCGCGCCACGGCCTTTGCGGCGCTCATCAACGAGACCCATCACGAGGTCCTCCGCTACCTCGGCGGCGTCATCTCGCCCGAGATGCAGACCCCCAAGCTCCTCTGGCTGAAGGAATGCCTCCCGAGCACCTGGCGGCGCGCTGCGCGCTGGCTGGATCTGCCGGACTTTCTCGTCTATCGCGCCACCGGGGTAGACGTCCGCTCGCTTTGCACCACGGTGTGCAAGTGGACCTACCTCGGGCAGGACGGGCGTGGCTGGCAGCGGGACTTCTTCGAGCAGATCGGACTCGGTGACCTGGCGGTCGACGGGTTCGCTCGCATCGGGTCGAAGGTGCGGCCCATGGGCGAGCGCGCCGGAGGGCTCTCGGCGCAGAGCGCCCTGGAACTCGGCCTCGTCGCCGGGACGCCGGTCGCGGTGGCCATCATCGACGCGCACGCGGGAGGGATCGGTACCATCGGAGCCTCGTTGGACGGTCTGCCGGCCACGCGGGAGTCGCTCGAGTCGCGGCTCGTGCTCATCGGCGGGACCTCGAGCTGCCACATGGCCGTGGCGCGGGAGCCTCGCTTCGTGCCGGGCCTGTGGGGGCCCTACTTCTCGGCCATGGTCCCGGGCATGTGGCTCGCTGAAGGCGGCCAATCGGCCACCGGCGCGCTCATCGACCACGTCATCTTCAGCCATGCCCGCGGGGCGGCGCTCGAGGCCGACGCGAGGGCGCGCGGGACCACGGCATACGCGCTCCTCAACGAGCGCCTCGACCTTCTGGCCAAGCGGGCGCCCTTCCCGGCCGACCTCACGCGGGATCTCCACGTGCTGCCCGACCACCACGGCAACCGCTCGCCGCGCGCCGACCCGGCTCTCCGCGGTATGGTCTCCGGCCTCAAGCTCACCGACTCGCTCGACTCTCTCGCGCTCCTCTATCTGGCCACGGTGCAGGCCGTCGCGCACGGGACACGGCACATCGTGGACGTCCTCCGCGCGCACGGCTACCCGCTCGACACGCTCCTCGCCTGTGGGGGGGGCACCAAGAACGAGGTCTTCCTCCGCGAGCACGCCGATGCGACCGGCTGCCGCCTCGTCCTGCCCGCCGAGCCGGAAGCGGTTCTTCTGGGCGCGGCCATCCTCGGCGCCGTGGCCAGCGGCGATCGCCCGGGCCTGGTCGAGGCCATGGCGGCCATGAGTCACGCGGGCCGGACCATCGAGCCGACGCCCGGCGACGTGGCGCGCTTTCACGATGCGAAGCACGTGGTCTTTCTCCGCATGCAAGAGGACCAGCTCGCCTACCGGGGGACCATGCATGAGTGAACACCCTCGCCTCGCACGTCCACGGCCAAGGCGTCGAGCGGCGAATCTCCGCGCGCGCTGCCTTAAGCTCGGCCGCGTCATTCCCGTATCTCCCAGGGAGATGCCGAGCGCCGCCGCTCCGATGGCCAGCCTCCCCGAAGCCGGCGATGTCATCGCCGGCAAGTACACGCTCTTGCGACGCATCGGCGAGGGAGGCATGGGTGTCGTTTACGAGGCGATGCACGTCCGCCTCCGCCAGCGGCTCGCCATCAAGGTGCTGCGGCCCGACGTCGCCGCGAAAGGAGAGGTCCTCGCCCGCTTCGAGCGAGAGGCTCGGATCACCGCGCAGCTACGGTCCATCCATTCTGCTCGGGTCATCGACGTCGACCACCTCCCGAACGGACTTCCGTACATCGTCCTCGAGTACCTCGAGGGAAACGACCTGGAGGACGAGCTCCTGGCGACCGGGCCGCTACCCATCGCCGAGGCCGTGGACATCGTCATCCAGGTGGCGGACGCCATGAAGGAGGCGCACGACCTGGGAATCGTCCACCGCGACCTCAAGCCGGCCAACCTCTTCGTCTGTCGGGCCGGGACCAGACGCATCATGAAGATCCTGGATTTCGGCATCTCGCGCATCGAGAAGGGGGAAAAGCGCATCACGCTCGACAGCTCGTACGTGGGCACGCCTCACTATGCCGCCCCCGAGCAGCTCCGCGACGCGTCGGGCGCCGATGCGCGCAGCGACGTGTGGTCCCTCGGGGTGGTCCTCTTCGAGCTGCTGACCGGTGTGGCCCCGTTCACGGGGGCGGGCCACGAGGTCATCGCTCGCGTCATGGTCGACCCGGTTCCTTCCCCGCGCGGCCATCGTCCGGACATCCCGCCCGAGCTGGAGCGCGTGGTGCTGCGGGCCCTGCAACGCGATCCGGCGCAGCGCTTCCAGACCATGACCGAGCTGTCGAACGCGCTCGCGCCCTTCGGTCCGGCCGAAAGGGCGGCCGACAAGGTCGCCGACCTCCAGCGCAGCCGCGGACGCCTCGGGGAGATTCTCGTGTCCGATGGGCTCCTGGCGGCGAGCGATCTCGAGCTGGCGCTGGCCGAGCAGGTGCGGACGGGGCGGATGCTGGGTCGCGTCCTTCTGGATCTCGGTCTCGTGGCGCACGAGGACCTTCTGGCGGCGCTGGCCAAACAGCAGGGGCTGGCAGGAGCGCCCGAGGCTGCGGCGGGCGTGGTACAACGCGGGCGGTCGACGGTGCCGTCGCGTGGCAAGCGGCCGTCGGGCTGGCCAAAGCTACGCGGGCCGCGGGCCTGGCTGGCCGTAGCGGCGGTGCTGTGGATTGGCTCGTTGCTGGCGGTGGCTGCCGCGCGTTGACTCGGCCGTCGTTCGGCGTTGGGCGCCCATGGCGGGAGACGCTGCGCGGGCTAGACCCGGCGCGCATGGCGAGCCGTGCCGTTCACCTCCTGGTCGCGTGGCTCGCCACGTCGTGTACGCGCGCCGACCCGGCGTCGTCGGGGTCGGCTTCCGCGCCTGCGCCTGCGCCCGCGTCCGCGCCCGCGCCCGCGCCCGGCTCGGCCGCCCTCGCGCTTCCCACGCCAGCCGACATGCTCCTCGTTCCGGCGGGGAGCTTCACCATGGGCGCCGACGAGGGTGGCGAGGAGGACGAGCATCCCGCCCACACGGTCACGCTCTCCGCGTTCTTCCTCGACCGGACCGAAGTCTCGAACGCGCGCTGGAGTGAGTGCGTCGCAGCGAAGGCCTGCCGCCCCAAGAGCGACCTCGTCCGCAGCAAGCACCCCGATTTCGACGGTCCCAACCAGCCGGTCAGCGGCATCTCCTGGGACGACGCGAACGGCTACTGCGCCTGGCGCGGCAAGCGCTTGCCACGTGAGGCCGAGTTCGAAAAGGCCGCGCGCGACACCGACGACCGCCGCTTCGCCTGGGGGAACGAGCCACCGACACATGACAAGGCGGTGTTCTCGGCCGCTCGCACCGAAGACGTCGGGACCCACCCTGCCGGGCGGGGGCCGTACGGACACGACGATCTCGCCGGCAACGTCTGGGAAT
>Ga0302324_100028792_pt1 | contig 10551 bp, 7 predicted proteins | sample Palsa_T0_1_FD_201949 | JGI IMG/M metagenome (GOLD analysis project Ga0302324, IMG submission 201949) | Peat permafrost microbial communities from Stordalen Mire near Abisko, Sweden - Palsa_T0_1 | ecosystem: Environmental > Terrestrial > Soil > Palsa > Peat permafrost | place: Sweden: Abisko... | reverse complement strand
CAGCGCGCCGGCATCTCGTGCCGGATCTTCGAGGCGGCGCCGGCGATCAAGGCGGTCGGGGTCGGCATCAACGTGCTGCCGCACGCGATGCGCGAGCTGTCGGCGCTCGGGCTCGAGCCGGCGCTCGCGCGGGTCGGCGTGACGACCGGCGAATCCTGTTTCTTCAACCGCTTCGGCCAGCTGATCTATCGCGAACCAATCGGCCGCGCGGCGGGCTATGACTGGCCGCAGATCTCGATCCATCGCGGCGATCTGCAGGCGGCGCTGCTCGCCGCCTTCACGGCGCGCGCCGGCGCCGACCGCGTGCTGACCGGCTGGCGCTGCATCGGCGCCGAGCAGGACCCGGACGGCGTCACCGCGCGCTTCCAGCATCCCGACACCGGCGCCGCGCTGGCGCCGCAGCGCGGCACGGTGCTGATCGCCTGCGACGGCATCAATTCGGTGATCCGCAAGCTTCTGTTCCCCGACGAGGGCGACCCGCTCTATTCCGGCTGCAACATGTGGCGCGGCGTGACGCGCTGGCCGCCGATCCTGTCGGGCGCCAGCATGATCCGCGCCGGCTGGCTCGCCCACGGTAAGATGGTCATCTATCCGATCCGCAACGCGATCGACGAGGCCGGGCGCCAGCTGGTCAACTGGGTCGCCGAGATCGAGACGCCGATCCACCACATGCGCGACTGGAGCCGCCCGGGCGCACTCGAAGATTTCCTGCCCGCGTTCGCCGACTGGCATTTCGACTGGCTCGACGTGCCGGAATTCATCCGCGCGGCTGACGCCATCCTCGAGTTCCCGATGGTCGACCAGGATCCGCTGCCGCGCTGGAGCCACGGCCGCATCACCCTGCTGGGCGACGCCGCGCATCCGATGGTGCCGCGCGGCTCGAACGGCGCCGGCCAGGCGATCGTCGACGCGCGCGCGCTGACCGACTGCCTCGCCGCGACCGCCGATCCGGTCGCCGCCCTGAAGGCCTACGAGGACCGCCGCCTGGAGGCGACCGCCAACGTCGTGCGCACCAACCGCAAGAACCCGCCGGACGCGATCCTGCGCGAGGTCTTCCTGCGCACCGGCGACCGGCGCTTCGACAAGATCGACGACGTGATCAGCCGCGACGAGCTGGTCGCGCTGTCCGACGGCTACAAGCGCGTCGCCGGCTACGACAAGGCCGCGCTCGGCATCGCGGGGTAGCGCGGTGATCAGGTCAAGTTGAAAGCACTGTCCGTCATTGCGAGGAGCGTAGCGACGAAGCAATCCAGGGCCACGTGACGAGGCGCCCGTCACGTGGCCCTGGATTGCTTCGCTTCGCTCGCAATGACGAGCTGATTATTCAGCTAGACCTGATCATGCACTAGGCGACCCGAACGTCGGCCAGGAAGCGCTCGACGTCGGCGCGCAGCCGGTCGGCATCGCCCGCCATGGTCTCGACCGACCGGAACGCCTGATCGGCGCTGTCGCCGGTCTTGCGGCTCGACTCGGCGACCGTGCCGATCGTCTGGGTGACCATCTGGGTGCCCTGCGCCGCCTGCTGGACGTTCTGGCTGATCTCGCGCGTCGCAGCACCCTGCTGCTCGACTGCCGCGGCGATCGCCGCCGCGCTCTCGTCGATGCCGCCGATCACCTTGGTGATCGAGCGGATCGCCGCGACCGCCTCGCCGGTCATCGATTGGATCTCGGCAATCTGCCGGCCGATATCCTCGGTCGCCTTGGCGGTCTGGTTGGCCAGGCTCTTGACCTCGGTCGCGACCACCGCGAATCCCTTGCCGGCGTCGCCGGCGCGTGCCGCCTCGATCGTCGCATTGAGCGCCAGCAGATTGGTCTGCGAGGCGATCTCGTTGATCAGCTTGACGACTTCGCCGATGCGCCCGGCGGCCGTGTTGAGCGCCTCGACGGTCGTGTTGGTGCGCTCGGCCTCGTGGACCGCGTTGCGCGCATCGTCGGCGCTGGTCTGGATGCGCTGCGAGATCTCGGCGATCGAGGCCGACAGCTGCTCGGTCGCCGCGGCCACCGTGTTGACGTTGACGGTCGCCTGCTCGGCGGCGGCGGCGACCGCGGTCGCCTGCTTGCTCGAATCGACCGCGAGCGTGCGCATCGAGGTCGCGGTCTCGCGCAGCGATCCGGCCGACCGTACCAGGCTCGTGATCCCGCTCTTCGCCGAATCGTCGAACGAACGGCACAGCGTATCGAGCGCGCTCGCTCGGGTCAGCTGCTGCTGGCGCAGCGCCGCCTGCTCGGCGGCGAGCCGCTCCGCGCTCGCCGCCTGGTCGCGCAGGCTCTCGAGCGCCGCGGCCATGCGGCCGAACTCGTCGGGATGGCGCAGCTGCTCGACCGGCTCGGCGAAGTTCCGCGCGATCAGCCGCGCGATCGCCGCCATCAGCGTCGCGATCGGCCGGACGAAGCGCCGGCGGATCACCAGCGTGCCGACGAGCGCCGCCGCCACCACGCCGAGCAGGACTGCGGCCTGCACGATCAGGTTGGTGAGCGCGGCCGCATGGATCTGGTCGGCATGCTCGATCGCGTGGTCGAGCGCGCCGAAACCGATCGCATGGATGGCAGCGAACGGCGCTTGGCACAGGCTGTTCCATTCGGCCGGCGGCACCACCGGGCGGCCGCTGCCGTCGAGCTTGGCGTAGAGCGCGTCGGCGCCCTGCTGCGCCGCGTTGGTCGCCGCCTTGGCGGTGCGCACCGCGGCGGCGATGTCGGCCGGCGCCCCGGGCCGTGCCAACAGCTCGTCGAGCGCGCTGAAGCCGGCGGCGACGATGCCGCGCGCCTGCGCCATCGTGGTGCGCAGCCTGTCGTCGAACGGCCGGCTGGTGTTGACGTTGGTGCGCACCAGGGTGCATTGGACGCCGTAGCGGTCGCGCACCTGCCAGGCGAGCCGGCGCACCTGGACCTGCTCCGCGACGAACGGATCGCTCATGCGCACCCGATTGGACACCGCGGTCGAGGCCGCCGCGACCGCGTCGACGGTCTGGCCGACCGCGGCGTACCAGCCGTCCGTGTTGGCGATCTTGCGGTCCGCGATCGGCTTCGCGCCCTCGTCGAGCAATGTCCGGTAGAGTTCGTTCGCCGGTTGCCAGCGCTGGGCGATCGCAGCGGCGAGGCTGCCGCGATCGGGCAGGTCGACCGTGTCGAGCGCGCGCACCGCGCGGGCTTCGCGCTCGGCCGCCGCGCGCTGCAAGGTCTCGATCTGGGGCCGCGGATCGTCGGCCGCCAGCAGCGCGCTCTGGAGGTCGCCGCGATGGACGCGCAGGAACAGCATCGCGTCGAACAACGCCTTGTCGGCCTGCGCCAGCTCGCGGGTCGCGATGCTGGTCTGGTAGCGCCCGTAGGCGCTCCACATCAGGGTGGCGGCGCCGGCCACGAGGGCTGCGACGAGCACCCCGATTACAGTGAAGAGAATCGCGCTGACCGAACGGTGGAAGATGCGGACCATCGGGACCTCCGGGCGGGCTTCGAGCATGAGCTGGGCTCGCGCCCATCGCTCCGGGCCGCACCACACACGATCAGAGATAACAAACCTTAAGTCTTTCTAAAGCGTGGCGCCTTCTTGCCCGCGGTCGGTTCCGCATGCTCTGCTGGTTGCCGCCCGATTGAACGAAGCCTGGCGCGCCACGCGCGCTCACGGAGGAGACGATGATACGGGGCTGGGTGATTGCGGCGCTGGCCGCGCTGGCGCTGCCCGCTGCCGCCGAGCCGCCGATCGTGCTGCGCGACATGGGCTCGTTCCATGTCGGCGGCCGCGAGGTCGTGATCTCGGGCAAGCCGGTCCAGGAGGTGCGGCGCACACCCGGCGGCCCGCCCGCCAAGGTCGACCCGAACGGCCCGCAGCTGGTCGAGCATATGTACGTGCAGTATTTCCTGCCGGCCGAGCCGCACGGCGCCTATCCGCTGCTGCTGTGGCATGGCGGCGGCCTGACCGGCGTGACCTATGAGACCACGCCCGACGGGCGGCCGGGCTGGCTCAATTTCTTCATCCGGCGCGGCTGGGACAGCTACAACTCGGATGCGGTCGAGCGCGGCCGCGCCGGCTTCGCGCCGCCTGACGTGTTCAGCGGCGAGCCGGTCTATCCCAGCAAGAGCGATCCGTTCGAGCGCTTCCGCATCGGCGCCGGCGCGGGCAGCTACGATCCCGATCCGGCCAAGCGCAAGCAATTGCCGGGCAGCCAGTTCCCGGCGGACAGCTACGACGATTTCGTCAAGCAGATGGTGCCGCGCTGGCTGACCACCGATGACGCGATCCTGGCCGCCTACATCGCCGAGATCGACCGCGTCTGCCCGTGCGTCATCCTGGTGCACAGCCAGGCCGGCCAGTTCGGCTTCAGGGCCGCGCAGGCGCGGCCCGACAAGGTCAAGGCGCTGGTCGCGGTCGAGCCGGCCGCGGTCGGCGATCCCGATCGGGTCGCCGCCCTCAAGGCGATCCCGATCCTGGCGGTCTATGGCGACTATATCGACCAGGACGCGCGCTGGCCGACCATGCGCGCGACCGGGCTGGCGTTCTTCGGCCAGATCGAGGCCGCCGGCGGCAAGGTCGACCGGCTCGACCTGCCGCAGGCCGGCATCCACGGCAACAGCCACATGATGATGATGGACCGCAACAATCTGGAGGTCGCCGCGCTGATCCAGAAATGGCTCGCCGAGCGGCCGGGACTATATCGATGAGGCTTGGAAAAATGCGCGGTGCGGCTTGCGTCGCCGGCCTGCTCGCACTGGCGCTGCCGGTCGCGCTGGCAGCGGCGGAGGCGCGCGCGGCAGATCCCTATCCGACCCGGCCGATCCGCCTGGTCGTGCCGTTTCCGGCCGGCGGGCCCGCCGATTTTTTCGGTCGCTCCTTGGCCAACACGCTGCACCAGCAGCTCGGTCAGCCGATCGTGATCGACAACCGCAGCGGCGGCGGCGGCATCGTCGGCACCGACAATGTCGCGAAGTCGGCGCCCGACGGCTATTCGCTGCTGCTCGCGAGCCCGGGCTCGATCGTGATCGAGCCCGCGATCACGAATCAGATGCCGTACGACACCTTCCGGGATCTGGCGCCGATCACCCTGGTCGTTTCGGTGCCCGAGGCGGTGGTCGTCATCCCCAGACTGGGTGTCAGGACGCTCGCCGCGTTCGTCGCCTACGCCAAGGCACACCCCGCCCAGACCAACATGGCCTCGACCGGCAGCGGCAGCATGCCCCATCTCGCCGGCGAGCTCTTGAAGCACGAAGCCGGGATCGAGGCGCTGCACGTGCCCTATCGCGGCGCGGCACCCGCGGTCAACGACCTGCTGGCCGGGCAGGTCGACTGGATGTTCGCCGACCTGCCGATCCTGATCCCGCATATCCGGTCCGGCGCGCTGATCGCGCTCGCGCTGGGCAGCGCCGAGCGCGCCGCCAGCCTGCCGGACCTGCCGACCACCGCCGAGGCCGGCTATCCCAAGGTGCTCGCCGACAATTGGTACGGGCTGTTCGCGCCGGCGGCCACGCCGCCCGAGATCCGGCACAAGCTCAACGCGGCGACCAATGCGGCGCTCCAGGATCCCGAGCTGCGGGCAACATTGGCCAAGCAGGGTGCCGTGGCGGCCAAGGGCATGACGGAAGACGCGTTCACCGCCTTCGTGAAGGCGGAGGGCGTGAAATGGGGCGGCCTCGCCGTCGCGGTCGGCGCCAAGATAGAGTGAGGGCGCCATGAAGCTGTTCTGGTCGTCGCGCTCGCCGTTCGTCCGCAAAGTCATGATCGCGGCGCACGAGCTCGGGCTCGCGGCGCGGCTCGAGCCGATCCCGGCGGTCGTCGCGGCTTCCCAGCCCAATCAAGCCGTCATGGCGGTCAACCCGCTCAACAAGATCCCGACCCTGATCCTCGACGATGGCGGCGTGCTCTTCGACTCGACCGTGATCTGCGAATATCTCGACCTGCTGCACGGCGAGCCGCGCCTGTTTCCGCGCGATCCCGCCGAGCGCTGGCCGGCGCTGTGCTGGCACGCGCTCGGCAACGGCATGCTGGACATCCTCATCCTGTGGCGCAGCGAACGCATGAAGCCCGACGCGCAGCGCTCGGGCGCGCTGCTCGATGCGTTCGCCCAGAAGCTCGAGGCGGCGCTGGCGCTGCTCGAGCGCGAGGCCGATGCGCTCGGCCGCGCGCCGGTCGCGATCGGCCATGTCGGCGTCGCGGCCGCGCTCGGCTATCTCGATTTCCGCTTTGCCGATCTCGCCTGGCGCAGCGGCCGGCCGCGTCTGGCGGCATGGTACGAGGGATTCGCGCAACGTCCGTCGATGCGCGCGACCGAGCCGCACGATTAGCGCGGGGTAGGGACGAGGGCGATGGGTATCAGGACCGGCAAGCAATTCCTCGAGTCGATGCGCGACGGCCGGGAGATCTGGATCGACGGCGAGCGCGTGCGCGACGTCACGACCGACCGGCGCTTCATCGACGCCGCCCACACCATGGCCGAGCTGTACCAGATGCAGCACGATCCGGCGCTCACCGAGTCTATGACCTACGAATCGCCGACCAGCGGCGAACCGGTCGGCCTGTCCTTCATCATGCCGCGCTCGGTCGCCGATCTCGAGCGACGGCGCGCGATGGTCAAGCTGTGGGCCGATGCGACCTGCGGCATGTTCGGCCGCAGCCCGGACTACATGAACATCATGCTGATGGGCTACGCCGCCGCGCACGAGACGTTCGGCAGCCGGGAAAAGCGCTTCGGCGACAATGTCCGGAACTGCTACGAGCATTGCCGCGAGCACGATTTGACGATGACCCACACTCTGCTCAACCCGCAGGTCGACCGCTCGAAGCCGGTCGAGAAGCAGGACAAGGATCTGGCAGCCCGGATCGTCAAGGAGACCGACGCCGGCATCGTGATCGGTGGCGCCCGCATGGTGTCGACCCTGTGCGCCTTCTCGGACGACATCATGGTGATGCCGTCGACCTTCCTGGTGAACAACAAGGACGCCGAGCCCTACGCCTTCGGATTCTGCATCCCGGTCGCGACATCCGGCATGCGATTCGTCTGCCGGCCGAGCGTGATGCACCAGAACGCCGCCTCGCCGATGGACTATCCGCTGTCGTCGCGGCTCGACGAGACCGACGCGATGGTGATTTTCGACGACGTGCTGGTGCCGTGGGAGCGCGTGTTCATCCATCGCGATCCGGCGATGTGCAACGGGCTGTACGACCGCACCGGCACGATGCCGCAGGTCATGCACCAGTTCAGCACCAAGAATCTCGCCAAGGCCGAGTTCATGATGGGGCTCGGCTTCAGCATCGCCAAGGCGACCAACGTCGACCAGCATCTGCACGTCCAGGGCCTGCTCGCCGAGCTGATCCAGTTCACCGAGTTCACGCGGGCCTGCCTGCGCGCCTCCGAGGTCGACGCAGCGCCCAACGAGACCGGCACCTTCATCCCGGCCGCGATGCCGCTCTGGACGGTGCGCATGATGTTCGCGCCGATGTTCCGGCGCATGTGCGAGATCATCCAGATCATGGGCGCCGGCGGGCTGGTCGCGGTGCCGTCCTACGCCGAGACCGGCGGTCCGAGCTGGGGCGACGTCGAGAAATATTTCCAGGCCGCCAACGCCGATTCAAAATCGCGCATCAAGCTGTTCCGCGCCGCGTTCGACGCCGCGATGTCGTCCTTCTCGGGCCGCCAGCAGCTCTACGAGCGCTACTACTCGGGCGATCCGGTGCGGCTCGCCGCGACGCTCTACAATCTCTACGACAAGACCGGCCCGATCGACCGGGTCGCGTCCATGCTCGACGATCTGGAGCAGCGCGTGAGTCTCGACCCCAACGGGCCCGCGTTCCGTCCCAAGCGGCCGCTGGACTAGACGCTATGCGCGGGCGCGCCGCGCTGGTCGCCCTGACGGTTGCGATCTCGATCTCAGCCGACGCGGCGGCAGCCGAGCCGCGCTATCCGGCGCAGCCCGTCCAGATCATCATGCCGTTCTCGGCCGGCGGCGGGGTCGACATCGTCGCCCGCGCGCTCGCGGCGGCGCTGTCCGAGCGGCTCGGCCAGCCGTTCGTCGTGGTGACGCGCGACGGCGCCGCCGGCGCGATCGGCTTCGGCGCGCTCGCCCAGGCCAAGCCCGACGGCTACACGCTTGCCAGCTCGCCGGCGACGCCGATGACCAACCTGCCGCATCTGCAGAAGGATCTGCCCTACGGCTTCGACTCGTTCGCGCCGATCTGCCAGACCTTCGAGAATGTCTACTCGATCGCGGTGCTGCCGACCTCGCCCTATCGCGCGCTGCAGGATCTGCTCGACGACGCGCGTGCGCGGCCCGGCCGCGTGTTCTACGGCAGCGGCGGGCTCGGCACGATCCCGCATCTCTCGGTCGAGGCGCTCGCCAAGGCGGCCGGCGTGCGCATGACCATGGTGCCGTTCCGCGGCGATGCCCAGATGCTGCCGCACCTGCTGTCGGGAGAGGTCGGCTTCGGCAGCGTCGCGATCTCGTCGATCGCCGGGCGCGATCTGCGCCTGCTGGTCGTGTTCGGCAACCGGCGCGACCCGAGCTTCCCTGCCGTGCCGGCCTCGAGCGAGCTCGGCGCGGCCGAATTGTCGCCCGGCCTGAACGGCCTGTTCGCGCCGCGCGGCACGCCGGAGCCGATCCTCGATGCGCTCGAGCACGGCTGTGCCGCGATCGCCGCGTCGGACGCGTTCCGCGCCCAGATCGAGCGGCTGAACGGCCGCGTCGCCTATCTCGACCGCGCCGCCTTCACGGCGCGCCTGCGACACGACTACGAAGCGAAGGGCCGTCTGATCCGCGAGCTCGGCCTGACCCCGCAGTGATTCAGAAGTCCCTCCCCCGTGCGCGCAGCGCATGGGGGAGGGTAGGGTGGGGGCTCGGACCGCTCCCGCGGCATCGGTGAGACCAATATGGCCTGGCCCCCACCCTACCCTCCCCACGCTGCGCGCGGGGGAGGGATTGAGCGGAGAGCGCTCAGCGCGTCGCCACCATCTCGACGCCGAGCTTGTCGGCGAGCGCTTGCAATTCCGCGAGGATCGGCGGCGGCAGCTTGATGCCGTCGCGGGCGCGCTGGGCACGGATCTTGTTGCCGCGCTCGCCGGGCAGCAGGATCTCGGCGATGTCGGGATCGCGCGGCAGCGCCTTCAGCGATTTGATCAGGCGCTCGACCTCGCGACGGAATACCGCCATGTCGCAATAGCGCGCGATGTCGATCGCGATGACGGCGCCGTTCTGGCGGTGGCGTTTGCCCTCGGCGCTGCGCTCGAGGGTTTCGGCGAGCAGCGGGTTGGCGACGATCAGGCTGGTGATCAGCTCGATCATGAGCGACAGGCCGGAGCCCTTGGCGCCGCCGAGCGGCAGCGGAATCTGCGCGGTCTTCGGGTCGGTCGTGGGGTTGCCGGCCGCGTCGAGCGCCCAGCCCGGCGGAATTGGTTGGCCGGTCTTGCGCGCCTGCATCAGCTTGCCGATCGACACGATGCCGGTGCCCATGTCGAGCACGATCGGAGCCTTGCCGCCCGGCACCGCGATCGAGATCGGGTTGGTCGAGGCGCCGGCGGCGCGCGCGCCATGATAGGCCATGTTGGGCCACGACGCCGAGATCGCGATGCCGGCCATGCCGGCCTCGGCCGCCTTGGTCGTGTAGTAGCCGACCGCCGCGGTGTGGGTGGTGGCGCGCACCAGCGCCAGCCCGATGCCGGCACCGCGCGCCTTGGCGACGGCATGCTCCATCGCGGCGCTCATCGCGACCGGCCCGGCGGCGCGGTCGGCGTCGATCAGCACCGAGGCCGGCGTCTCGGTCGTGACCCGGATGTTGGGCGCCGGGTTCATGTCGCCGGCCTGGATCAGCTCGACATAGCGCGGGATGCGCATCACGCCGTGCGAATCCATGCCGCGCAGATTGGCCCATACGAGCACCTCGGCGACGGTCGCGGCATCGGGCGCCCGCATGCCGGCGCGCGCGAACACAGCCGCCGCGAAGCCGCGCAGCGCATCGGCATCGATTGGTTGCTGCGGCGCGCTGGTCACGACACGGTCACGGGAAAATATTTCTCCAGCCAGTTGCGCACCAGCGCGATCACCAGCTGGTTGCCCTCCGACAATATGAAATGGTCGGTCTGGGCGACCAGATGCAGATCGGTCGGCTGGCCGGCATGGCGAAACAGCTCGATCGACTGCTCGGTCGGGGTGACGGTGTCGACCGCCGGATGCAGCAGCAAGAGCGGCCGCGGCGCGATCCTGCCGACCACCTCGTTGGCTTTGAAGCCCATCATGCTCTCGACCACCTCGAACGGGAATTCCATGATGGCGCCTGGCGACAGGTTGGTGCGCAGGCCTGGTGCGATCGGCACGATGTCGAAGCGCGGCACCTTGATCGAGACGCCGCGCGCCTTTTGCCGCCTTCCCTCCTCGAGCATGGCGGAAAATTTGCCCCAGGCCTCGGGTGATTCATGCTGCTTGCGGAACTTGGTCTCGCCGTCGCCCCAACCGCCCGTCGAGATGCAGGCGGCCAGACGCGGCTCGACCCCGGCGGCGTAGATCGCTACCGCGGCGCCGAAGCTATGGCCCATCACGCCGATGCGCGCCGGGTCGATCTCGGGCCGCGTCGCG
>Ga0302324_100028791_pt1 | contig 10551 bp, 5 predicted proteins | sample Palsa_T0_1_FD_201949 | JGI IMG/M metagenome (GOLD analysis project Ga0302324, IMG submission 201949) | Peat permafrost microbial communities from Stordalen Mire near Abisko, Sweden - Palsa_T0_1 | ecosystem: Environmental > Terrestrial > Soil > Palsa > Peat permafrost | place: Sweden: Abisko... | reverse complement strand
GGAACAGCGTGCCGCCGTCGGCCTTTTGCAGCTTGCCAGTCTTATCTTCGGTGGCGCCTGGGAAGGTACCTTTGCGATGGCCGAACAACTCGCTCTCGATCAGGTCCTCGGGAATCGCGGCGCAGTTTACTTCCACGAACGCTTCGGCGCCGCGCGCGCTGCTGTCGTGAATGGCGTGCGCCACCAGTTCTTTGCCGCTTCCGCTCTCGCCGTAGATCAGCACGCGCCCGTTGGTGGCGGCCATCAGGGCCAGCTGCTGGCGCAGCGCCTTCATCGGCACGCTCTCGCCGATGATTTGCGACTCGCGCCGGCCGTCTTCCTTAAGACGCTCCACTTCCAACTCGAGCTTGCGCTGCTGTAGCGCGTTCTTCACCACCACCACCACCTTTTCGATGGTCAGCGGCTTCTCGAGGAAATCGAAGGCGCCGAGCTTGGTGGCCTTCACGGCGGTTTCGATGGTCCCGTGGCCCGAAATGATCACCACCACGGGCCGATTCGCGAAAGCGATCTCTTGCAGACGGGCCAGCGTCTCCAATCCATCCATCCCAGGCAGCCAGACGTCGAGCAGGATGAGATCGTAGGCGTTGCGCGCGATCTCGGCAAAACATTCCTCGCCCGTCGCCACGGCGTGCGTTTGGTATCCTTCGTCTTCCAGAACGCCGGCCAGCGACTGCCGGATCAGCGGCTCGTCATCGACAATCAGAATGTGCGCCGGCTTCACGAACGCGTCTCCGCCGGAGCCGCTTCCACGGCTTTGGCTTTGGCGTCGGCGGCTTTGGCCTCGGCTTTGGCCCGCATCTCGTCGACGGTTCGGATGGGAAGCTCCACGATAAAGCGAGCGCCGGTGGGCTGGTTGTCTTCCACGCGGATGGTGGCTTCGTGATCGGTGAGGATGCGCCTCACAATCGCCAGGCCCAGCCCCGTTCCCCGCCCCTTGGTTGAAAAATACGGCAGAAACAGCTTTTCCTTGTCGTCCCTGGAGACGCCGCACCCTGTATCGGCGACGACCAGCTCCACCGCATCGGCTCCGGTGGAACGGGTTCCGATATAGAGCCGTTTCACCAGCGAATCCTGCATCGCCTCGGCTGCGTTATCCACCAGGTTCACAACCACGCGCTTGAATTGGTCGCGATCCACCTGCACCAAAGGCAACTCCAGTGCCAAATCCTTCTCGACCCGAATTCCATCCAGCCGCCCCTCGAACACGGAAACGGCATTGTCCACGATTTGATTCAAATCCGACGCCACCGGCTGAGCGGCCGGGAAGCGGGTGAACTGCGAGAACTCATCCACCAACGTGCGTACGCTATCCACCTCGCGCGCGATGGTGGCCGAGCACTCCTGTAAAATACGGCGCGTATCGGCGGTTTGCTCGGGTCGCGCCAGCTGCCGGCCGATGCGGTCGGCGCACAATGCGATGGGCGTGAGCGGGTTCTTGATCTCGTGCGCCACGCGGCGCGCCACCTCGTGCCAGGCAGCCGCTTTCTGTGCGCGCAAAAGCTCGCTGGTATCCTCCACCACCAGGACGAAACCGGAGCTGCGTTGTTCGTCGAGCGCGGCCACGGTGAGCGCCAGCTGCAGGACGCGCCGTTCCGCTTTGTACTCGATCTGGGTGCCCGCCACGGCGGTGCGGCGGGCGCGATTCATCAGGTAACGGATCTCGGCGGTGTCTTCGCGCGAGAACAAATCGCTCAAACGCGCCGCTCGGGCCACTTGCTCTTCCGGGAAAATCCCGAGCAGCGCGCGGTTCACGCGCTGGATGCGTCCATCGGAGGTGAGTGAGATGACGCCGGTGGGAATGCTCTCGAGAATCGCTTCGGTGAATCGCCGGCGCGCTTCCAGCTCCTTGCTGTTGGTTTCCAGCGCCTCCGTCATTTCGTTGAAGGCGCGCACCAGCGTGGCCATTTCATCGATGGCGTCCACCCGGATGCGGTAGCTAAGGTTGCCTTTGCGAATCTGCTCGGCCGCGCGCAGCAGCGCCGTGATGGGCGTGCTGATTTGTCCTGCCATGTAGCGCGCAATCCAGATGGCGAAAAAGAGAATGAACAGCGTGATCAAAGACAACAGCAGCAGGTACTCGCGGCGGAAGGCCTTCTTATCCACCGACAGCCGGTCATAGTCGGCCACCGCTCTGTTGATTTCGCGCTGTTTGGCCGCCAGGTCCAAGGGCATCCGCGCCGCCAGGACCAGGTTTCCTTCCCCGGTGCGAATGCTGGCCTTAAATAGCTCGCCCTGGTGGGACCCCGAAACCGAGCAAAGTATCCGGGGGCTTCCGTCGGCATGATCGATCTCCGCCTTCTCGATCTGGTTCTCCTGGCAGAAGCGTTCGTAGAAGTCGGCGCTCTGGGGCGGTTGGGATGCCAGCCAGTGAGCCTGGGCGGTCAGTTTTTCCCGTTGCTCCTGATTGAGCGCGGCGGCGATCTGCACCAGATCGATATTGACGGTGGTGGCGGGCCGGCTGAACCACTTGTCCAGATTTCGATTCAGCACCGACACGCTCCACAGCACCAAAAAGAAGATCGGCAACACACTGAGCGCCAGGGCGCCGCCAATCAGTTTGGATTTGATATGTGAGCCGGGACGGTTGGTCTGCCGCTCGATGTAAAGCTTCACCACGGTCCGGAACAGCATGAACCCGAGCGTGACCGTGAGAATGAAAATCAGCGTCGAGACGGCCCAAAACAGGTAGGTCTGTTGGATGGTAGAGGGCGCGGGAGCGAAGGCGCCCAGGTTAAAGGAGCCCTGCGAGACCACCAGCGAAGCCAAGATGCTTAGCAGCACCACCGCCGACCCGAACATCACTCTCTTCCGCATAATGCCCTTGTACGAATTATAGGAGTAAGAAGCGAGTTGGTGGTGGATGGTCGCTGGGAGCACGGTGGGGCGGACCCCCTGGTCCGCGCGGGTCCCCCTGGACCCGCCTCGGAAGCCGGAGTTCCAGGGAGCACCGCGCCAAGGTGGTGCTCCTCCCGTTTCCAATAGATTTCGACCTAATCTATCCCGGAAAATGGATTTGAAAACCTGCTGGCCGCCCGTAACTCTATGGTGTATAATTAACGAGTTTGTTAACTTAGCTGCGGTTGCATGTGGTAACGGGAATGCAAGCTCATTACCCTCAGCGGCACTTGCAAGTTGAGTTTGTTGGGGATTCTGAAACGCCACGTCAGCTTTGGGGGGTTGTAATTTAATCCCTGCCGTTTTTGCGGCTTCCCATAACGGGGGATGCCCGCTGATCAGAAAATATGTGTGAGCCGAACTGGCGCACCACAAAATTGAGGAGAAGGAAGAGATGAGATACATAAACAGGACCTTGATCCTGGCGCTGATGGCGCTTACGTGCTTGCAAGCGCAGGACATCACTAAGGGAGCGATCGCGGGTGTCGTCCGCGACGCCAGCGGCGCGGTGGTGCCGGGCGCCCCGGTCAAGTTGACTTCGCCCTATGGCGACCGCGAGACCACTACCAACAGCGGCGGCGCGTATAGTTTTCAAAGCCTGGTCGCGGGCCCTGGCTACAGCATCACCGTCAACCAAGCTGGATTTTCGGCCGCGACACAGCGCAACATCACGGTATCAATCAACGGGACCACGACCGCCGACCTTAATCTGGAGGTAGGAACCGCCGCCCAATCGGTCGACGTCACGGCGGACAGCACCTCCATCGACACCAGCACTACCACGATCGGCGCCAACATCGACGAAAATCTATACAAGCAGGTGCCCGTTGGCAGAAACATCGCGTCGGTGATGGCGATGGCTCCCGGCGTATCCGATAGCGACGGCGCCGGCGCGTCGAATCCTTCTATCAATGGCGCTTCCGGCCTTGAGAACGAGTACATCATTGATGGCGCCAACACCACCGATCCCGGCTTTGGCGGCTTCGGCACCTACAGCCGGATATTCGGCTCGCTCGGCAACGGCATCAACTTCGACTTCATCCAGGAAGTCCAGGTGCAAACGGGCGGCTTTGAGGCGCAATATGGAGAGGCTCTGGGCGGAATCGTGAATGTGGTCACCAAAAGCGGCACCAACCAGTTTCATGGCGACCTCTTCGGTTATTTCCAACCGCAGCAGTTTGAAGCCACACGAAAAAATGCGAATCCGCTGCTCGTCACGAAGACCGACTTTTTAGTTCATCAGTCGTCCGTCGACTACGGCGCCGACCTGGGCGGATACATCCTGAAGGACAAACTGTTCTTCTATGGCGGCTTCAATCCGCTGACCAACAGGACGTATAAAGAAGCAGACCCGTTCTACGCGAACTATCAGTTGGGCGTGGTCGACCGTCCGCTCTATACCTACGATTACACCGCCAAGATCGATTACAATCTCGGCACCAAGCATCAATTTGAAGGTTCCGTGTTCGGTGATCCGTCGCATTCGCCGATGGACTACAGCAACAACCTCAGCACCGTCCCTGCTCCCGGTCCCGTCGATCGGAGCCCGGAGACCAAACTGACCTACGGAACGCGTACATGGACGACACGATACAACGGAACCCTAAGTCCCAATTGGGCGGTAACCGTAAACTATAGCAATTACTACAACAGTTTCACCAACCTCCCGCTCTTAAACGGGTATGAAATTATCGACAACACCGCGGTGCAATTGGGCACCGGCGGCGGCGCGATCACCTATGGCGGCATCGGCTTCAATGAAGACACCGTGTCGAAGGTGAATCAGTTTGCCGTTTCCAGCAGCCACATCTTCCGCTTGTGGGGCGGCCACAACATCACGTATGGCTATCAATTCGAAGACGACCAGTTCAACAGCACCTATGGATACAATGGTCCGCTCTTCACTCTGCCGAACATTCCGGCATTGGGCGCTGCCGCCGGCCAGATTCAAGCCGGTGGTGTATTCATTCGCCAGTACGAGGGAACTCCCGGCGCTTCACCCATCGTTCTAGTGGATGAGCGAGGCAACTACTCTCCGCCCAACGTTACCACCGATACGCGCTACCAGTCGGGTTACTTCCAGGACTCCTGGACGTTTGGCCGAGTCACCATCAAGCCCGGTATCCGGTTCGAACAACAAAGCCTGATAGGCCTGAATAATCATTATGATTTGACGCACAACTGGGCGCCGCGCATCGGGTTCATCGTGGATCCATTCAACGATCGCAAAACGAAGATTTTCGCCACTTGGGGCCGCTTCTTCGAGAAAGTTCCTCTGGATATCGCCGTTCGCTCGTTATCCGATGAGCTCAGTGTAATCGGGGCTCAGTATACGGATCCCGGGCTCGGCAATCAACCAAATCTGTCGCCCAGCAACTATGTCCCCGGCGGCAATATCGCATTGCAAGGCGCGGCTAACGCCGAGAATGTCGCTGCCGGAACCGGCGCGCAGTACCAGGATGAAGTCGCGGGCGGCTACGAGCACGAATTCGCTCACAACCTGACTGTTACCGGCCGTTTCGTTTATCGCGACCTTCGCCGGATCATCGAGGACATGTCGGGCACCAACGTTACCCAGGCTCTGAACGGCGTGCCGCAAATTTATGTTGTCGGCAACCCTTCCAAGTCGTTGGACATCTTTCAGAATGTGTCGCCCTGCTCGAACCCTGGAGTAGGTAATTGCACCTCATCGGGCTACACGGCCTTCGCCAACGGCACCCCGAACGGCGCCGACGGCATCCCGGATGGTTTTCCGAATCCGTACCGCATCTATAAATCGGGCGAGTTCATCGTCACGAAGCGCTTTTCGAATGTCCAGTTCTATGGAAGCTACGTGTTATCGAAGCTGTACGGTAACTACCAGGGCTCGTACCGTAGCGACAACGGCCAGAACGATCCGAACATTAGTTCGATGTTCGATTTCACCAATTCAGACGGTCGACTTACGGGTCAGGACGAGCCCGGCCTCCTGGACACCGATCGCACTCACCAATTCAAACTTTTCGCCAACTATACGTGGCGCAATTTCAGCTTCGGCGCCAGTTGGCTCCCCACCTCGGGTACGCCCATCACCGATTTCCTGGATCACCCCGCGTACCTGAACGCCGGCGAGGTCCCGGTGTGCCCCAGCCCGGCAGGAACGCCGGAACCTTTGTCCACGACCATAACGCCCGCTTCGTTCACTTGCACTGGAGGACCTCGCGGTGCCCTGGGCCGTACCCCCTGGATCTATCCCTTCAATCTGCACGCCGAATACACCATCAAACTGGGTGAGCGGATGCGGGTGAAGTTACTGGCCGACCTATTCAATGTTTTCAACGAGCAGAAGGTGATTCGCGTGAATCAGTTCGGCGAAGTGGGTGGCAGCCCAGGCACTGCCGACCCGGATTTCCTGAAACCGGCGCTCGGGCAATTCGCCGATCCTTATCAGGTTCCGTTCCAGGCCCGTTTGGCGGCTCGCTTCGAGTTCTAACCAAACTCGTACCAAATCACCAGGGAGGTTCCGCCAGGGACCTCCCTTTTTTTGTAGGAAAATAGAAACAAGCAATATGCATCGCACTGCCTTCGTGTTACTGGCCCTATTCTTCAGCCTGCACCTTTCCGCCGCCACCAAGAAACCCCAGCTCCCCGCTCAATACAAAAAGTGGATCGACCAGGACGTGGTCTATATCATCACGGATGAAGAGCGCAAGGCGTTCCTGGCCCTGAGCACCGACGATGAACGCGAGAAGTTTATAGAAAACTTCTGGGATATTCGCAATCCTCTGCATAGCTCAGACCGCAACCCTTATAAGGAAGAACACTACGCGCGGATCGAGTACGCCAACGGTCACTTTGGCCATGAGTCCACCACTCCCGGCTGGAGGACCGACATGGGGCGCGCCTATATCCTCTTTGGACCTCCCACCTCGCGCCATCCTTTCGTAGGCTACAGCCAGATCTATCCCATGGAGCTGTGGTTTTACGACAACAAGACCAGCTCCCCCGCCCTGCCCTCCTTCTTTTATCTGTTGTTCTACATCGACGGCGACATCGGCGACTACAAGTTCTACCGGCCGTTCCTGGATGGTCCCATGAAGCTGGTGCGCGGCACGCAGTTCAATTCCAACAAAGATGTCTATAAGTTTCTCCAGCCCATGGGCGGCGACGTTGCGCACGCCGTCATGTCGCTGGTGCCGAGCGAGCCCGTCGACACGGTAAACTATCAGCCCGACATGTCCAGCGACATGCTGGTCGCCAGAATTGAGAACTTCGCGAATGTCCCGTCCAATGTCAGCAAGCTTCGCGAGATGCGTTCGCTGCACGCCAAGGTGGACTCGTATTTCCTGGTGAACCAGGACCGGCCGGTGGAGATCAGCTCTCTCGTTCTCGCCGATCCGGCAGGTAAATATTGGCTCGATTACGGCGTATTGATCGACGATCCGAAACTGGGGCAGCGCGACGGTGCGCAATTGAAGCTCAGCATCGCATACCGGCTTACTACCGCGTCTGGTGAAACCATCCTCGAAAACACCGAAGATCGCGGCTACGCCGCCTACGAAGACACACCTTCGGGCGTGAAACAATTCGCGCCATTCCTGGTCGCCGGCCGCCTCCCCATTGAGCCGGGAGCTTATAAGCTGATGGTTGAAGTCACGAACCGGGAAGCGCAGCAAACCTATAAAGGCGAAACCACGGTGGCCGTCGGACCGTCCAAGCAGGCTGCGTTTTCAGGCCCCTTGGTGACCACCTCGGTGGACCGCGTGGCGCGCCCCAATCCGTTCCAGCCGTTCGAATATTTCGGCGTGCAATTCCATCCCGCCGCCCGTCATGAAATCAATCACCCGGATCCGCTGCGGTTGCTGTTCGAACTGCACGAACCGCCGGGAGCGACCGCCAACTACCAGATGGAGTACATCGTGGCGCCGCCGCTCGAAAAGCTAGGCCGCCGCAGCAGTACCGAGGAGATCCCGCACTCGGAATTTAAAGACGGCCGCTTGCTCAAGTCCAAGACCATCGCGGTGAACGACCTGGAGAACGGCGATTACCGGCTGATCGTAAACCTGCGCCAAGCCGGTTCGAGCGAGGTTTTGGCATCGGCTAATATGCCGCTGCGAATCTCGACGGCCAAAAGCGAACTTCCGCTCTACTTTGTCTCCGATACCCAGGCTTTAGGACGGCCGGGGGTGGCGGCTTACATGCGTGCGCTCGAAGCGACTTCGCAGAAGGATGAGGCGGCGGCCGCGGAGTATTTTCGCCAGGCTCTCGATCAGAACCCCGCCAATATTTTCGCCGGCCAGTATCTGGTGCAGCTCTACTTTAGCGAGCGAAAATACGCGCCCATCGCCGATCTCTACAAGCGCCTGGGGATCGCTGCCTTTAAGGCGTCTCCGGTCACGCTGGCCCAGATCGCACTCAGCTTCCGCCAAAGTGGCGACGCCGATCAGGCCCGCAACGTGATTACGGCCGGCCTGGGGATGTACCCCGGCAACGCAACGCTTTCGGCGCTGCAAAATCGCAAGCCCTAGCGGCCCGTAGCGCACGCACTCATGCGCAATGTCATATAGTTTTCGCTGAGGCCGGTAGATCATTGAAATCATTGTGGCGCAAGCACTCGTGCTTGCCGCGTCGCCAATCGTGTCGACGCCCGCCGTCGCGATTGGCGGCAGAGAAACATAAGTCATTTAAAATGTTCGTGCCAAGAAAACTACATGACATTACGCACTCGTGCGTGCCGCGTTGGCCCTTGTGCCAACACCTCTGCGGCCGTGCTAACATGCAACCATAAGGTTGCTCATGAACACAGACCGCATCGAGAAAAAGATTCTGCTCCATGCCCCGCTCCACCGAGTCTGGCGCGCACTCACCGATTCCACCGAATTCGGCGCCTGGTTCGGCGTAAAGTTCGATGGCCCGTTCCAGCCAGGCGCCTCCCTGCGCGGAGTCATTGTCCCCACCACCATGGATCCCGAAGTGGCCAAGGCCCAGAAGAAGCACGAAGGCACGCCGTTTCAAATTACAGTCGAGCGGATCGAACCGCATCGGCTGTTCTCCTTCCGTTGGCATCCTTTCGCCATTGAAAGCGGCGTCGACTATTCCGCTGAGCCAACCACGCTGGTCTCCTTTACGCTCGAGGAAGTGGCCGGAGGCGTCACCCTGACCGTCACTGAGTCCGGCTTCGATCAAATTCCGCTGGCTCGCCGTGCCCAGGCGTTCCAGGCGAACGAGCAAGGGTGGGGCATGCAAGTGAAGCTGATCGAGGCATACCTTGTCTGCACGCCCTAGGTCCGCACGCCCTAGCAAAAATTCGGCGGCGCTATTTGCGGCCCTGGGGGACCAAACCCGCTTGCGGCTGGTCTTCCGACTGCGCCAAGGACCGGCGTCCATCGCCAAGCTCACCGCGGGATCTAAAATCACGCGACAAGCCATCACCAAACATCTGCGCGTCCTGGAGCAGGCGCGGCTGGTGCATGGCGCGCGGCAGGGTCGCGAGAAGCATTGGCAATTGGACCGGCGCCGCCTCAACGACGCGCGCCGCTGCCTGGATCTGATCTCCAAGCAGTGGGACAACGCCCTTGGCCGCTTGCGCGAGTTTGTCGAGGGGTGAAGATCACTTCTTGCCGGCGCCACTCTCCGGACTGCCCGGCGCATAATAGCCGCGCCGGACCGACACCCGCAAACCCGGCGAACTCACTTTCACCGCCAGCTTGCGAAACTTCCCGTCGTGCTCCTGATTGCTGGGCACATAACCGATCGCATACTGGCTGCGCAGTTCATCCTCGATCGTTTGGTAAATCTCGCCCAGCGATTTCCGCTTCTTTCCCGCGTCAAACATGCGTCCGCCGGTTGGCTCAGCCAGGCCTTTCAGAAATTCGCAGCCGAAAAACTTCTGGTCGTAACAGATGCCATAGACGATGGTGTTGGTTTCCTGCACCGCCTGCAGCGCCTCTTCCTGATGCATCCGGCTGCCGTTGTCCAGACCGTCGGAAACAATCAGCATCAGCTTGCGCCCCGGTACGCCCTTCATCTTTCCTACCGCCGTTTGATACACCGCATCGTAGAGCAGGGTGCCGGGCATGGCTTGCCCTTCAGCGGGCAGACCGCGGAACGGAATGGCGTGCAATTGAGCCAGCGCACCGCGCAGACGCACGGTGGACGACGTGAAATCCTGCCACAGCACCAGCGTGCTCGAGAAGCCCAGCAGCAGCGCATGATCGGTGGGCCGGATGACGGCGTCAAAGAATCTCCCGGCTGCCTCGCGCTCCGCTTCAATGGCCTGCCGCACGCTGCCGCTCACGTCCATCAGCATGGCGATGGTGAGTGGAAGATCGGTGTCGCGGGCGAAATATCGAATCTCTTGCTGGCGGCCATTCTCGCGGATCTCAAAATCTTCCTTGTGCAGATCCGTCACCAGCGCGCCGCGCTTGTCCGACACCGTGCACAGGACGTTCACCACGTTTACATCCACGCGGATGGGCTGCTCGTCGGCGGACTGCGCCCACAAGCACGCGCCCGAGGCCAGCAGGATTAAACTGGGGCTTGCCTTCAAAGTTTCTCCGAAGGTCAATGTTATCCATTTCAGATCGGTCCATGGAACTAACCGTCCAGAACGGCGCTTTCCTGCTCTTGGATCGCGGTGGTGGTCGCGATGCTGACGCAGAGGCTCAATCTGCGCTA
>Ga0302324_100028789_pt1 | contig 10551 bp, 7 predicted proteins | sample Palsa_T0_1_FD_201949 | JGI IMG/M metagenome (GOLD analysis project Ga0302324, IMG submission 201949) | Peat permafrost microbial communities from Stordalen Mire near Abisko, Sweden - Palsa_T0_1 | ecosystem: Environmental > Terrestrial > Soil > Palsa > Peat permafrost | place: Sweden: Abisko... | reverse complement strand
CTAACGAGTTGATCGAGATCAGCGTCCTGGTGCGGCCGGCTAAGCCGCTCGATGCGCTAACATCTTCCAAGGAATTGGGCGCCAGCGCCCCACACCAGCGGAAATACCTGAGTCGCGAAGAATTCGCCGCCACTTACGGCGCCGATCCCAACGATCTGAAAAAAATCCAGGCCTTCGCCCACGACCATAACTTGACCGTCGTCGAAGTAAGCCCCGCGCGCCGCACCGTGGTGCTTTCTGGAACCATCGCCGCCATGAGCGCGGCTTACGGCGTATACCTGGCCAACTACGAACATGCCGATGGCGCCTTCCGCGGGCGTACCGGGCCCATTTTCGTCCCGGCTGACCTGGACGTAATCGTGCAAGGCATTTTCGGTTTCGATAACCGGCCTCAGGCCCGGCCCCATTTCCGGCATTTCAAGCCTAAGACGGACAAAACCAAACAGATGCGAGCCAGTTCGCAGCCCTCGTATACACCCCCGCAGGTGGCCGCGCTCTACAATTTTCCGTCCGGCGCCACCGGTGCCGGAGAGTGCATCGGTATCCTGGAATTCGGTGGCGGCTACACCGCCAGGGACCTCAATACCTATTTCAAGCAATTGGGAATTCCGGTGCCCTCGGTCACGGCCGTCTCGGTCGACCGCGTACATAACAAGCCGGCGCCGGGGCAGGATAGCCCCGATACCGAGGTCATGCTGGACATCGAGGTAGCCGGGTCCGTCGCTCCCGGAGCCAGCATCGCGGTCTATTTCTCGCACTTCACCGAGCGCGGCTGGGTGGATGCGGTCTCGACCGCCGTGCACGACAGCCAGCGCAAGCCTTCCGTGCTTTCCATCAGCTGGGGCTTCGCGGAAGGTCAGGATATCTGGTCGGCGGCCGCCATCCAGGCCGTCAACGAAGCCTTCCAGGCCGCCGCGGCGATGGGTGTTACCATCTGCTGTGCCGCCGGCGACGACGGGTCCCGGGACCAGATCGACGATGGTCTCGCGCATGTCGATTTTCCGTCGACCAGCGCCTACGTGCTGGCCTGCGGAGGTACCACTCTGCAGTCTTCCGGCAACAGTATCAGCAGCGAAACGGTTTGGAACGACGGCTCCGACGGAGGTTCCACCGGAGGCGGCATCAGCGACGACGTCGCCTTGCCCGCCTGGCAGGCCAACTCCGGCATTCCGCCTTCCGTGAATCCCGGCCACCATGTGGGCCGCGGCGTTCCCGACGTGGCCGGCAACGCCGACCCGGAAACCGGTTATCAGGTCCTGGCCGACGGACAATCGGGCATAGTCGGTGGAACCAGCGCGGTGGCGCCGCTCTGGGCCGGCTTGATCGCCCGTATTAATCAGCTCCTGGGAACACCCGTCGGATTCCTGAATCCGCTGCTCTATTCCCAGGTTTCCACCGCCAAGGCCTTCCACGATATCACCCAGGGCAACAACGATATAACCGGCGATATCGGTGGCTATTCGGCGGGTCCCGGCTGGGACGCCTGCACCGGATTAGGAAGCCCTGACGGGATGGCCATCGCCGCGGCACTGACCGGCGCCGCGTCCGCCGCCGTCGGGACCCGAGCCGCGACCATCGGGGAGCGGTAGTCTCCTCGCGTTTCCTGACTGGCCAGAGTACGGGTACCAACCCGGGCTCCGTACTTTGGCCAGAATTTCCAATTCCCTACCGATTCTCTATAGACACAGTAGAGAGACCTGCGCTACACTTTCAGGAACGATCAACGGGCAGACCCTGGTGAACAATGACTGAAGTGCTGGTTGGTTTCTTAATTGCCGCTGGTGTCGGGCTTACCGGAGTGGGTGCAGGTTCGCTCCTGGCGCCGGTCCTGATGCTGTTTTTCCGCGTTCCTCCAGCCGAGGCTGTGGGCACCGCTCTGGCTTTTTCGGCCATCATCAAACTCACTATCGCGCCCGTCTATATCCTGCGCAAGCAGATTCACTACCGGACCATGCTGATGTTGTGCTGCGGAGGCATCCCTGGCGTCCTGGTCGGTGTCTATGCGATGAATGTGTTAGACGCCCGTAATCACCGCGGCATCCTGTTTATGACCATCGGCGGGCTGGTGGCCAGCATGGCCATTTTCAATCTGATTCGGAACCTTGCGAAGAACTACCGTAACCGCCCGATGCAAGACCGTTCGAGATGGCTTCCGCTGATCGCCCTGGGTATCGGCTCGGAGGTTGGCTTCTCTTCGGCGGGCGCGGGCGCTCTGGGATCTGTCGCCCTGCTCAACCTGACTCCTCTGGCTCCGGCGCAGGTGGTCGGCACCGATGTCATGTTCGGGTTGGCATTGTCCCTGATCGGCGGTGGATTTCACCTGTTTCAGGGGCACTACCAATCCGCCATCCTCATCCGGCTCATCATCGGCGGGATTGTGGGTGCCCTGATTGGCGCTAACCTCCTGAGCGTGCTGCCATCACGGCCCCTGCGACTGGCTCTGTCCGCCTGGCTGGCATGCATGGGCGCCCAGCTCTGCTGGCAAGCCTTCTAATCGAATTTTACGAATTGAAGCCAATTCTCCGCGCTCACCGGCGCCTTAGGTTGAATTTTCGCTTCTGGATACTTGACAATGTACAGCTCATATTTTATCATCTTAACTAGATGATGTATTCAGCTAATGAATCGATCATCCAATCAGATCATCTATACAGAAGGAGCACACAAAACAAAATGTCAATGACCCAAACTAATCCACTAGCCAACCTCCGCGTATTCGAAGATGCCTTCAGCCGCCTCTTAAATGAGCCCCGCGCCGGCCGGCCCTGGTCGCCCGCCGTGGATATCTTCGAAACCGAGAACGAGTTGGTCCTCAAGGCCGACGTCCCCGAGGTCTCGCTACAGGATATTAATGTAAACGTCGAAAATCAGACCCTCACGCTGTCCGGCGAGCGCAAGTTCACGGCCGAAGATAACAGCAAGGGCTTCCACCGCATCGAACGGAGTTACGGCCAGTTCACACGCACTTTCTCGGTGCCGTCTACCGTCGACGCTGAGAAGGTTTCCGCCGAATATCACGATGGCGTCCTGACCGTCAAACTGCCCAAGAAAGAGGCAGCCAAGCCGCGGCAGGTCAAAATTGCCGTCAAACAGTGATTTGCTGTTAAATTGCTACGGTAAAGGCGGCGGGACCGGAAACGGTTGCGCCGCCTTCCCATTTGGAGAAAGGAAACAGGTTCCCTGTGATCAGATTTGATAAGTTCACCCAGAAAGCGCAGGAGGCGCTGCAGCAATCCCAGGAGGTGGCCGGCAAGTCCGACAGCCAGGTTCTCTATCCGTTGCACCTGCTGGTGGCTCTTTCCCAGGAGCGGGAGGGCATTGTCCGTCCAGTGCTCGAAAAGTGCGGCGTACAGCCGGATGCCATCGTGACCGAAGGCGAGCGTCTGATCAAGAGCATTCCCAAAGTCAATGCGCCGCCGCAGCCTGGCTTGTACGCCTCGCAGCCCTTTAATGAGGTGGTCGAGCGAGCCTTCGACGAAGCCAGCCGCTTCAAAGATGAATTCGTCTCGACGGAGCATTTGCTGCTGGCCATCTCGGCCCAAAAGCACGATCCGGCGGCGCAACTGCTCGAGCGCGCCGGCGCTACTCACGAAGCCATTCTCAAGGCCTTGGTCTCCGTGCGCGGTACGCAGCGCGTCACCGATCCCAATCCCGAAAGCAAGTACCAGGCGCTCGAGCGCTACGCCCTGGATCTGACCAAGGCGGCCCGCGACGGCAAGCTCGACCCTGTGATCGGCCGCGAGGATGAGATTCGCCGCGTCATGCAGGTGCTCAGCCGGCGCACCAAGAACAACCCGGTGCTGATCGGCGAGCCTGGCGTCGGTAAGACAGCCATCGTCGAAGGATTGGCGCAGCGCATTATTAAGGGCGACGTGCCGGATCAGTTGCAGAACAAGCGCCTGGTTGGGCTGGATCTCGGCTCCATGGTGGCGGGCACGAAATTTCGCGGCGAGTTTGAAGACCGCCTGAAAGCCGTGCTGAAAGAGATCACCGAGTCGAATGGCGAGATTATCTGCTTCATAGACGAGCTCCATACGCTGGTCGGCGCGGGCTCCGCGGAAGGCGCCATCGACGCCGCTAATATGCTGAAACCGGCCCTGGCCCGCGGCGAATTACGCTGCATCGGCGCCACTACTTTAATTGAATATAAGCGTGTCGAGAAGGATGCCGCGCTGGCCCGCCGGTTCCAAACCGTATTCGTGGGCGAGCCCAGTGTGGACGACACCGTCGCCATTCTGCGCGGCTTGAAGGAAAAATTCGAAATCCACCACGGCGTGCGCATCAAGGACTCCGCCATCGTGGCCGCGGCCCTGCTCTCGCAGCGCTATATCACCGATCGCTTTTTGCCCGACAAAGCCATCGACCTGATCGATGAGGCGGGCGCCGCGCTGCGCCTGCAGATCGGCTCCATGCCCATCGAGCTCGACCAGAAGGACCGCCGCATCACGCACCTCGAGATCGAGCGGCAGGCCCTCGGGATGGAAAAAGATATCGTCTCGCGCGAGCGCCTTCGGCACGTGGAGAGCGAGCTCGAGAGCCTGCGCGGCGAGACCGCCACTTTGAAAGAGCGCTGGAACCGCGAAAAATCGGCCATCCAGCGCGTACGCCAGCTCAAGGAGGAGCAAGAGCAACTGCGCAAGGACGAAGAGCAGGCCTCCCGCCAGGGCGATTGGGAAAAGGCCGCGCAGATCCGCTACGGCCGCCTCGCCCAAATTGAAAAGGATATACAGACGGCCGAGCATGACCTTGAAGCCGTAAAGGATTCCGCATTGCTGAAGGAAGAGATCGACGATCAGGATATCGCCCGCATTGTGGCCAAGTCCACCGGTATTCCGGTGTTGCGCATGTTGGAAGGCGAGACGCAAAAGCTGGTGCAAATGGCCGATCGTCTCAAGGAGCGCGTGGTGGGCCAGGACGAAGCCGTGCGGCTGGTGTCGAATGCCATCCTGCGAAACCGCGCCGGACTCAGCGACCCCAACCGGCCCATCGGTAGTTTCATCTTCCTGGGACCCTCCGGCGTCGGTAAGACCGAACTGGTGCGCGCGCTCGCCGAATATCTATTCGACGACGAGAAGGCGCTCATCCGCGTCGATATGTCCGAGTATATGGAGAAGCACGCGGTGGCCCGCATGATCGGCGCGCCTCCCGGCTACGTGGGTTACGATGAAGGCGGCCAGCTTACCGAGCAGGTGCGCCGCCGCCCCTATTCGGTGGTGCTCTTCGATGAGATCGAAAAGGCCCATCCGGACGTCTTTAATTCCATGCTGCAGATTCTGGACGATGGTCGGCTGACCGACGGACAGGGCCGCACGGTAAACTTCAAGAACACGGTCATCGTGATGACTTCCAACGTCGGATCGAGCACCATTCGCGAGGTCGGCCCCATCGGCTTCTCCGTGCACTCGAAGTCGTCCCCTAACGAAATCACGCGTACGCGTCTTCTGGACGCCTTGCGCAGCACCTTCCGGCCGGAGTTTCTGAATCGGATCGACGATATCATCGTGTTCAACTCGCTCTCCCGTGAGCATCTTACTTCGATCATCGACATACAGTTGCGGCGTGTGGGCAAGCTGCTACGCGACCGTGGCCTGCGCCTGGAGTTGACCGAGGCCGCCCGCGACCTGCTCATCCAGGAGGGTTACGATCCGCACTACGGCGCGCGCCCCATGCGGCGGGCTATTCAGCGGCTCATTCAGGACCCGCTGGCGCTCAAGCTGCTCAACGGCGAATTCCAGGATGGCGACACTGTAGAAGTGGACGCCGATTCCGCATCCAGCCAGCTTCGCTTCCAGAAGCTGGTTCCAGTAGCGGCATAACACTATGTCCACATCCAACACGCTGAAGACCGTTTTCCTGCTTGGCCTGCTGAGCGCCATCCTGCTTTTCGCGGGCGAGGCGCTGGCCGGCCGGCAGGGGCTCTATATCGGGCTGGGCTTCGCGGTGCTCATGAATTTCTCGAGCTACTTCTTCTCGGATAAGATTGCGCTGTCGATGTACGATGCACAGCCTGTCAGCGAGACCGAGAACCCGGAAGTCTACCGGCGTGTCGCGCCCATCGTGCGGGGTCTGTGCCAGCGTATGGGCTTGCCCATGCCGCGCCTGTGGCTGCTCCCCGAGGAGAGCCCCAACGCCTTCGCCACCGGGCGCAACCCCGCGCACGCTTCCGTGGCTTTCACCGTGGGCATCCTGCGGCTGATGGACGATCGCGAGATCGAGGGAGTGGTAGCCCACGAGCTGGGCCATGTGCTCCATCGCGATATCCTCACCAGCTCCGTGGCGGCCACCATTGCCGCGGCGATCATGTTCCTGTCGCGCATGGCATTCTTTTTCGGCGGCTCGCGAGACGACGAGGACAGGGGCGGAGGCATGGTCGGCGGGTTGCTGATGATGATCCTGGGACCCATCGCCGCAGTCTTGATCCAGATGGCCATCTCCCGCACGCGCGAATATTCGGCCGACGCCGCCGCCGCCAAATACACCGGTACACCCTACGAGCTGGTCTCCGCGCTTCAAAAGCTGGAGACGTATTCCAAGCGCATCCCCATGGAAGCCAGCCCCTCGACGGCGCACCTGTTCATCATCAAGCCCTTCACCGGACAGTGGTTCATGCAGATGTTCTCCACGCACCCTTCGACCGAAGACCGCATCGCCAGATTGCAGGCTATGCGATAATCCCTCCGATGAGGCGGCTCGCCATCGGTTTGTTTCTTGCGCCGTTGCTGGCAGCCGGCAGCGGCACAGAGGTTTTCGCCGGGCACTGCGCCGGTTGTCACGGCAGCGACGCGCGCGGCAGCGGCAAAGGGCCGGGCTTGGCGGGCGATGCGCGGTTAGCGGGTCAATCCGTGGAACAGTTGCGGGCGCTTATCCGGCGCGGCTTTCCGGATTCGGGCATGCCATCCTTTGAGCTCCCCGCGGCGGAACTCGAAGCAGTGGCCAGGTACGTCCACGAACTCAACGTTGGCATGCAGCCGGCTGCCGCGCCCGTTAGCCGGCGGGTTGCCTGGCGCGATCCGCAGCCCGGCGACTGGCTCACCTACAATGGCAGTCTCAGCGCAAATCGCTATAGCGGGTTGAAGCAGATCGACACCGCCAATGTGCGCGCGCTGCGGTTGAAGTGGCTCTTTCCGATTCCGTACTTTGGCCTGGAAGTCACGCCCCTCGAAGCCGATGGCGTGATGTATGTCACGGGTCCCAACCAGGTCCACGCTCTCGATGCGGAGACGGGTGCGGAAATCTGGAAATACGCGCGGCCGCAAACGCCAGGCATGGTGGGCGATGCGTCGTTGGGAACCAATCGCGGCGTGGCCATCCGCGACGATAAGGTTTTCCTGGTCACTGACAACGCCCATCTGATCGCGCTCGACCGGGCTACGGGAAATCTCGCCTGGGAAACGGTCATGCCCGAGGATCCGCAACACTATGGAGGTACCCTGGCTCCGCTGGTAGTGAAGGACACCGTGATCGTCGGCGTATCCGGCGCCGACGAGGGAATCCGCGGATTCGTGGCATGCTACCAGGCCGCTACGGGCGAACTCTTGTGGCGTCACTGGACCGTTCCGCGGCGCGGCGAACCGGGATCGGAATCCTGGATAGGAAGCGAGCCGGTTATGGGAGGCGGATCCACCTGGCTCACCGGCTCCTACGATCCGGGGGCGGATACGTTGTTCTGGCCTACCGGGAATCCGTTCCCCGATTCGGAGGACGCGGAGCGCGGCGGCGACAATCTCTACACCGATTCAATCCTGGCATTGAATCCCGCGAGCGGCGCGCTCAAGTGGCACTACCAGTTTACGCCGCACGATATGAGCGACCGCGATGCCACCGAGCCGCCGGTGTTAATCGACGCCCGGTATCGGGGCAAGCCGCGCAAGTTGCTGCTCCACGCTGACCGGAACGGGTTCTTCTATGTGCTGGACCGGCTGACGGGAGAGTTGTTACTGGCCAAGCCATTTCTGCGGCGCGTGGATTGGGCGTCGGGGATCGGGGCCGATGGGCGTCCGCAGGTGGAAGATCCGGCGGGATGCCCGGACGATGCAGCCAATTGGAGCTCGACCGCCTACAGTCCGGTGACCGGTCTTTACTACTTCATGGCGCTCGAAGAATGCGTGGGGCAGCAGATGGGATATCCGGATCAAACCGGCCAACGGTACCTGCGGGCAATCAACATCGAGACTGGAGCCATTGCCTGGGAGATTGCACAGCCGGGTCCGGCCAAGGCCAAGTCATGGACAGGGGTGCTGGCAACGGCGGGCGGCCTGGTGTTCTATGGCAAGCCCAACGGAGGGTTCGACGCGGTTGATGAGCGTTCGGGGAAAACGCTATGGCACTTTCCGACCAACGTGCGGATGAAAGCTTCGCCGATGACGTTTAGCCTGCGGGGGAAGCAGTATGTTGCGGTAGCGGCGGGTCCCAATATTCTGTGCTTCGGGTTGTGAGCGTTGCTTAGCGCGGGTCCACCGTCCCGTCGGCTATCAATCGCAGAGCCGTGAGACTGGGCAGAAAGAAGTACTCCCCACCGCGCGTTTCGACGAAGTTGGGCAGGCCGCCGCACACAAAGGGCGTATTCCCCGGATCGGCCGTGCCCTGCACCACGAACTTGTCAATCCCGGCGTCATGATAGGCCACCAGAGGATCTTTGTCGTTACCCAGATGCGCGTCGTTGCCGTACTCGATCCACTGCTGCTGCATGAATTCAAATTGCCGGAACAGGCTGGCCCCCAGGGCCATGAAAATGATCCCATGGTCATCCTCATCGCGCGCCGGCTGGTCGTCCGGTGTGTACTCGCCGTAGGGCAGGCCGCGCCGCATGATCCGGCGGCGGTTGATCAATTCGCCGTTGAATCCGAACGCGTCCCGCGGATTAGCGCGCCGGATGTGACTGCCGAGAGGACATCGGGTCCCGTCAGGATCGTGTCCGTAAGTGAAATTCGTATTCCGCGCCGGGTCCCCCACTAAGTCCGGGTCCGGATGATCCGGCGACAATTCGACCGGCGTGCCGTCGAGCCATCTTCCGACGAACTTGGCGGCGAGCTTCTCCCTGCCTCCGGGATACTGCTTGCCCTTTTCGTCGAGATACTTCCGGAAGCTTGCCACATTCTGATGCAGCTTCCGGTAAGCCATGTACGTGCCGTTGATCCCCAAAAGGTAAGGAACCGGGCAGTCCGGCAACTCGCGCGCTTCGTCGGGATAACCCAGAATAAACTCGCCCGTCGCCAGCGGCGCCCATTTTCCATCCGGCATCAGTTTGCCTTGACCGGGAATCGTATCGCGCTCGACGCCTTCAAAGTCCGGATTGCCGAATCCGTCGGTGTAGCCGAAATGTTCCTTGGAGGTGGGCTTGCCATCGACGCAGATCAAGCCGGCCTGCTGCGTATAAATCAGGCGTGCGCCTCCGGTCTCCTGCATGAGCCGGCCCATCTCATCCGACCGCCTGGCAAGCTCTTCCTCCGTTTGCGCATACACCGCCAGCCAGACATGCATATCTTGGTTCCAGATCGGTTCCCAATTTGCAGGGTCGTTCTTGCCGACGTCTCCCAGGATGCGGTTGCGGAAGCGCATGCCCTGATAAAACTCGACTGGAAAACTGAGCAGCGTGGCATCGGGCAGTCCTAATTTGCGCAGGCCTGTCCAGGTGAAGCCGATGTTCAGCGTCGAGAGCGGCTTGCTCTGCTCCCATCGTTCCGCGCTGGTCACCCGCTCGGTGACGCGCCCGACGAACTTGCGCCCTTCTTTGTAGTTCAGGATCTCCGCCAGCAGGTAACACGCGCGGGGAAAGCTGTAGCCGCGCGCCACGAACCCTTGAATGTCGAAAAGGTTGAGTTTCACGATGTTCGCTCTTCTACGCTCCCGTCGCCTGGCCCTCGATAAGCAGTCTCGCGCCGGCTTCGGGCGGCGGCGACGTCCGCACGCGCTCCCAGAACGCGGCAAATTCCCGCTGCAGCTCAGCCGTCGATCTACCCTGGTTCTGCTCGATAAACGCGGTGAATTCCACCTTCGTCCACAAGGCCTTGAGCGTCAGCTCCACAGTCTTGTCATTGACGTCGGCGAAGAAAAAAGTCGTCTCGACCTGGCACTTTTTCATGTAGGCGGCAAACGCTCTTGGATCGGTCACGCCCGGGTATCCGACGCAATGCGACCAGATATCGTCCACCACGCCGGGTATCTTCCGCGCCATCTCCTCCAGGTACTGGTCCACACCGCCGTAGAGATTCGAGTTGAAGATCAGGTACTTCGACTTGAGATGTTCTTCCTTAGCCGGCGAACCCACGAACACTACATCGTCCATCACTACCAGCCGGCAGATGTGGGTTCCGGGAACCTTGGTGAAAGGGCTGCGCTCATGCCTGTCCAGGTTCTGCAGGTACATCCGCAGGGCGGTATCGTGCGAGATCTTGATTTTCGGATCGGAGAGAATGGGCGACAGGATCGTCAGCCCGTACATTTTGCCGTTCTGATTTGCCACGCGCGGCTCCTTACATGCGATCAGGTGCCCATGGGCGCCGGCCCGATCGCGCCGATATCGGCCTGTACCTTCACCAGCAGATTCACATA
>Ga0302324_100028785_pt1 | contig 10552 bp, 7 predicted proteins | sample Palsa_T0_1_FD_201949 | JGI IMG/M metagenome (GOLD analysis project Ga0302324, IMG submission 201949) | Peat permafrost microbial communities from Stordalen Mire near Abisko, Sweden - Palsa_T0_1 | ecosystem: Environmental > Terrestrial > Soil > Palsa > Peat permafrost | place: Sweden: Abisko... | reverse complement strand
TCACCGGCGGCTTCGTGGGCGTGGACGTTTTCTTCGTCATCTCCGGCTATCTCATCACCTCGCTGATCGCAGGAGAGATAGATGGGGGCCGCTTCTCCATCCTTCAGTTCTACGAGCGGCGCATCCGGCGCATCTTTCCAGCCCTCTTCGCCATGCTCGGCGTCGCCACCGTGGCAGCCTATTTCCTGCTGTTTCCGGCCGACCTCCTGCGCTACGCGAAGAGCCTGCTGGCGACTGCCGGCTTCGCCTCGAATTTCGAGTTCTGGCGGGAGGCCGGTTATTTCGATGTGGCGTCCGATCAGAAGCCCCTTCTGCATCTGTGGTCGATCGCTGTCGAGGAACAGTTCTACCTCCTGTTCCCGGCATTCCTGCTTCTCCTGGGGCGAGGGCCGCGAGTCCGGGCAGGCGGGATCATTGCCCTGCTGCTGCTTTCGTTCGGGCTGAGCGTGTGGGGGGTCACCCACGACAAGGATGCGGCATTTTTCCTTTTGCCGTCGAGGGCGTGGGAACTGATGCTCGGTGCCGGCTTGGCTATTGGCCTCGTTCCTCCGCTGCGGAATGCGGCCATGCGCGATTGCACGGCGGCGGCAGGGCTCGCGCTGATCGCGGCAGCCACCGTTGGCCTCACCTCTGACATGCCCTTTCCGGGCGCGTTTGCGCTTCTGCCCTGTCTCGGCGCTTCGCTGGTGATCTATGGGACGGAAGGTGGCGGGAGCATCGTGGGCGCGACTCTTTCGGCCAGGCCGCTCATATTTATCGGCCTGATTTCCTACTCGCTCTATCTCTGGCACTGGCCGCTCTACGTGTTTTCCAGATATGTTCTGTTCCGCGATCTGTCACCGGTGGAAACCGGCATGCTGATCGCGGCGTCTTTCGTCATCGCCACTCTGTCGTGGCGGTTCATCGAGCGGCCGTTCCGCCGGCCCATTGCGAAGACGCGACTTTTTCCCGCTGCCGCGACGGCGATGGCACTCGTCTTCGGCGCCGGGTCCATCGCAGCTTCGACCGATGGATTGCCTCAACGGCTACCGGTCCGGCTGCAACGCATTCTGGCGGAGGAAAACGATCATGAGCCCCGCATCGAGCGCTGCTTCCCTTTGACGGCGCGGGACGTCGAAGCGGGCAGGCCATGCACGATCGGCGCGCCTTCAGGCGCGCCGAGCTTTCTTCTCTGGGGCGACAGCCACGCCGATGCGATCATCCCTCCGATCGACCAGATCGCCCGACAGGCCGCCCGAAGCGGGCTATTTGCCGGAGGAGCATCCTGCGCACCGCTGGTCGGCGTGACGACCCCATTTAACAGCTGCCGTCCGTTCAACGACGCGGTTGAGAAGCTCGCGATGTCGTCCAACATAACCGACGTCATTCTCGAGGCCCGCTGGGCGAAATATGCCGACGGCGCGACCTTCGGCGACGAGCCCCACGGACATGTCGTGCTGCGCGACGATACGTTGAAGGGCGCGTCACCGCCTGACAACCATGCCGTATTTGCGCGTGGTCTGGAGCGCACGATTCGCGCCCTTACCCAGGCGGGCAAGAAGGTCGTCCTCGTGGCATCGGTGCCGGAAATTGGCTGGCCGGTGCCCGCCGTGCTCGCCCGTGAGGCGATGGCGCACGATGTGGCGAGGGTAAATGTGAGCTTCCTGGCTTACTTGCAGCGGCAAAGTTTCGTGCTGGCCACCTTCGCGCGCATGCACCGGCTTTACGGGGTGACCGTGATCTATCCCCACGAGGTCCTGTGCGCGAAAAACGGTTGCGCGGTGTCGCTCAACGGCGTCCCGCTCTATCGCGACGAGCATCATTTGAGCGTCTTCGGCGCCCTCCGTCTCGAGCCGCTGATGATGGGCATTCTATGAGACGAAAATCTGCCCGGCACCGACTTGGAACGAAACGCGAACAGTGTTAGGGTTCTTTCGCCTGTCCACAGGCGCGGCTGCGCCGAAGATGGCGCCGGGCGGGACGAGGCGGCTAGAGTGATGAACCACGGAAGAGCGGAGACGGATGATGGCTGGAAGCGTGAATAAGGTGATTTTGATCGGTAATCTCGGTCGCGATCCGGAAACACGCCGCATGCCATCGGGCGACCCGATGGTGACGTTCTCGGTGGCAACGTCCGACACATGGCGGGATAAGGCGACCGGTGAGCGTAAAGAGCGCACCGAATGGCACCGTGTTGTTATTTTCAATGAGAACCTCGCCAAGGTAGCGGAACAATATTTGCGCAAGGGTTCGAAGGTGTATCTCGAAGGCCAGCTGCAGACCCGCAAATATACAGACAAGGATGGCGTGGAGCGAAGCTCGACGGAAATTGTTGTTCCGCGGTTTCGCGGCGAGTTGACCTTGCTCGATTCTCGAGGCGGCGAGGGTGGTGGCCGTTCCATGGCCCCGGCGGGCGGCTCCAGCGAGCCGGCCGGAAACTTCGAGCGCAACGAGCTGGACGACGAAATCCCGTTTTGATCACCCGCTCCAGCCGCAAGCCATCATAGCCGCTGACCCCTTGTTTTTCTGGCAGAATCGGCGCGGATGGTGCTACACAACCGGATCGTTTTTCGGGCCCGGCATGGGGGCCTGAAAGGGTCTTTGTAAGGGTTCGATTTTGAGCGATCAGCCGCCCAGCGGCACGCCGCCTCGGGGCGGCACCGGCATCAATCCCATCGCGATCGAGGATGAGCTCAAGCGCTCCTATCTCGACTACGCGATGAGCGTGATTGTTTCGCGCGCGCTGCCCGATGCGCGCGACGGGCTGAAGCCTGTGCATCGCCGCATCCTGTATTCCATGCATGAGTCCGGCAACGACTGGAACAAGCCCTACCGCAAGGCGTCGCGCGTTGTCGGCGACACCATGGGCAAATACCATCCTCATGGCGACCAGGCGATCTACGACGCGCTCGTGCGCATGGCGCAGGATTTTTCCATGCGTGTGCCGCTCATCGACGGACAGGGCAATTTCGGCTCGGTCGACGGCGATGAGCCGGCTGCGATGCGCTACACCGAAGTACGCCGTGCGAAAATCGCCCATGCTCTGACCGATGACATCGACAAGGACACGGTCGAGTTTCGCGACAATTACGACGGCGCCGAACAGGAACCGGTCGTCTTCCCCGCGCGCTTTCCGAATCTGCTCGTCAACGGTTCGAGCGGAATCGCCGTCGGCATGGCGACCAATATCCCCCCGCATAATCTGGGCGAAGTGATCGATGCCTGTCTGACCTACATCGAGGACCCTTCCGTCAGCCTCGACACTTTGACCGAAATCGTGCCCGGCCCGGACTTTCCGACCGGCGCGTTTGTCATCGGCAAGCAGGCTGCCCGCGCAGCACTGGCGCGGGGCCGTGGTTCGATCCTGATGCGCGCCAAGACGCATGTCGAGGAGATCCGAAAGGATCGCGAAGCCATCATCGTTACCGAAATTCCCTATCAGGTGAACAAGGCAACGATGATCGAGCGCATCGCAGATCTCGTGCGCGACAAGCGCGTCGAGGGCATCTCGGAGCTGCGTGACGAAAGCGACCGGCATGGGATGCGCGTGGTCATCGAGTTGCGGCGCGATGCCTCGGCGGAAGTCGTGCTCAACCAGCTCCACCGTTTCTCACAGCTGCAGACCACGTTCGGCGTCAACATGCTCGCACTGATCGGCGGCCGGCCGCAGCAGATGAACCTGAAGGAGATGATCGGCGCCTTCGTGCATTTCCGCGAAGAAGTGGTCACGCGACGTACGCGGTTTGATCTCAGGAAGGCTCGCGATCGCGGGCATATCCTTGTCGGTCTCGCCATCGCGGTCGCAAATATCGAAGAGGTCATCGCATTGATCCGGGCCGCGCCCGATGCAACGACCGCCAAGGAGCAATTGATGGAGCGGGCATGGCCCGCCAAGGATGTTGCGCCGCTTGTGACGCTGATCGCCGATCCCCGCCATATCGTTGTGGAAGACGGCACCATCAAGCTTTCCGAGGAGCAGGCGAAGGCCATTCTCGACATCCGGCTGCAGAGGCTGACGGGTCTCGGCCGCGACGAGCTTGCCGAAGAAGTCACGAAGCTCGGCGAAGCGATCAAGGATTATCTCGACATCCTGCGGAGTCGCGGCCGGGTGCTTGCGATCGTCCGCAAAGAGCTTGAGGACATCAAGACCGAATTCGCGACGCCGCGTCTGACGGAACTCGTGGACGCCGATGTCGAGATCGAGGACGAGGCGCTCATCGAGCGCGAAGACGTCGCGGTGACCGTTACGCATGCCGGCTACATCAAGCGCACGCCGCTGGCCGAATACCGTGTCCAGGGCCGGGGCGGCAAAGGCCGCACCGGCATGGCGACGCGCGAGGAAGATTTCGTCACCCATATCTTCGTCGCTTCGACGCATGCGCCGCTGCTGTTCTTCTCCTCGACGGGAATGGCCTACAAGCTCAAGGTCTGGCGCCTCCCCGAAGCGCCGATCCAGGGTCGCGGCAAGGCTATGGTCAATCTTCTCCCGTTGCAGCCGGGTGAGCGCATCACCACCGTGCTGCCGTTGCCGGAAGACGAAGCGCAATGGGAAAAACTGCATGTCGTCTTCGCCACGAAGTCGGGTGACATCCGGCGCAACGAGCTGTCGGATTTCACGAACATCAACCGCAACGGCAAGATTGCGATGAAGCTCGAAAGCGGCGACGGCATCGTTGGCGTGCAGACGTGCACCGAGCTCAACGATATCCTTCTGTCGACCCGGCTAGGCAAATGCATTCGCTTCGCCGTCAGCGATGTGCGCGTCTTCAAGGGACGGGATTCCACCGGCGTGCGCGGCATCAAGCTTTCTGTCGGCGACGAAATTGTGAGCCTTTCGCTGCTGCATCATGCCGATGCCACGACAGAGGAAGCCCGCGCCTATCTCAAACAGGCCAGCGCCAATCGTCGTGCGCTCGCGGGCGAGGAAGCCGAGCCTCAGACGGACGACGCGGTCGACGAGGATGAGAATGGCGAAGAGGCGACACTCTCGTCGGAACGGTTTGCCGCGCTGGGAGCACAGGAACAGTTCATCTTCGCCGCATCCGAGAACGGCTACGGCAAGCGCTCGAGCTCCTACGAATATCGCGTCACGGGGCGCGGCGGCTCGGGCATCGTGGCGATGGACATGGGCAGGAAAAACACGGCGATCGTCGCGGCTTTCCCCGTGGAGGATTCCGACGATCTGATGCTCATCAGCGACCAGGGCCAGATCATTCGCGTTCCCGCCTCCAGCGTGAGCATTCAGCGCCGCGGATCTGGTGGCGTGACCGTGTTCCGCGTCGAAGACGGTGAGCGCGTCGTTTCCGTGGAACGCATCGAGGAAACCTCCGGCGAAGCCGGCGACTGAGAAGGGGTTGTTCATGCTGAAGCGGCGCGTCGGGCTTTATCCGGGTACATTCGATCCGGTCACGCTCGGTCACCTCGACATCATCACACGCGCGGTCAAGCTCGTCGACGATCTGGTGATCGGCGTGGCCACCAATCCCTCGAAGTCGCCGCTGTTCTCGCTCGACGAGCGGATCGGCATGGTCAAACACGAGACCGCGCCGCTGGCGGGCGACGGCCGCGCGACGATCACGGTGCAGACCTTCGACACGCTCCTGATCAAATTCGCCGAACAGATCGGCGCATCCGTCATCGTCCGCGGCTTGCGGGCCGTGTCGGACTTCGAATACGAATTCCAGATGGTGGCGATGAACCAGCGCCTCAATGCGGAAATCGAGACTGTTTTTCTGATGGCCGATCCGCGCCACCAGGCAATCGCCTCGCGTCTCGTCAAGGAAATCGCGATGCTGGGCGGCAATGTGGAGGCGTTCACTACACCCTATATCGCCGGCTTGCTGGTCAAACGGTGCGAAGAAAAAAGGAAAACTGCGTAATGGACTCCCAAAACACAATCATCATGACCGTAAAAGGTGGTCCCGTGGTCATCAGCCTGCGGCCGGATCTGGCGCCCAACCATGTCGCCAGGATCCGCGAGCTCGCAGAAGCGGGCTTCTACGATGGCGCCCCTTTTCACCGCGTGATTCCGGGATTCATGGCGCAGACGGGCGACCCGACCGGCACCGGCTCGGGCGGCTCCGACCTGCCCGACCTCAAGGCGGAATTTTCGGGCGAGCGGCATGTGCGCGGCACGGTCGCCATGGCCAGGACCGGCGATCCCAACAGCGCCAACAGCCAGTTTTTCATCTGCTTCGACGACGCGCCTTGGCTTGATCGTCAGTACACGGTGTGGGGCAAGGTGATCGAGGGCATGGAACATATCGATGCGCTCAAGAAGGGCGGAGAGCACAATAACGGCGCCATCAGCGGCGCGCCCGACCGTATCGTGTCCATGCGTGCAGGCTGACGTATTCCGCAATATTTGTTGTCCCGCGGCGCTGTTGTAGCGCGTGCACGCTTCACCTAAGAAACGCCCTGCGATCCGTGCGCGAGGAGTAATCTCTTGTCGACCATCCCCTTCATCGATCTGCAGGCGCAGCGCTTGAGGCTCGGCGCATCGCTCTCTCTTGCGATAGAAGCGGCGGTCGAAGGTGGCCAATGGGTGATGGGCCCGCAGGTGCGCGCGCTCGAAGAGCAGCTCGCGGATTTTGCCGGCGTGAAGCATGCAATCGCCTGCGCCAACGGTACGGACGCGCTCATGATCGTGCTGCGTGCATGGGACGTAGGGCCCGGCGATGCGGTGTTCGTACCCGCCTTCACGTTTGCCGCTTCCGCCGAAGTCGTGGCGCTGGTGGGTGCAAGCCCGGTATTCGTCGATGTGCGCGACGACACCTTCAACATGTGTCCCGAGAGCCTCGAAAGCGCGATCACGATGGTGCGCACGCAGGGCAAATTGCGCCCGCGCGTCGTCATGCCCGTCGACCTGTTCGGCCAGCCCGCGGATTATCGAGCGCTGGATCCCATCGTTGCGCGTGAGAAACTGCTCATGCTGTGCGACACGGCGCAGGCTTTCGGCGCGACGCTCGACGGGCGCTCGACGGCCAATATTGGCGACGCGGCGGCCACGAGCTTTTTCCCCGCCAAACCGCTCGGCTGTTACGGTGACGGCGGCTGCACGTTCACGAACGACGACGGCCTTGACGAGCTTCTGCGCTCGATCCGTATTCACGGGCAGGGCGCGGACAAATATGAAAACGTGCGCATCGGCGTGAATTCCCGTCTCGACACGATCCAGGCGGCCATCCTCATCGAGAAGCTCACGATATTCCAGGATGAGATTGGAAGCCGCGAGCGGATTGCAAGGCGTTATTCCGACGCGTTGTCGCGTTCCAACCGAATTCGCGTGCCCCGGGTTATCGAGGGCGCGCAGTCGACCTGGGCCCAGTACACGATCGAGGTCCCCGATCGCGACAGGGTCCAGCAGGAATTGAAGGCGAAGGGAATCCCGACGGCGATCTACTATCCCATTCCGCTCTCGGCCCAGAAGGGCTACCGCGATTTCCCGTCGGCGCCGGTGCCTGTCAGCAACCGGCTTTCGAAAAGCGTGATCAGCCTGCCGATGCATCCTTATCTGGACGAAGCGACGCAGGACCTGATCGTCGCCGCCGTTCTCGAAAGCGTGGGCGACGCGCGCTGAATTCGCATCCCGCAGCCGAAAAGCCTATCGTGCCCGCCATGGATGTGGCGCAGTTCGATTTTGATCTTCCGGAGGAGCGGATCGCGCTGAGGCCGGCGAGCCCGCGCGATTCGGCGCGGATGCTCGTGGTCCGTGCAGACGGCAGTATCACTCATGGGCTTGTGTGCGATCTTCCCGGCTATTTGCGTTCGGGCGATATCCTGGTCGCGAATGACACGAAGGTCATCGCCGCCAGGCTGCGCGGCCACCGCCGGCCGCGCGAAGGCCTCCCGGGCGACGGGCCGAAGCTGGAGCTGCTGCTGCACAGGCGGCTGGACGAAGCGCGCTACCGCGTTTTTGCCCGGCCCGCGCGCAAGCTCGAGCCCGGCGATGCGCTCGCTCTGGGCAAAACGCTGCGGGCTCGCGTGCTGGCGCGCGGTGAGGCCGGCGAGTTTGAGATCGGGTTCGAGACGCAGGGCGCAGCGCTTGATGCGGCGATCGCGCGCGAAGGCGAGACGCCTCTGCCGCCCTACATCGCAGGCAGGCGCGCTGCCGATGGACGCGATGTGCTCGACTATCAGACGGTCTTTGCGCAGCATGAGGGCTCGGTTGCGGTGCCCACGGCGGGCCTGCATTTCACGCCGGCGCTGCTTGCCCGTCTTCAGGCCATGGGCGTCGCGCGCCAGACCGTGACGCTCCATGTCGGCGCAGGGACCTTCCTTCCCGTCAGTGTCAGCAACACAGCCGAACACAAAATGCATTCCGAATGGGCGGAGATTTCGCAGCCGAGCGCCGACGCCATCAATGCCGCACGCGACACCGGCGGCAGGATCGTGGCGGTGGGCACAACGTCGCTGCGAACACTGGAAAGTGCGAGCGACGGGAGCGGCCGCCTCCATGGCTGGTCCGGCGAGACGGACATTTTCATTACGCCTGGCTATCAATTCAAAACGGCCGAAGTGCTGCTCACCAATTTTCATTTGCCGCGCTCCACGCTGTTCATGCTTGTCAGCGCGTTCAGCGGAACGGAAACCATGAAACGCGCCTATGCCGAGGCCATTGCTGAGCGCTACCGGTTCTATTCCTACGGCGACGCCTGCCTTTTGTTCCGGCCCCCGGCATGAGCGTGTTCCGCTTCGAGTTGCACGCCACCGACGGTCACGCGCGGACGGGCACGATCCATACCCCGCGCGGGGAAATCCGCACGCCGGCATTCATGCCGGTCGGAACGGCGGCGACGGTGAAGGCAATGCTGCCTCAATCGGTGCGCGAGACAGGCGCCGACATCCTGCTCGGCAACACCTATCACCTGATGCTGCGCCCGGGCGCCGAACGCATCGCGCGGCTCGGCGGTCTTCACCGCTTCATGGGTTGGGAACGGCCGATCCTGACGGATTCCGGCGGCTTCCAGGTGATGTCGCTGTCAGGCCTGCGCAAGATCACCGAAGAGGGTGTGCGCTTCCGGTCGCATATCGATGGCGCGGAAGAATTTCTCTCGCCCGAGCGCGCGATGGAAATCCAGCGCCTTCTCGGCTCGGACATCCAGATGGTGCTCGACGAATGTGCTCCATTCCCGGCCACCGAGACCCAGATCGAAAAGTCGCTCGCGCTCTCGATGCGCTGGGCCAGGCGCTCGAAGGCGGCCTTCGGTGGCCGGCCCGGCCACGCCTGTTTCGGGATCGTGCAGGGGGGAATCTTCCATCGGCTCAGACGCCGCTCCGCGGAAGAACTCGCTGGGATCGGGTTCGACGGCTATGCGGTCGGCGGCCTTGCGGTGGGCGAGGGGCAGTCGGCGATGTTCGACGTGCTGGACGCGACCGTGCCCGTTCTTCCGAATGATCGTCCCCGCTATCTGATGGGCGTGGGCAAGCCTGACGATCTCGTGGGCGCGGTGCTGCGCGGCATCGACATGTTCGATTGCGTGCTGCCGACGCGTTCTGGACGGAACGGGCAGGCTTTCACCCGATCGGGCACGCTCAACCTGCGCAACGCGCGTTTTGCGGACGATTCGTCTCCGCTCGATGAGACCTGCCGGTGCCCCGCCTGCAGGGGCTTCAGCCGTGCCTATCTGCACCATGTCGTCAAGGCCAGGGAGATCATCGCCTCGATGCTTCTGACTTGGCACAATCTTGCCTATTACCAGGACCTCATGACGCAATTGCGCGCGGCGATCGCGGCGGGAGATGCCGAAAATGTTGCGGCATCCTGCCGCGCCGGTTGGGTGGAAGCGCAGGAATCGACGGGGAATGAAAACGGCGAAGACGCCATTTGACCCTCCGGCCATGCCTGCCTATGTTCCGCGCCACCCTGGTCAGAGCCCGTAGCTCAGCGGTAGAGCATTTGACTTTTAATCAAAGGGTCGATGGTTCGATCCCATCCGGGCTCACCAAATAAGTGTTATAATTCAATATGTTAAATAAATACATGAATTCGAATGTTGTTTACCAAACACCCCTGTGCAACAGCCGTGCAACAGCTGGAAAGGAATCACAGGCCCGTTTCGACGGCGAACTGGCGACCGGGAGAGCGGCCACGGCATCGCTGGCTGCGAGCGTACGATTCGACGCTGCAGGTCCTGGCGCCGTCGATCGGGCGAGGTAGAGAACGACCCACGCCGCCGGCTGCCCGACACAGGCGCCGTTGGCGATAGGGTAGTTTCTGCTTTTCACACCAGCCAAGAAATCGGGATCAGATCGCTGGCGAGGTGGCTATTGGTTGTGCTTCCCCTCCTGGTCGGCCACCGTCAACCGCGCTGCGACGGCGCTCGCCTTCGGCAATATTTCAACGTCTTCTGGCATCGGCTCGCCTAACACGATGCGTGCAGATACTCCATTTCGCGCTTCCGCGTTGCGAAGATAGCCGAGTTCACGGGCCCTCTGTACCCGCCGCGACACGGCCGACTTATCAATGTGAAGCTCCTCCGCCAAGTCGGGCAATGAGACGCTCCGGTTGGAGTGGGACAGCGTGCGAACGGCATCCACGGTGCTTCTCACCGTCGCCGAGACGGTCGCCTCG